>Ga0307425_1002149_pt1 | contig 11319 bp, 10 predicted proteins | sample SalMarWE160330MG_FD_202152 | JGI IMG/M metagenome (GOLD analysis project Ga0307425, IMG submission 202152) | Salt marsh sediment microbial communities from the Plum Island Ecosystem LTER, Massachusetts, United States - WE1603-30 | ecosystem: Environmental > Aquatic > Marine > Intertidal zone >... | reverse complement strand
CTTCTTGACCGGCGCAAGTCCTAACACGCGCTTGGCAAAATTGGGTTTACTCTTTGGTATTTGCCTTCCCAACTCGCCGCGCAAATATCCCAGCGTATTGGACATGTTCATCGCCAGCGGATCGGATACCATCAGCCGCAGCAATCCGGCTTCATTCATGCGCTGGTCCAGCTGGCGCACCTGGCCCATGGGCTTATCCATTTCGAAAGGCAGGAATTGCTGCAGATTTAATTTATTGGCGGTGAACTGCCAGTGTGACCCACCCGCCATGGCGGTCACACCCTTGTAGATGACCCTCCAATCCCGCGTCCCGGCATACGCTTTCTTATTCTCCTCTTCAGTCTGCCCGAGGGAGAGATTGAACTCCAGGAAAGTCTCCCAAGGAATGAATTGCCCCTCCTCGAGTGTCGCGTACTTTCGCGCCCATTCCAATGTGGCGCTGTAGAATTCCGGTGGCGTGCGGAAGGGACGCGCAGTCACCATACCCACATTCGGGAAGGTTTCCAGGATCTCGACCGAGCGTGACAACCAACCGGGTGAGAATAACACATCACTGTCGGCGTAGGCGATGATCTCGCCCGGTGCGCCCGCCAGGATCATATTCCAGGCACCACCCTTGCCGACATTTTTCTCGGACAGGATCAGGTATTGGATGCGACCCGCTTCATTCTCCTGGATCAGGTAATCACGTGCCTCGGGGCACGAGCCATTGTCAAAGACCAGCAGATCAAAGGGCAGGCCTGCCTCCTTGCGTATCGAGTCCAGGCTCACTTTGAGCACATCGAGGGTCTCCGCATAGAATCCGCTCAGGAATGGGATATAGACCAGCATGGCGGCGGTGATGCGCTCGGGTCTGGGGACGTCCTTGACGAATTTGGCAGGATTCTGGCCTTTTCGCATATGGGTTCTAGTTCCAGGATAAAGGTTTAGGGTTCAAAGATAGGTGGATCTGGTTTGTCTCAGTGACAGATTCACGCATTGCGATTCCTGAACAGCTTCTGGATTCTCTTTTTCCAGCGCCTGGGGCGGACGATATTTTCCTGCGCATTTTCAGGTAAGAAGGAGAAGAACTTGCGCAGAAACACCTCTACACCGCGCCAAAAGCGCTTAGATGAAAACGCCGGGCGGGTGAGTTTCCCGTTCACCAGGCAGTGCGTGGCATCCAGAATGGTAAAGCGGATGGTGGCCTGACCACCCGCCAGGCGGATATTTTCGTTCGATTCGGGATGTGTATGGTGGGTCTTCCCTTCCGGCAGGTGGCGGTAATCATGATTCTGGTGAACGATTGTGAGTGATGGCGTTGCATCGATGACAGGCCATTTTTCCTGGCGGGCCTTGTAGATCATCCAGTTGTCCCAGCCGGCGCGGCCAATGGTAAAGTCGGGAACTTCTGCATAACACGCGCGGGGAAAAAGGAAAAAGTCGCTGCCGGCGGGACGGTGGAGTTCTCCCTGTCCACGGGCCGCAGAACGCATTCGCTTCGCCCAATCCTCCGTAAAATCGAGCGGGGACATTACATCCAGATCCCAACGTTGACTGAGCAATACGAATTTCGTCACTTGCAATTGTACCTGTTTCGCAACTTCGATAAAATCGGGCAGCAGGATCACGTCCGTGTTGATAATGCAGAGCATGTCGCTTTCGCTGTTCTCTCGCGCCAGTTTCAACATGGACGAGATCAAAGGCGTGCCGTTGGAACTGCATTTCACTTCTGGAAGGTGATTCACACCGAGTTCCTTCGCCGCCTCCAATACGCCCCAGTCCTGGCCGATGAGCAATACTTCCACACCCGGTAAATGCGTCCACGAGGCGATCGCATTGCGCTGGATGGTCGCAATATGCGGGTCCCTAAAAGATTTGGGGGAGGAAAAGAGCGTGATGGTAGTCATGCCTATTTGTCGTACAGGGATTTGTGGCGTACCGTAGCATTGATGGCAGCCAATTGGGGTTCCTTCTGCACCAGAGACAGTATCTCACCCCAGGTGAAGCCATCTTGCCCATTAAAGCGCGCATACACCTGGCGCATGAATTCCAGGTCTTCAGCGGTATCCACCGTCCAGCGCATTTGACCGTAATCAGGATCGTGATGCAACTGTGCGATCTTGAATCCGCGCATAGAAAGGCCCACTAAAAGTTGGTTACTGACAGGTTTCAGCACCACACCTTCGTAAAGATAAGGCATGACGTGCTCGCGATGAAAGGATTCTGTCGCCTCATGCCAGGCCTGTGCCATGGCCGGGAACGTACATACTTCGGTATCGAGTCCGATCGGGTAGCTCCTCGTGAAAGGCGGCGGCAGGCGATTACAGGTGAAATCAAAGGATTCCTCCATCAGGGTCGTGACGCACTCATCGATCAATACCGGGTCGATCACCGGACAATCCCCGGTGATGCGCACGACCAAGTCCGCCCTGGCCGGCAATGCAGCCTGATAGTAGCGGTCAAGCACATCATGCTGGCTGCCCCGGGTGCATGGGATGCCGTTGGCCTCACACCAGGCCGCGACAGGGTCGTCTGAAGAATCGCTGGTGGTCGCAACAATCACGCGCTGGACGGTGGAGGCCCGCGATGTCCGCGCAACCACGCGTGCCAGCATGGGCTCGCCGGCAATATCCAGCAGCACCTTTCCGGGCAGGCGCGTGGAGCTCATGCGCGCCTGAATGATGGCAACGACGCAAGTCGACATCAACCCAATGGCTTCCTACTCGGGTAGGACGTCATCCCTGGGCTTTTCGGCCTCGATCAACTTAGCCCTTTGCTCTTCCAGGCTCGTTTCCAGGGCGCCAATCTTCTTGCGATTCCGTGAATTGGACAATCCGCTCTTGATACGACCGGGCACCATGATCAGCACCCCGACCAGCACACCCACCCCCATGGCGAGCAGGAGGAAGAGAGCCAGGGAACCATTCACTCCGTACCCAAAGAATGAGACGGTCACCATCATGGTGTTCTCGAGTGCGAAGAAAACTGCCAGGATCGCGATCACCAGGGCGAGAATTAAAGTAAATACCATCAGGACCTCCGATTATGCTACATACCCAGAACTTGCTCATAGATTTGCATCAGCAGCGCAGAATAAACCTTCCAATTTGCCCGCTCTTCTGCTGATTTTCGAGCGCGTTTTCCTACCGCAGTTAAAGACCGGCGTTCGTTTACGGTCATCAATATCCTGTCTGCCAGCGCTTCCACATCACCGTCGGGAAACAGCCAACCGTTCTCCCCGTCATACACCCATTCCCGGTTGGCCGGGATGTCCGACACCAGGCACGGCAGACCACAGGCCAGCGCTTCCATCAGGGATACCGAGGAACCGTCCACATGAGAAGGGCTGACATACACATCCGCCCAATGATACCAGCGCGGCAGGTCCTTCTGCGAGATTTGTCCGCCAAAAGTGACTCGCTCGTACACGCCGCCTTTCAGCAGGGTTTGCCGGATGCGCTGGCCTTGCGACCCATCGGAAAGAAGGATCAGGTCCAGCTCAGGCTTCTCTCTTACTGCTTTTACAAAGGCTCGCGCCAGCACATCCACACCGTAGCGCTCCTCCCAGGAACGGTTACAGAACAGGGTGAATCCCTGTCCCTTTCCGGGCGGATGCGCACGCGGTCCGGGAGTGAAGTGCTCCAGATCCACGCCCCAGGGGAAGACCTTCGTTCGCCCGGCAGGCACGCCGTATACAATCGCTTTTTCCCGGGTGACATTGGCATCGCTGATGAAGAAGGTGCTCCGCTTCAATACGTACCCGGTTACCCAGCCCCACCACAGGTTGCGATGGACATCCTGCATCAGATCGAATCCCCACGACATGGTCAGTATGGGGCGAAAACCGCTCAGTACCGCCAGAAAGGCGCAGGTCTGGATCGGCCCCGCATGGATCAGATCCGGTTGCAGGCGCTCGATCACCCTTCGCAAACTGGCCACGTAGCGCGGCAGATCCATCCAACGGAACTTTCCCTTCCCACCCGCCCACGACACGATCTCCACTCCTTCCGGTACCGGCCGGTCCTCCGTCTGGCGAAGATTGGCTTCCAATCGCAGATGGAAGACTTCGTGCCCGCCTGCCTGGATCGCGGACAAATAGCGGTGGTCGTGGGTGCAGTAATCGTTCGAAAAATAGAGAATACGTGCCACGGTTCACGTTCCACGCGGAATGAACATTATGATTTCGATTCTCGACTCATCCCAGATCCGTCCAGCGCAACTCTTTACCGGGCGGAAGGTCATGCAAGGCTTTGGTACCGATTACCGCAGATATCTGGTCGGGCTTGATGGCGCCGGGCGTGGCCGGGCGCAGCACATCGATCATTTCACGTGTGAAGGTCTCGCCGGCTTGAATAGCTCGCGCTGCCCGCAGGCAGCGGCGCTGCACGACCTGCGTATCCTGCTCATTCTCAGCGATGACTTTATCCGGGGAGCCCAGCGCCCGCTCGAGCAGGCGTGTCTCCTCGACCATGCGCGCCCAGGTCTCGGGGTTCATGGCAAACTTATGATCGGGTCCCTCGCGCTCATTGCTATCGGTGAAATGCCTCTCGATCACGCGCGCTCCCAGCGCAACCGCACCCAGCACAGGAGCCACTGCGTGTGTATGGTCTGATAACCCCAGGATCACATCCGGGAACATGGTCGCATAAGTCTTGAGCACATTAAGATTGAGATGGTCGTAGTTACCGGGGCTGGCGGTGTAATTGGTGTTGCACTGCATCAGCACAAGCTGCTTGTTAAGTTTCAGAATGGCATGAACAGCTTTCTGCACCTCCCCGATCGTGGAAGCACCGGTCGCCACAAAGAAAGGCTTGCCCTTGCTGGCCATGCGCTCCAGGGCTTCGATCCAGTCGATCTCTCCTGAACCGGCTTTGTACATTTCTACATATTGATCCAGGAAGTCGATCGAATCGAAATCGTATGGCGAGGAGAAATAATCAATACCTGCTTCATTGCATTCTTCAGAAAGGGTCAGTGTCCATTCAAAAGGGATCGAAGCGCCCTGATAAACTTCAAACACGGATTTCTTCCAGCCTGCCTGGTGAGAAACCTGCGCATTCATATGCTTGAACCCGTAGTCCGAGACGATCTTCGGAGCGCTGAAGTTCTGGAATTTGGCTGCATCAGCGCCAGCCTCCTTGGCCAGCCTGATCAGCAACTTGGCCCGTTCCAGATCGCCATCATGGTTCGCGGCGATGTCGGCGATGAAGTAAGTCGGGTGAGCGGGGCCGATCGTGCGCTTGCCAATTCTAATTTCCATTATTTCCTCCTCATACCCAAGCACGATCACTGGTCTTTAATGTATTCATTTCTTGCCAATGACGCCCAGGTGAGTGTTTTGAAAGGCGTCGGAGTGTTTCAAACCATACCCAAGCATGCGGTCCAGGTTCGAATGACCGAGCAGAATGAGGCCCGCCAACTGGACAGAAGGCAGCCCCAGGAGATCACCAACCACATACAATCCGATCGACACCGCATGGTGGTGGATCACATTGTACACGGCTGCCCCTGTTCGCGCCCCACCCAGGTAACCAAGCATACTGAGATCGGGCAAGAAGAACAACACCGGGTACCACCACCAGGCATAGTCCAGTTGTGTGAATAAGAAGATTGACAAAACGAACAGTGCGAGCCCTTCAAGTTTTAGTAATGAATTCATGCTACTCCTGTTGATAACTCCGTAGTTTCTGTGGATAACCCTGTTGGTATTGTGTATAGAATTGCTCAATTCCAGTGGATACGCCGGGGATATCCGCCTTTAAGGCTGCGGATAACTTGTGGACAGACAACCACAAAATGTGGGACCGTTTTGCTCTCAGACCGGATTCTTCCACCGAGATGGGAGAGATCAGGCTCGCATCCAGGCCGAACTTGTTGGCGATCCGGACACCAAAATCATATTTGGTGATCGCTTCGGAGCCAACGACGTGATACAGTCCAGAAAGGCCGCTCTCCAGCATACGCATCAGCGTGCTTGCCAGATCAAGCACATGCATGGGGCAGAACGTGACGTCGGTGAACCCGAAACATTTCTCACGCTTATTCAAGGTGTAAAAGAAGTGTTCGGAAAGCGAGCGCTCGCCGCTCAGGCTCCATCCGAAAAAGTTGACCCGCGCCACGACCGCGTCCCCATTGGCTGCCTGCACCGCCTGCTCACCTTCCAACTTGGTCTGGGCGTAGACCCCCAGCGGATTTGGGACATCCCCTTCCAGGTAAGCTTCTCCCTTGCTCCCATCAAAAACGGCGTCAGTGGAGATATGGATCAGGCGGACTCCGCGCTGCCGGCAGGCTTCCGCCAGGACACCAGGCAGGTCGGCATTCAGGCGCCGCGCACCCTCCGGATCCGCCTCACAGGAGTCGATATTCGCATCGGCAGCTGTATGGATGACCGCCTCGGGAAGGACCTGATCCAATAATCGCGAGCAGGCTGAATCTTCCAGGAGATCTGCCTTGACCAGTTCGAACGGCGTTCCCTCCAATTTGTTCCGGTACACACCGATGATTTGATGTGCGCCTTCCATTGACAAACAGAGGTTGAGTCCCAATAATCCGCTGGCGCCCGTGACAAGGATCTTCATGATCACATCACCCTGGCAGGATAGCTAACCATCAAGGGCAACGATTACCCTTCCAGTTTCCCGGCTGAATACAGCTCCTCGAACGGCGCCACGAATTGCTGGATCCCCTCCAGATCCAGCCATGCACTGTTCGAATCGCTGGAATAGCGGAAACCGCCAGTCAGCAGCTTGCCTTCCGATTGCCAGTGGTAGCCAAACCACAGCGCTTCGGCGGGCTGGACGACGAACATGTTTTCCAGTTCGACCGTCGTGCGCGATTCGTCCTCCGAAATGAGCACTTCATGCAGCTTTTCACCAGGACGGATGCCGATGATCTCGACCTTTGCCTGCGGTGCGATGGCTTTGGCCAGATCCATGATCGTCGTGCTGGGGATCTTCGGCACGAACACTTCGCCGCCCTCCATGATTTCAATGCAGTGGATGACGAATTGCACGCCCTGTTCGAGGGACAGCCAGAAACGGGTCATACGCTCATCGGTGATGGTGATCTTGCCACTCGCGCGCTGCTTGAGAAAGAGCGGCACTACGGAGCCGCGCGAACCGACTACATTTCCGTAACGCACACAAGAGTAGCGGGTTGCGCGGCCGCCGGCATAAGCGTTGGACTGGATGACCAATTTCTCGGCGGCCAATTTGGTGGCGCCGTACAGGTTGACCGGATTGACGGCCTTGTCGGTACTGAGCGCCAGCACTTTTTCGACGCCGGCGTCCAGGGCCGCTTCCACGACATTGCTGGTGCCCATGATGTTGGTCTTGATGGCTTCCATGGGATTGTACTCACAGGCCGGCACCTGTTTGAGCGCCGCGGCGTGCACGACGATATCAACTCCTTGCAATGCCCGCGTCATGCGGTCGCGATCGCGCACATCACCGATGAAATAACGGAAACGAGGATCATCGTATCCCTGCATACGCATTTCGTGCTGTTTCAATTCGTCACGACTAAAGATGATGATCTTTTTCGGCTGTTGCGTCTCCAGCAAGATCTTGGTGAATTTCTTGCCGAACGATCCGGTGCCGCCGGTCACTAAAACCACTTTCTCATTCCATTCCATGCTTGCTCCTTGAAATTCTTGACGTGAGAAAGGTATCAAACGTCATCAGTCAACAGGGCTCAGTCCGCCCCACCAGCTATTTCTCGATCACGATCAACGGGTATTGCCCGTGCTTTCCAAAGAAACCAGGAAAATGCTCTTCCAACCAGAACACAAGCCTCAAAACGTCTTTTCCCCCCAATTGCGGGCGGATAAACCAGCGCATGACGCGCGGGCTCAGACTGCGCCAGGAAAGGATCTTGAATTTTACAGCGCCTTTCAATTCGTTTTGCAACCAGCGCGGGGTCAATTTTTCCACAAAGGTGCCGGCCCGGTCGTCTTCCATTGACCAATCCTTCTTTCGTTTCGGACCCCGCCCTGCCCAATAGCGCCCGATCCGGATGAAGGGTTCCGCCAAACGCATCAGGAGCGGGTTATGCCAGCCGTTGACCACCACGCCTGTACGCCCGCGCTGGAGCACGCGCGCCAGCTCAAGGAAGGCGGTGCGGTGTTCGGACAACGGCAGGTGATGGATGGCGTGCATAGAGACCGCGGCCCCAAAAACGCCTGCTTGAAATGGCAAATGCGCGATATCCGCCACCACGCACAAACCGCGCTCGCCCAGCCGACGGCGGGCTTCTTTCAGGGCTGTCATCGAGATGTCCACACATACCCGGAAGCGATAATGCTCGGAATAGATCAGATATTCGGGCCACTGCACTGGTCCTGAACCCGCATCCAGGAACAGCTCCCCTTCGGGGGTCAGATGGCGTTTGACGCGTAGGTGACAGTTGTGGATGTATTCGCGCGAAACAGGCCGCAAGTCCTCATAGCGGGCGTTCTGGTAGAGACCTTCGCCTGCCTGAGACCAGCCGATCTGGTCGTAGAATTCGCGCACCTGTTGTTTCGTATTTTCGATCAAAGCAACACCGGGCCTATCAATTATCGCTACCAGACTACGGGCGCACCGGCAAGATGCGCAAATGTTTCCCCGAAGGCCTGGCGACCTTCCGCGGAAAGAACGCGTTCCAAAGGCCAGAGTTCCACATCCTTCCAGAAATGCATCAGTCGCCAGGGGAACGGGAAGGGAAAATCAAAGAAAAAGCGGTAGGCGTAATTCCAGGCCGTCTCAACCTGTTCCTGGGTCAGGCGATGGGCCGGTAGATCAGCCAGAAGCCGGTCGAGGGTGGCAAAATACTCGTTCCAGGATCCCGGATCGAAAGTGAAGCCTCGCCCGCGATAATGAGTCCTTCCGGCCACAATGACCGGCACAGCCCGCATGGCCATTTCCATGCCCACCGTGGTGGTATACGCCAGACCCAGTCCGGCCAGTTCCATGCAATCGTACGTATTGATCTTCTCTTCCGGGCCGATCACCCGAATATGATCCGGTGTTTGAGGCAGGGCCTGCTCGATAACACCTATCATCGAGGGGCCTTTCATCAGGCGCTCACCCGGGTGGATGCGAATCACCAATTGAACATCCTCGCGCTTCGCAAAGTACTGGACCGTCTTTGTGATCCATTCGGCATTGGACTCTGCAAATACGTTACGGCCGAGAGTCAGGCTGTCCCCCAGCACATTGGTGGCCAGCAGCGCAACTGGGCGCTCATCCAGACCCAACTCCTGCCGCAGGGCCGCCCCACCCATGGAGGCCACCTCCTGCCAGAAGCGCGTGCCTTTGCCATATTTCTTGGCAGAGGAGCGCGCATCCTCAAGCGCAGCGATCTCTTCGCGTTGTTTTTCAGTGAGAGGTGTGTCGCCGCGCGCTGCCCAGAGGGCATCCGTATCCTGGTGCATGACAATCCCGTTCTGAGCCAGCCAGATCTGCTCACGCTGGTCATTGAATTCGTAGCTGATGGTCTTCAGATCCAGATGACGCGCTGCCTGGTAGAAAACCCCCAGTTCCGTGACCAGCGCATTGGGCACCAGGACTACGTCCGGCTGCTGTTGTTCCAGCACACTTAACCCAGCCAAGGCCGCTGCACGATTGAATCTCAGGCGCAATTGGTAGAGCTCCAGATCGGGTGAAAAGGCTTCCACCTGAAGCGAATACATCGTGTCGAACGCAGAGGCAGTCTGGACGGCCTCCTGCAAGGCGGAGGGCAGGGTCTGCCGGCCCGTCACACCCAGCAACGAACTGAATCCAACCAGACCTTTCAATGGAGCCAGCACGCGCCGCGTATAGCGATCCTGGCGGCGCAAATCGAAGGCGTTTAACTCTTTGCGCCAATCTGCGTAAGGCAGGTACACAATGCTGACGTCATGCCCCATGCCGCGCAGCGCCAGTCCGATCAAGGCTGCCTGCTCGATCCAGTAATGCAAAGTGGCAAAGAGCAGGATCTTTTTACCCCTGTGCGCCGTCTCGGCATAGTTGCGCGCCTGGTTTACCGCTTCAGGCAATGCGGCCTCCAGTTGCGACAGATTGTAGCGCGTACGCGGGCGCGTCTTGCGCAGCGCGTCGTACAGGTCAGCCGTGTAAGGGATGGTGCCAAGCAGTCGTTTGACCGCCTGTGTGGGCGGGATCGGTTTCATGCGATTTTTCGGATCGTCCAGGGCAGACGCGGGCGGATCGGCCCCTGGCGAGGTTCGGGCCACTGCGTACCAGGCGCGCCTGAAATATCAACGTTGAAAGCCAGGGCCTGCTCATCCTGGAAGTATCGCCGTACACCAAAGGAACTGGCGTTGACTCCCAACGCATAGCGGCCTTCGTTCAGCAGGTCGGCCGGCAATTTGCAGCGGCTGACGTAATGCCCGGCCTGCCGCGCGCCGAACTTTTCATACTGGCCAGCGTCATCCGTATCGAAGGAGGTCAGGATGTATTCCCCGCGCATCGTGCTCAAATAAAGGCCCACGCGCAAGCCTTTAAGCGACGCCTCCAATTGGTATTCCATTTCCACGTCAACCGGCTCACTCGAGCGTACGGTGTCGATGACCTTTCCCTTTTTGTCCTTGAGTCGCAGGGCAATGGGCCGGAAGGGCGCAGCGCTGACCGGCACATCCTCCCTTTCCCACAGACGTTCACCGGCCTGGGCCTGCCCGGAAGACAGATAGTAATCCACCGCCTGCTGGGTGGGACCGCGCATCAGCAATTTGCCACGATCGAGGACGATGGCTTCCTCCGTCAGGCGCAGGATAGCCGACATGTTGTGGCTGACGAACAATACCGTGCGGCCCTGCTGGGCCACATCGCCCATCTTACCCAGGCATTTCTTCTGGAATTCGGCGTCGCCCACCGCCAGCACTTCGTCCACAACCAGGATCTCAGGTTCGAGGTGCGCCGCCACTGCAAAGGCCAGGCGCAGGTACATCCCCGAGGAGTAACGCTTGACAGGTGTGTCGATGAATTGCTCAACTTCCGAAAAGGCCACGATCTCGTCGAACTTTCTCTCGATTTCGGCTCGTTTCATACCCAGGATGGCGCCGTTCATGTAGATGTTCTCGCGGCCGGTTAATTCGGGATGGAAACCCGTACCGACTTCCAACAGGGATCCCACCCGGCCGCGGACGGCAACTGTCCCACGGGTGGGTTCTGTGACGCGCGACAGGATCTTCAACAACGTGCTCTTACCCGCGCCGTTGCGACCGATGATACCCAGCACCTTGCCTTCCTCAACCTCAAAGGAGACATCGTTCAGGGCCCAGATGTAATTGGGTTGTTCTTCGTCCAGGGCCCCCTGTTTGCCCAGGGCACGCATCCAGCGCACCGGCGCGGTGACCGTATC
>Ga0307425_1002146_pt1 | contig 11324 bp, 7 predicted proteins | sample SalMarWE160330MG_FD_202152 | JGI IMG/M metagenome (GOLD analysis project Ga0307425, IMG submission 202152) | Salt marsh sediment microbial communities from the Plum Island Ecosystem LTER, Massachusetts, United States - WE1603-30 | ecosystem: Environmental > Aquatic > Marine > Intertidal zone >... | reverse complement strand
GGTATCCTAATAACTGTTCGCCAGCATGACGGAAAATTGATCACATTCGTCATTTTTGTTTGCGAAGGCGGGAGCCCACATACATTGCACGGAGTTGTTAGGAGGTTACCGATTTAGATGGAATGAGAGCCGCGGGTAGCGGTTGAATACGATACTGCTGCAAATGGGCGATAGACGCGTAACCGGTTATATTTCATTCCAGCGGCTTAAAGGAGAGATTCGTTTTGGACGAAAAAATTCGTGTGCTGCTTGTAGATGACGAAGAGCAGTTTGTAATAAATATGGCCAGGATATTGAAGGTCAGAGGATTTGATGTATCAACTGCCTTCAGCGGATTCGATGCAGTGGATGCACTTAAGAATGAAGTCGGATTTGATGTGGTGATACTTGATGTCAAAATGCCAGGTATGGACGGTGTAGCCACTCTTGGGGAGATAAAAAAATGGGCCCCTGATACGGAAGTCATTATGCTCACAGGCCATGCCACGGTTTCTTCGGGCACCCAGGCTATGCGCAAAGGTGCATATGACTACCTGATGAAGCCCTGCGATATAGAGGACCTGGTGGAAAAAATAAATGAGGCATATGAGGCGGAGAGCATCAAACGCCATCCGGTCATGTGGCCCCGGAAGATGGTAAGAGAAATCACCCTGCATTCCTTGAAGAAACTGTTGCCTGAAGACCCCCTTGCCAAGGCATTGAAGGTGATGGCGCGGCAGACCGGGGGGGAGGCCGTAGAAGAGATATACATACTGGACAATCAGGATTTTCCAAGAGGTGTTGTCACAAAAAGGGACCTTTTAAATGAGGCCCAAAACGCCAATCCGGAAGTATCCATCACCTGGTCCGATCTTTTGGAAAATCCGCAATGGCTCCCTCAAAAAAAGTTAAGCCGGATCATGCGGCCTGATCCAATAACTATCAGGGCAAATGGGCACCTTACTGATGCGGCCCAGCAAATGATAATGAATAATGTCCGGTGCATGCCTGTTCTAAGGGGAGGAAAGGCGATCGGCATTATTAAGATGCAGGACGTTTTTCAATATGTGGAACATGAAATAGAATAGTTCCCAGGAGGTTTACCAAGGCATGTTAGACTTAGCAGACAGGTTTACTAAAACACAGGAAAAGGACTTTCCCTATTTCCGCCATGTTTGGAAGAGGGTCGTGCTGGCCCTCATGGCGGCCTCTTTCATTCCACTCGTTTTAATCGGCGGGGGTATGTACTACTATGCCACATCGGCCTTGAAAGAAAAAACTCTGGCTGCACTCCGCATGGAAGTGATTAGCCATAAGGAGGCCATTGATGAGTTTTTAGCTGAACGTACTATGCACCTGAGAGTGCTGTCTGCAAATCTTGACCTGAGTAAGCTGACCGCTCCCGGGGTCCTGGAGACCGCTTTTTTGTCTTTGCGTTCACCGGACGGCAGACCGTGCTTTGCGGACCTGGGTGTTATTGACGACCAGGGAATTCATCTGGCCTATGTTGGACCTTACGACTTGATTTCCAAAAACTACAAGAACGCCGAGTGGTTCAAGGCCGTAATGGAGAATAATGTCTATGTAAGTGATGTGTTTTTGGGTTTCCGGGATGTTCCGCATTTTATAATCGCCGTCAAACAGGTCACCAGCAGGAGGTCCTGGATAATACGAGCTACCGTAGACACCGCGTATTTCGACAGCATCACATCCGAAGCCCGAGGCAAAAGGAGCATGGATGCGTTCCTAGTTAACAGAAACGGGATTTTTCAAACCAGTCCTCGCATATCCGGGAAGCTGATGGGGCAGTCGGAATTCAAGCGTCTGGAACGTTTCGAGGGCGTCAAGTTAGAGGAGATTCAGGGCCAGATCCGAGCGACAACCTGGCTTAGCAAAGTTCCCTGGCTATGTGTCGTGAGAATTGATCAGGATGATATCTTTGAAGCATTGCAGCGCGTCCGCAGAATCGGCATTTACGTCTTTGTGTTGGGAGCTATCCTTATTGTTTTTACAGTACTTTTGACAACCAATCAATTGGTCTCGATACTGGAGGCAAAACGCAGAAGCATCCGGTTTTTGGATCAGCAGCTGCGCCGTACCAGTTACATGGCATCGTTAATGGAGTTGTCTCACGGTTTTTTTCGGGAAATAAACGATACCTTGGCTAATATAGACATAGCCGCCACATGGATTCAGGATCTGGCTGTCAAAGGAGACTTGAAGGAAATTGAAAAGGACCTGGACCAGATCAAGTCCGAGGTGTCCCGCAGCCGGAAATCAATCGATAAATTCATAAGATTTATGAGGCCGGATGAACCTGCAATAATAGATGTAAATGTTAATGAATTACTGAATGATCTCATAGAATTTCTGGGCAGTGAACTCCGTTTGAAGAAAATTAGGGTAAAAAAAGATTACGAGGATAATCTTCCAGGTATCAGAAGTGATCATTCAAAACTGCGCCAGGTTTTCCAGAATATAGTTTTGAATGCCATGACCGCTGTGGAAAAAGATGGTGAAATCAGCCTCACGACCCGTGCTGTTCAGAACGGTGTGGCAGTGACTATCGCGGATAACGGGCCGGGTATCCCGGAGGAAAACATGGAAAATATCTTTGATCCTCTTTTTACAACCAAACCGGAGGGCGCGGGATTGGGGCTCTCCATATGCCTTAATATTCTGCAAAGATTAGGGGGTCACATATCTGTAAAAAGTGAACCGGAAAAAGGGGCCGTTTTCACTGTTGAACTTCCTTTACACATAAAACTTACCGGTAAATAGTTGTCATAGGCATTTGTTCAGATTCCATGTATCTTCAGGTTTGCAAAAATTGACTGTTTTCGATTCAAAAATTTTGACTAACAGCTCTTAAATTAGTCAATAGCCAATAGCCATCAATCAGTTCCTCTGAACCCGTCGCGCATGATTAAAAGAGAAAATATTAAGCAGGCCATCGATGCCATTTCGAAAAGAGAGCCCGAGATAGGTTATTCACTGGATGAGATGCTTGGAACCGGCAAAATAGATATACCCTCTCAGGCTGATGTTTCCCCAAGGGGTGAAGACCTTTACTTCTTTTTTGATAAAGAAAAGGTCTCGATAAACAAGTTCCTCTATTTCAACGAAGGCAGTGTACCAATTGAACAAGGGCTCCTAATTAAATATGGCGAGATGATTAAAAGGCAGGAGCTTCTAAACAGAACGGGGTCCTCTGATTATAAGCAGTTTGTCATTGAGATTCGTAAGGCAGGCCTCAAATTTATGGTCACACACGAGATAGATTATGTTTTGGCGCGTCTAAGGAAAAGTCAGGGAATGCCGGAAAAAGCTCAAAGGAACGAAGGCCTCATTTCATTTCTTAAAAAAGTCAAACAAGAGACACGGGCCCTTGAGAAATGCGACGGTGGTAATGATCCAGCTGTATTATATAAAGGAATCATTGATGAAGGCACGCCCGCCTGTTTCATGTGCTTTCCCTTCTGCATGGACAGTCTGATGCAGGTAGCAGATATGAACTTGGAATTTTTTCATGTGCGGTTTCTCTTGAAGTGTTTGGTAAGGGGGTTGGAGAAAAACCTGTTTATGTGCCTGGTGGAAGGGAAAGTACTTGGGTTGGTCTATCTGACTTTAAAAAGGCACATGTTTTACAAGGGTCTTGAAATAGAGTTTATCTCTACATTGCGTGGCAAGACCGGCAATGAAAAGGAACCGACTACCAAGGTTCCAAAAGGTGTAGGAGCCTTTTTGGTGGCCGGAGTCTGGATGTTGTGGAAAACCGGGCCCGCGAACTTTAAAGAGATCTACCTCAATTCGGAGATCGGGTCCAGGCAATTCTATGAGGCGGTGGGGTTTCAATCCCGGGGGCTTTCGGGTTATGTGTTAAAAGCTCCTAAAGGGCAACTTGTGAAGACCATATTGATTATGGCAAATAACTGTGAGGATCCTGGAAAGGGCATTATTGATGAGATCAGGACGATTATCAAAAGACAGATAAAACTCCTGCGGAAAAAGGCAAGGAATGAGAAAGAAAAATCAGAAAGATTAGCGGTGATTGACACGGTTAAAGAGTGTCTGAAACCAACTTCGCATCCGGAGTTTGTTGAAACAGTGTTTAGTGAACTGAACAAATGCGGAGAAAAAATACCAGAATCGAGAGAACTTATTAACTTTGCATCAGAAGATGGTTCCGGTGGTAAGTAGGCGCATGCATAGTCATAAAAAAGGTTTGGAATAATTCTATCAGTGTCTTATGCCGAATGATTCCACCGGACCATAGCAATATTCTCTCCTATCAGGAGAAATTAGATTCTTTTTCTGAAAATTTATCTTATATGCAGCCGCTGATTATCATTAAGGACGACCGGTTCACACAACATCTGGAAAATGTTCCTCATCTGGAGAATGCCGGGCGAGTCAAAGCGATCCAGTCCGTATTTAATAACCCTTCCCTCAAGGGAAAGTGGATAGAGGCGATACCGAGGCTGGCTTCAGTGGAAGAACTTGCCTTGGTGCACACGTCTGATCATATAGAACGCATAGCGCAAAGCTCAGGAAAGCCGCTTGCCTCTTTTGATCTGGATACCCAGACAACCGCAAAATCCTATGACGTAGCACGGCTTGGAGTAGGGTCGGTCTTTAGCCTTATTGATGAAATCTGGAGCGGCAAGGCAGGAAGAGGTTTTGCCTGTATCCGACCGCCCGGTCATCATGCGGAGCCGGACAAGGCCATGGGATTTTGCCTTTTTAATAATGTGGCACTGGGTGCAAGATATTTAAAGGAAAATTATTCTGTCGGCAGAGTAATGATTGTGGATATTGATGTGCATCACGGAAATGGAATCCAGTCCGCCTTTTATAATACGGACGATGTCCTGTACGTTTCCCTGCATCAATTTCCTTTTTACCCGGGAACTGGCAATTTTGGCGAAGTGGGTCAGGGAAAAGGGGAGGGATATACAGTTAATGTTCCCTTGGGAAAAGGGCACGGGAACAGGGATTTTGCAGGAATAATTTATTATTTGCTTAACCCCTTAGCCGAGGAATATCATCCGGAAATTATCCTTGTATCATGCGGTTTTGATCTTTACCAGCACGACCGCTTGGGTGGGATGTATGTCACACCGGAGGGTTACGCCCTGATGACCTTCTTTCTGCTCGATATCGCACAAAAAGTGTGTGACGGTCGAATCGCCTTCATTATGGAAGGAGGATACAGTCTGAAAGGAATCAGGGAATGCGGCCTTCGAGTAATGCAGGAGCTGTGCGAAGTGCCCACTTTGACCAGGGATAGGATTGAAAAAGTTACAAGGAACGCCTCTAAGAGATTATCCGCAATTGAAAAAGTGATAGAGATCCAGAAAAAGTACTGGAAAACTCTCCGGTAAGAGCTATCCCCTTGACGTGAAACCCGGCTCTGACCGAATCGAAAACCTCAGTGATCACCTTTTGTCACCTTTAAGTTTACACCTTTAATTTAACTCCTGGGTTGAGAATGAAAAAAGCCATAAAAATCAATAAGTAAACAGCTGTTGCCCGGCAATGTCTTTGGGATTCAGTTTGGCATATATATTGAATAAATTAAAAGTAGAGGCTGCTTGCTTTAATAAAAGTAACCTTAAAACATAAAATTAAAAGTACTTGTTTTGAGGGATAGATTTTTCAAGATGGCGGAAGATAGGGAAATAAAGGGTAGCATTTATGTTAATGATGTCGAGGTGCTCAGAGAACGGCAGAAACATTACTATGCAAGATTTTTTCGCAGATTCGCTTTTCTGATAATAGTATGTTTTCTGATCCCTCTGCTTTTTGTGGGATGGGGAATAAATTTTTACTATACCAGATTCGCTAAGGAACGAATGACCAATTCCTTTCACGCCCAGGTGGAAAACCATCGAAAGATAATTGAGCTGTTCTTAAAGCAGAGAAGCTCCAAACTGCAATTAATCGCCCACACTCATTCCAAGGAATATCTTGGAGAGGTGTCAAATCTCGCAAGTGTTTTTGAAATGATAAATCTGGAAAGCTCGTCTTTTAGCGATCTGGGATTAATAGACGGATATGGCAGGCACCTGGCTTACGTCGGCCCCTACGATCTGATGGATAAAAACTATTCCGAGGCCTTCTGGTTCAAGCAAGTCATGGAAAAAGGCCTTTATGTGAGCGACATGTTTATGGGGTTTCGCAAAATCCCTCATTTTATTATGGCCGTCACCCGGCAGGAAAAAGGGGAGAGGTGGATTTTAAGGGCAACAATTGATACCGAGGTTTTCCGTTCCCTCGTCGAAAATGTAAGGATCGGCAAGACCGGAGAAGTATATCTATTGAACAGACAAGGAGTTTTTCAAACCAGTCCCCGGTTCAGGGGAAAGATAATGGAAAGGGCCCCTTTTTCACCCGAGCCTGTACATGAAGGTACCAGGATTCGCATTCTTGAGGGCGGAATAGATGAACAAAAACAGCGTATTCCGCGCCGTATAGTGGCCCAGACATGGCTCACAGAACCCTGCTGGATGCTGGTGGTAACTCAGGATTACTCCGAGGCATTCAGTGAGGTAAACCACGCTAATCATGCAACATTGATTTTTCTCTTTCTTAGCGCGATAGCCATCTTGATCATTACTGTTATTATCACAAAACATATGATTGAAGTTATTAAGAGACGTGATGTGGAAGCGGACCAGTTGAACAGGCAACTCATGCAGGCAGGCAAGTTGGCCTCCGTTGGAGAGCTTTCCGCTGGTGTAGCACATGAGATCAACAACCCCTTAGCCATTATTCTCACTGAGAGGCAGATCCTGCTTGATCTTATGGGGCAAACACCGACCCTCGACGGAGATTTCAGAGAGGCACTGTTGGAATCCCTGTCTCAGATTGATGTCCAGGTGCAGCGCTGTAAGCGTATAACGCAAAACTTGCTTAGGTTTTCTCGGCGCACAACGTCGGTCATTGAAACCGTGGACCTGAATGAATTTGTAAGAGAGGTTATCGAACTTATGGAAAGGGAGGCCAAGACAAGCGGTATTAAGTTTATCCCGGATCTGGAAGAAGGCCTGCCCCCGATCTTAACAGATCCATCACAACTCCAACAGGTATTTCTAAACATGATCAACAATGCAATAGATGCCCATGAGGGCAAGTCCTATGGTAGCATTCATATCAGCACACGCTCAGATGATCACGCCCGGGGCGTGCAGGTGGTATTCGCCGATACGGGGTCGGGAATTTCGGATGAGAACCGGGAAAAAATATTTGATCCGTTCTTTACAACCAAGCCTGTGGGAAGAGGAACCGGTTTAGGACTATCTATATGCTACAGTATTATTAAACGCCTTGGAGGCGATATTGCCGTCCAGAGTGAAGTGGGGAAGGGAACTGTATTCACCTTATTTCTTCCCTACAGTCCTCCGCCCGATTTAATGGAAAGCATAAATAATGTTACTGAAGTATAAGGAGGAATCAAAATGAAAGGGTCAAGGATACTACTGGTAGATGATGAAATTGTCTTTACCACTAACATGTCGAAGCTTTTGACGAACCGGGGATATAAAGTAACGGCTGTCAATAGTGGGGACAGCGCTATTCGCGCACTTGAGGAAAAGGATTTCGACGTTGTGGTGCTGGATTTGAAAATGCCGGGTATGGACGGGATCACCACGTTAAAAGAGATCAAAAAGCTGGATCTTTTCACAGAGACGCTCATCTTGACCGGACACGGATCCATTGATAGCGCCATGGAGGCCATCAAATTGGGTGCGTACGATTATCTGACCAAGCCGTGTGAAATTGATGAACTGGTGGCTAAGCTTGAAGGGGCATGGGAAAAAAAGGACGGTGAACAACAAAAAGATATGCAGGAAAAAATCCAGAAGGTGGTGGAATCCCCTAAATCGGCTTTCAGCCTTTTCGAAAAGAAAAAATCCAGGAAATGAAAGAGTATCAAGTATTCTTTCAAAATGTTTTGTTTAAATCTTGAGATCAGGTGCGATAAAAAGTTTGATTTTTAAAGGAATGCAATGTTATCATGCAAATAATGAATGACAATTCATTCATTGTTCTAAAATATAACCTATTGGATTGTTTGGACGATTTTGGCGGACTCGTAAAAAGTCCGTGTCATTAACTTTTAATAAAAACTGAGGTGCGGGGTGTCGTAAGCAAATTTAGTCGAATTGGCATATCATTTGTGACTTCCAAAACAAGGAGGTGTGGAAAATGGAAGCTAAAGCAGGTCAAGTTGAGTCGGTTTATATGGAAAGAAGGGTCTTTGACCCACCCAAGGTGTTCGTGGAAAAGGCCTACATAAGGAGCATGGAAGAATATGAAAAGCTCTATAAAAGATCCATCGAGGACCCTGAGGGGTTCTGGGGGGAGATGGGCGAGGAGCACCTGGACTGGTTCGAAAAATGGGATGGACCGGTGGAGGAATACAGTTTTAAGGACGATATCTATATCCGCTATTTTGCCGGAGGAAAGCTGAATGTAGCTTACAATTGCCTGGACCGTCATCTGAAAACGTGGAGAAAGAACAAGGCGGCTATTATCTGGCAGGGAGAGCCCCTGGATGAATCAAGAACTTACACATATCAGCAACTTCATCACGAGGTCTGCAAGTTTGCCAATGTTCTCAAAAAATTCGGGGTGAAGAAAGGAGACCGGGTCACCATTTATCTCCCAATGATCCCCGAGCTTCCCATTGCCATGTTAGCCTGTGCAAGGATAGGCGCCATTCACAGCATAGTCTTCGGAGGTTTCAGCGCGGAGGCATTAAGGGATCGTATCCAGGACTGTAAGGCGGAAACCTTAATTACCTGTAACTATGGATACCGCTCCGGCAGGGTGCTGCCAAGCAAAAAAAATGCAGACAAAGCCCTTGAACAATGTCCTGACGTGAAGACATGTATCGTGGTCAATAGAATTGAAAAAGAGACCGACATGAAAGAGGGGAGGGATCATTGGTGGCATGAACTCATGGCAGATGCATCTTATAAATGCGATGCGGAGCCCATGGATGCCGAAGACCCTCTGTTTATCTTATATACGAGCGGCAGCACCGGAAAGCCGAAAGGCGTCCTTCACACAACGGCCGGGTACCTGCTCTATACGCTGCTGACCCTGAAATATTGCTTTGACTACAAGGATGATGATGTCTGGTGGTGTACGGCCGACATCGGCTGGGTCACCGGCCACAGCTATATTACTTACGGTCCCTTAGCCTTAGGAGCGACATCTCTTATGTTTGAGGGTGTTCCAAATTACCCGGAGCCTGATCGTTTCTGGGAGGTAGTAGAAAAGTACGGCGTCAATATCTTTTATACGGCACCGACTGCCATTCGTGCGATCATGAAAAGCGGGGATGACTGGCCGGCCAAGAGGGACCTGAGCAGCCTGAGACTCCTCGGCAGTGTGGGCGAGCCCATCAATCCGGAGGCCTGGATCTGGTATTATACGGTTATCGGAAAAGAGAATTGTCCCATTGTGGACACCTGGTGGCAAACGGAAACAGGAGGTTTTATGATCGCGCCTATTCCAGGGGCTTTTCCCATGAAGCCGGGATCGGCTTCCCGTCCATTCTTTGGAGTGGATCCAGTAGTGCTCCGGGCTGACGGAACAGAAGCGGGTGTAAATGAAGGGGGTCACCTGTACATAAGAAAATCCTGGCCCGGCTTTATGCGAACTGTTTACGGTGACCCGGATCGATTCAAGGAGACGTACTTCATCCAGACTCCGGGCTTCTATTTCTCGGGTGATGGCGCCAGAAAGGACGAGGATGGTTTTTTCTGGCTAATGGGTCGGGTGGATGATGTGATCAACGTATCGGGACACCGGATGGGTACCGCCGAAGTCGAAAGCGCTCTGGTGTCCCACGAGGCAGTGGCCGAATCTGCGGTGGTCGGTTTTCCCCATGACATCAAGGGACAGGGAATTTATGCCTTTGTGACATTGAAAGAAGATTTTGAGCCTTCGGATGAACTCAAAAAGGCGCTCGTTGCCCACGTCAGGAATGAAATCGGCCCAATTGCAAGCCCTGACAAACTCCATTTTGCCCCTGCTCTTCCCAAAACGAGAAGCGGTAAGATCATGCGGAGGATCCTGAGGAAGATCGCCGAGGGTGCTGTTAATGAGCTTGGAGATACCTCCACACTGGCAGAACCTGAGGTGGTGGACAGACTTGTTGAAGGAAGACAGTAGGGAACACAAAGATCTTTTCATTGAGCCGCAGGGAATGCCGTTCAAATGCCTGTTGGCCAATTATTTCCCCCCTTGCTGGCTTTTTCCCCGGTGCATTGCACAAGCGCCGGGGGAAAAGCCCTTTTCTGCGATTATTTTTTTAAACAGGGGAATGAGGTAAAGGAGGAACTCATGGCACCATCAGTCAGGAACAAGGGTTGGATAGTTACATTTAGTGGAACAGGAATCAACCTCGCCCTCGGTATTCTCTATACATGGAGTATTTTCAAAGGCGCCATCAAACAATCAATTGAGACAGGGGGTGAAGGCGCCTTCGATTGGAAACTTGCATCTCTTAACGACCCGTATGCGGTGTGCTGTTTGTTCTTTGCATTTGCAATGATTTTGGCCGGCAAATGCCAGGATAAGTTCGGCCCAAGGATAACAGCCCTTATCGGGGGAGTTCTGGTTGGGCTCGGTTTTATGTGGATTTCGCAAACCATGGATTATGTCAGTTGGGTTCTCGGGTTCGGGGTACTGGCAGGCATCGGTATAGGTTTCGGGTATTCAGCCGCCACGCCGCCCGGGCTCAAGTGGTTTCCTGCTTCAAAAACAGGATTGATCGCAGGGTTGGTCGTCTCCGGTTTCGGCCTTGCATCGGTATATATTGCACCACTTTCAAAATACCTATTGAGGATCTGGGGTCTGCAAAATGCCATGTTGTTCTTCGGAATTGCATTCCTGATTGTTGTATGCGGGCTTTCAATGCTTCTTGTGAATCCACCGGCCGGTTATGTCCCCGAAGAGGCGGGTACCACGGTCAGTGAAGAAAAAGAAGGAATAGGTCTAACCCCTACTGTTGCCGGGTGGCTCCCGGAGAGCGTTTCAATAATCCAGGCGTCAAAGGCAGTAGAAATGAAAAGGGATATTAAAATCTCGGAAATAATGAAGAAGGCCGATTTCTATATCCTGTGGTTTATCTTTTTTATAGGAGCTGGTGTAGGATTGATGGTGATTGGAAGTGTTGCCGGGATGGCAAAGCAGAGTATGGGAGAATTAGCCTTTCTTGTGGTTGCAATCATGGCCATTGGAAATGCAGCTGGTCGAGTCATTGCAGGAATTCTATCAGACAGGATCGGTCGTAGTTACACGCTTATTATCATGCTTTTTTTTCAGGC
>Ga0307425_1002141_pt1 | contig 11339 bp, 9 predicted proteins | sample SalMarWE160330MG_FD_202152 | JGI IMG/M metagenome (GOLD analysis project Ga0307425, IMG submission 202152) | Salt marsh sediment microbial communities from the Plum Island Ecosystem LTER, Massachusetts, United States - WE1603-30 | ecosystem: Environmental > Aquatic > Marine > Intertidal zone >... | reverse complement strand
GTGCCTAAACCCGAACTATTCATCCATTTCACCTTGGAGAGATCGATCACAATTTTCTTCACATCTTGATCGATAAGCTCTTTGACTTTTTCGTGTACGGAAATAGTCTCAGGACCGCCCATCAGATTTCCTTTTACGATAATCGCAGTCACATCGCCATACGTTTCAACATTGTAGTGCATTTTATATCCTCCGCGGGTTGATTAGGCAAATCGAGAACTTTTCAAAATATAATAGATATTCGCAGAAATTCCAAGATTTTTTTCTACTCTAAGCCGCTGTATTACAAATCTTTTTCGTCCAGGACTTGTGATGTGTAAATATAGATATCGGCACCTTTTTTCCAGGCATCAGGGGGAAGACCAGCCTTATCGGCGCAGCAGTGTTCCAGAAGTTCCGTAAGACTCCAGCCTGTTTCTTTGGCCACTTCGGGGAGAAAGGTGCCGCTGTGGCTCCCCTGGCTCACCCAGATGCCATGTACTCCCAGTTTTATTTCATCGACGGATTCTATCTTCTTCATTTCAGAGAGGATGGAAATACGAATATGGATATCATCCATTTCTTTTTCAGTGACCGGGTCGAATGCGAATCGATAATCCTGGGTGGCGGCGGCTACAGCCATACGTGAGACCATGTCCCCGAGTGGATATACCGGATCAAAATATCCGATACATCCCCGTAGACGGCCCCGGTTGGTCAGTGTCACGAATACACCGCGCTTAAGTAGCAAATTCTCTGTGGGGTGAGGAAAATCCGGAATGGGTTCTTTACGGATTGCAGCCAGAATACTGCGCCGGGCGATAGTAAACAGCTGCTGTTTCTCCTGAGGAGTGAAATTGATCGATTCCATCAAGGGATCGCCTTTCTTTATGTTTTTTTCCTTTGTATGGAATACTGCTGCCCCATAACCTACGACACGGTCCTTATCTCCTGAAACATCTCCAGAATTGGCGTAGGGGAGGATGTCAACATATTTGGCTCCCCGTCTCTCTACCAGAAACATCACTGTCTCCAGAGCGGGCCAGCTGCAGAGCACACATACAAGTCCCGGGATGTTCTCACGGAGCATGGAGCGGTTGAGGATATCCAGACGGCCAATGTTGAAATCCGAGATCGCCTGCAAGGTCTGACCGTCCACTCGTAAGGCATCCTGATAGGAAGGATAATGCGACATGTCGGAGCTGGCGATAAAAAGGATGTTCTTATCCCGGGTCACTTTATCGATGGCTTTGGCCAATCTCTTACAGTCATCGCTATCCAGCTGTCCGAGGACGATTGGAACGATGGGCGTACCCGGTAAAAGCGTCTGGATGAATGGGAGCTGCACTTCAACAGAATGCTCCAGAGTATGGGCCTGAGGGAGAAAAGTTGCCAGCTCCGTTTCTTCTTTTATTTTTTTTATCAGTTCCCGATCGACCGGGACATCTCCCAGAGGCGTTCGGTAACTGTCGTAGTCTCCAAACGAGGCGGCTCTGAAGGCTATTTGATGGCTGGATGCGATGATAATGACGGTATCGTACTTGCGGTTTTTTACGGAATAGAAAGCGTTGGCAGCTATCTGGGCACTGAATGAGTATCCGGCATGAGGTACCCAGAGGCCGACAATGTCAGCGTTGGTCCCGGATGGTTTGGCTTTATCCAGCAAGGTGGTTAAGATGTTGGCCAGGGCTTCTTTATCGGCAGGATAGTATTCTCCGGCCCGGGCAGGAAGACGGACCTGTGCTATGCTGTATCCCGTCAGGGAAAATGCAAGCAGGGTACAGACAGCAATTACTTTTTTATTACCGCTGACAGCACTCCAGTGTACGTTTGACAAGTGCATGGACCCCCCTTGGTCTTAATGGAAAACAGCTTCCCGCGCTGTTTTCCTTGATAGAAATAAAACCGCGACTCGGACGGGTTTGTTCCCTCGGCACCGGTCTGAGTCTGTCTGTGCTGTCCGTTGCTAACAGGTGTTTACCTGCTCCACAATTTTTCTATTCGTATGCCTCTGGAATTTACTTTTGCTGTATGGAGCCGGACGGAGAAGGTCTTCTCCTCAGTATCGGCAAGGCGGAATTACGCTTTCTCAGGCATACCGGGCAGCGTCCCCGGTACTACACTTTTTTCTCGAATACCCGGTAGCGTTTGGATTGGCTGAATCCCATCTTCCGGATAGCGTTATTCATGGGCATATTATCTTCCAATACATAGTTGGCTTCCACCCTGGAGGCGTTTTTGGCTTTGAGCGTCCGGTAGAGCCGGGCGTAAAAGAGGGTGTCCAGTCCCTTGCGCTGGTACTCTGGAACGATCCCCAGAGCCCAGATGCGGTAATCTCTGATGCGACGCAGCCCAAAGACAAGTCGGAAAAGAGCCTTGGGCAAAAGATGTCCGCCGCACCCCCGCAGCAGTGTGTTGATATCAGGCAGCGCGATAAGATACCCAACCGGTCTGTCTTTTGCTTCGGCAAGCATGATCACCTCGGGATCGGCGATCATCTTGAGAGAATCGGCCAGATCAGAGGCTTCTTCATCTGTCACCGGCACGTAACCCCAATTGGCACTGGTGGAGGCATTGGCAACACTGAGCAGGGCATCGACTTCCCGGTTCAGATTTTTCATATCAATCGGCCGGATACGGACAATCTTTTTCCGTTCCAGCTGTTCGGCGAAACGCATAAAGCGTTCCGGAAGATGATAGCCCTGGGCGTTCGCTTCGTAGACCAGAAGATCTTTTATTTTGTTCAATCCGAAATTTTGGAAATGTTCCTGGTAGGAAGGGGGATTATAGGGGGCCATGATCATAGGCTGGGTTTGGAAGCCTTCAACCAGAAGCCCGAATTCCTGGGAGGTGAAGCTCCAGGGTCCCTGCATGAATTTCATCCCCCGGGTCCGCAGAAAGTCGGCTGCCGCGCCCAGCAGAAGCTCCGGCCCTTTGCCCTCCACCTGGCATTCATAGGATCCGAACAATCCCACTTCTCTTTGCCAGTGCTGGTTGGCCAGATGATTGACGAAAGCACTTATCCTTCCAACCGGCCTATTCCCATCCAGAAGCAGGAAATGTTGAACCAGACAATGCTGGAAAAGATGATTTTTCTTGGGGTTATAGCTTTTCTTTTCTTCCATGAGCAACGGCGGTATCCAGACCGGATCATCTCGATAAATATGGTAGGGCAGACGAATGAAGCGTCTCAGCTCCTTCCCTATGGTTAGCGGCAGCACGGAAAAAGACATGGCAGAAAGGACTCCTTTGGGCTCAGATTTTTTTCTTCTCCAGCAGTTGTATCTGTTTTTCCCGGTAGCGCAGGGCGATTTCCAGCAGAACTCCAATAGCGGCACCCGAGACTACCATAAGGTGCCAGCCGATTTTCCATCCGAAGGTAAAATCTCCGAGCGGCAGCCGGACCAGTAAGACGAAGAAAAGGTTAACGGCTGTACCCCAGATTATTCCCCGGATCCACCAGGTAAGACGCAGAGGCACCGTGGCGATAACTAAACCGGTAAGAATACGTGAGAAGATGATGCCCCATACACCGGCTGAAGTAATATCGTTGGTGATTCCGGTAGCCATGAGCCAGGTTACAATTCCGAAGAAGAGACCCCACTCGCAAGCGGATATAATTTTTTTCCAGTCCATTATTCTAGACGCTCCAACAATAAATCAGTGAGATGTCTGATCCCGCTACTATTTTTTCTTCCATTTTTCCAGTATCGGCGCGAATAGTTCAATGGGAACAGGGAAAACGGTGGTTGAGTTCTGTTCCGCCGCTACCTCGACCAGGGTCTGCAGGAAACGCAGCTGGATGGCGGTGGGTTCCTTGCCCAGCTGCTGTGCGGCCTGCAGCAGTTTTTTGGAAGCCTGGAATTCACCTTCAGCGTGGATGACCTTGGCCCGCCGTTCCCTTTCCGCTTCAGCCTGGCGGGCGATAGCGCGTTTCATTGCCTCGGGAAGATCGATGTGTTTTACCTCGACCAGACCCACCTTGATGCCCCAGGGATCAGTATGCTTATCGAGGATGGTCTGCAGCTGCTCGTTGATTTTTTCCCGGGCGGAGAGGAGCTCGTCCAGTTCGAACTGGCCCAGAACGGAACGAAGGGTCGTCTGAGCCAGCTGGGAGGTGGCGTACAGATAATCCTGAACTTCCACAATAGCCTTGTCAGCGTTCATAACCCGGAAGTAGACGACCGCGTTCACTGAAATGGAGATGTTGTCCTTGGTGATGACATCCTGTGGCGGAACGTCCATGGCCACAGTTCGCAGGCTCACTTTTATCATCCGATCAACAAGAGGAATAAGCAGGATAATTCCCGGCCCCTTGTACCCAATGACCCGGCCCAGTCTGAAAATCACACCGCGTTCATACTCCTTTAGAATACGTACGGCACTGGCGAGGATTAAGAAAATGATGATCAATAATGTGACAAGTCCCTGCATGGTGTCCTCCTATTAGTTATCTGTCTCTACAGGTTTTACTATCAACAGCATACCTTTTACATCCACTACCTCAATTTCCGTACCGGCTTTCACCTTTGTCTGAGAGGTGGCCCGCCAGATCTCTCCGTGGACGGATACCTGTCCCTCCGGATTCAATGGTCTGACGACGGATCCCCGTTCTCCGACCATCCCGGCTACTCCGGTCGTGCTTTTTGTGAGCCGGGCTTTAAGAGCCATGTAGAGAGCAAAGAGGATGAAAAGCGCGAATCCTCCTATGGCAGGAATCATTACGGAAAGGGAAACCTGCAATTCCGGGGAGCGGTACAGCATAAGAGATCCGAGTATCATAGCGACGAGTCCTCCGATTGTTAACAGCCCATAGCTGGTGATGTGCACTTCCATGATAAAGAAGATCACAGCCAGCAGGATGAGAAGGATACCGGCTGCGTTGATGGGGAGAACCTGGAAGGCGAAAAAGGCCAGGATCAGGGAGATTCCTCCCAGGACACCGGGGAAAATGGCGCCCGGATTTCTTAGTTCGAAGAAGATGCCGATGATCCCGGCCATCATGAGCAGGTAGGCGATGTTTGGATCGGCGATTTTATTCAGTACCTGATAGTGGAAACCCATGGGATGAAAGGTGAGTTCAGCCCCGGCGGTTTGCAGGGTCACTTGCTGCCCTGCGGCTTCTACGGTTCGCCCCTGCAGTTTTTCCATCAGATCATCCAGATTCCGGGCTACCAGATTGATAACCCCAAGCTTGAGAGCCTCCTGTTCGGTGATATTGATGCTGGAACGTACGGCTTCTTCGGCCCAGCGAGCATTGCGCTGGCGCTGCCTGGCCAGTCCTTTTATATGGGCCACAGCGTCGTTGGTTACTTTTTCCAGCATGACCCTGGAGGTGTCCTTGCCGCCCATGGTAACAGGATGGGCCGAACCGATATTGGTACTCGGGGCCATGGCGGCGAAATGGGCGGCGTAGGTGATAAACACCCCGGCCGAGGCGGCACGTCCGCCGCTGGGAGAAATGTAAACGGCCACCGGTACACGCGAGGCCAAGATACGTTTATCGATCGACATGGTAGACTGAAGCAGTCCGCCAGGGGTGTCTAGACGTATTACCAGGAGCTCGTCTCCGGCAGACTCAGCTCTGCTGATCGCCTCGTTAATGTACTTGGCAACCACCGGGGTGATAGGCCCGTCTACGGTGATGACATCAACCTGCCGGGCCAGGACCGGGCATATGCCAATACTGAGGATACAGGCCACGGCAATGATGACGGTTTTACTCCCGTTATTTGATCGCATCGGTTTACCTCCGGCTGGACACGAAGCTGGTATCCCGCATTGTGAATAATAGCGGGAGGACAAAACGTAATATACCAAATTTTAGGGGAAGATAAAAGCAAAAGAGAATCTTTTAATAGTCCTGCCGACTCCTTTCGTTACTTTGTTTTTCCGGGAGGCAGGGATTGATCCCAATTAAGCGCGTTATATTTCCGGCAGATGGAGATTGCTTTTTCTATCGGCAAAATCCCGGTGGTGTGCCCGTGGAATCCCTGTACTTCAGTGGCCTTAAAAAGCGAGTTCAATATCGCCTCTTCCGTTGCCTCCACCGCTGCCAGAAACAATGAGGACATCTCTTCATTGCGGAGTGTCGATTTATCCTCCAACGCACCTGAAGTCTGATAGGGGGAACGGTTCTGTGGATAGGTCGAAAACGAGATGACGTAATCGCCACTGCCGTTGCTGCAGAAACCGCCGCAGCGCGCCAGACCCAACACGGCCCGGGAAGCGAGCCGTTCCAGATTCCGGGACAAAAGAGGTGCATCGGTGGCGATGACAATCATGCAGGAACCCTCTTCAGGACTTTCAAGTTCCCGTTTAAAGGAGTAACGGCCCAGTTCCCTCCCTACCGGGGCTCCGTTTATCCTGAGGATACCGCCAAAATTGGTCTGCACCAGAACACCGACGGTCCAGCTGCCCATTCCTTTCGGCAGACGGCGGGAAGAAGTTCCAATCCCTCCCTTGAAACCCAGACAGGTGGTGCCTGTCCCCGCTCCCACGCTTCCCTCTTCCACAGGATTTGTGGAAGCGGCTTTGATAGCGGCGATAATATGCTCCTTGTCAATATGCAGTCCCCGGATATCATTCAACCAGCCGTCATTGGTCTCTCCCGCCACACCGTTTACCGATCGCACCCTTTCATTGCCGGGTAAATCCAGTATATAAGAGACGAGAGACTGAAGGGCGGTGCCGACACTCAGGGTATTGGTGAGAATGATCGGCGTCTCTAGAAGGCCCAGCTCCCTGATCTGAGTGACACCGGTCAGCTTGCCGAATCCGTTCCCCACATAGACAGCAGCCGGCACCTTGTCCTGGAACATATTACCTCCGTGGGGCAGAATGGCGGTAACGCCGGTGCAAACCGAATCGGGATGATAGAGTGTGGCGTGACCGACCAGCACTCCTTTGACATCGGTTATGCCGTTATCTGGTCCGGGTGACAACACTCCAACAACGATTCCAGCTTCACGGGCACGGGGCCGATTTTGAGCGAAAGATGCAGCGGTTATTGCCACTAGAACCGCCAGTACCATGGTCCGGCGCGATCTTGATATGCGAAGCATTTTTTTTCTTGACATTGGACGTTTATTTCTCCAAATTGTCTATGAATGGTCGATTAATACCCTGCGATAGGTATACCCCGACCACTATAAAGAGCCATCAATAATTACATGGGAGCTCGGCTCTGACGTCTATTACATGCCTCCATCGAGTGGACGTAAAAAGCGATCAGGAGAGTACCCACCGTGTCTATAACACGGTTCTTTATAGTTGGGGTTCTAGCGCAGGGTTTTTTATCTCCCGGACCGGCATAGACGCCGGGCCTCTTCTTCGGTTTTCGCCACTGTGAGAAGTATTCCAAGCTTCATCTGAGTAAAGAGCTGCTGTAGAACCGGATTCAATCCCGTTAACACCATTATCCCTCCGGAAGCCGCCACTTGTTCCTGAGCAAGCAGGAGCACTCCAAGGGCAGTACTATTCATCACCTCTACCGGACTCAGATCAAGAATAAAACGATCTTCCTCTTTTAATAGTGTAAGGAGTTCTGCGCGAAAATCCGGAATTTCGTTCTGGTAGATCCGTTCACAACAAAGAGACACTATGGCCTGGTCTTCTTCCCACCTGATTTTAAGCATAGGTTTTTCCATAGGGTTGCCTCTTATTTAGTCAGGAGCTATACCATCGCGGCGAAATCACGATCGAGACTGCGGTACTGAATAGCTTCACCGATGTGTGCCGGAAGAATATTTTCAGATCCCTCCAGGTCGGCTATTGTTCGCGACACCTTGAGGATGCGGTCATAGGCACGCGCGGAAAGGCCCAGGCGCGTGATGGCTGTACGCAAGAGCTCATCTCCTTCAGAGTCGATTTTGCAAAAAATCCTCAGCTGTTTGGAACTCATATGGGCGTTTGAAAAGACGGATGTTTTCCCCTGGAAACGATCTGTCTGCTTCATCCGGGCTCTTTCCACCCTCTCCCTGATGGTCTGTGATGATTCCCCGCCGGGACGTCCGCTCAGCTTCCGGTAGGGCACAGCCGGCACTTCGATGTGTATATCGATACGGTCCAGAAGAGGTCCGGAGATTCTGAAGCGGTAGCGCTGGATTTGCGGTACGGTGCAGGAACATTCGTGGGTCGGATCGGAAAAATAACCGCAGGGACAGGGATTCATTGCGGCTATCAGCATAAACTGGGCCGGGTATGAAAGCGAGAGCGCCGCCCGGGCGATAGTCACCTGGCCGTCTTCCATGGGTTGGCGCAGAACCTCCAGTACATTTTTACGGAACTCCGGCAGCTCATCTAAAAAGAGTACACCATGATGGGCCATGCTTACTTCTCCGGGTTTAGGGACGTGTCCGCCGCCGATGAGTCCTGCGTCCGAGATGGTATGGTGGGGAGAGCGGTAGGGGCGGACACCTACCAGAGCCGTGTCCGGCGGCAGGGTTCCGGCCACAGAATGGATCTTGGTGGTTTCTATGGCCTCATCCAGGGTCAATGACGGCAGGATGGTCGAGAAGCGTTTGGCCAGCATGGTCTTCCCTGATCCTGGAGGGCCGATCATGAGCACATTATGCCCTCCGGCAGCTGCTACTTCCAAGGCCCGTTTTACATGCTCCTGCCCTTTGACATCCTGAAAATCTACCGGATAGCGGCGATTGTGGCTGAATATCTCTTCCATGTCCACTCGGAAAGGCGGGACATTTTTCCCGTCCTTTAACAGGTCGATGGTCTCCATCAGATGTTCCAAAGGATAGACCCGGACTCCCTGTACCATGGCGGCTTCTTTGGCGTTTTCCCGGGGCAGGAGAATACGGCTGATGCCGCTCTCCTTCACGGCAACGGCAATGGGCAGACTTCCCCGAATGGGGCGAACCTGGCCATCCAGGGCCAGTTCACCGAGGATTACCGCATCCCGTAAAAGGTCAGAATCGATCTGACGGCTGGCTGCCAGAATGCCCAGGGCCATGGGCAGATCAAATGCCGCGCCTTCCTTGCGGATGTCGGCGGGGGCCAAATTGATGGTGATCCGTTTACTGGGGACATGAAATCCGTTATTCTTCAAGGCCGCGTTGACGCGTTCCTTGGATTCCTTAACCGCTCCTTCGGGCAGTCCCACAGTGGCGAATTTAGGCAGGCCCTTCTCGAGGTGAGATTCCACTTCCACCAGATACCCTTCGATGCCCTGCACCGCAGCGCTGTACACTTTGGAAAACATGAATAGCCGGATCCTTCCTAGATGTTCGACTTAATTTTCTATTTGCCGCCGCAAGTCAGATTTCTGGTATGATGCGTCGTTTCCAGTTCCACCCGGTGTACCGAGCCCAGCTGTTTCCCCAGAAAACGATGACCTACCTCTTGAAACTGGTGTGGTATGTCGCTCACGTAAAATGCATGCTCGGGCTCGCTTCCTTCGTCCCGTTCCATATTGATAAGGTTGAGCCGGCGGGCTACCTGTTTGGCAGTTTCTTCGGCGCTGTCAATAATGAATACACTATTTCCCATTACTTCTGCAATTATTTTCTTAAGCAGAGGATAGTGGGTGCATCCCAGGATGAGAGTATCGATTTCGGCTTCCCTGAGAGGATCCAGATAGATGCGGGCTATGTTACGGGTGATATCACTTTCCAGCCAGCCTTCTTCAGCCAGCGGCACGAAGAGAGGACATGCCTGAGCGAAGACCTGGGCCTTTTTACTCTTGGCCCGAATCTTTGTTGCATAGGCCCGGCTCATCACCGTGGCCCTTGTTCCGATTACTCCTATGCGGCCCGTTTTGGTGGCTGCCAGTGCCGCTGTTACGCCTGGATCCACAACACCTAAAAGGGGGAGGTGCATACTGGACACAAGTTTGTCCAGAGCAACCGAGGAAACCGTATGGCAGGCTGCAATTACCAGTTTTACGTTTTTCTGCAGCAGAAAATAAATATCCTCCTGGGCGAATTGCTCAACGACAGCCGGAGATTTGGAGCCGTATGGCACCCGGGCGGTATCACCAAAATAAACGATTTCTTCCTGGGGCAGGCGTTTAAATATTTCGTGGACAACGGTGAGTCCGCCTATTCCCGAATCGAAGATTCCTATTGGTCGCTGATCACTCATACAGTTAACTTCCGATGTTTTTCTCATACTTCTTTTTAAACTGTGCAATACTTTCGTACAGAGCCAGGGCGATACGGGTTTGTTCAGCCCGGGTTCTTAGCAGCCGTTCATCGTTGCGATTGCTTAAGAAACCGGTCTCCACCAGAACGCAGGGCATGGCCGCACCCCAGAGAACGAGAAATCTTCCTTCTCTCACCCCCTTGCCCCAGAGAGAGAGTTTGGTGCGTTTGACGATGTTCTCACTCATCATGCGGGCAAGGTCCAGACTCTCTTTTTTATACATGTTCTGGTTGTTAATATTAAGAATATGGGTGGCGTCCTGGAACTCCTCAATGCCCTGCATCTCTTCGGGCACCGGATTTTCCAGTTCCACGACCTGCTGAGCTTCCTGAGTTTTAGCCTCTCCGAGAATATAGGCGGAGAAACCGTGCGGCCGCCGTGAGTTATTAGCGTTGCAGTGTATGCTGACGAAGAGCTTCCCCCCTTTATCATTGGCGAATGAGGTGCGGGCCCGTAGATCCTGGCTCTGATTCTTACCCAGACGGGTATCCAAATCACGGGTAAGATAGACTTGTACGTCCAGGTTTTTTTTCAACATATCACCCAGCTTCTTGGCGATGGAAAGGGTTATATCTTTTTCCTCTGTCTTCCATGATTTGCCGCTGGTGCCGGGGTCCGGCCCACCGTGACCTGGATCGATGATAATACAGTCGAAGGTCCATTTCTTTTTATCTTCGACCGGAGTGGGCACGGCGCTGCTCAGGTCGTTTATATCCAGACTGGTGCTGTTACGCAAGGAGACCACGATCTCATTCTGATTGACAAGCAGATCGTAATCGTAAATCTTGGGAATGACCTGAAAGGTGATTTGAGCCGCGTGCTGAAACTGGAAGGATTTAATCTTACGGACGGGACCTTTCTCGTAAATCGAACTCAGATTAAGTGTGTCGAGACTGGCTCCGTTGATCGTTACCAGAAGCCAGTCTCTATTTATGATGATTTCAACATCATCTTTGGAAAATGCTGCCGTTGTGCCAATGCGGATAAGAGTGCCGTTTACCTTTTTTTCCACTTCCACGCCGGTGACGTTGTAACGGGAATGGATAATGTCCAATTGAACGGCTTCTTGATTCCAGCTGGCCCGCGCCGGCAGATATTCCTGAATCAGGGGCAAGAATAAGGGCAGTGGCAGATAGAGATTGTCTTTATATAAAATAGTGGGGCGAGCCATCTGATAAGGAGTGTCATCGACCAGGATGAAC
>Ga0307425_1002137_pt1 | contig 11344 bp, 9 predicted proteins | sample SalMarWE160330MG_FD_202152 | JGI IMG/M metagenome (GOLD analysis project Ga0307425, IMG submission 202152) | Salt marsh sediment microbial communities from the Plum Island Ecosystem LTER, Massachusetts, United States - WE1603-30 | ecosystem: Environmental > Aquatic > Marine > Intertidal zone >... | reverse complement strand
GGCCTTTGGGCCTTAAAACACCTCAAAACTCATACTCCTGATGCAAAGATCATCGACTTCGACTCAAATCCCTTGCTTATCAACTCTGACCTCTGTCAAAAATCACTCATTTTGCGGAAGTCTTATATTGGGATAACGTTATACTTTGGCTACAAACCAAAGCGATTGATAACGGTCTTCATTTAGGATTAGACTCCATTTATTCCATTGTGAAAAACACCTCTGATCTGATGCCACCTCCTTCTCTTTAGTATCTTACAAACACAGCCAATCAGAATGTGAAAACCCGCAAACAACTGTATAAATTACGCCGCTTCGCGGGCTAAGAATCACGAAATATCCTCATTTATAATTTATACCAGATTGCACACCTTTCCTCAAGAAAAAAATCTATAAACAAAATTTTGAAACTCATGGGAACTTTTAATATAATACGGTGTTAAAGAATATCGGCGTGCTTACGAAATGTACAAGGGGAGAACATCGATTCGTACAAAAGAACGTGAGGCTCACCATGAAAGCGCCAAAAGCGTTTACACTAATCGAATTGCAGGTGGTGATCGCTGTGATTGCCATCTTGATGGCCGTTTTGATTCCGGTACTGGGCGCGGCCAAAAAACAGGCTACGATGGCACACTGTCTGTCTAATCATCGTAACTTATTGACTGGGTGGATCATATATGCAGACGATAACGACGGCTTGCTGTTGTGCAACGGGGTATGCTACGACACACCAACGGACAAGAGCCCTTGGGTTCACCGGCCCAAAGACCTCGACGGAAACGATTTGGGCAGTCCGGCACCCCCACGATCAAAGATGCGGAGCGCAACAGAAAGATTCTTGGCTTAAGTTAATACCTTTTGGAGACAAAGAGCATGGGTACCATAAGATTTTTTGCGAACATAAAGAGAATATTGGTTCTGAGCATCCTTTACTACCTTGCTCTTCCGGCTTTCTCCAGCCAGATATCGTTCGAGCACGTTGTCATCGACAAAGACGCCATCGGGCACAGAGAAGTCGGTGATATTGACCGAGACGGCTTCAATGATATTGTCGCGGTAAATTCAGGAGGTTCCGAACATTCGATCGTATGGTACGAATACCCAAACTGGAAGCGGCATCAGGTTGTGAGCATCAGCCGGTTCAGTGACTACAAGGCGTATCGGTCCTGCGACATGGAGCTTGCGGATATTGATGGTGACGGCGATCTTGACGTGGTCGGAAGAATCGGCCGGCCGGAAGACGACAGGTACGGAATCAATTGCTGGTTCGAGAATCCCACCCCGACATCGAATCCAGGCGAAAACGAATGGAAACGCCATGACATAGGTGAGAGCTACTATGCGAAAGATTTGGAGATAGCGGACCTTAACGGCGACGGCAAGCCGGACGTGGTCTCACGAGCACTGAACGCTAAACTTCATATCTATTTGCAGGAGGATTCATCGTGGAAAGAGATGGTGCTAAATATCACGCATCACGACGGCATGGACATTGCCGATATGGATAGGGACGGCGACCCGGACATTGTGCTCAACGGTTACTGGATCGAGACGCCAGATGATGCGTTCGGTGGAACGTGGGTCAAACATGATTTTGACAAAAAATGGTACACACAAAAAACGGGTGAGAAAGGCGCTTGGTATGATAACAATTGCAAGGTCGCCGTCGCCGACATGAACGTAGATGGTTGCCTGGACATCGTAATCGACCAGGCCGAAGACAAGGGCTATCCCGTTTCCTGGTATCAGGCCCCGACCAATCCCAAAAGCGGCAAATGGATCGAGCATGTCATCGGGCAGGTCAATAAATGTCACAGTCTGAAAGTTGCAGATTTCGATAACGATGGCGATTTGGACGTATTTGCAGCCGAGATGCCCAATATTCCAGAAGAAGCACCGCATCCGGTTCTGATCTTCATCAATCAGGGTGATTCTCTGATGTGGGAGAAGCAAATTCTTGCCGACTATGGCAATTACAGCGATCAAGTCGGAGACATTGACAATGACGGAGACATGGACATCATCGGCCTTCGCAATCACAACCGGGCGCCTATCGAGATGTGGCGGAACAAAACGAGCGACAATAAACTATCTCTGGATAAGTGGACGTACATCCAGGTCGATAATCAGCGCGGAAAGTGGGGTGACTGGGACGAGCCGGACTGGCTTAAGTACTTCGGCCTGGCGATGGCGAATGTGACCGGCAACGGATTTAAGGACATCATTGCGGGCCGGTATTTCTATCGCAATCCCGGCGGAGATATGACAGGCCCGTGGCAACGAGTCACTTTCGATATCAATGTCGATGCAATGCTTGTTCTTGACGTTGATGGCGATCCTTTTACGGACTTAATCGCCGAAGCCCTTCCGGACGTGTATTGGCTCGAAGCCCGCGACAAGCAGGGCAATTCCTGGAAGGTAACGAAGATCGGCACACTGCCAAAGACGGGACATATCAACGGTCAGGGTTACATGCTGGGGCAAATTGTTCCCGGCGGCAAGCCCGAGATCATTTTGGCCAGTGGGGAAGGCATCTACTATTTCCGGATTCCGGAAAATCCGGAGGCGGGAAACTGGCCCCGAACCCGAATTGCCGCTGAGACGATGGACGAAGGCATTGGTGTCGGAGATATAGACGGCGACGGCGATATTGATATTGCTGCAGGAAGAGAGACGGGTAAAATGTTTCGCGTGATGTGGTATGAAAATCCCGGTAATGGGCAGGGTGACTGGAAAGACAGGGTGTCTTGTGAGGTAGTCTTTGCACCCGATCGTATTATCATTGCCGAGATAAATGGCGACTCGCGGCCTGATATTGTGGTCTCTGAGGAGCGGTCTCCGGGTCCCGATCCCGATGCCAGTTTGTATTGGCTGGAGCAGCCGGACGATCCAAAAAACCAAACGTGGAAGAGACACGTCCTTATCATCGAATACTCTCTTAACAACCTGGACGTTGCCGACATGGACCGCGACGGTGACTTCGACGTTATCACGTGCGAGCACAAAGGGCCCAAGGGAAAGCAAAAACTGCAAATCTTCGAGAATAACGGCAAAGGCGGCTTCACAGAACATATCGCTGACAGGGGTAAAGAGAGCCATCTCGGAGCCTTGGTCGCGGACATGGACAATGATGGCGATTTGGACATCATCAGCGCAGCCTGGGATAATTATCAGTACTTGCACCTGTGGCGAAACGATGCAATCAAGTAACGTCTCTGCTTGTAGACAGGGTGGACAAGTGTTCACCGTTAATTAATTAAACATGGAAAGGAATATGAAATGTATCCAATTCTGATAAACAAGGCGCATGCAATAATTGCATCGACGCTGCTTTTGGCCGTTTCGTCTCTCGTTTTCGCTGAGATACCCTTCAATCACATCATTCTGGACAACTCCGGCCCGAAAGACCCCTGGGCGAAAATCGCAGGAGACATTAACGGAGACGGCTTCCCGGACGTTGTCATAGGCGGCCGTCAAGGCCCGTTGGTATGGTATGCTTATCCAACGTGGTCAAAGTCTGTCATCGCCAAAGGCGGATATAAAACCGTCGATGGAGAGTTAGGCGACGTGGACGGCGACGGGGATTTGGACGTTGTCATGGGAGGCTTGATATGGTACGAAAATCCCCGTCCCAACGGAGAACCGGCCAAAAAGGCATGGATAGCTCACAAGGTCGCAGATCATCCCACCCACGATGTGGAGCTTGCGGATCTCGACGGCGACGGTGATCTGGACATCGTCACACGCGACCAATCCGAATTCGGCCATAAGGCGGGAAACAAGATTTACTTATGGCGACAGAACGCAGATACTACATGGACGCAGAAAGCTATTGACTGTCCTCACGGTGAAGGCATTACTCTCGGTGACATAGATAAAGATGGGGATTCCGATGTGGTGATTGGCGGAACCTGGTTCGAAAATACACGGGACATTGTCAATGGGCCGTGGAGCGCACATCGATTCGGGGCCTGGCATCCGAATGCGACGGTGCAAATAGCCGATATCAACGGCGATGCTCGAGACGATATTGTGTTGTCTCCTTCCGAGTTGAATGGACAGTTTTACAAGATATCCTGGTTCGAAGCCCCGACTGATCCGAAAAAGGATAATTGGACTGAACATATCATTGCCGAACCCATTGAATGCGTGATTCATGGACTGGCCACGGCGGATATCAACGGCGATGGCATGATCGATGTGGTTTCATCGGAGATGCACCAAGGAGCCAATCCTGATGAGGTGGCTGTCTTTGTAAACAAGGCAAACGGTTCGGCCTGGACAAAGCAGGTAATCTCTTCAAAAGGATCACACCTTATCCGGACCATAGATATCGGCAATGACGGCGACATAGACATCATCGGTGCAAACTGGAGCGGCCCATATCAACCCATTGAGTTGTGGGAGAACAAATCGGGGGGCTAAGTCCATCTGTCGAACAGAAAAGATGACCTGCCTTCGGCCGATGTCGGAGGCAGGCGGCTTCATTGATCCTTGATATCCTGCAAGGTGGTAGCTGGGCGACAAATGAAGTATGGTGGTGGAAAAATCCTTATCGTAACTATGATCCTGATACACTATGGAATCTTCATACCAATAAAGATTCAGGCCAGAAGCAGCACAACGACCAGATATTCGGTGATTTTGACGGCGATGGTAAAAGAGAAACAGGTTTCAGTTCATTCAAAAATGCGGGGTTCACGAACACACATTAGATTGTGGTTCTAACGGTGCAAAGCAGCGGGATCGTCAAGAGGGCTACTGGTGGAGAATCGTGACTTCGCAGATTCGGAAGGAATAGAACTCGACCTTTTGTAATTAAACTGCACGTAGTCCAGCTTGCCGGATTCCCCGGCATCCGCCTTGACCACCACCATGATCTCGTCATCACTTGCGATGGTTACGTTTGAGACTGTATGGATCGTCCACTGCCCCATATCTTTCGAAGCGTCCCAGGGCGAGCCTTTCTGCACGCCATTCACATACAGGCCAAATTTGCACCGGCCGGCTTTTTCGTCAAAGTACCTGACCTCCAGATCATAAAGTGCCCTGTCCGCCGTGTAGGGTTGATCGAAAGGTGTACGTATCTGTCCGGTAGTCATATTGTTAAGTCTAACGCTGAGCCTGTGGGATGTACGCCGGTCATTGCGGCCATCTACCGTATAGTTTTCCAAAGTTCTGAAGTTCTCGGCTTCAATCCTTACTTCTTTCCTCGGGAATATCGGGGGCGGAACTTTCTTATCATCGAGCAGACTTTTTAATTTACCTAAGTCGGCATTTTCATCGCCAGTTAGAAGAAAATACGTCATTGTTGAATCGGAGATGTCGGCTCTACCCTCCGCCTGAAGCCGGGTAAAAATCCATCGTAGGGCCGGATCGCTCGAATCTCGCAGCCAATGGTACAAACGCCATTGTTCAGGCGTTGATTTCCTGCCGACTCCAGCGGGATGGGCCAGATTCTGATTACCATCTTTAATTTGTATCCAGTTGATTCCGGATGGAATGACGTCACGCTTGTTGTGAGTGTGCAGCTCCTGATCGCTGCCGGTATAACCATCGTTCCATCGACTGTGGGAAATGCAATAGACGTATTTTCGTTTGTCGGGGTCGGATTTTTCTATGCCGCGAAAAGGCACTTCCATCGGGCCTGCAAGAACGTAGTACAGTGGATTATCCGCCGAGGAGGCATTAATAGCGTTTTTGATGCTCTCAATGGCTCTGTCCAAGTCCGTCTGGCAGTCGAACAGAATCGAATGGGGAATATTGTACCTTTCGGCTGAGCCGAGAACGCTTTCGGACATCTCTTTGTGGAAGCGTGGATCGTTTTTGGCAAGTATGTTGCAGTAATCGACGTGCACAAGCTTGTCCACAACGCCAAACGAGTCAAGGATAGCGATTGCCGCCGGAAAAGCTCCCCAGTCATCCTCGTCGTTGTAGTTACCGTCGGAACTGAAGGCGATTCTGCCCTTAAAGCTCTTCCCGTCGAACGGCCCTGGATGCGATTGAAGGTTAGATGCACACAAGTGAGCAATAATTACTGATGCACAAGCGATTTGTATACATCGTTTCACGGTCATTTCTATTAGACTCCATATAAGCAAGATTTGTATCACTTTCAAGCTCTTCATTCTAATGAAGTCAGGTATCCCTGGGAAGTATCAATATTTTCATAACAAGATGTCCTGCTTGATATAAAGCTTCTGATTATGTATACTTTCACAATAGTGAAAGTCAAAAAATAAAATGAAGGAGATTCAAATCATGCGTAACCGTTGTCTGGCTGTAATTCTATTGGTTACAGGCGTGACAAGTCAGGCCGTATTTTCAGAAAGTATCAAAATCGGTGTAGTGCAGACCGTCATTGAGGATTCGCTCCAGAAGAACTGTAACAAGCTGCTTAATTTCATCGACCGGGCGAAGACAGAAAGGTGTCAGATTGTGATTTTTCCAGAGGAGGCTTTGTATTGGCCCGAAATAGCAGTGGATAGCCCAGTCCGAGCCGACTTTGATCGAGCCATAGCACAAATTGGTCGGCGGGCAGACTCAGACAATATCTATGTCGCCTTTGGGACAGGATACAGGCAGACCGACACGGGACCTTATCAAAACAAGGGGATTGTGTACGATCCGAACGGCCAAAGACTTTTGTATTACGAAAAAAACGCCGAAGTTCCTCAGCGATTTTTTGTTCATGGAGTCCCGTTTAACCTTTCGATATGTTCCGATCGGGGCTATTTGGAACATTCCGATCTGCCGTGTCTCGTGCAGGGTTCACAGGTCATCATCGACATCTCCGGCGGCCATGGGGGCGATGACGGCAGACCCGACTTACGCTGGATCCGGTATCGTCCGTGGGCGGCAAGAACCGGTGCATACGTCATAGTCAGCAATCCCGTACATGACGACACGGACTTCATGGGGCATAGTCCATGGGGAGGCGGCAGCGCAGTCATACGGCCGGATGGTTCGATCCAGGCGTGCTATACATACAAAAATGACTCTCTAATGGTAGAAGAGTTAGACCTCTCCAAAGCAACGAGACTCGAAGCTAAGAAAAGAAGGACACATCCGATATTCAAACCTTTTTGGGACATGGGCGAGAAATTATTGGAAGGAGAAGATGTCGGTTCGATTCCGGATATTAAGCCGTATTCTTCGGCAAAGCGGGAAATAAAAATAGCCGCGGTACAAATGGCATGCTCACGGGACATAAGTAAGAATGTGGGGACAATCAAGCGCTATATCCATCAGGCTGCTGAACAGGGGGCGGATATTGTTATATTCCCGGAGCTGGCGGTGACAGGTCTCCTGAAAGACGATATATCCGCAGCACAACAGTCCGAGTTGGAAAGTGCCCTGGACGAAATCCGAAGCCAGGCCGACGGCAGGAACATATACGTCTTAGTGGGAATGCCGTATTTTGTCGATGGTTACAGAAGAAATTGTGCTTTTGTAATCGGCGACGATGGAAGCATCGAGACGCGATATGCACAGATTTCAGAAAGTCGGGCCGACTTGTTCCGGGCGGGATCAAGCACTAAGGCAATGTGGTTCGAATTGAAAGGCGTTCGCTCGATTGTCACTATTGGGGACGATGTAAACATGGTTGAGATAGGCGATCTTGCGGCAAACCGGGGGATGTATCTGCATTTTCATATCACTTATGAAGCATGTTCATCCGCCAAGGAGATTACACTCTTCAAACAAAAACACCTGCTGATGCTCATGTATGCCAAATACGGTGCGGTGGTCAACGCCGCCGACGCATCGAACCTTTCCAATCCGAGCTCGCCTGCGGGCGGGACGAGTATGATTGTCAGCAGAGAAGGAGGACACAATAAATCCGCTCCGGGTGTATTGGAGTATTATCTACCCTATCAAACCAGTATTGCCGGCAGCGCCGGCTCAACTGAAACGATGATCATCGCGGCAAGAAAGACGTCCGTAAAAAATGACATGGACCTGACCTCTTATTGGCGAAATCGAACCAGGCGAAACAGAGCACAGGGCGGCTGGTACGAATGGATCAAAAAAGGTACATTGTTGATCGAGTCATCGGATTATATGAATAAATAAGATTGGTTCAGATTGTCGATAAAGTAAGATATGTCTGGAGAAGATAAACCCGGCGGCAATGCCCGCCAGAATATTGACCGGCTGGTCCGTCAGCACGCTGAAACCTTATACTTTTATGCTTTGATGCGCGTTGGCAATCAGGAGTTTGCTGAAGATATTGTTCAGGATACCCTTTTGGCGGCGCTGCAGAATTGGCAGAGCTTCGCAGGTGATTCGTCCGAGAGGACCTGGCTGATCGGAATACTTCGTCATAAAATACTGGATTTCTTCCGAGAGCACCGTAGTCAGGAAAGTGTGGACGACGAGTCATGGCAAAAGGAATACTTCGATAAATCCAGACACTGGAAAGACAAAATGGTTAGCTTCAAGACGAATCCGGAGGTCCTGATTGAAAATACCGAATTCTGGAAGGTTTTACGGGACTGCCTCAGTGAACTCTCTCGGATTATGGCTCGGGCGTTCGTCATGCATGAAATAGAGGGCAAGAATTCTGAGGAAATATGTAAGCATTTGGAGATTTCAGAGACAAATTTATGGGTGAGGCTGCATCGTGCGCGCTTGCAGCTTCGCCGGTGTCTGGAACTGAACTGGTTTATATAGTCCCCTGGTTGAAAAATGGTTCGGAAAACTCTTAAAAATGTTTTATTCATATTGACCCTTAGGTGCGATCAGGCTTCCCGCCTGATATCCAATTCACAGGAAGCACCTTTAAATAAGGTCGAAAAGCGGGCTTTATCCATGCACCTGCTAATTTGTGGAATGTGCCGTAAATACAAGAAGCAGTTAAAGCTCATACGTGATATTCTCGGCAGGCTGGGACAATCACGATTTTACGATAAAGTGGTACCATCTCTGCTGACCGAAGAGCAGGCCGAGGCCCTCCGGGGGAGAATTTCAAAAAAAATCCGGGAAAAACTGGATTCCATGTAAGGTTCACACACTCCTTCACGACTCATTAGTGACTTAATTGTTTGTTCGGTACTGAGCGTTATTAAATAGTTGCATCGCGTATACCTTAGCTTTTTGCGCGGTGCGAAAACCGATTTTGTTGATAATTGGTTGATAATTGCTTGATAGAATTTAGGAGTAACAAACCATGAATACCAAAACATATATATTAACAGTTGCAGCAGTTATCGTGTTAAGTATGGCGTTTTTCGCAGTTGATGCGATGGCAAATCGTGGACACGGGGGACTTGGTGTAGTTTATGTGTCAAGCCAAAATCTCTATTTTGACACATTCGTCAGCGCCCAGTCTCTGCCGCCCCATGGGCCATTTCAACTCCTCGTTGACGGAGTAACCGAATTCGGACCGGGCGATAAGGGATATGTCGGCGGACGATGGATGATTCCTAATGTGGACGAGAACGATGAACCTGATGGAACCTTTACGTATCTGCTTTGTCCGCTATTGGGGCCAGGCAGAGAAGAACCATAATTGACATATTCTGACGCCGGGAGGCATGGTTTACCCAAAAAGCCTCCCGGCATCTTTAAAGATTCAAATTGAGAGCATTTTCTTGTAAGGTTGCAATTCAGCAAATCAAGACAAGTCACTGCATATAAAAGGAAAATATGGAAACAATTTTAATAGAAAGATTAATCATGAACAGAGAAAAAGTAACAATCAGAATGTGTTGTACGTTGGTATTAACTGTTTTATGTCTGCTAATAAGTGCTGCACCGCTACGTGCCCAGGAACAGGACGTGAAAGTTGTCGTTAAAGTAGAGAGCCTGGTTCCTGAAAACGGCGTTTACTTTTCGCCGGTATGGGTAGGATTTCACGACGGCAGCTATGATCTATTCGACCTCGGCAGTCTGGCCAGCCTGGCAGTCGAGAGGATTGCCGAGGACGGCAACAACGTGAATCTCACGGCGGACCTCGATGCCGCAACCGGTGGAACCGGCGTCACTGGTGTGATTACCTCGCCGGGCGGTTTCGATAAATTGCCGCTATTCGATCCGGGCGAGACCAGTATGGCCGAATTTACTTTGAATCCGGAGTACAACCGGTATTTCACCTACGCCGCAATGGTGGTGCCGTCGAACGACGCCTTCATCGGCAACCACAATCCGTGGGCGGTTGAGCTGTTCGATGCGGCCGGTAACTTTACGGGTAAGAAGATTATCACCGTTCTTGGCTCGCAGGTCTGGGACGCCGGTACGGAGTTGAACACCGAAATGGACGCGGCCTTCATTAACCAAACCGCTCCTAATACAGGTGTGACGACTATGAGTCCGGTTCTGCCTCATCCGGGTTATCTGGGTTCTTACGGGAATCCGGGTGGCACGCCGATAATTTTGGGCGGCATGAATGCGGCTGGAAAAATATCAGATCCTGCTGGCGCCGATTTCACACTGCCCAACGCTGTAGTGGCACGCATCACGATTGAACTGGCTTCGGATGTCGAAGAGATGATGTAAGTAACTGCTAATTCGGCTTCGGCCGGTAGGACTGTACAGTTAGTAGTTGTCTTCTAAGTCTTAATTATTGCCTGGTCGAAAGATACCATAATAAGATTTCAGTCCGAAGCTTGATTTGTCCGTATAACCGGCTCTTTAACTGATATATAATGATGAATGTAACCTGTGTTAATTAATGGATATGGAAGTTCTTGAAGGAAGACCATGTTCTGAAATGGGGTGAACCGTCGTTCGCCCCATTTTCCGTTAAAAATCAACTACCGTGCTTGTAGAAGAATTAATTTGGCCTTTTGGGTTATCGAACAATTAGCTTCTTCGTAAGGTATGTATAAGTAATATATTACAGTAATTAAGGATTTTGACAGGATAGATGTCGATGAACAGAATCCGAGATAAATGTCGAAATAATAACCTTTGCCGGAGAACCGGTTTTTTTTCGTTGGTGTTTGTTGTCGTCTTCTTGTGCTCTTGCGATTTCGGCTTTTGCGAGTCACACGCTTCTTTCGGTTTCAATTGGATTATCCGGATTCCTCATCCTCTCACAAGCCTGTTACGAGCTGAACAGGTCCGGCGTGAACTTGATATGACTACGGCTCAGATAGATGATGTAGAGCGGGCGATAAATGCTGTGGAACTGCCATTATGGCGCTTGCGCGACTTGCCGCTGCAGAAACGTAATGACCAGGCCGGTTTGCTAATAAGACAATTAAAGAATGAACTTTTAAACATACTCACCCCCCAGCAAACGGAACGTCTCAACCAGCTTACATGGCAGGCGATAGGAATTGCTTCGGTTCTTGAGCCTCAAATGGCTTTGAAGTTGAACCTTTCAGATGAGCAA
>Ga0307425_1002135_pt1 | contig 11348 bp, 9 predicted proteins | sample SalMarWE160330MG_FD_202152 | JGI IMG/M metagenome (GOLD analysis project Ga0307425, IMG submission 202152) | Salt marsh sediment microbial communities from the Plum Island Ecosystem LTER, Massachusetts, United States - WE1603-30 | ecosystem: Environmental > Aquatic > Marine > Intertidal zone >... | reverse complement strand
AAAGACGATAAGCGATCGGAGCGCAACCCATCGGCATTCCCGGATGACCGGAGTTTGCTTTCTGGACTGCATCAACAGCGAGAAAACGTATTGTATTAATCGAAAGTTGTTGTATATCTTTTTCGGACATTTGTTACTCCTATACCATTATATTTTGTAAGGATTATGAAGGTAATCGAAACTTAAAACAAATCTAAAATATTCATCGTAATCTGATGAAAATGTGTTCAATCTTGCAGGAAAAATTACGGTTAATTTGGGGGAATTAAAAAACGAAAGGAGAAGAAAAAAATTTATTTGAGAAAAAAAGAGATGGCACACGGATGAAAAGAATTGTTTCACCCATGTGCCTGTAATTGTTATTTATTGCAGTAAATGAATCTTTTTTTCAACGCAGATATCTCTTAATTTTTTAGGCCATACAGTTACACTGCATTCGCCAAGTGCTGCTTTTCTTAATAAATACTGGTATGTACGTGACTGCCCGATACCACCGCCGATGCTCAATGGAATTTCATCACTCATAATCATTTTCTGAACTTACTAATAAACTCCTCAACTTCCGGTAAGCCACCCTGGTAAATGAGATATCCGTTGCTTGGTTCTCTTTCCGTAATTTCGCCGGCTATTGGAGTTAGCATAATCTCTTTCACTTTTTCAAGATCCTCTGTTTGTCCGAGAGCCCAGCCAAGTTTTACGTACGCAACTTCGGGAAGCATATTTGCTGCAGGAATAACTCCGAGTTCCATCATATCTCGTCCGGTATCGTAAACGTACATCTGCACATAACCCCAAAGCGTCTGCACAGTCATATAAACAGCAACATTCTTTTCCTTCGCCCGTTTGAGTGCCGGATACATTGGTTTGTTCACGTGTCCAAGTCCTGTTCCTGCAATTACAATTCCCTTGTAACCATTATCAATTAATGAATCAATTATATCCGGCTGCATATTTGGATAGTAGTAAACGATGCTAACTTTTTCTTCGAACACTGGATTTATAATTACATCTTTGTCTTTTCTTCTTCGTTTGTAATCCTCCCGGATGGGGGTGATTTTTTCTCTGCTTACTGTTGCAATTGGAATATCACCGATTGTTCTGAAAGTTGAACGATAGCTCGAATGCATTTTTCTTACGCGTGTTCCTCGATGAAGTAAAGCATACATATCAGAAGTTGGGCCGAACATACAAACCATAACTTCAGCGATATCACTTTCTGCCGCAGTTTTAACGGAATGAATTAAATTCAATGCTGCATCCGAAGAAGGTCTGTCGCTTGAACGCTGCGAACCAACCATAACAATCGGCACAGGAGAATTCTGAACCATAAAAGATAACGCTGCTGCGGTATGATGCATTATATCTGTTCCATGACCGATTACAATTCCCTGAACACCTTTCTGTATTTCTTTTCCGATAGCTTCAGCTATACCTTTCCAATGATACGGACCGATGTTCTCGCTAAACTCACCGTATAGCTTTTCGGTTTCAAGGTTGCAGTAATCTGCTAGTTCAGGAACTGAGCCATAAAGTTCGCCCGGTGAGAAGGCTGGAATAACAGCACCCGTTCTGTAATCAAGTCTGCTTGCAATTGTTCCGCCGGTACCGAGCAGTTTTACTCTTGGTTTTTTAGGATCATACGGAAATTCTTTTTCGGGAATTTTATAGTGGGCTTCTTTCCTTCCGAAAATTTTAATTGATTGGATTCTCTTTGCAGCAATCCCGATGTTATAACCGACTGGAATTTTCAAAACAATATGATATTCGTCAGCAGTTTCTGATCTGGGAAGGATGAGGCCTTTAAAGTCTCCATCTGCTGTACTTATTTCAACATCGCTCCAGACAAGCGCATTAAACCTTTGTAAAGTTTCTAAAGCTTGTCCTTTATAACCTTTGTAATCGCTATTGTTTGACATTCTTTAAATCCTTCTGAAGGTGACTAACTTTCTGAGAAACTTTTCTTGCACTTATTCTTCCCCGAAGTTTCTTCATTAAAATTCCCATCATTATACTAACAGCATTTTCTTTTTTAATAAACTTCATCTTCTGCATCTGTTCTTCCGCAAGCAAGATTTCTTTTTCAAGGTCAGCTTCACTAATTGGCTGCGGAATTATTTCTTCAACAAACATTCCGAGTTCAGCACTCATCTTGAGAGCACTTAGAATAAAATCCGAAGTAAGTTTTCCCTCAGCGAACGCTTTTAAAATTGACGATAACATTTTTTCATCAATCGACTCAATGTTAAGATAACTTTTCCTTAATCTTTTGGGGTATTGAACTAAAACTACCGCAGCGGTCACAGGATTTATTTTCCAATCATTCACAGCTTTCCTAAACAGCTCAGCATATTTTGAAATAGATAGTTCATCAATGGTATCTGGTGGAATGCCAAGATCCTTATACCAAGATTGTCTTTTCCAGAATTGTTCGGGGAGCCAGCTTTTTATTTTTTCAATCCGGTCCGATGCAATTTGTTTCGGTGGCAAATCAGTATCAGGATACATTCTGTCAGCACCGGGAAGAATTCTCTCGAAACCATTTGTGCCGTCGCTTAGAGCTTGTCTTGTTTCTGAAGGAATGCCGATTGTTGCTTCTCTAGAGCGTATAATAATTTCATTAACCGCGGTTTGAATGTCATTATCACTTCCCCAAACAATTATTAATGTATCATCATCAGTAGCTTCAACATATTTTTTTACTTTCTGCCAGTCAGATGACGTTATAGTATCGGTTTTGCTATCAGAGTGAATAATGTTTGGAATGGTGTTTAGGCAGGCAATTACTCTTACACGGTCTGAAATTTCCTTAGAGAAATAAGTGTCTGGCTGAGTCTGCCAGTGTAAAAGATCTTTGAATCCGTTAAGAACCACGCATCTTATTTTTGATTTACTTTCGACTGCATTTTTTAATGGGATATAGTGAGGTTTTTTTATAATAGACGTTATATCATAATCTTTTGCTATAAATGTTTCAGTAGTAATTCCTCTTTTGTTCAACTCTTCTTTTAATCTTAATAGATTCCACTGACGCATCGCTTCGTTATGTGTTAAGAGTGGAATCATACCAATCTTAGGGACACCTTTAATTTCAATACGAGTTCCTCCTTCAACACTTACATTTACATCCTGTCTTGCTGCACCAATTCCTCTTCGAACTTTGTGCGTGCTTCTCACGAGCTTTGCACAAATCCATGCTACTTCGGCCACTTCACTCGGGTATCTCATATCCGGTCCTGTCACTGTTTCAATAAGCGGCATCCCAAGGCGATCAGTTAAGTAAATTCTGTTGTGAGAAATATCTGAAACTTCTCTGCAAGAATCTTCCTCGATTGACATTTGCACTATTTTGATTTTCCTGTCTTTATACGGTATCCACCCATCCAAAGCATAAATTGCGGTCCGCTGAAAACCAGTTGGGATGCTGCCGTCAAGATATTGTTTGCGAGCAATATGGAGTTCATCAACTAACTTGCAATTGTATAACATTCCTATTCCAAGAGCAATATCAAGCGCATCTTCGTTGATCAGGAATGGCGGCGTGTCATCCATTTCGTAAGTACATACCGTATTTCTGTTGATTCTATAAATTATCTCTTTCTTTGTTTTAAACTCCATTAACGCTGTGCCGTCATATTCACCAAGCTCGGAAAGGGTGGGACGCATATGCCTGAGTATTTCAGCATCGTATTCTTCGCTGTAGACTCCGGCAGGGCAACGACAAAACAATTTCTTATCTGTTAGTAATTGCTGGTGGATTTCGAGCCCGGATTTGAAACCTACAGTTCTATAGTCCGCTTCGGTCATTTCGCCAAAGGGTTTGAAGATAAATTCTTTCATACAGTTTTAATTCTTATACCGTCAACTTAGAAATAATTCCTGAAAGATTTAGGTTTTATAATATCTACCGAATACTTTTAAAAAAATTATTCCCGGCGGAGGACAGCAATTAACCGTACAGGATGCCGGGAACAATCAAACGACATAAAATATTGGGTGGGTATTAATATGATATGTCGCTTATTTCAATAATTTCTGCCTCGGGATCGTGCTTATGCAGATAGTTGATAAACTCTTGATTAAGATAACTCTGATGAGTCTTTTCATATTCTCTCAACCAATTCTCAACTTCTTCATGCGGCAACGAGCTCTTCAGATAATTCAATTTTTCCTTGTCGTCAAAAATCCGGTAGTAAAATAATTTTTTATTACTCATTTTTCTTTTTTCCCCGGTTTTTTCAGAAACTCCGGTTGTTGATTCGTCGGTTAAATTCATAATTAAACCCTGTTACAAAATTAAAAAATTTTCCCGCCTTTTTTAAGAATATCTCTTGCAATTATTCCTTTTTGTATCTCATTCGTTCCTTCAAAAATCCGGTTTATTCTTGAATCTCTGTAATATCTTTCTATCGAAAGTTCCTGGGAATATCCCATCCCTCCATGTATCTGCATTGCCCTGTCAACAACTTCATCCAAAGAATCTGAGCAATATAATTTTACCATTGCCGAATTGGTTGATATATCTTTTCCAAGATCGTAATCGGTCGCGGTTCTGTAGACAATCGATTCCATATTAAAAATCATCGTCGCCATTTCAGCAAGCATGAACTGCACTGCCTGGAAAAAGCTTATCGGGTGATCGAATTGTTTCCTTTCCTTTGCATAATGTGTTGAAAGCTCCAGCATCTCTTTTGCGACACCCAGACAGGCTGCCCCTAAACCAAGTCTTCCCGCATCGAGGGTTTTCATTGCTATTAAAAATCCTCTTCCGTCTCTCCCCAATAAATTTTCTTTTGGAATGCGCACGTTCTCAAAACTTAATGCGTTAGTGACGCTTCCTTTAATTCCCATTTTCTTTTCCGGAGGACCAGCCTTAAAGCCGGGTGTATCCGTTTCAACAATAAATGCACTTATACCTTTTTCGGTTCTAGCAAAAACAGAAAGTATACCTGCGATACTACCATTAGTAATCCAAAGTTTTTCACCATTAATTACCCATTCGTCTCCATCGAGGTCGGCTTTGGTTTTAAGATGAAATGAATCGGAACCAGCCTGAGCTTCGGTTAGACAGAATGCAGCTATTTTTTCTCCGCGGGCAAGTTGTGTTAAATATTTTTTCTTCTGCTCTTCACTTCCGCCAAGATAAATTGCATTCGAACCGATTGATTGATGTGCACCTATAAATGTTGCGGTCGACATACATCCGCGCGCAATCTCTTCCTGCATCAGGCAATAACCAACTTCACCCATTCCTCCTCCTCCGTATTCTTCAGGGAAAGAGATCCCAAGAAAACCAAGCTCTGCCATCTTCTTAATTAAGTCTTCAGGAATTTTTGCGTTCTGATCAATTTTTGCAGCGATAGGTTTAATTTCGTTATTGGTGAAGTCCCTCACCATTTCGCGCAGCATTTGCTGCTCTTCGGTAAGTTTAAGTTCTAACATCAGAAACGATCGCTTTCATTTAATTAAAAAATTCTCCCCTGAAGAGAACCCCCGGGAAAATTCCCCAAATCCAGTGGTCGCCGGTTAATTTCAAAAAATATTCCACAATAGACAATTAATTAAAGGGGTGAAACAAGCAAAATCGGGCTGTTTTCAAAACATTGTTTTCAATTAATGGAAAGCAGACTTTAGGGTTTTCTTAGATGTGAGAAGGGAAAATAGATTAACAACCTGCTTGGCGGTAGACAGGTTAAGAATGAAGAATTGAGAATTAAATAAACCATCTTGGTTTATAGGATTTGGTGAGAATCAGTCATTAAAATTTTGCAATTAGAATTCCGATTCCCGAGACAAAATTTTTAAAAAACCTCGTCGCTTTTATCCTCGTTCCGCTTCGTCTGTTTTTCAGATGTTTTTCTGCAAATTTTAAGAATCAGGTTTAATAAAATTAAAATCCTACGGGATTTTTATTAATTGTATTCATAAATTATAATTATGAACCTGCTCAGTTCGAAAACCGGAAGGATATTTCTTGTTACAGCATTTTACCTGACTGAAGGGGCTCCGATTGGTTTTATATGGTGGGCAATGCCAACACTCCTGCGAAGAGAGAACGTAGCAATTGCTTCAATTACATCTTTGATTGCAATCTTGGTTCTGCCGTGGATTTTTAAATTCCTTTGGGCACCACTTATAGATTCATTGAGGAATGAAAGAAGAGGATATAAATTCTGGATATTTATTTCTCAATCGTTAATGGGACTGGCTTTACTTCCTCTAATTTTTATACCTCCGCAAAATAATTTTTTTATCTGGGGAATATTCCTTTTCATTCACTCATTTGCTGCCGCCACTCAGGATGTTTCAATAGATGCAATGGTTATAAATGTTATTGCAAAAAATGAAAGAGGAAAACTAAACGGGTTTATGAATGCTGGTATGCTAATCGGCAGGAGTATCTTCGGCGGAGGGACATTAATTATAGCTTATGCACTAGGTTTAGGTTATATGTTGATTTTACTAGTGGTAATAATTTTTTCTGCCATGTCGCTTTTACTCTTTGTAGAAGAACCGGTCTTTGAAGTAGTAACAAAAAATCAGTTCGAAGTTTTCAAAAGCAACTTTTCTCTCAGCTTTCGTGAAAAAAATACTTGGCTTGCAATTTTATTTGCATTTACGTCTGCAACGGCATTTGAAGCAGCAGGTGGACTCGCGGGTCCTTTTTTAACAGATCTTAATATTAATCAGGAAACGATTGGGATTTTCTTCGCTGTGCCTGTTGTTATTGCAATGTTTATTGGTGGATTGATAGGTGGATATGTATCAGATAAAGTAAACAGGAAAAAAGCTGTTGGAATATTTTTATCCGGATTTGTTGCATCTATAATTTTTATTTCGATATACGACTATGTCAACAGTTCATCTGCTGCTACTGGTTTCTTTTCAGGTTTTACAGTGATGTATTTTTTTGTGGGATTGTTTACAGCATCTTCTTATGCATTGTTTATGGATTTGACAAATCCAAAAATCGGGGGCACTCAATTCAGCACATATATGGCGGCAACAAACGGCTGCGAAGCCTGGTCTGTCTGGGCGGCTGGAAACATTATAACAGGCTACGGATACCCATCAGCCTTTTTATTTATGAGTTTTGTTTCTCTCTTAAGTTTATTTGTTCTTAAAAAGATTAAACTTAATTAATAAATACAATTCTATCTTGGGACGATAATAATAGATTCAATGCTTCTTGAAAACCGTGCAAGGAGATATTTCACAAAATCACCTATTATTGTTGCAGGTTTCCCGGTCCCTTTTGTTATTACTCTGCAGGTTAGAATTTTCACTCTGGATTGCCAGCTTATATTTATAGCTCCTCTCACATCTGGACTGACGCTGTGGATTTTCGCCCAGCCGGGACTCCTGCCGGGTTTTTGTTTTGCTTCAACATAAAAATTATACTTCCGCAGTTTTTCATCGTGAGCAATTACATCACGAAGAGACTTTTTATCTGAACAGACTACCTGTATTAGTGTTTGCATTATTTCCCTCTAGATGCTTTTAAAATTTTATCTGAATACTCAACACCGGGTTGTGCAAATTTCCTGAAGATTGAAGTGAGATATTATTTTCCTTATTACTTTTATGCAGTTCGGGAATTAAATATCCTATCGCAGCTCCAGCGATATATCCGACAATAACATCTGTAGGAAAATGCGAATGTGAATTGACCCTTAATATTCCTGAAACTGCCGGATAGATAGCTGCTGCGCTCCATATTAAAATTTTTGCAGTATTGTCAGTCAAATATTCGCTGAAAACTTTTGCAGTAAAAAAACAGGCTGAAGCCGTAAATGATGTGTGACCGGAATAAAATGAAACTCTCGCATCGGTATCTGTTTTTTTTTCAATTGGTGTATTGCTATCATAAGCAAATGGTCTGATACGTGTCACTGTTCCTTTAACTATTCCTGTGAGGCCCGCATTGATTAAAAGAACTTCTCCGTACATTAAACCCAGATCCCAAAAATCTTTTCTTGTATCATCAACAGCTAAAAATGTTAAAGGAAGCAGATATGATCCTGCAAGCAGGATATCGCCTGCATGATCTGGATGCAATGGTCCTATAAATTGTCTGTCAAAACTGTTTACATCATCGGGATTCAAATCGTTAATCTGTTCCATTGTAAGTGGATCAAGGTTCGAAATGATGAGTAAAGCCGTTGCCCCAACAGCGGCTCCGCTTCCAAGCAATATCGCTTCCTTAGTAAAATCTAATTTGAATGGACTGGTGCTTCCGTTCTGACCGAAAGAAAAATTAAATGTTATTAGAATAGATATGACGAGGGAAGAAATAACTCTGGTGAATTTCATTTTTAAGTTAAGGAAATAAATTCAACTGTTTTGTTTTAGAAAAGTATGATTAATATCTTTAAGAAAAAAAGGACTGCAAATACTCTTAACAGTAATTCAATTTTTTATCATCGATGTAAAAAACTCAGATTTAGAAAAAAAATAAAATTCCTAAAAGCTGTTTTTTATTTGAGTAAAATAAGTTTCTTTGTTTCTGAAAATTCTTTGGTTATTAATCTATACAAATAAATCCCACTTGGGAGGTTGCTTGCATCGAAAGAAACCTCGTAAATTCCCGTTGGCTTTACTTCATTAACAAGAGTTGCTATAGCATTGCCGAGCACATCATATATTTTTAACTGTACTACACTTTCCTTTTCTATCGCATACCTGATTGTGGTAGATGGGTTAAATGGATTTGGATAATTTTGAAACAAAGCAAAACTATGAACTGGTTGATCCAGTCTGTCTTCAACCGATAATGCATTTCTATCTACAATAGCCAGCCACACCTGGTAAATGCCCGAATAATCGGCCATCCACAATGCATATAATTTATCACCGACAGCAAGAAGTGCGATGTGATCTCCCTGGTACGCAGAAGCCCCACCAACAATTGGTTTAGGTTTAAATCTTGAATTCTTAATTGAAAATTCCATCCAGGTATTTCCCCCATCAGTGGAGCGTGCTAAGAAAACATCTGTAGAATCTGATGTTGTATTTCGGTCATCATAAAAGAGAATATTAAGTGCGCCTTCGTCATCGATTTCAAGAGAAGGGAAGTACTGAATTTTTCCATTATTAATCTGATCCTGGTTTACTCTGGTCGCCGTAGACCAGGTTTGTCCGCCATCAGTTGAGTGACGCAATAAGATATCAGGGTCATTTCCTGCAGGTGCGATATCAAACTCAGTAGTAACTATATAAATCCAACCGTCTCTAATTCCCCCGTTATTATCTACCGCAACTTGCGGTAATCCGTTAACCTTAATTCCTTCTTTAGAAGCCAAAGTTCCGCTGATTCCATTCATATCAAAAATATTCTGCTGAGTGTTCCAATTGTTGCCTCCATCTGATGAGATAGAGAACCCTGCAAAGTCTTCTTTAAACGGTAAGTTTATAGTAATACCTGACCAGCAGACATAAACGCGTCCGTCGTTTGAAGTCGCCACAGAACCTCCGACGCAACGCACTGGTGGATTGGGATTAACAACTTTTGGAGTACTCCATGTTTCACCTTCGTCCGTTGTAAAAGCACAGACTGTCGGGGAAAGATTTACTAGATCAGTCCACGTAAGATATATTCTTCCTTTAAAGCTACTTTGACTGGAATTATCTATTGCCATGGTTCCTTTGTCACCGGTTTGAGTATTAGTAACTGTAAATGCAGGCGACCAGTCAATTCCTAAATTGGTAGAATAATGTGTGTAGACTCCGGGGAAAATATCGCCGATATGAGACAGAACGAATCTGCCTGACTCAGTGATAGCAATACCCGGATCACCGCCATGATTAAAAATAAGCGCACCATTACAGGTATCGCTTCCGTTCCAGTTCAAGCCACCATCTGTTGAAACATAAACGCCTTCACTCTTAAAAGCATTCGAAAGATTTAATGTAACAGCACTTACAAATAATAATTGATTGTTAAGAGGATGCACCACGGCAACAGGTTCTGTTTGTGTAACCGAGCTTGGGTATATTCTGAACTTCTCAACATTCAGTTCTGTTTGAGCTAAAACATAATGAGCAAACGAGGCTACTATAATTAATAATAACGCTTTAGGCATATTCTCTCTTAGAATTTAAGATTAAAGTTCAACCCTGAATAAAAAGTTCTTGGTTCGCCTGTTTCATAATATCTTCCATAATAGTCATTAATATTTACAAAACCCACGTACCTTTTATCAAAAATATTATTAACGCCTACGTAAAAAACAAGACCAATTAAATCTGTATTATAAGCTGCACCAAGCATAATATTGCCGTAAAAATAGTCAGGAGCCGTAGCCGAATTAGCATCATCTACATAAAGTTTTGCAATATAGTCACAATCCCACTGCAGTAATCCTGATATGTCATTGGTGATTTCAAAATCATAATTGAATATAAAATTTATAATTTGCTTTGGAACTGACGGCTCGTAGTTACCGGAGTAATCTTCTTGCACTTGTCCAGAAGGAGTATAATTGGTGGTTAGAAACTCGTCATATTTAAAGTCAGTATAAGTATAATTCACTACCATTTCAGTTTCTTCGAAAGGTTCGGTTTTAATTCCTATCTCAACACCTTTTCGGTTTGTTTTAGCGGCATTTCTAAAATAAGTTTTTTGATTAATTATGAATGGTACAATCTCATCTGTAATCTTGTAATAAAAACCTGTAATATCAAAAATCACTTTTTTCATAAAGTCAGACCCGGAATTAAACAAGTTTCCTTTAATTCCAAGTTCAAAATTATCTGATTTAGATGGATCAATATCCGGATTAAGAGTGTAGCGCGGATTTGATGAAAGCGAATTATTTTCGAGTTCAGTTAATGCAGGAAAATCATAACTCAAGCCGTAGGAAGTATAAAGTGCTATCTCGGGAATTATTTTAAAGTTAATTCCAATTTTAGGCGTAAATGCATTATAGGTCCTTGATGAATCAATCGAACCATAAGGAATGAAAATATCGTTACTGAAAACGCTCAGATCATACCTGCTTGAAAAGAACAAATCAAGTTTCTGTTCAAGAATATTATAGTGATCAAGAAAATAGAAACCAATGTTGCTGACATTGGAATCAAATTCATTCTCGACCGAAAGACCGCGGTTTCCCCCGATATTTTCGAAAGCGTTTACGGGTCCCGACTGATATGCATAATCCATTCCGGCGGTAAAAGTATTTTGACGGTCGGCAATTACACTTCTGTTTGCATAGCGGATCAATGCTCCCAGTGAATATCTTGTCGAGAGAGTATAAAATTCATTATCTACTTTTTCCAGTTCTTTAATTCCGCCATAGCCTGTTATTTCTAACTCATTCGCATCCATTGCACCGAAGCCTGTTCTGTAC
>Ga0307425_1002134_pt1 | contig 11354 bp, 12 predicted proteins | sample SalMarWE160330MG_FD_202152 | JGI IMG/M metagenome (GOLD analysis project Ga0307425, IMG submission 202152) | Salt marsh sediment microbial communities from the Plum Island Ecosystem LTER, Massachusetts, United States - WE1603-30 | ecosystem: Environmental > Aquatic > Marine > Intertidal zone >... | reverse complement strand
ATTGTCAATTTGCCGAGAGATTATAGACGCTCACCAAGGCTGCATCTGGGCTGAAAACAATCCTGATATAGGTGCATGCTTATCGTTTGAGATTCCGTTGTCATTAGAAGCTAATAAGCAGGAAATGGTATTGGTTGGTAGTACATGTTAAGTTATAAGTTTAACGAGAATTTGTTGCTGCTATCTGGGACTGGTAGTGCAAGGGCCAGATTATTTATAAGGGGCAATATAGACCTGACAGCCCCGGATACTGTGATTGTAATTTGTTCTGAGAGGTGAATCAGGAGCAGAATCATGGAAGCAAAAAAGAAAGTGTTGGCAGTCGATGACAATAAACTCAATATAGAGATTATTAAGGAATTATTGGATGACGATTACAATCTCAAGGCAGTCACAACAGGCGAGAAAGCTCTGGAGGTTGCAGTTGATTTTCGGCCGGACATCATTCTGTTAGATATTATGTTGCCCGGTATGGACGGGTACGAGGTATGTCAGCAAATCCGAGCGAATCCTGCCCTTCGGCATACAAGGATTATCATGGTCTCTGCCAAGGCAATGACTTCAGAGCGGATTGAAGGCTATGAAGCCGGCGCGAACGTTTATATTGCCAAACCTTTTGACGGAGATGAGCTTCTGACGAAAATACGCAAAGAGCTACAACTGGCGGCCCTGGAGAAGGAGCAAGAGCCCATAATCGCCATAATCGAGGGCCGGGTAGATGACTCGCAGACTTTGTAGCAATCCGAATAGCACCACAGTTCGGATTGCTTTGGCAGTGCTAAATATATAGATGGGACCAGATGGTGTGAAGGGGGTCACATTTTTGTTACAACTTATTTACAGATAACTCTCATATCTTAAATCCGCCATTTGATAATTTAAACTTTGAAACCTACCCTGCAGGATTTATTGTCTCTGCGAGTTCCTTCGACTACGCTAAGAGCCTGCCCTGAGCTTGGCGAAGGGACGGCGTCTGTGGTTAGCACTTAGTAGCTTCCCCAGATGCTGCCGGCGAGGTTTAAGATCATACGGATAAGCACGAGGCAGATTAAAAAATATACAAAGCGGGGGAACCAGCGGGTGAATTGGGCGAACCAGAATTCGGCCTGTTCGGAATAATTGTCCGCAAGTCGCTTCGTAATATCATCGAGCATGCCGGTTTCTTCGCCGGTCTTCCACATTTCCACCAGGTCGAGCGGAAGCTTCGTGGATAATCCCTCAGACATCAACTGGCCGGCCTTGACACTTTCGGCGGCCGGGGCAAACAAATCGGCCACTACGAGGTTACCTGTTACCGAAATCGCCATATCGACCGATTCACTGTATGGCACACCCGCCTTGCAGAGCATGTGGAAAGCCCAGCAAAAACGGCCGATTGCCAGCTTATGGACGGCTGAGCCCAGGACGGGGATGCGCAGCACAACATTGTCCAGCAATCTTCGAACAGGGCCAGTTCGGGGCGTGGTACGGATGATTAAAAAAATAATTCCCGCGGGCACCCAAAACAACAGAAGGGTTCCCACCACTTTGAGCAGATAAGATGTTAAGCTTAACTCTCCCAGGACAAAAGCGGGAAGCGGGAAAACAAACGCTGCGACGGTAAGAACGAAAATGGGCAGGAGCAGTCCTGAGATCATTCTTTTGAGCATCCGGGCGGACATTTCGTGCCATTTGGACAGAAGCCCGATTAAATCCGGAAGATTGCCGGACTTTTCGCCGACCTCGACAAGCATTATATCGACCGGATCAAAAACCTTCGGATACAGAATCATCGTTTCGGATAGCGGATTGCCCTGCGCGACGCCACCAACGAGAGCGAGAAATGCTTTTTGCAACCGCGGCTTCAATCCGGGGATGAGAGTATTAAGCGAACGCTGCACCGGCACGCCGGCATCAAGCATGTGGGAAAGATTATTATAAGCAATTGCAAGTTTGCCTGACATCGTAAGAATTCCCGTTCCTAAGGAACAAGCTAAATTTCTTCGAGCATTTTTAGGCAGTACCGGTCGGTCATGCCGGCGATGTAATCGCACACCGCTCTTTGCAGCCCCTGCTGCGGGATGAAACGCTGGAAGTAGCCCGGCATCAGTTCCGGCTGCTTGCAGAGCTTGTCGAAAAGCCGCTGGAGCCAGCCTTTTACTTTTGCCGCTGTTTCAAGCAGCGATTCGTGCAGATAAAAGTTCTGCAGCAGGAATTTCTCCAGTTCGGCAAGCTCGGCATCGCTTTCGGCCGGCAGCACAATCAAATTGGTATCCGCGGCGTAGATTTCGCCCAGCGTTGCTGGATTTGCCTGCGCCAGTGCCTTTTTACTCGCTTCGAGGCAGTCGCCGACGAGCTTGTCGATAATCGCTTTGGCCGTTCGGGTTCTGCGGATGGTGAGGTCTCCGATTGCCCCGGCGTTAATTCGGTTCTGCGCCTCGGCGAAAATTTTCACGCTTTTTAACTGCCCGGCGTCGATTAACCTGGCCCTCATGCCGTCTTCGAGGTCATGACAGTTGTAGGCGATGCGGTCGGCGATGTCGGCGATTTGCCCTTCGAGCGAACAGTGTTTCTCGCCGAACGTCTCGTCCTGTGTTTTGTCATAGGGGCTTTGGTGTCTGGCTAAGCCGAGCCGCGTTTCGTACATCAGGTTCAGGCCCATGAAATCGGGGTACGGATGTTCGAGTAAATCGACGATTCGCAGCGTCTGGCGGTTATGCTCGAAACCGCCGGAGCCGGCCATCAGCTCATCAAGCACTTTCTCGCCGGCATGGCCGAACGGCGAGTGACCCAGGTCGTGCGCCAGGCATATCGCCTCGGTGAGGCTTTCGTTCAGGTGGAGTTCTTTCGCGATGGTCCTGCCTATCTGCGCGACTTCGATGCTGTGTGTCAGGCGGGTTCGGTAGTAGTCGTCCAGGCCTGGGGTGAAGACCTGCGCTTTGCCTTCGAGACGGCGGAAGGCCGAGCAGTGGATAATGCGGTCGCGGTCGCGTTCGAAGTCCGAGCGGTACGGGTGGGGCCTTTCGGGGAACATCCTGCCCCGGCTGTTTTCCTCGGTAACTGCGTAACCGCTCATTCGCTCATTCACTCTTTCACAAGTTCGGCAGGTTCTGTTCTTTGCTTATTTTTTTCAGCAGCACAAGCAGCTCGATCAGGCTCTGGCTGATGACATCGGTATGAGCGCATACCGCCATAAAATTAGTGTCACCGTTCCATCGCGGCACGACGTGGATGTGCAGATGCCCCGGCAGTCCCGCGCCGGCGCATCGGCCGAAATTCATGCCGACGTTGAATCCGTGCGGTTTTATCACCAGCGACAGGGCCTTTTGCAAATCTCTGATTAATTTAATCATTTCCAGCATTTCTTCGTCGTTCGCATCTTCAAGGTCGGGTATGTGCCGGGCCGGCGCTATCAGCAGATGGCCGTTGTTATATGGATAACGATTCAGGATTACGATGCTTTTTTCCGTTCGCCAGAGCACGAGGTTCTCGTCGTCATCCTGCGGATGCTCCAGGTTATGACAGATAAAGCAGCCTGTTTTCCCGCCGGCTGCCGTTTTGTTTTTTTCCGTGGCGAGAGGTTTCTCGTCCAGACCCTGTACATATTGAATTCGCCACGGCGCCCACAAGTTCTTATGTTCCATAATTCGTTTCCCGTTTCGTGATTTGCAAGATGTAAAATCTAATTTTCAAGGAGGTTCATTGTCAGATTTTGTTTGATAGTTATTTTCGGATTTACGCCGGGAAGAGGCAGCAGTAAAGAGGCACTCAATTGCATCTCGTACTGTTGCTTGTATTGTTCCGTTCTGCCGGCATCGATATTGAACAGTTCTTCGCCTTTACCCTGTAAACTGATGACCTGGTAGTTTCTGTAGAATCCGTAGGCCCCGGCCACCTGGAACGTGCCGGAATAAGGTATCGGCCATTCGCGCGGCGCCGAGTCGGAGATTTTATAAGAGCTGCTTATCACGGCCAGCCGGCCTTTTTCGTCCGGGCGGATTTCATCGAGCCTGTAAGTGACATCTCTGGCTTTGCGCATCACCATTGGAGTGGGCACGGAGAGTTTCGAGTTCCAGCTTTGTCCGACCGCCACGCCCAGGGAAGGTTTTTCTACGCTGGAGACCGCGTCCCACAGGAACCACTGCGTGGCAACGACGTCGCCTATCATATCGGGCTCCTTGATTCTGCCCTGATCGGTGTTTGCCCGGAACACTTTCTTGCCGATCTCTTTTAGTAACTGGTCCAATTGAGAATAATCCTCTATTTTTCCTGTGGGCCCGACGTCGAGCGTGAAAGTCCTGCCGGCGAGAGATTCCACGGCGTCCCTGCCCGGGCCTTTGCTTCGCGCCACTTTCACCGATTCGCAGACCGCCTTGACGGTTGTAAGGCCGTACGGGTCTATTTCGATTGGTGTATAAGCCATGATGATTTCCAGCGATTCGGAAGATTTGTCGGAAGCAGGTCTGCCCGACCGGGATTTCGCTGCCGTTGTGTCCCAGTCGACGATTATTTCTCTGCCGGAGACGAACTTGTATCGCAAAGTCCGGCCGGCCTGGAAATCTACAGTCAAAAGCTCTCCCGGTTTGCCTAAAAATTCTTCTTCCCCGGCTGTTGGCTTACATCCCGCCGTAATGCTCAGTACAAAAGCCGTCAGAATCAGGAGCGTTGTCTTCAACTATCTTCCTTTCAAGTGAGTTCGCAGAGTATATACGGCCTGCCGCGAACGATAAGACTATTCTAATCCATTTTTTCGATGCTGTAGGAACGAACGGCGGTCATTTTCAGCGCGGAAGGCTGTTCGTTCTCCTTGGGATTCGGATCTACGATCAGCCATTCTGAATTAAGATTTTCCCTGTATTCTTCGACTTTGCCGCCGGTCAAATCCAGCTTTAGCTCGCCCGTATATGTTTCCGTATTGTCGGACATGTTTGAAAAGAAAGCTGCTGACTGTTCTTTGTACAGCTCCCTGGCGTTTTCGGCCGAGGGGACTGCTTCCATTCGGGCAATCGCAATCCGGCGATTACCCACATCTTTGATTTCTTTTAGCGTATAAATTTTTTCGTATGCTTTTACACCCATCATACTGAAGGAAAAGCTCTTTATAATGCTCCAGTTTTCGCCGGTGAGTATTTGATTTTTGTCGGAAGCGGGCAGGGCCGGAATCGTGTGCCGTTCGGTGATTGCTTCGAGAGACAGCAGGCTGGCGGCCGTTTTGTCAGCGGAGGAATTGCCCTTGACGGCGGATCGGGCATCATTTACGTCTATAAGCTTTAAAACCTGTCCGGAAGGTGTAATCTCTATGGTATAACTTTGCCCGATTAGTTTGCATAGAGGATTTTGCCGGTCTTCCTGCCTGGAGCTGTCGAAATCCATTGTGATGTCGTTTTTGACCTTTGCCAGATACTTTAGCTGATTGACTGTAATTTTCGCAACGGCATTGCCTTTATCGTTGGTGCTTTGTATTTGCTGTGTGAAGGCAATTTCGATTTTTCTGCCGGTATGTCCGCCCGTGAAACCTTTCGGCTTATCCGGACCGGCACCTTCCCATATAACGCTGTTATCAGAGTCCGTTGTTACCTTATAGGTTGTTGAGTCCTCAGGGGTGAACTTCAAAGCTAATTTCACAGTCGGTTTCTGTTTTCCGGATTCGACCCCGGCTTCAGCGGTTTTTTGTGGCTCGACTTTAGGCTGAGCGGATTTCTCGGCTGGCTTAGAGCAGCCGGCGGTCAAAAGCAGCACGAAAAGTACAAGAATCACAGCGAAACCGAATATTCTGATCTGTTTCATTATCTATTCTCCAGCAAGTTCTACTTCTCAACCTTGTCGGGCGTGCAACCTGCCCCCAGGGGCCCGCCTGTAATTCGACATAGAGACATCATAATTATTTTTCCCTTGTGTGCAAATCAAAGTTTACACACTTTACTCGGCCGGCCAGGACAGTTCGGAGCTTAGTTTCTATGGCTCTTTATAAACACAGAAAGATTCTGCCATCATATCGTGTAATGCACGTTTTCTGAAGGTAAATGCAACGACAATGCAGTCAATTAAAATAAGTATATTTACAGGATAACTAATCACAACCAGGAAACTCCCCTGTTGTGCCTGACTGATTTCTATCCATGTTTTGGCGGATTGGAACTCCGGCGACGAAAATACAATCAGTTGACCCGCCATGGTAACGCCGGCCGACAAGAGAAACGGAAAGAACCGAATGTAAGCATTGAATAAGGAGAGCTTCCGGCCGTGATCGTCGATGACTTTGATCTTACAGGACATCTTACCGAGCGTCGCCCCGTAAAAAGATTCCATGAAAGGCTTATATATGAGCCCCGGCAGACTTGTTAAAATTAACACGACCGTGCTTTTCAGTGAGTAGGAATTCCAGACGCTCAGGATTATAATCGGGATAAATATCAGAGAATCGATTATACTCGCGCCGACCCTGATCCAGAATCCTGCCGGCCGTGAATAATCTTCCATGGGTTCTGAGCAATTGGGACAAAATTCTACCCACTCTTGAAACTCATGTCCGCAACTTTTGCATTTTCTGGTATCCATGCTTTTTCCTCATCTTAACCGGGTTTTTCATGTACACTTTATTAAGAGCGTTTGTCAGGAGTGAAGAATCTCAGTCGCTCGTCCTAATCCCAGATGCTTCGCTTCGCTCAGCATGACAACGTAACAATGTCTTCTCATTCTGTTAGTTGCTCTAAGTAACATTTTATGCCGTTCATTATATGTTTTATTCTTTCTGAAACAACCGAATTTTCTTTATTTGGGCTTTATAAAAGGTTAGAATGCGGATTTGAATGTTTTGAATCGATGTACTAAGCAATTTTGGAGAAACAAGATTATGAAAAGCGATACAGTCAAGAAAGGTTTCCAGCGGGCACCGCATCGCGGCCTGCTTCATGCCTGCGGTCTAAATACCGCCGATATTAACAAGCCGTTTATCGGTGTTGCCAACAGCTTCTGTGAAATTGTGCCGGGGCACGTCCACCTCGATAAGGTGGCCCAGGTGGTCAAGGCTGCGATTCGTGGCGCAGGCGGAACCGCTTTTGAATTCAGTACCATTGCAGTCTGCGACGGGATTGCCATGGGCCATACTGGTATGAAGTATTCTCTGGCCTCGCGGGAGATTATCGCCGATTCGGTCGAGACGATGGCGCGGGCACACTGTTTTGATGCTCTTGTATGCATCCCCAACTGTGACAAAATCATTCCCGGGATGCTGATGGCTGCCGTCAGGCTGAATATCCCGACAATTTTCGTCTCCGGCGGGCCCATGAAAGCTGGTAAAACAAAAGAGGGCAAAACCGTCGACCTTATCAGCATATTCGAAGGCGTCGCCGAGTTCAATGCCGGCAAGATAACCGAAGAAGAGCTTAAGGAGCTTGAGATGACCGGCTGCCCGTCCCAGGGAAGCTGCTCGGGAATGTTCACGGCCAATTCGATGAACTGCCTCTGCGAGGGGATCGGTATGGCGCTGCCCGGCAACGGTACGATCCTTGCCGTAGATGCGAAACGCCAGCAACTTTACAAAGCGACGGGCAAACAGATTATGGTACTTATTGAAAAGGACATCAAACCGCTGGACATTATAACCGAAGAGTCGCTGGACAACGCACTTGTTCTGGATATGGCGATGGGCGGCTCGACCAATACCGTGCTGCACAGCCTTGCGGTGGCCAGCGAAGCCGGCATCAAATACGACCTCGAACGCATCAACACTATCTCGGCGAAATGTCCGAACATCTGCAAGGTCTCGCCGTCCAGCAAGATCCACATCGAGGACGTGGATGCCGCCGGCGGGATCAGCGCCATTCTAAACGAGGTCAGCAAGGTGCCGAACCTGCTGAATCTCGATTGCCCGACCGTAACCGGCAAAACGCTCGGCGAAAACATCGCCGGGGCCGAAATCAAAAACACCGATGTCATCCATACTCTCGAGAACGCGTATTCGAAGACCGGCGGCCTGGTCATTCTTACCGGCAATCTCGCGCCCAACGGCGGCGTAGTGAAGTCCGCCGGTGTCGCTCCTGAAATGCGTGTTCATTCCGGCCCGGCGGTTATCTTCGAGAGCCAGGAAGAGGCCTGCGACGGAATCCTGGCCGGCAAGGTCAAAGCCGGCAACGTGGTTGTCATCCGCTATGAAGGGCCGAAAGGCGGCCCGGGGATGCAGGAGATGCTCAGTCCTACGAGCTATATAATGGGCGCCGGGTTAGGCGAATCCGTTGCTTTGATTACCGACGGCCGGTTCAGCGGCGGCACAAGAGGCGCCTGCATCGGGCACATCAGCCCCGAGGCGGCGGTCGGCGGCCCCATCGGATTATTGAAAGACGGCGACATAATCGAAATAGACATCCCTGGCAACAAAATAAACGTTAAGCTTTCCGATGAAGAGCTTGCCGAGCGCAAAAAGGCGTGGAAGCCGCCGAAGCCAAAGATAACCGAAGGCTGCCTGGCAAAATACGCCGCAATGGCAACCAGCGCCGACACCGGCGCCGTTTTAAAGTGGTGAGATGTTGGCGAAGGTGAATACTAAATGGTACGTTGCGGGTTTGCATTTTGAGTGCCAGGGGTGTGGGGGGTGCTGCTCGGGGCCTGGTGAGGGGTATATCTGGGTGACGAGGCTGGAGATTGAAATCATTGCCGATTTTCTGAAAATGACGGTGGGGCAGTTCCGTCAGAAATACCTCAAGCGGGTGGGGCTTCGAACGACGATTATCGAGCATCAAACGACCAAGGACTGCATATTCCTGCAGGCCGGGGCCGACGGCAAACAGTGTGTGATCTATTCTGTTCGGCCGTGCCAGTGCCGGAGCTGGCCTTTCTGGGCGAGCAACCTGGCGAGCCCGGGCGACTGGAACAAAGCGGCGCAAAAATGTCCCGGCATCAATCGGGGCAGGCTTTACAGCGTCGAGGAAATAAAAGAAATCAAGAGGATCAAAAAATGGTGGCAGGATCCGAAGCAAACAGGCGACTGCTCGAAAGAGTAGCCGAAGTTTATAAGTGGCTGGACCTGCAAGCGTGCCAGGGTGGTGACATGGCCGGGGCGTGCAAGTCCTGCGGCGATTGTTGTGATTTCGAGGGATTCGACCATCGTCTGTTCATTACCCCGCCGGAATTGATGTATCTGGCTGCGAATCTGGGCGCCGAAAACATAAAACCTATGCCGGGCAGCCGGTGTCCGTACAACATTGGCGGCAAGTGCACGGTTTACGAATATCGTTTTTCCGGCTGCAGAATCTTTTGCTGCAACGGCGATGTGGATTTTCAAAGCAGGTTGAGTGAGGAAGTTCTTCAGAAGCTTAAAGCAATCTGTACGGAATTTCAAATTCCCTATCGCTACGCCGACCTGGCGGCCGGATTGAGTAGTCTTGCAGGGGTCTAATATTTGTCAATCGGCAGGGGGATATTGTCCTGCGGATCGCGCAGGTTGATGAATTTTGCGCCGCCCGAAAGTGTGCCGTACTCTTTGTAATAGCCGTAGAGCTTCGCTAATTTCTGCTGATCCGTCGATTCCAGATGTTGCTGCCATTTGCCTACCTCAGCTCCCCAGATAATTACGGTATTGTCTTTTGAATAAAGAATAATATGTGCGTTGCGAGTGTTTTGCCGGCCGTTGAAATTGCTTACGTCGATGCGGTCGATTTCTTTAAGCAGCGGCTTGTCGGGAGTGAGGGTTTTGTCCATGTCGTCGAGCCGGTTTAATATCATTATTGCTGCGGCAAGGTCGTCTCGTTGCCAGACTTCGCCCAGCGGTGGTATTTTTGTAATTAGCGGCAGTCCCTTTATCTCGACTATCGGCAATTCATCCGGCATCGGCATAAAATCGAGCACGACCTGTTCGGCGTCCACATAGAATTTGATCAGGCCCGATTTGACCAGAGCCACGGGTTTTCGCCACCGGGCTTCGACGCGGAGAATATTGTGAGTGGTCCGTACTTTCACTTCGTCCAGCCAGGGCATCAGCTCCTCTATATTGCGCTGCACGGATAACGCGGCATCATCAAGCCCAAGGCTGCTGCCATCTGCCGTTGCTATTGCGTAGACTTTCTCTTTGAGCTGGTCGCTGACCCAGAGGGGGACATCGGCAAGCACCAGGTCGCCTGCCCCTTGTCGGACAGGGATGGTCTCTTTTACGTATTTCTCCAGGAACATGAGCCCGATGACGATTCCGCAGAGAACGCAAACGACGGCCAGTACTTTCAGAATCATTATCAAACTCGGTCCAACCCAGCTTGCTTGCTGCCTTCTTCTTTTTTTGAAGCCGCCGAGCTTGAATGATAGTTTGTTAGCCTTGATTTTTTTCCTTTTATTTCTGGTTGCCATGATCTCGCATCTTGCTTTACACGTTGCGCCTCACTAGCGCCGAATATGCCGCCTCGACGATTTCGGTACACAAATCACTCATCGACAGTCCGGCCTTTGCTGCCGCCTTGGGCAAAAGCGAGTGACTCGTAAAGCCCGGGATCGTATTGACCTCAAGGGCGTAAGCGATTTTCTCGTCGCTCAGGATGAAATCGACTCTTGCAAAATGCCGGCAATCCAGCACATTGAAGCATTCGGCCGCCGCCCGTCTAACATTTGCCGCAATGGCCGTGTCTGTGATTGTATCGAACAGATATTCTGTTTTCTCGTCAACATATTTTGCGTGATAGTCGTAGAAGCCGCCTTGTGTTCGCACCTCGATTATCGGCAGGGGCCGGCCATGCAGAATGCCTACGGTCACTTCCATGCCCGGCACGAATTCTTCGATCATACAATCGCCAAACTCGCTGAATGTTTCCCGGGCTGCAGCTACAGCTTCGTGCGGCGTAGAGACAATACTCACGCCGACGCTACTTCCCTGTCTTACGGGCTTTACAACGTATTTGTGAGTAAAATCCCGTAACTGTTCTTCAAGCTGGCTGATATCGGTTTCGGGGCCAAACTCAACAGCCGCGGGTGTGGCGAGGCCGGCTTGTTCGAATAGCTTTTTACTCGCCATTTTGTCAAATGCCGCTATGCTTGCATCTGGCCCGCTGCCGGCATAGAGAAGCGACCGATCCTCGAGTATTTGCTGGAGCTGGCCGTCTTCACCGAATTTGCCGTGCAGTGCCGGAAAGAACACGTCGATGCTGCTGTCATTCAATATTTCGAGATTGTCCGGCCGGATGTCCGCTGTTACAACCTCGAAGCCGGCCTCTTTCAATGCCTGAGCAACATATTTTCCGCTCTGGAGGCTGATTTCCCGCTCCGAGCCAATACCGCCTGCAAGAACAGCTACTTTTAATTTACGTTCTATTTCCAATTTATTATTGCTTCGACTTACTTATCCCAGATTTCGATTTCAAGTTCCAGTTCGGTGTTGAACTGTTCTTTAACCCTCT
>Ga0307425_1002131_pt1 | contig 11360 bp, 8 predicted proteins | sample SalMarWE160330MG_FD_202152 | JGI IMG/M metagenome (GOLD analysis project Ga0307425, IMG submission 202152) | Salt marsh sediment microbial communities from the Plum Island Ecosystem LTER, Massachusetts, United States - WE1603-30 | ecosystem: Environmental > Aquatic > Marine > Intertidal zone >... | reverse complement strand
ATAAGAACCCGCCATGGCATGCTAAGCTGCTCAGCCATTTTCTCGAGCCCGCTGATGAGATCCCGGTGTCCTTTATACCTCATGAGGTTAGCAACCATCACGCCGACAAGAGTGTTTTCATCCAGGCCGAGTTCTTGCCGGGCCTTATGCCGATCGGCCTGCCGTTCCGGCAGTTCGATGCCGTTGTAGATCAATCGGACCTTCCGCTCAGGTGCACCTTCCGCCAGCAACTCCCCGACAACTGCCTGCGAGTTTCCGATAAGGGCATCCATCCGCTCGTGGAGCTTTCGTTCGAAAAAGGCGGTTGCCGGCCACCTCCGTTGGTAGTTCGAAAGGCTCCTCCGGCTCATGATCTTGACCGGCGTCCGGTCCAAGATCGCCATCGGCGCGCCAATCAAGTAAGGACCGGGAAGATAGAAATGCGCAATTGCAGGACTCCATCGCCGCATGAACGACAACAGGTTGCTGGCCGCGCGCGCTAGGAAAATCGGGTTCCGCCGACTGAGGTTGTGCGCGACTGAGAATTGACGCGTGGAATGAACTTCGAGGCCTTTCGACTCGAGCTCGTCCGCATGCGCGCCCCGGTCCGATAAGCAAAAGATTGCGATTTGCCAGCCAGAGGCGGAAAGGCGCGGAAGGAGCCGGCGGAGATGACTCTCCGTGCCGCCGGTGCCTAAAGACTCTGTGACCACCAAAAGGCGATTTCGTAACATTGGTTTGACCACGATAGAGCTGAGCGCGCGCGTTCCCAAATCTGTAAACTGATGCGTAGCACTCTCGGTTTCACCAACGTATTTCATTTATTCTGGGGAGGCCCTTTCGCGCCTCGCCGCCCTGCCCGTCTCTCTTCACGTGCGTATTCGTCGATCCTCAATCCCTTCGTCATTTGCCCCATATTTGAGGCTGTGACTGAACACCGCGCGGCACTGACCCAAGCTCATATCCTGCCGTTGCCGAGCTTATTAACTCAGTGATAAAATTGACCCTAAGGGGGGCCTGTCCACTTTTTCACTGTCGGCCGACAATGGATGGGTTAAAAGGCGTGCCTACACCTCTAGGCCAAAAGTTTGCCCAGCAAAAGCTGGGCGATCTCGATTAACGCCGCGAATGTGAGCACACGGTGGTTAAGCCCAGCAGCCTACACGGCCCCATAAATCTCTACCAGGAAACGGCCGACGCCTTTACCTGGCTCGCCCGGGTCATTGGAGCGTTTTGGCGCGCGCAGCCGCGCATTACCGCATCGGTGATTGGCGCGCCGGTTCTCTCGCGCTTCACTGGTCTGGGCGCGTTCCTGCTACCGCTCAAGGTTCTGTTGCTGGCCGGTTCACAAGGTGTGCCGCGTTATTTCCGAGCCTTTATGAGTGAGGAAGATAAGTTTTTCTGGATGATCGCATTGTCGATCACCGCCGCCTTACTCTATCTCGTTACGCAATACCTCAAATCGCTGTCCGACCGATTGGCCGAGGCCGGCAGTACCGAGGTCATGAACGAAGCGAACAAGCTAGCGCTGTTTGGCACTCAGAATGTTATTGGGCGCCGTCACTTCAAAGACATTACAACGCTTTGTGCGAGTCTGGTGTTCGTCGCCCTCGCATTCGTCACGCTCGCGATTGTCAATCCGATCCTCATTTTGTTTTTGGGGACCTTGTTTGCCATTCAGTATGTTTTAACGGCTTTCACGCTCCAACAACAAGCTCAAAGCAAATTGGGCGTTAGCATCCAAGACGCCGCACCGAAATATCTTCAGCAGCTGCATACGATCGATTTTTGGCTGGCCTTCGCCGTAATTCTTACTCCATTTATTGTTGGCGCTGGCGGCAATGTCCTTATCGCAATTTTTTCACTGATCCTTACGCGGCTGTCCCTTGGGAGCCTGATGTCGGCAATCAATTCGGTTCTCAAATTGGTCGATCAAAAGCATCTCATTGACGCTCTTACTTTCTCATCCCATCAGTGGCGCCGCACAGAGTCTTCTTCAAGCCGCAATTTTCATACCCTCTTTGAAAGAAAGACGCATGCGGCGATACTGGAAGACTCGCTTGCGGAGGATTTCAAGACGTCACGGCCGGTTGCGATCCGCTGGAAGGACTCGTTTATCGGCGGCGTCTCACTTTTTGTTCTAACGTTTCGCTCCGGCTCCAAACGCCGTTTTTATCAGGAGCAGGTGTTTTCACCTTATCATTTGCATTTGTTGAAGAATGAGGAGGTTCTGTTCAGTCATATTGACCGCGAGCTCCTGAATGCGCCAACGGTTCTTCGGGATTTCGCTCACGGCCCGTATCAATGCCGGCTTTGCGACTACGGCTCAGGTGCCCCGGTCTCGGCTGCGGTTTGGAACGCTCGTTTGCCCGAACTGCTGGAACAAATTTGGAGTGTTGAGCCGCCAGAAGAACTCATCCGGATATACAGCGCTTCTCATGTCCTTTGTCACGATCGGCTTACTCCTGAATTCAGTCGTAAGCTGGACCTTGCCGTCGAGACCGAGAAGCAGGCTGCGACTCTGCATTCTTTTGACAAAGCGTTGCCGGCGATCTGCGACGTATTGTCAAGAATGCCACTCTATATTTTTAATCGCGATATGCTGCGGTCCAATACTGCGGCGAACAAGGACGGTAGGGTGTCCATGATGTTGTGGGGACGCTGGGCTTTAGAACCGGTCGGTGCGTATTTGCCCGGAATGCTTAAGAAGGATCAGCTATCGGCCATTCTAGACCGCGTAGGCCAGCGCCGGCCGAAGTTCTCGAACACGCTCAGCCCCGATCACGTGGCGCTCGCTGCAACCTGCCGGCAGCTCGAGTTGGCGATAGGCGAAGCCAACTATGAGGCCGCGTTGCATATCCTCTCCGAGATTGTTGACAATCCGATCCTCACAGGGGGCGAGACCGGCGAGACACCGACAGTGAGGGTAACGCCGGATCAGGACGCGCGCGTAACGCCGTGAGGTCATGACGAGATGCGCGGGCTTGCCGCCTGATCGCCGGTTACGCCCGTCAAATAGTCGATAAGACTTCCGGCTATGTCTCTGGGCTGTCCGCACCATGGGTGATGATGGGCGGCAAATCCGGGCCCGCAGTTCAGTTCGATAAAGTGATGATTGTCGTCGGCGGCCGGGGCATTGGCGTCTTGGATCGCGACATCAGCGCCGCAGAATACAAGACCCGGCATGAGGTTCATTGCCCGTTCGACCAATTCGACATAGGAGGGGTGCACGGTATCTGTGGCGTCGATGATGTCTCCTCCTTGGTGCATGTTCGACGCGCTGGTGAGAAAGACCAATTCTCCAGCCTTGGGGACGTCACCCGGTTTACGTCCGCTCAATTCAAGAAACGACCGCTCTCTTTGGCCCAGCTTTAGGAGACGCCTGGCATGAGATGGATTAAGCCGGCGCTCCACATTCTTGAGCATCACCAGATCGGCAATGGAATGGATGCCATCCCCCTCGACGCTCGCGGGGCGGCAGAGTTCGACGGCAATAACGCGGCCGGCGAGGTACAGGAATCGATACGCGATACCCGAAACTGCCTCCTCGACTAGGATCCGCGCGTGGTGTCTAGCGGCGGCCGCAAAGGCGTTACGAAACGCGGCTAGGTCGCGAATCCCAACATGGACCTGCCGGCCCTTCCTGCTATCGGTGGGCTTGACGCACGCGCCGTCAGGGAGCGAAGGCAGGAGCTCCGTAAAGAACGCTTCTGCTTCGGGCTGAGCATCCCGCGAAAAGGCGGCACCTTTCGGAGCGCTGAAACCGCGTTCGCGCAAGAATGCGGTGACCAAATCCTTCTGTCTGACGAATACCGCCATCTCGCCGTCGATAACCGGTCCCGGAACCATGGTCCCGTCCGGATCCGGAACACACAGGCGAATGTTGTCGAAGTAGTAGGTATCATCCTTGATACGAAATGAGATGACGGTCTGGTTCGCCGCCATGGGGTTGGTGATCCGATCCGGCGCCAGGTACTCATACTCTATGCCGCGCGCGGCCAGCGTCTCGATCAAGCATCGGCCACTGCTGCCCTCTGAAAAACCGGAGCGCGGCTTACCCGCACCTCGCGATGGCGAAGAACCACGCAATGCAAGATAATCGACGATGGCGCCTGCGACATCGCGAGGCTGTCCGCGCCGCGGATAATGTTGGGGCGCGAGACTCGGCCCTCGATTCAGTCCCAGCACATGATAGTTGCCGTCAGTTGCTCGCATGCCGGCATTCTCGATGATGACGTCGGCGCCGCACAGAACCAGGTCGGGTATGAGCTTTACGGCCCGCTCGATCGTCTCGATGTAAGATGGGTGCACGGCGTCGGTGGCGTCGGCGAATTCGCCGCCCTGATACAGGTTTGACGCGTTGGAGAGGATCGCAATCACGCGGCCATCGAGACACATAAAACGGTACACGTCGCCCGGTACCGTCTGTTCGATCAAAACGCGCTCATGGGTCTCGCCCACGGCGGCAAATGCCGCACGGAACGACGCCAGGTCGCGCAGTCCGACATGGACGTCTTGGCCCCTCTTGCCGCGGACGGGCTTGACGCAGACACCGCTTGACCGGGACGCAGATAGTTTCGTGAAGTACGACTCTGCTTCATGTAAGGCATCGCGCGGAAATGCTGCGCCGTGCGGAACACTGACGCCGTGCCGCCGCAGGAATAGTTTCAGCAAATCCTTCCGCTTGACGAACTGCGCCGTCTGACCGTCAATCAGCGGCCCTGGGACCTTGTCCCCGCGCGGATCGGAAACCCGCAACGATCCCCCATCGAAATAGTAGGGCACGCCCTTTATCTCGAACGCGAGGACCGTTTTTTCTTTCAACAGAGGATCGGTCGTCTCCTGCGGTGATAAATACCGGCAAGCGATGCCTCGCGCCGTCAAAGCCTCGACAACACAGCCGCCGCTGCTTTTCTTCGAAAAGGGCTTCGGAGAGCCGGGCGCCTGAGCCATTGGCACTTGACGTGTCAACGCAGCCATGAGTTTTCTGTTTGCCTTGGGTCGATGATACAAACACTAGCCTTGTGGCTATAGCGTGTCTTCTGCTTTAAGATCGCTGATGGCCCCACGGGCAGAGTGCGGATGGCCGGGTCGCGCCGGCAGCCGCGCGTAGTTTTTGTCATGTCGAGAAGCAGAGCGACTTTGGCGGGGCGACTCACGCGAGTGCGCAGCATCATTTCAGAGGCAGGGCGCGGCCTGATAAGGCGGACCGGGCTGGCGCCGATCCTGCGGACATTGCTGCGTCCAGCTCTCAGCTATTCGATTATCCCCGACGAGACGTCGTTTGACGCATTGGAGCCGGAGTGGGAGGACCTCTTCGGCAGAGCGGTCGGTCGTACGCCGTTTATGCGCTATTCCTGGTTACGGCTGTGTTGGGAGCACCGGCGAATAAGCTCGCGCCTCTACATTATTGTTGTGCGTAAGCATGACCGGCCGGTTTTGATAGCGCCGCTCGTCCGGCGGGGACGCTCGCTGACCTTCTTGGATTCGGCTACGCCGCAATATAACGATGTGCTGGTCGAAGAATCCGAGGAGACTCCGAAGTACCTCGCGTTTCTTTTTCGTATCCTTGCCAATCGGCAAGCCGTTCAGCACCTTGTCTCGAAATGGGTGCGCGACGATTCGCCAATTGCCCCGCTTCTCGCCGCGGCGCCACAGGAAGGCAGGGCGGCCTCTTATGAGACCCCTTTCATTGATCTCGGTAAGTTCGGCGATTGGGAAACCTACTTGCAAAGTTTGTCCCCCAAACTGCGCCAAGGTTACAGGCGAAGTTTGAGAAACTTGCAAAAACGTGGTGCCGTTGAACTGCGCGTAGCAGACGCCAATACGTGTTTGACCGACGCGGCTTGGCTGTTTGATCAGAAGCGCCAATGGCTCGACCGAGTGGGCAAGTCCGGCAAGTGGCTCAGGGCCGCAGAAACGGAAGAACTTTTCACGGCGGCGGCAAGACAAGGGATTGAGTCGGGTCACACATGGCTTACGGTTCTGTCTGTAGATGGCGCGACCATTGCGGCAAATCTTGCGTTCCAACAAGGGGAAACCTTTTACGGGTCCAAAGATGTTTACGATCCTGCTTGGCATACTTTTTCACCGGGACTATTGCTGAAACTCTTGACCTTCGAGCGCGCGTTTCAGAGTGGCGTCCGGGTGATAGACCTCATGACCGGCCAATATCCTTGGAAAGACAAGCTGGCAACGGGCAAAGCTGGGGTCACAAGCCGCAAGATTCGACTTGGCGCGGGTAAAGCATGAACTCTAAAAAGGGTTCATAGGCTCGCGCTGTCGGGCAAAAGCGGAGTACGTGGTTCCCAGCTTGAACCTACTCTGCTACCCTTCGTTTCAGGCTTCATGTCTAAGCCGTACTCATCCGACGATCGAGTTCCCTGTCGAGTGTTGGTGCGAGAATGTAGGTCGGGACTTTCGTTAGTCGCAGGCGGGTTTGTTCATGGTTCATCGTGAGTTAAATAACGACGAGAACACTACGGCCACTGCGTCCCCGCGGCGCAACGCACACGACATGACAGCGCGCGCAGCGTTTAGATCGCCATTGGATATTCGAACAGCGCTGTGGAATTTAGCCGGCAGCCTGTTACTTCCGACGCCTCAGATCAATATCACCGAAAGAATGCTACGCCATCTTATCGTCGGCGGGATCGCCACGCTACTATATCTGACGATTATGGTCTTGCTCGTTGAACACCTGAATATGAATCCCGTTCTTGCCGCATGCTTGGCCATCCTGATTTTGGAAGTTTTTTATTACACAGCCAATTGGTTCTGGGTCCATGAGCCGACCCTTGGACATCGAGCTGCGATTGTGCGGTATATTGTTACGTTAGTCGTGATCTTAGCACTTAACAGCGGTATCATGGCTTTAACAGTCGACGTCCTGGGATTGTGGTACGTTTGGGGCCTTTGCGCCATCATCCTGATCGTGCCAATCACGAACTTCCTGCTGAATTTCTATTGGGTATTTCGATGAAAAGCCATAAAGGTTCCTGCTCACTCAAACGCGGTTCGCCTTGACATGTCATGGATCGTCATCGTGCTGCTGCTGCTGGGTGCAGCGGCACTCTCAATCTGGGGCGCCTTTAAATTCACTATCCGCGATCCCGAGCGAATACCGCCTGCGCGGGACCGCGTGATTGTGTCGCCTGCCGACGGACGTATCAAATATATCAGGCGCATCGAACTGGGAACGGTGCCGTTTGCAGAAAAGAACGGGCGCCGGATTCCCATTCTGGAAAGCACGAAAGTCGTGCCAATGCAGGAGGGCTATCTGATCGGCATATGGATGAGTTTCCTCGTGGTACACGTTCAAAGGGTGCCGATCACCGGGGTGGTCGAAGAACAACATTACCATGCGTGCGACAAGTATCTCGATTTCATGCTTCAGGAAGGCGCTGAGTACCAGAATGAACGCAATGTCGTCGCGATCAAGTCGGAACATTTTAGCGCACCAATTGTCGTTATTCAGATTGCGTCCATCGTGGTCCGCCGCATCATCAGCTATATCAGCGAAGGGATGAATGTCCGGATCGGTGACCGGCTTGGGCTGATCAGAATGGGATCTCAAGTCGATATCGCGATCCCAGAGTCTCATTCTTTGGAGCTGACGGTGGCAGTGGGGGATCGGGTCAAGGCTGGAGAAACCGTAATTGCCACGTACTGAAGTTGGGCGACCCCATGTTCTCGTCGGGTTTCCACGAGAGGTTTCCGGTCTGGCCGTCATTCGCAGTCTCATGAACCGCGGGATTCCCGTGGCCTCGTATGACTGTGATCCTGCATGCGCCGGACTGCACGTACGCGGACTCAAGGGCCGACATGTCTTGCCGGATCCATTGACGGACGAATCTGGTTTCATAGAAGCTTTGATCAGTTTGGGCGACGCTGAAACGCGTCCTGTCCTACTTGATCTCGAGGCCAGCACTCTTGAGGTTATCTCGCGAAACCAGGACGCGGTGCAGAAGTACTTCCATTACGTACTGCCAAGAGACGACATTTTGGACATCGCTCAGGATAAGGCCAAGACCGCGCAGTTTTTCGCGACACATGAGCTTGGCGTGCCACGCACGCTCGAAGTTACATGTGAGGCGGATTTGTCAGATTGGCACGCCGGGTTTCCGGCGGTGTTCAAACCTAGACGCGGCAAAGGCGGTCGCAAGCAGCGCGTCGTGTATAGCCACCAGGAAGCGGTTTCGTTTTGGCGCGAGCGCGAGCGCTCGCCAGAGGAGTTCATCCTCCAGGAATGGATACCCGGTCCACCGCAGAATTTGTGCACGGTTGGGATGCTATCTGCACCTGGAGGCGAGCCACGCGCAATTTTCTCCGGCCAACGCCTCGACGTAGTCCAGACACCGGACATCGCGGAAGGCGTAACTTCGTATGTCCGCAGTGTAAGATTGCCTGAGCTGCTGGAAATTGCGGGGCGCTTTGCGGCAGCGGCTGGCTGGAACGGAATGGCTGAACTAGAGTTCAAGCGGGATGCAAGGGACGGGACTTACAAGATCCTGGAGATCAATCCCAGATTCTGGGCGTGGGTCGAATTGCCTATATGTTGCGGTGTCGACTTTCCATTTTACTATTATCAAATGGCGACGCGCGGAGATTGCGACCGCTCGCTCTCGTTTCCGGACGACGTCAAATATCTTCGCGTGATTCTGTACACCTACACGCAGCTCTATAGACTAAGGACAGGGAAGTCGTCTTTCACACAATGTGCCCGTGACGTCTTTGCACCTTATCTTGACGTGCTGCGTCCGGGACGGCACCTGGTGCTGGAGGACATCGGACTCAGTCCGGAATATTTTTACTGGTTCAAGTACTACTGGAACCACAAATACGCATAATTGGAGAGTTCGAGTCGGGGATGGCGGGTGAAGAAGAATCTCTATCTTAGAACGGCAATTCAAGCGCTAAGAACCGTCGGGGTGACAAGGACTGTGGGTCATGTATGGGGAACACTGCGGGACTATACTTTCGATTGGAAATATGGGACCGACACGGCCGCCTGGGCAAGTCTCGCCGACCTCACGATCGACAGTCAGAACTCGCCTAAAGGAGTCGATTACCACCCAACGCGGATTAAGCCATTCTACAAGGTGTTCCAGACCCTGAATTTACCTAGCCAAGCCGGCTTCGTGGATTTCGGTTGCGGCAAAGGACGCACTTTGACGATGGCTGCCGATCTGGGATTTTCTCGAGTGGTGGGTGTCGAATTCTCAAAGGCGCTGTGCGAGATAGCGCGTCGGAATTTGGCAATCTATCAGCAGACAAACAATGCCGTCGCAGAGGTCTCAGTCGTCGAGTCGGATGCCGTCGACTACGAAATAGATCCAGCCGACCAGATCTTCTATTTTTTCCATCCCTTCGACGAGTCGGTCCTTCGCAAGGTTATGGAAAACATTTGCCGCTCTCTTGATCGGTGTCCGAGAAAGATATGGATTGTCTATTACGAACCAGTTCATCACAAGATAATAGAGTACATCGGTAAATCTATTTGTCTTGACAAGAGAGAGATCATGTCCGGCGGTTGTTTGTTTTACATTTACGAGGGAAATGAAACGCCACCTCTAGGCGGGAAGTCTACACCCTAGTGCCGGTCGCCCCCTGATGCGCACTGTGATCAGACGTCGTGATACAGCCCCCCTTGTTGTCGTCGATCTCGACGGTACCTTGCTCCGTTCTGACATTCTTTGGGAAACTTTTTGGTCCGCACTGGGACGGAATCCCCTTCGTTCGACCATGGCGCTGCTCTCTGGTCGTGCTGCGCTGAAGCGACATCTGGCACAGGCGTCACGGCTGGATGAGACAAGCTTACCTTACGACCCCGATGTAATCGCCTATATTCGGGCATGGCGCGACAAGGGCGGGCGTACCGCACTCGTCACCGCAAGCGATCAAAGCATTGCAGACCGTGTGGCAGCCCATCTGGGCCTCTTCGATGAAGTTCATGGTTCGGACGGCCGCCTGAATTTGAAAGGCAAGGCGAAGGCCGCGTTCTTGGTTGACCGGTTCGGCAGTCATGGCTTTGCTTATATTGGCGACGCGCGGGCCGACGTTCCTGTCTGGGCACAGTCGAGCAAGGTGATCACGGTCAACGCGTCGCAGTCGTTAAAGGACCGCGCAGAGGGTCTTGGCAAGCCAGTTGAACACTTGGCCACCACGACGCGGTCTATTCGGCCTCTCATCAAGGCGCTCCGACCTAATCAGTGGCTAAAGAACGCTCTGGTGTTTCTGCCCATGTTGGCGGCACATCAATTGGATAGCCAGACGGTCTTGCGCAGTTTCATGGCCTTCGTTGCCTTCTGCCTGGTGGCGTCCAGCGTCTACGTACTGAACGACTTACTCGATCTAGGCTCGGACAGAGCGCATCCACGCAAGCGCCTGCGTCCATTTGCATCGGGCAGCACCCCGATTGCGCATGGCAACTGGATGGCGTCCTTGACGGTCTTGGCGGGTTTGTCCATATCGGCGCTTCTTGGCTGGCAGTTCCTGTTGGTCATGCTGGGCTATTACGTTTTGACTGCCGCCTATTCGCTGTATCTCAAGCGGCGGATCGTGATCGATATCTGCGTCCTGGCCGGCCTTTACACAATCAGGATCGTTGCAGGAGGCGTAGCGACGGGCATTACGCTCTCCGTCTGGCTACTCGCGTTCTCCATCTTCTTCTTCTTTTCTCTTGCTGCGGTGAAACGACAAGCGGAACTGGTGGACATGGCAGAACGCGGACAGTTGAACGCATCCGGACGCGGCTATCACGTTAACGACGTGGGCATCATGAGCATGATTGCGCTTGGATCCGGTTATGTATCCGTACTGGTCATGGCGCTCTACATCAATTCTCCTGCTGTACTGAAACTCTACGATCATCCAACCGCGCTTTGGGGTATTTGCTGCGTATTGCTGTACTGGATAACGCGGACGGTCATGATCGCGCATCGCGGCTCAATGCATTACGATCCTGTCGTCTACGCCGCAAAGGACTGGATCAGCTGGATTTGCTTTGTTCTGATCCTAGGTTTTGCACTGGGTGGGGCTGTGCTGTGACGGCTTTGCCAACGCAGGGCTGATGGCAACCGCATGAAACTGTCAGGTTGGGGCCGTTTTCCTGTTCATGACGCGGCGGTTTTTTCGCCGGCAGGCGAAGCAGCGCTAAGAGAGCGCATTCGTTCCGGTCAGGCCATTGCGCGCGGAAACGGCAGGGCCTATGGCGACAGCGCGGTCAGCCGCGAAAACACGCTTGATATGCGGCATTTCAACCGCGTTCTTGCTTTCGACGACTCTGCCGGGCGATTGGTGGCAGAGGCCGGTGTATTGCTGAGCGATGTGATCGCGACATACCTGGCTAGCGGCTGGTTCCCGTCGGTGACGCCGGGAAC
>Ga0307425_1002130_pt1 | contig 11362 bp, 7 predicted proteins | sample SalMarWE160330MG_FD_202152 | JGI IMG/M metagenome (GOLD analysis project Ga0307425, IMG submission 202152) | Salt marsh sediment microbial communities from the Plum Island Ecosystem LTER, Massachusetts, United States - WE1603-30 | ecosystem: Environmental > Aquatic > Marine > Intertidal zone >... | reverse complement strand
TCACTTCTGGTGGGGCGTAGGGTTTGATTCCTTTGATAATTTTATTTCTTTTGGCCGGTTTTCGATCTTTGAAATAATCTTCCCCTATCGAGCTTTGAGAGATTGTGACGAACACGCCTTTGCCATGGTGGTGGACACCTTTTGTCCAAAAGAGCGTCCATTCTTGGTGCAAATCATCTACGAAATGTCCGAATTCATCCGTAGGCCCAATGTTCCCCCAGCCGATGACAGTGCCGCCTGCGGCGGTGTAATCTAAAATCAGGTTCATCTGCCGCTTTGTTATGGCCGCCGCATTGGGATAGATGATGACCGGGTATTCCTGTAATGTCTTCAGTGTGACCTTATCTTTGATCATCCGGCCGTCGCCGCTGAAGATCACATCGAACTGGATACCGGCCTCGAAGAGAGCAAGCATGCTCCCTATATATATGTCCGGAGGTCCGAGGAAGGACGACAGGGGATAAAAAACTCCCACCCTCGGTTTCCAACTCCAGTCGCTGCCATAGTACTCACGATGCTCATGAATAAACCGGAAATAGGGAGCCAGGACCGAAAGGTCGGGCGAATAGGTGTGAGTGCTTGAAGCCGGAACCATATAGGGAACGTTGCATTCCGCATTCATGGCGTAGGCCTCCGCCCAAAACACCTTTATAATATTAGGAATGCTTCCTCGGTCGACGAGGTCAGCGTTGGTGGGAACTTGCGTAAGATAAAGCCCCTTTTTCCAGCGGTCGTCCACCCTTAGTTTTGCTGACGGGATTATTTTGCTCAGAGGCGGATAGTTGTAATACAGGTAGGGATATTCACACCAGGCGGCATCCAGGTTTACTTCGAAGGGCAGACTATAGCCCATTCCATCCGAGGTGTTGCCCAGAAAAACGATGTTCCGCTTGTATTTTGATTTGGCGTAACTCTTTGCCCAGGCGATGATTTTTTTCTGAACTTGAAGGGTCGATTGGATGGCATAAACGCGAAACTCGTTGAAGAGCGGAACATTCCAAGGCTCAGTCCTCCACAAATCTCTGTAGCCATTCTGGACAATGTATTGCCGATAATTAAAATTTCCTATATTGGGGATCCCGAACCGGGACGCCAAATCCTGCCTGGAATAAGCCTTTTTCAAGAAATTGCGAAAACCTTTGATATCTACTGGATTGAAGACGCCTCCGGGTTCGAATCCGATATAAAGTGTGTGGGCTTGAATTTCGTCAAGTAAGATTCCGTCGGCACCGGCATCTATGGATTTCCTTATCTCTGTCTTTATGAAATTCTGCCACCCCTTCTCGTTTAGATTCATGTTGTAGACAGGGATGCCATCGAAATCGTTGATGAATTGTTTGCCGTCGATATCGATAATACAGTATTTTCGGAGCTCAGGCCTGCGGTCCCCCAATTGCTGCTGCCCGTCAGAATACATCCTCTCGATAGGAATGTGATGCACGTATTTTAAGCCACGGGCGTGGGTTTCCTGGATATTCCGTTTTACGTTTTCCAAATCGGCACCGGTCCAGGGGAAAGCTCCATAAACAACCCAATCCAAAGGGATACCATAGCCGTCCATTATCAAAGAATAGTCATCTTCTGCCCGCAAGGATCCGAAAAGGTTGACGGTGATCTCATCGATGATGTCCCGGGGAGAGGTCAACAACCTGGGTTGCCGGATTTCGCGAAAAAAAGAACCGGTTGAAAAAACGCAGGCAAAGGCGAGTATAAGCCAGCAAATTCTCTTCATATTTCTGTCTCCGATTTTATCTGATCTTAATAATTCAGGATAACTGATAAAAATATAACCGCAGAGGAAATGAGAGTCAAATTAAAAAAATCAACATCTCGATTGTCCTCGGTTCTTCGATCAAAGAGATAATTGACATCTTGCCTCCACACAAGGGGCAGATCATTGGATCGATCTCATACACCTTGCGGATCATGTCGGCCCTGCCTTTGGAAGGCACATAGGTCGAATCATCTTCAATGATAAGCGGATGAGGAGGTTCAGCGCCGGCCTTGCGCATCTTGCCCCTATGGGCATTAGAATAGAGGCCGTAGTAACGCACCATGACCTGGCCTTTGTCGGGAATATGGGAGGTGACTCTGGCGATGAACTCCAGATAATCCATCGACTCCTCCTGTGAGCCATATCTAGAATATTGATATCGGCCAACTGAAGAAATTCGTGAATTATCTGTTATAAAAGACGATGAACATTCTGTTGCGGATGATGAGGGAAAATTACCTATTTTGTTAAGCCAGTAGATGCGGCTAAATTGATAGAGAAAATCAAGGAAGCTTTACAATATAAGTGATTAAGGTTGGAGGGGTCATTAATGGATAAAAAACGCATCTAATAGTCCTGGATATCATGATTCCTAAAGTTGACTGAGTTTTAGGCGGGCTGTCCGATAAATTTCTTTACCTTTTCCAATAACACTTCTGGGTCAAAAGGTTTTAATAAACAGTCCTCGGCCTTTAATTCTTGTATCTTCTCGAGTTGAATAGCAGTAGCGCTTGCGCTTAAGATAATCACGGGTATATGTCTGAATTCCTCAGTCCCCTTTATCCGCAAGCAGACTTCCCAACCATCCACCACCGGCAAACGTAAATCCAGCAGGATAAGGTCTGGCTTAAGCTCTTGTATTAAATCCAGGGCTTTTTGGCCATCTGTTGCTTCTGTAACCTGGTAACCTGCTTTTTTTAATCTAAAGGTCACTACCCTCATAAGGTCTATCTCGTCATCAACGACTAATATCTTCTTTCCCATCTCAAACTCCGGCCCTGCGTTCTTGAATCGGTAAAACAAAATAGAATCTTGTCCCCTTTCCAATTTCCGACTCTGCCCAAATTTTTCCGCTGTGCCTTTGAATGATCTCCTTGGAAATTGCCAGGCCTAATCCTGTGCCCCCAGTCCGCCTATTGCCGCCCTTTTCTAACTGCTCAAATTGCTGGAAGAGCTTGGGGATATTTTTTTCTTCTATCCCAAGGCCGGTATCCCGAACCGAAACTTGAATAACATTATTGCCTTGGCCAGTTGTAATAGTAATACCGCCTTTTTCTGTAAATTTAATGGCATTATTCACCAGGTTCACTAACACCTGAACGATTTTGTCCCGGTCAAATTTCGCTTTCGGCAGGTTTTCTTCGAGATTAAGGACAAAATCTAATCCTTTCTTCTCAACCAAAGTCAGCATGGACCGTCTCACCTCCCTGACCACTTCATTGATATCATTTTCGGAGAGGTCAAAGACCATTCTTCCGGCCTCAATTTTCTGCAAATCCAAAACATCATTAATCAATCTGGTAAGCCTATCCACATTCCTCTTGGCCAGGTTCAAAAAGTCTTTTTGTTCTGCGTTAATATCCCCTGCTGTGCCGTCTAAGACAATACCAATGCCTTCCTTAATGGCCGTCAGGGGCGTTCTTAGCTCATGAGAGACCGTAGAAGTAAAATCTGTTTTTATCCTTAAAGCATCTTCAGCAATTTTCTTTGCCTCTGTCAGGTCCTCCAGGATATTTAACGTTGCTTCATGAACTCCGGACAACTCTTTAGTGCGTTCTTCAACCTTCGCCTCCAGAGTTCCAGCCCAATTTTTCAGGTGCTCTTGCGATTTCTTTAAATCTTCGACCATTTGGTCAAAGGCCCGCGAGAGCTGGCCGATTTCGTCTTTAGCATTTGTGGCGATCTTGTAATCTAAATTGCCCGCGCCGATGATTTCTGTTCCCTTATGTAAACGATGAAGAGGTACAGTAATAAGGCCTGAAATAAATACCCCTGTCAACCAGGCTGCTAGAGGCACTAAAAATAGTATCGCCAAGAGAACAATACGTAATTTTGCTATTGGCGCCAAGGCTTCCTTGCTGTTTATATCAGCCAGAAGAGACCACTGCATTTTGGGCATGAGCGCGTGTGTTCCCAGGACCATTACACCGCGATAATCCGGGGAAATAACCCTTCCTTCTTTTTCCTCAGCTGGATGTGTATGTTCTACTGTTTTGTGCAACTGGCAATTCTTGAAGTTTAATGTATCCACTTTCTGCTTTAAGAAGGTATCCGGTAAAAACCTGGAAGGCGTAATCATAAACCCGTCCTTATTGACAATATACATTTCTCCTGTCTGGCCAAGCCCGGTCGTGTCCGTAACTATCTTGTATAAATCATTTAATTCCACTCTTGCCACAATAACACCGAGCAATCTATTCGTATCTCTATCTAACATCGGCGCTGATGCAGCAATCAACGGTCTATGCAATACTTCAGAATAATAGGCATCTTTAATATAAATCTCTTTCTGCGCTCCGATAAAAAAAGCATCGCTGGATTTATCTAAACCGATATTCGTTTCGTTACTGGAAGCGACGACCTTGCCCGTTTTATCCAAGAGCAAAAATTCATACACATAAGGAGCTGCCAGCTTTGTACTTATAAGCCTTTGCATTGCCAACTCCAAGGCTTCATTTTTCTTAAGGCTTTCTTTGTCCGTCTTCAAAAAGTTTTCTAAAACTACGCTTTGAGATAACTGTCCTACCGAGAGCTTAAGCATCTCCAAATATGTCTCTATATGATTCTTTCTTGAGCGGATAGCACTATCTAGCTGCGCGTATATGGCGCGCTGCAGAGAGCTTCTAGCGATAAGATAGAAGATGGACCCAGCCAGAGTAGTAAGAATTATCCCCGTTGCAAGAAAGGCAAGGCTTATCTTATTGGCTATCTTCATAATTTTTCCGCTAGCTTCGCCTCTAACGCTGTAATCTTCTTCTTCAACTCAATCATCTTCAGCTCTCTATCCACCGTAATCCTCTGAAATCGCTCTAAATCAGAGATTTTTTTCTTTAATTCCTCTTCTGCCTTCTTGCTCTTGGTGATGTCTCTGAAGATACCCAGCATGACTTTGGGGTAGCCTTGGTCATCCTGAACAAGTGAAGTTGTTAGTATGGTGGGAAATTTTTTCTTATCTTTTCTTATTTGCATTACCTCTCCGCTCCAGCTGCCTTCCTTTTTAATTCCTTCTATGATCTTCTTGGCATCCTCCGGATTCTCGGTAAGTTGGGATACATTTAATCCGATGGCCTCGTCAGGAGCATAACCAAAGCTCTTGGTAGCAGACTTATTGGCATAGGTGATATTGCCATTCATATCGGTCAGAATAAAGCTATCGAAGGCGTTTTCAATAGCCTGGGAGAATAATTTGACCTTCTCCTCCGCCTCCTTGCGCTTAGTGATGTCTCTGGTAATGCCCAGTACCGCTATTGTTTCATCGGAATCATTTTTCACGGGATTAAGGCTGGTGTTTGACCAAAATTCATGCTCACCAACGATCATTTTATCTTCAACAAAGACAGACTCTCCTGTTTTTAATACTTTTTCCAGACTTTTTAGATTTTTTTCGGCGATTTCTTTTGGGAAGACCTCGGAAATATTTTTTCCTATTATCTCATCCTGTTTTTTCCCGAAAAGCCTTAATGCTGTTGTATTAGCTGAAACAAGCTTGTATTCTTTATCGACCATGAATATCTGGTCAGAAGCGTTTTCGACAAGAGTTCTATATTTTCTCTCGCTATCTTTTAACTCTTCCCCCGTTTTTTTGCTTTGGCTGATGTCTCTGAAAGCACCAACGAGTTTGGGTTGCCCATTGATTTGTACAACGGCCGAGTTTATCGAAACACATATCCTCTCTTTGTCCTTGGTCAGGATTTCTGACTCTACGCTGAACCTCATCCCCTCGGCCTGTTTCTCAAATTCCTCCATCGTTTTCTTTACTCTATCTTCTGGATGGAGTTGGTCTCCGCGCATAGAAAGGAGCTCATCTTTGGAGTAGCCGGTCAACTCCTGCGCTTTCCTGTTGCAGTGTATGAGCATCCTAGTTTTTGGATCCGCAATAAAAATAGCATCATTGCTATGTTCGAAAATCTGCCGGTAATTCTCTTCGCTTACCAACAACATCTCTTCTGCCTTCTTGCGCGCGACGTCTAATTTTTCCAGTTCCCCTATTCTGGCCTTCAGTAATTTTATCTCTTCGAGTAGTTGCTTTTGATTTTTCTCTTTATCTTCCATTTTTATCCTTTGGCCGCTTAGCGCTCTCTTCTTCTTAAAAGCATTTTGATTCTTGCCAATAACTTATCGTCATCAAAAGGCTTGGTAATGTAATCGTCAGCACCGGCATTGATGCCTCTAAGCTCACTTTCTTTATCCTGCCTGCCCGTAAGTAGGATTATAGGAATAACCGCGGTTTCCAGCTTGGACCTCAATTCTTTAGTCGCCTCATATCCATTCATCTTCGGCATAGTGACATCAATGATGGTTAAATCCGGTTTTTCTTTATGCGCGTACTCTAGTACCTCAATGCCATCTCTGGCTTTAACCACATCGTAGCCCGCACTGGTGAGCTGTTTTTCTAAAACTTTTAAAATATCCTCTTCGTCATCGGCGATAAGTATTTTTAACTTCTTACCCGTCTCTCTTGACTTCTGGATAATTTTCTCTTCCTCTTTAATGCCCACTACTGCTGATATTTCTTCTAAGGTAGTTGTGCCTTTCGCAACTTTTTCCATTCCTGCACTGACCAACGGCTTTAACCCGCTGTCTCTTGCGGCATTAAATATCTCATCTTCCCTGGCTTTTGCGGTAATTAGGTTTCTTATGTTATCGTTGACTTTTAATATCTCAAATATAGCGGTTCTGCCTAAAAACCCGGAAAAGCCGCATTTCTCGCAGCCTTTTCCGCGGTAAAATTTCTCTATCTTTAGTTTGTCAATATACTTTTTAAAGTCATCCAGCAGATGGTTATCCGGCGTATATTCTTCCTTACAGTAAGGACAGATAATTTTGGTTAGCCTCTGGGCAACAGTGAGAATAAGGGATGAGGCGATTAAATAAGGCTCCAGACCGATATCCAGCAGGCGGGTTATGGAAGCAACCGCATTATTGGTATGCAGGGTGGAAAATACCAGATGGCCGGTCAAAGAGGACTGGAAAGCAATATCCGCAGTCTCTCTATCGCGGATTTCTCCCACCAAAATCACATTGGGATCCTGTCTTAAGATACTTCTTAACCCCGAAGAAAAGAGGACATTTTTCATAGAGTTAACCTGTATTTGATTAATACCGTCTACTAGATATTCTATGGGGTCCTCAATGGTCATAATGTTTTTCTTTTGGATTTTTATAAAATTTAAGGTGGCATAAAGAGTTGAGGTTTTGCCCGAACCCGTGGGGCCGGTAACGAGAATTATTCCTTGGGGCCTGGTAATTGCTTCTTTATAAACAGTTAACTCATTTTCTTCAAATCCAATTAAACCTAATTCAATTCTCGCTTCCTTAGGGTCCAAAATTCTTAGCACTATTTTCTCGCCAAAAAATGTAGGTATGATAGAAATTCTTAAATCGATCTTTCGGTCGTTATAAAATATTTTGATTCTTCCATCCTGGGGCTTGTGCCTTTCCGTAATATCTAATTCCGCTAAAATTTTGATGCGCACTGCAAGGGCCGGGATAAGCTTAATAGGGACTTCCATAATATTCCTTAAGTCGCCATCTATTCTATATCTTACCCTGACGGTATTTTCCTGGGGTTCGATATGGATATCGCTGGCCCTGACTTTGAGTGCGTCGCTTAAGATAAGGTTAAATAATCTTACTATCGGCGCTCCTCCTTCTTTAACCGACTGGGCGTCGAGCCTTGTTTCAATTCCTCCTTTGTATTTAACAACCTCAATTTTATCCTCCTGTGCAACATTTTTTAGAATATCATAAAGGCTATCATCTATTTGGTAATACTTATCAATACGCTTATTAATCTCGCTTTCTGTACAAAGAATGGGTTTTATCTTTAATTTAGTGATTGAAGCCATATCGTCCAGGGTAATGATGTCCTGCGGATCGCTCATCGCTAATATAATTGCATCCCGCTCTTTGCGCACCGGAAAGACACCATAACGTTTTGCCAGTTCATAAGGAATCAGTGCCGTGGCTGAAGCATCTATTGTTTCTTTATCTAAATCTAAAAGGGGCATATTGAAAACTTTCGCTGAGACCTTAATTAAATCCTCTTCCTTGATAAAGCCCATCTCTACCAATAATGCTTGGATAGGCTTTTTAGCGCCGGTATGTTTGGCCCAGGCGTCATTAAGCTGTTCTACGGTTATGAGCTCTTCTTTAATGAGCGTGTCTATTAAAACTGACATTTTCAGACCTTCTCTTTCTTCAAAATATTCTGGATAGTGGATATCAACACATCAGGATCGTAAGGCTTTTCCAGATATGCCTCCACGCCTTCATTCAAAACCTGCCGTTTGTAATCCTCATTTTTTATGCCCGTAAGGACCACGACTGGAATAATACGAGTCCTTCCGGACATCCTGATATTCTTTAGAACAGATAGCCCTCCGCCAGCAGGCAGCATTAAATCCAGAATAATTAAATCCGGCTTTTCCTTAAGCGCAAGTGTGATTCCTTGATAAGCATCAGCCGCCGTGACCACCTCAAAACCCTTACTTGAAAGTCTCTTTGCCAGCACCTTTACCGTATCCAATTCATCTTCGACAATAATAATTTTTGGCATTTCCCACCTCTATTTTTTGGGCTATTATTCCCTCTAAAAACGGTATCTAAAAAATGCAGCCCCTTGGGTCAAGTTTAATTTATAGGAATTTCCTTTTTGTGCTTGCGACAAATCTCTCGCAATTTTCCCCAATTTCCACCTACTTATCTACTGAAATAAGATTATCACATCCAAAACGACAAGGTCAACAACTCAAAAATCATCGCAATTTTGCCATAACCTCCAAACCGATAACTTCAAGATAGACTCGGCCCTCGAATAGACAGAAAAAAGCTACAGAGGTCCTCAGAAATACTCCCCACTCTCCTCGGCTGCTATCAGGAGCTCCTGCTGGAGAACACGAGGCGGAGGTGGCCTTTCGGCTTCAAAGGTCAGCTCTAGATGAGCAATGATCCTGTCGATGATCTTCGGCTGTTCCATAAAAAAGATGATTTTCATCTGGCCACCGCATGTGGGACAATATAGCGGATCCACCTCGTAGACCTTGCGGATGATCTCGGCCCAGCCTTTGGAAGGCACATAGTTTGGTTCTTCTTCGATGATGAGGGGAGGGGAGAGTGAAGGCAGCCTTACGTGGAGTACAGTTCCTTTATTTCATTGATGCGGTTTGGGAAGGATCTCTAGAAAACGCAAGAGATTCGGCTAAAACGAAAGCGGCCTGGAGATACGATGTTGGGCAGAGCGCGAAACATTCCATGCAGCTATGGCACTCCTTCGAGGCTATTTCCGGAATGAAACGTATCTCTCTTCTTGCTCCACAGTCCACAAATCCCACCGCATTTTTCTTCTTGACCTCAGCACAATATCTCACGCATAGTCCGCAAAGAATGCAAAAGGAGGACTCTTTTTCAAAACGGTCTTTGTCTGCTCCATACTCTTGAGCCAAATCCTTGAGTTGGGGTGAACATGGAGCATGAGCCAGCAGAAACTCCAAAATCATTTTGCGGATTCTATCGACCTTCTCAGACCTGGTTCTTACGATCAGATCCTGTTCTACAGGGTAAAGGCAGGCAGTAACGAATTTTGTCCAACCGCGGACTTCCACTTCTACGGTGCACATTCGACATCCACCATAAGGTTCTAATTTCTCGTGGCGACAGATCGTAGGAATAAATATATCTACACTTTGGGCTGCCTCCAGAACGGTCATCCCTTCTGCTGCTTTAACTTCTTTTCCATCTATCTGTAAAATGATTTCACTCATCTTTTTATTCTCTTTTTTATTCTCTCCCATAATAATTCTCACTTCTCCGGGCGATTCATCTTTGCGATGTTTACCTCATACTCATTTCTGAAGTAGCGCAGCGTGCTTAGGAGCGGGTCGGCAGCGGTTTTCCCTAACGCGCACAAAGAGGCCGCTCCGGTTACCTCGGATATCTCCTCCAAAAGCTCGATATCCCCCTCTTTTCCCTTTCCATCTCCAATATTATTTAGAATCTTGAGCATCTGCCTGATGCCTTCACGGCATGGGACGCATTTGCCGCACGACTCATTAGAGAGGAAGTTGAGAAAATACCTGGCGACATCGATCATACTGGTATCTTCATCCAATACCAGCATGCCGCCTGCTCCTATCGGAGCTCCAAGTTTCGCAAGCTCATCAAAATCCAAAGGCGTGTCGAGGAGGCTCTCGGGAATAGAGCCTCCCATAGGCCCTCCAAAGTGAACCGCTTTGAGTTTCTTTCCCTTTGGAATTCCGCCACCGATGTCGTAGACGATCTCTCTGACTGTGGTCCCAAAAGGCACTTCGGCTACCCCTGTATTAACTATATTGCCGGATAAGGATATAAGTTTGGTTCCTTTACTCCCCGCTGTCCCGGTCCCGGTATACCATTCGGAGCCCTTGTTGATTATCAGAGGCACGTTAGCCCAGGTTTCGACATTGTTCAGGACACTCGGCTTTTTCCAAATACCACTGACCGAAGTGCGAATATATTTGGGTCTTGGCTCTGGAGCATTCCCTTCTATCGACCTCATTAAAGCGCTGGACTCGCCGGAGACGAATATCCCTATATCAAGATGCACCTCAACATGGAAGCCAAAGCCGGAGCCAAGGATATTTTCACCTAAAAGTCCGTATTCCTCCGCCTTAGCGAGGGCCATATCGATATTGTTTTTTAATCGAGGCGTGTCATGACGGGTGTAGATAAATCCTTGATGTGAGCCGATAGCATAAGCGCCGATGATCAAGCCTTCCAGCACACTGTGAGGATTTCCCGTAAAGAGGGCTCTATCCATAAACGCCCCGAGCTCTCCTTCGTGGCCGTTGACGATAACGTATTTTTCTTTCCCTGGGGCGTTACGGGCAGTCTCCCACTTCCGGCCGGCAGGGAATCCACCACCGCCCCGGCCGCGCAAGTTGGATTTCTTAATTTCTTCAAGAACTTCCTCAGGGCTCATCTCAAAAAGCGATTTGGATAAAGCGGAATAACCACCGACAGCCAGGTAGTCATCGAGGCTCCCGGGATCGATCTTCGTGTTATTGCCCATAAGGTGCCGCATCTGCTTCTTATAAAAAGGTACTTGAGACATATGGGCTGCTTTTTCGCCGGTATCCGGGTCCGTGTAAATGAGGCGGTCAATCACTTTCTTCCTAATCACAGTCCGAGAGACAATTTCCGGGACATCCTTCGGCATGACTTCCACATAGCAGATTTCTTCAGGATAGATCACGACCAGAGGTCCTTTTTCACAATAGCCATGGCAACCGGTCGCTCTAATATCGACTTTGGTCTTTAAATCTTGTTTGTCGACTTCTTCTTCAAAGGCGCTGATAATCCTGCCGTTATCAAGACCGAGACAGCCCATTC
>Ga0307425_1002129_pt1 | contig 11372 bp, 9 predicted proteins | sample SalMarWE160330MG_FD_202152 | JGI IMG/M metagenome (GOLD analysis project Ga0307425, IMG submission 202152) | Salt marsh sediment microbial communities from the Plum Island Ecosystem LTER, Massachusetts, United States - WE1603-30 | ecosystem: Environmental > Aquatic > Marine > Intertidal zone >... | reverse complement strand
CCAACAGGGAGCGCAGGCCCTCCCAGCGGCTGATGACCAGGATCGAAAGAACGAAAACCAGGAACAACCAGAGCAAGGCCCGGGTGCGCACGAAGTCCACGAAGTAGGCTGTAAGCACGTTATCGTCGCGCTTGCCCAGCGTGATCAGGATCTGATCGCCCGGATCGAGATAGGTTTCGCCGGTGAGCACCTGGCGTTTGCCGTAATCGATCTCCATCAGGATGCCTTTGTAATCCCCTTCCAAGATTTCCACCCGGGCGATCTGGTAGTGCTGCTGGGCGCCGCCCAGGTCGACCTCACCTTCCTCAATGATCTCAGTCACATCGGCGCGCACGGTCTCTGAGCCAAATGGAGACACCTGCACATCGGGCAATTCCACCTGCGAGAAATAAGGGGTGAAGAGAAAAGCGGCGATGACCGCAACAGACAACACGATCGGGAGGTAGAGACTTCTAGGCTTCATCAGGCTGATGTTCTCTTTTCTTCGATTTTTCCAAGTAAAAGCATGCTCAAAAGGATGCACACTGCGCCGAAAACGAACATCGAAGTATACCCGACCCAGCGGCCGGGCCACAGACCGTTCAACCAGTCCAGCGCCGGCCCCTGCAGGCGCGCCAGCGCACCAGACCCGGCTGTAGCCAGGTTGGTCAGGCCCAGGAACTTGCCTGCCTGGTCACCGGGCACCAGGCGATTGGCCAGCGCCCAGTTGGCCGTCAGGAACAGGCCGATGCCCGCTCCCAGCACGCCGCCAGAGGCCATCAAACCGGTCATGTCGCGCGGCAGCATCATCAAGAGCATCCCGGTTGCAGCCAGGCCGCTGGCGACTGCCAGCACACGTCTTGGGCCAAAACGATCCGTCAGCCAGCCGCCCGCCAGCACCAAGGCCACCAGGGAAAGCGTCAGAACCGCCAGCAGATCGCCGGTCTGTTTGGGCGGGTCCGGGACGTGAAGCACATCCTGCAGGTAATACTGGGCAAAGGCCTGCACTCCGTAAATACCCAGCAAGAAGGTCCCGCGCTCCGCGATCAACCACCAGTAGTCCCGGTTGGCGCGAAGATCGATGCGGAATTGCGCCCGCAGCGACTCCCAGTCCGGTCCTCGTCTCACCTGGAAACCTTCGTTCGAGGACTGCTCGGGCGTTCCCAGGACGGTAATGGCCGTCGTGACCGCCAGCGTCCCCATCAAGACCAGCACAATCAGTGAGGGATCGCGGGTCCCAGGATCGAGCAGCCGTCCCGCCAACAGCGAGGCCACGATCAGACTGGCCATGTCCATGAAGTTCTTCCAGGAACTTGCGACCCCAAGTTGTTCCTGCGGCACGCGGTCGGGCAGCAAGCCTTGCGCAGGGCCCTGGGCCAGGTTCGAACTGAATTGCAACCCAATGTAACCGACCACCAGCCAGGCCAACCCGCCCGCCCAGGCCATTAGGGCCAGAAAGACCAGATCGAAGATCGAGCCTATCACCATCAACGGCCTCCGCCGGCCCCAGCGCGAAGTCCAGCCGTCCGAAAGGGCGCCTGCCAGAGGCTGGATCACCATTGCCAGCAACAATCCGACGAAGGTCAACAGGCCCAGGGTGGTATTCTTGCGGGCATCCGGGACGAAGTTCAACAGCACGGCAGGCAGGATGATCGGGTGCAGCGCATTCCATTTGAAGGAGAGACCCACCCAGTAAGCATTGAGCACCAGCAATTCAGGCAATTTGAGTTTCTTCACACGAATTCTCCTCGCAAGGCTGCAGGCAGGACTTCCGCAATTCTTTTCATCATCGTGCGAGCCGCCTGCTGGTCTCTTTCCACCCCAGGGCCCACTGACGACCTCTTCAAGTGGTAAGCAGGGCCAAATCGCAGGCACAACCCCCCGTTCATTTCATACACGCCGGCGGGGACGAAGGCGGCGCCCAGACCTGCCAGCAGCAGCCCGAAACGTCCCACCCCGGGAGCCGGCGCCATCAACCGTCCGTTGAGCGGGTCCATCCCTTCTGGCGCCAACCCGAGTACGCAATTTCCCGAACTTTTCATCCTGTCCAATACCTGCCGGACGGATCTGGCGCGCGCTTCTACCTCCTCCGGGCGCGGCGGCAGGGGCGGCATGGTCGTAAAGCCATAGGTCCTGGCCACCCGGGCAAGGATCCAACGGGAAAGCGGGCTGCCAAGCCTCCCCCAATATAAAAGCTCAGCGGTGATCACCCAATGCATCTCAAGCGGGATGGCCGCCGCCACAGTCAACGCGATCCACCAGGCATCAAATCCCGGCCGGGTGTAGTGATTGACCGTGACGACACATGGCCCGTGATCCGGGATATGCTCTACGCCGAGCACCCGGGCTGCCGGTTGCAAGGTGCTGACGCAGCGTAGCGCGTCTGCGCGAAAACTTCGGGCGCGAACGAACAGCCCGTCAAAAACAAGACCGGCGACCACATCGAAAGGGAGCCCATACGTCGAGAAGTCGTCGGTCATCCAATGACGCTAACCGCTGATAGGTATTCGAAAATTGCCCGGATCACCATGCATAGGCTTCCGGCGCTTCCCCGCCGGGACCCGGCCAGATCTCGTCGATGCGCTTGAGCTCGTTCTTCTTGAAATGGATCTTCAGGGCGCGCAAGGATCCTTTCAATTGGTCCAGCGTACGCGGACCGAGAATGGGCGCGGTGACGGCCGGGTTATGCAACAGCCAGGCCAGGGCGACATCTGCGGGTTTCTCGCCCATTTGCGCACAAAAAGCCTCCCACTTTTCCAATTGAGGGCGCTTTTGCGCGATTTCTTTCTGCACATCTTCATCTGCCCGGCGTCCGGTTCCTGGCTTCTTCAGCGCGCCCGCCAGCAGGCCGCCGGAAAGCGGGCTCCAGGGGATCACACCCAGGCCGTATTCCCGGCAGGCCGGGAGGACTTCCAGCTCGACCATGCGATCTGCCACATTGTACAGGCTTTGCTCGCTGACCAGGCCCAGAAAATGCCGTGCGCGAGCGCGCTCCTGCGCCTGGACGATCTTCCAGCCCGCAAAATTGGATGAGCCGGCATACAGGACTTTGCCCTGCTGGACCAGCACTTCCATGGCCTGCCAGATCTCCTCCCAGGGGGTATCGCGGTCGACGTGGTGTATCTGGTACAGATCGATCCAGTCGGTCTGCAAACGCTTCAGCGAGGCTTCCACGGCTTCACGGATGTGCCGCGCCGAAAGGCGCGACTGGTTGGGCCACCTCCCCATGCGTCCGTAGACTTTCGTGGCCAGTACGACCTTCTCACGGCGTCCCCCGCCCTGCGCAAACCAGCGCCCGACGATCTGTTCTGTGATCCCCTGGCCCAATTTCCATCCGTACACATTGGCAGTGTCGAAGAAATTGATGCCAAGGTCCAGCGCCTGGTCCATGATGGCAAAGCTGTCTTTTTCATTCGTCTCGGGTCCAAAGTTCATCGTCCCCAGGCATAGCCGTGAGACGCTCAGGCCAGTCCTACCCAGGTGTATATAATCCATGATCGCCTCCTTGAATGCAGATGGGTGCGTCGTCAGGAGAACTTATTCGCGATTGCTAATTTCCGCAAACAAAAAGCAAGCCTTATCCCCCGCAGGAAGCGCAATTCCCGCCCGCGCACGAACCGCAACCGCCCCCGGCGCCGCTGGCCGTGCTGCCTCCGCTCTGGGCGTAGATCACGGACAATTTCCGTTTCACATGTTCCCCGCCGCAGGCGCTGCAGACCATGGGCTGGTCAGCCTCATTGAAAGAACGCAACTGCTCGTATTCTTGCTTACAATCCAGGCAAATGTATTCATAGATCGGCATAGGAAATCCTTCAAGACTATTATACCGGCAAACTTTTCCCGGGCGTCCAGCCGCCTCACCTGTTCAATTCAGTCACCAGCGCATCCAATTGCGCCAGGATCGCCGGCACCTGCCCCACGGGCGTATCCACCCGGAACATGAAGGTGAACCCGTCCCCCAGAGCCACGCGCACGATACGCCAGTCGCTGGTCTGTGGCGTGATGTGCGCCTCCGGCAGCAGGTTCACGGCTTCTTCCCACTGCGGGTGCCCCCTGGCGTAATCAGTCAGCTGACCAAGCGTTGAAGCCTGCAGCGGGAAGAACCCGGCGCTGTTGACCCATTCGGCCTGGACCTCAGGGCGCAGCATCCAGCGCACCAGCAGCCAGGCCGCCAGCTGCTCGGCACGTTCTGACTCAAGCAGGATATAGGTAGAACCGTACACGACCAGGGCGCTCCCCTCCAAACCAAGAAACGGCAACACGGTCCACTCATCGCGATTGCCGGCCAGCGCAAAAGCGCGCGCCAGGTCAGGCAGGTCTTCGAGACCCGCCGTGGCGAAGAGAGCCTGGCGATCGACGAACTTGCCCAGAGGTTCCAGATCCCGGGTCTGCCAGGCGCAGCCGGCTTCGGACAGGCCTTTCACGAAGCGCGTGGCTTCGATGTTCTCAGGCCGCAGGAAGCGCAGGCCGTCCCCCTCCTGGGCGCCGCCTCCAAAGGCCAGCAGCCAGGACAGGTCGGAGATCGGGTGCGTATCGATCAACCAGCCGCCAACGCCGTCGTTCTGCGGATCCTCATCCCCCAGGAAGGATTTATTGGCTTTGCAGGCCTGCTCCTGGAACTCCTGCGCATCGCGCGGCGGGGCTGAAAAACCCAGCTCTTCGGCCCAGGTCCGGTTGTAGACCAGCAGGCGCGTGGTGCGCTGCGCGGGCACTCCCAACCGTACGGTTCCTAACTGGTCCTGTTCCCAGAACACAGATGGAAAATCCGCCACTTCAGCCGGGCTCAGGCCATACAATGGGTCATTGACATAACGCGTCAGATCCACCACGCCTTCATAAACCTGCCACTCCACCGCATATTCCGGCAGGCCGACGACCACATCCGGCCGGTCCGGGCCGTGCACCGCGGCGCTGGCCAGCGTGTAAAGTTCGGTATAGTTCTGAAAACCATGCACGCGTGCCAGGATACCCCACGGGTTGGACTGGTTGAATTCGTTGATCTGCGATTCGAACAGGCTGGCCGGTTCGCCGTACCAGGCGTGCCAGACATCCAGGGTGATGCCGTCCAGCGCAGTCTCCTGAACGCCCAATCTGCTGGCCACCGCCGGCGTCTTGCTCGGGGTTGGGATGCGGGTAGCTGCGGGGGGAGCGGTCGCAGCGGGAGTTTCCATCGCAACCGGCTGGCAGGCGCACACACCCAGCAGCAGCGCCAGGAACAGGGGCAGAGAACGGCGCATCATGCCTGTAAAAGCGAAAACGGCACCGGGGTGAAGACCAGCACGAAGACCAGGATGACAAGTGCCGCCACCATGCGCCGTTTGGTGTCAAGCTGGGTGATCTGATCCAGGGTTTCCGCGTTGACGCGCCCCAACCAGAAGAGCAGAACCGCCCACAGCCACCACCCGCTCCAGTAGAAGCCAAGCAGCACGAGGAGAGCGATAATGAAGGGGAACGCCTTTCTGGCCTTATCGCCAAACAGGGCGTGCACCACGTGACCTCCGTCCAGCGTGCCGGCCGGGATCAGGTTGAGCGCCGTCACGAGCAATCCGGCCCAGCCGGCGAAGGCCACCGGGTGGATGAAGACGTCCAGGCCGCCGACGGGCGAGGGCTGGCCGGTGAAAAAATAGCGCAGCCAGTACAGGAACGGTGAAAGCCCACTGAAGGTGGCCGGCTCGGGCAGGAATTTGCCGAAGACCAGGTATTTGGCCAGCAGGTAGACCAGCGAATTCCCTTCGAGAATGGCACCGGGGGAGGCGCTGATGTGATCCAGGGAGGACATCGAAAGCCCCAGGAACAGCACGGGGATGGCCACCACCATACCGGCCAGCGGGCCGGCCACACCGATATCGAAAAGGATACGCTTGTTCCTGGGCACACCTTTCATCAGGATGGCCGCGCCCATGGTGCCCAACGGACTGAAGGGAAATGGGATGAAATAGGGCAGCGTCGCGGCCGTGTTGTGGTAACGGCTTACCAGGTAATGCCCGAACTCGTGCGCCAGCAGGATGCCCAGCAGACTTACGGCGAACGGCCAGCCGCTGAGGATACCGGCCAGCATGGCCAGCATCTGCCCGCCAAGGTCCGCCGGCATCGGGCCGGCGGGCGTGGCCCCGGCCAGCATCACGCTGAAGACCGTCAGGATGAACAGTCCCAGGTTGACCCAGGGGTTGGCCGGTTTCTGGACGGGCGGGGACGTGACCAGGTAGATCACCTGCTCGCCCTTCTCAAGGCGGAAGAGCGGCGTCAGCCCGTGCGGCTGCAAAGCGGTTGCCAGCTGGTCGTACGCCGCTGCCGAATCGTCACCCAGGAGATGCCCGCGGTAGCGCAGCAACTGCCCTTTCTGGGGATCGAGCGAGGTGACGTCCTGCACGCGGAAAACACGCGCGACAATGGAAGTCAGGATTTCAGTTTCAGGGTAAGTCATCGATACACCTCTAGAAAGAAAGGCGGGAGTGGATGGGTGTCGAACCCACCGCGGCCCGCAACGCGACCCGCCACCGGTTTTGAAGACCGGGAAGCCCACCGGGACCTAACCACTCCCGGGGCAAGCATAATCCAAGCAAGGTGGATTGGCAAGTGTGGATCGGCGCATAACCCGGGAACGACCTGCCTGGAATTGAAGGGAGCGGCAGTTCTGCTATCACCTGCTTTTTGGATTCCGGGTTTCCCGGCGGAACTGTTATATAATTTCGGCCATGACACACCCGACCAGTTGGGATCGATCACAGAAAGCGTATCTGGCGCTGCTCTTCGTGGTTTTCATGGTGGTATTGGTGCGCAGCGCCTGGGTCTGCGACGACGCCTATATCACCCTCAGGACGGTGGACAACCTGTACCACGGGTACGGCCTTACCTGGAACATCGGTGAGCGCGTGCAAAGCTACACGCACCCCCTGTGGCTGGGGTTCCTGGCCGCCACCTATTTCCTGTTCGAGAACCCCTATTACCTGCTCATCCTCCTCTCGATCGCCATTTCGAGTGCGGTCGCACTCCTGCTGATGACCAGGCTGGCCACTTCTCCGGCCACGGCGCTGGTCGGGCTCCTGATGCTGATGGCCTCCAGAGCCTTCATCGATTTTTCCACGGCAGGGCTCGAAAATCCGGTTTCGCACCTGCTGGTACTGCTCTTCATGATCGTTTTCCTGAGATCGGGGGTGAGCAAGAACCGGATGTTCACCCTGACTTTGATCGCTTCGCTGGGCATGCTGAACCGCATGGACCTGCTGCTGGTCTTTTTGCCGGTCCTGCTCTACGCGGTCTACAAGCAGCACACCAGGCGGGACGTCCGCAACATCGTCCTGGGGCTGGCGCCGTTTCTCCTCTGGGAATTGTTCGCAGTGTTCTATTACGGATTCCCTTTCCCGAATACCGCGTACGCCAAACTGAACACCGGCATCTCTCTCGCTTTGCTCGTCAGGCAGGGCGGGTACTTCATGCTGAACTCGCTCTCCCGCGACCCACTCACGCTATCCGTCTTCGTCGCCGGCGCGCTGTTCTCCTGCATAGAACGAGATCTGCGCCGCGGGCTGCTGTCGCTCGGGTTCGCTCTCTACCTGGCTTACGTGGTACGCGTTGGCGGAGATTACATGTCCGGGCGTTTCCTGTCTGTCATCGCACTCGGCGGGGTGGCATTGCTGGTCAGTTCCCAACTGCTCAGGGAGAAAGGGGCGTTTCGCGCGGCGCTGATCGCCGTGGCGCTGCTCAGCCTGGCGACCCCACATCCCCCGTTGCTCTACAATGCGGCCGATGCGCGGGAGGAGAACGGCCCGCTGGGCATCTACAACGGGATCGAGGACGGGCGCACCTTCAACTACCAGCAGACCGGCTTATTGACCCTCTCGAGCGACAAGCCCATGCCGAAATTGGGCTGGGCGTACGAAGGGCGGGAGGCGCGCGAGCGCAAGGTAGAGGTGATCGATGTGGGCGCGGCCGGCGCGTTCGGCTATTACGCCGGACCTGACGTGCACGTGGTGGACTGGTACGGCATTGGGGACCCTTTGTTGTCCCGGTTACCCGTGGACGATCCCCTGCACTGGAGGGTCGGGCATTTCTACCGCAGCCTCCCAGAAGGGTACCTGGAGACTCTTGAACAGAACACCCTGGCCATCCAGAACCCCAACCTGGCGGAGTATTACCGGAAGCTGGTCACCGTCACCCAAGGCGATCTGTTCGACGCGAACCGCCTGGTTGAGATCTGGCGCCTGAATACCGGGTATTATCAGCCGTTGCTGGATGCCTACCAGGCTGCGCTCAAATGATCGAGCCGCTTCACCTGAGACCCAAGAAAACCATTCCGCTCCAGAAAGCAAAACGCTCACATGAAAAGCATCATGTGAGCGTTCAGGTCGGGGCGAGAGGATTTGAACCTCCGACCTCTTGCACCCCATGCAAGCGCGCTAGCCGGACTGCGCCACGCCCCGAATGGCAGGCCGTATTATAGCGCCTTCCTGGAAATCTGGCAATGCCCGCCTGGATCGAGCGAATTTCCAGGCAGGATCCATCAAGTGAGTAAGCGACTCACATCGCATGAGTAAGCGACTGGCATCACATGAGTCGGCGACTCCTGTCGCAAGACTCGGCGACTCCTTTCGCAAGACTCGGCGACTCCTGTCGCAAGACTCGACGACTCCTGTTGCAAGACTCGGCGACTCCTGTCGCAAGACTCGGCGACTCTTGTCGCAAGAGTCGGCGACTCTTTGTACATATCCTTGCAGGAAAATCAATCCAGCATGCCAGGATAATCCATGCCGCTTTAGGGGATACACAGCGCAGCACGGCACAAAGGCGAACGTATCTTTACTGGAATTGCAACCGTTCCTTGACCACAGGCATACTGATTCGACGCCTCTTGTTCATTACACTATACGACCCGATCAACCACCTGGCGCCTGTCCTTGCGAAAACAACCGACCGGACAGGTTACAAACCCTCTTACCCGATCCAATTGATAATCCAGGCATTCCGTCTTATGATAGGGATACGGATTGAAATAAGATTTTCCCGATGTATGTCCTCCTGTGTGGAAGGAGTGGACCGCGTATGTCGAAATCATCGAATAGACCCATCACCCGGCGTGATTTCCTGAAATTGACCGGGATCGCTGTTTCTGCAACCGTATTGAATTCCTGTACCGGTGGGACTCCCGAGTTAACCGAGGCAGCCCCCACATCCACACCGCAGGCCAAAAGGGACACCCCTGCCCCTGCAGCCACATCTACAAAGCTCCCGGTTCAGGCCAAGTTTCCCACGATGGTATTGGTGGAGCCGGGAAGTTTCCTGATGGGCTCCAAGAACGGCTATGAAAACGAGCAACCGGTACACCCGGTTTCCATTAGCAGGCCGTTTTTCATCTCCGTGTATGAACTCACTTTCGAGGAGTACGATCTTTTTTGTGAAGACACACTGAGAGCCCGGTTGGATGACCGCGGCTGGGGACGCGGGAACCAACCCGTCATCCACGAAGATTGGAACGATGCTGTGGCTTATTGCAACTGGCTGAGCCAAAAAGCAGGCTATACGCCCTGCTACACAGGGAAAGGGAAATTAACCGCGTGCGATTTTTCTGCAGACGGGTACCGGTTGCCAACCGAAGCTGAATGGGAATTTGCGGCACGGGGTGGGGCAAACAGTCAGGGGTTTGAATTCGCGGGAGGCGATGATCCGGACGAGGTGGCCTGGTATGCGAGCAATTCGAATGACCAGACCCACCCGGTAGGTGAAAAACTGCCCAACGAGTTGGGCCTGTATGATATGTGTGGGAACATCTTCGAGTGGTGCTGGGACTGGTTCGAGCAAGGGTATTACGCTGTCTCACCAGAAATCGACCCGCCAGGCCCGCCGGCACTCCAGGATGCAAAACCCTGGGAGCTCATCCGTGCCCGCCGCGGAGGCAGCTGGCGAGAGGATGCCATCAATATCCGTAGCTGTGTGCGCAGTTTCGACAGCATCAATTACGCCGGCGATAACGGATTTCGCCTGGTACGCACCGCCTGATCGGGTCATACTCTACGATAGGACCGCACGAGTCCAACCACTCGCGCGGCATCATAAAAAAACCTGGACAGCAAGGAGGTTGCTGTCCAGGTGCATGTTAATCAGCGCTGGCTGGTTTTGCGGGCTTGCGTCGCACCAGGCGCACGACCAGCCAGATCAGTAGGGCCGGCAGGGCCAGGATGGGCAGCACCGCTACGAACATCCAGATGGCGAACTCAACGATGCCCTGGTAAGCCTTTACCAGCAGTTCAAGCGCGTCGTCCAGGGCGCCTCCGGGAGACCAGGGCTTGGCGGGCGTCGGCTCGATCTCCGGCAGCTCGGGCGAAAGGGTCACGGTGATGCTCGAGAAGGCGGCGCGGTCGGACAGGTAGCTCATGCGGCCCTTGACCTCTTCGATCTGGGCTTCGATGGCAGCCAGTTCCTGGTTGATGCGCAGCGCCTCGTCCACGGTCTTGGCGTCTTCCAGGAAGGACTGGATGCGCGCCTGGGTGGCTTCCAGGTTGGTCAGCCGGGACTGCAGGTCGACAAACTGGTCGGTGACGTCCTGGCCGGAGGCATTCTCATCCACCACCTGCACTGCCAACCCGCGGATGCGGCGCATGGTCACTTCGAAACGATCCACAGGGATACCCAACGTCATGCTGGCGTATTTGTAGTTCTCGCCGTCCGCGTAGGGCTGGTACCAGATGCGCGAACTGACGATGTAACCGTTCTCGTCGCCCACGATCTGCGTCAGGCGGTCGATGGCCACGTCGCTGTCTTCGACCACCAGGCTGACCTCGGCGTTCTTGAGGATCATGCGGTCCACGTAGGCGGCCTGGCCTGGGACGGCGTTCTCCGTGTCCGGTACGGTCTGGTAGACCATGGTGGGCATCGGCAGCGCGGATTTCTGGGCCTCGCCTTCGAAAGCCGGCTCACCGGCCAGGTCATCTCCTATCGCAGGCATGGCCGGTTCCTCCCGCGCGCCCTGTTCCACGAACACTTCCGGCGCGGCAGCGCCTCCGCATGCCGACAGGCCTGCCAGTGTCACGGCGATCAGGGAAAGGATCACGATCGATTTGGTCTTCATGGTTCTCCTCCGGTTGAAAGATGATTCGGCGTTACAGGCAGGACGCCGCAGAGGAGAGATTTGTTCCCGTTTAAAACCGGGGCCCAGGAGCGGAGGATGAAAGATGAACAACAAACAACGAACGACAATCGACTGGATGCATTGTCATCGGTTTTTTGTCTAATGTCTTCAGTCTATTAAATCCACTCCGCCTCGACCGTGCGGCCGTCGTTCACATTGCCTGTATTGGAGGTGGTCTTCGGTTCCAGCATCATGATCCAGACCTCTTCTTTGGCAACAGGCATGTGTTCCACGCCGCGCGGGATGACGGCGAAGTCGTTCTCATGCAGGA
>Ga0307425_1002128_pt1 | contig 11372 bp, 12 predicted proteins | sample SalMarWE160330MG_FD_202152 | JGI IMG/M metagenome (GOLD analysis project Ga0307425, IMG submission 202152) | Salt marsh sediment microbial communities from the Plum Island Ecosystem LTER, Massachusetts, United States - WE1603-30 | ecosystem: Environmental > Aquatic > Marine > Intertidal zone >... | reverse complement strand
CGCCCCCCATGCGGGGGCGTGGATTGAAACACGCTTAACAGGTCAGTCTTCAACGGATAATCGGTCGCCCCCCATGCGGGGGCGTGGATTGAAACACGACGTGGGCGGCTCTTTACTCCGAAATGCTGTGAATAAATGGGGCCACCCATTAAAGGGCGAGTCAAGAGAAAAAACACCTCTGCATCGCAAAAAACCCTCTTTTCTGCTTGACATTTTGCATTTGAAATGCATAATATCCACCAAGGAGATTAACCATGAGCCCGACTTATATCAAAAGGTCGCTGGAGCCGGTCCTCAAGAAGGCCGCCTCCGAGTTCCCCGTCGTGCTACTGACCGGACCGCGCCAATCCGGCAAAACAACGCTTCTGCAGCATCTTTTCGGAATGCGTTACCGGTACGTTTCTCTGGAGCCGCCGGATGTTCGCGCGTCCGCCATGGAAGACCCGCGTACCTTCCTGGAAATGTACCCGCCTCCCGTGATATTCGATGAGGTACAGTACACTCCCGACCTGCTTCCCTACATTAAAGAGAAGATCGACGCTGACCGGCACAGGAGCGGGCAATTCCTATTGACCGGCTCACAGAACCTTTTGCTCATGGAGAAGGTGACCGAGTCATTGGCAGGTCGTGCTGCGATGCTTCGCCTTTTGCCGCTTTCAAGGCGGGAGGCGGAGGGAATGCCGCGGGTTTCCTTGCCATGGGAGTCCAAGCGCCGGTCGTCTCCGGAAAAACCCTCCGCATTTCGCGAGCTTTGGAAGGGATTCCTGAGAGGCGGCTACCCGGAACTTGTTGCACATCCCAGGCGGGATGCAAACCTGTGGCATGCCAGCTATGTCCAGACATACCTCGAACGGGACGTGCGCACGCTCAGGCAGGTCGGGGACCTGTCCCAGTTCCAGAATTTCCTCCGGGCCCTGGCGGCCAGAAGCGCCCAGCTCTTGAACTTGACCGATGTCGCCCGGGACCTGGGCGTAGCGGTCAACACGACCAAGGCATGGCTATCTGTGCTGGAAGCTACTTACCAGGTGATCGTACTTCGCCCGTACTTCGCCAACGTCGGTAAACGGCTCGTCAAGACACCGAAGATTTATTTCACGGATGTGGGCACACTCTGCTACATTGCGGGTCTGAGGGACCCTGAACATGCGGCTTCCGGTCCCATGGGAGGTGCTATCATGGAAACTGCGGTGCTCTCCGAAATCGTGAAGACCCTTACGCATCGTGGTATCGAGCCGCAAGTCTACTTCTGGCGGACCATCGCAGGGACGGAAGTGGATATCGTGGTAGAGACAGGCGGGAAGCTTGTGCCCATCGAGGTGAAGCTGTCAGCCACTCCACGCCCGGCCATGGCCTCCGCAATCAAAACATTCCAGAAGGACTTGGGAGACAAGGCGATGCCGGGGTACGTGGTGCATCCGGGCGATATAATGCTTCCTCTTGGCCCGGTCGTGACGGCCCTGCCATTCGCGGAGCTGTAATCTCGCACACCCTCGTGTCTGTGCAAATCGTAAGTTGAAGTTTCGATTTGCACGGTCTCTACCGTGAAGCTGAAACGTTGGGGGGCAGTCCTTGACATGGGACATATCCATGGTCGACGAAAATATTCGATTAAAACAAGGCGGCAATTTTCCTGAAGACGTCAAATATTTACTGGCCACTATTTTTCATAAACTACATAGGCAACGCCCTGCCCCAACCTGCTTTTTCTTACCCTACGATTTTCCCAGGTGCTTTTTAATAAACGCCTTGTACCCTTCCCGCTCGTGGGCTAACGCCGCTTCCAGTGTTGCCCGGTCTCGATAATCGATTAAGTCCCTGACCACCGACAGCATATCCTGATTTACAACGCAAATCTCGCCTGCAATCTCCTTTGCACGGGGGAGGAGCGTATCGTGGGTGACGACTTCATTGACAAGGCCCCACTCATACGCCTTTTGCGCATTGATAAAGGCGCAGGTAAAAGACATGTGACGCGCCCTGCGTCGGCCGACGGCCTGCTGGAGAAGCTGCGTCATCCCCCACCCGGGATGGAAACCCACCTTTGTATGGGTGTCTGCAAATGAGGCCTGCTCGGAAGCGATCAGGAAATCACAGTTCAGGGCGAGTTCAAATCCGCCTGTGATGGCGTGGCCGTTGATCGCGCCGATAATAGGTTTTTTACAGGCATTGATCAGGTCGGGCAGGTCTGACCCGTCGCCCCGGGGATCGACCAGGTTTTCGGTTAAAATGATATCAAGGTCAAGACCGGAACAGAATGAGCTGCCGTTTCCCGTGATAATCGCCACCCGGATGTCGTCATCGCGGGTGATCTTTTCAATATAATCATAAAGCATTATCAAGAGTGCCTGGTTTATGGCATTGCGTCTTTCAGGCCGGTTCAAGGTGATAAGGGCAATCCTGTTTTCAACATCAAAAAGCACGGGGTCATCCATTTTCTTCTCCTGTATAGACTTTCAGGTAAATTACGGTTTATAAAAATCATCCCCGCGAGAAACGGGATCTTCGAGAGGCATAAGCCTCATTGGATAATCAGGATCGTGAAAGAGATAATCCTCAACACACCGGTAGTGTTGTTGTTCCTGATGCCTGCGGGTTTGGGAGGCAGGGGATGATCTCTGGTGCAAATTTTTTTAATAATAATTATTGAGAAATAAATGTAAACATCAAATTTGTCAACTTTATTATATTTCAAATCAAATGCATTATTTCTCAATTCATCAGATGTAAAGATTGTTGCTGGGAGGCCTTTGTGATATAAACGGACAGAATTTGATTATATATAAAAAGGAGGCAAACGGTGAAGATCGACGAGGTAAAACAGGTATTGATCATCGGGTCAGGCAACATGGGGCAGCAGATCGGGTTTCAGTGCGCCGTGAGCGGGTATGACGTGATGTTTTATGATGTGAAGGAGGATGTTCTTGATAAAGCCGCAGAACGGATCGGCAAGCTGGCCAAGAATTACACCTCTGCCGGACGGCTGAAAGATGAGGATGTTCCGGCAGTGATGCAGCGGATACAGATGACATCAGATGCGGATAAGGCGGGCAAAAACGCCGATTTTGTCAGTGAATCCGTGCCGGAGGATCCTGAGCTGAAAGGCCGGGTGTTCGGCCGGTTCAACGATATCTGTCCGCCCCGTACCGTTTTCACCACCAATACATCCTCGCTGATTCCATCCATGATCGCAGAGGCCACCGGCCGGCCCGACAGGTTTGCGGCATTTCATTTCCATGATGTCCGCTTCAATAACATCGTTGATATCATGCCCCATCCGGGGACATCTGAAGACACCCTTCAGATGGTGAAAGACTTTGCAGAAAGTATCGGCCAGGTGGCGATCGTGTTGAAAAAGGAAAATTTCGGGTATGTGTTCAACGCCATGCTCATGGAACTGCTCAAGTCCGCCCAGTCCCTTGCCGCCAACAAGGTCGCCGAGGTGGCGGATATCGACCGCGCCTGGATGGGGGTGATGCATACCCTTGTAGGGCCGTTCGGGATTATGGACAGTATCGGCCTGGATACTGTATGGAAGATCACCGATTACTGGGCCAACCAGCTCAAGGATCCACAGGCCATGGCCAATGCGGCATTCCTGAAGCAGTATGTGGACAAGGGGTACCTGGGCGTCAAAACCGGGAAGGGATTTTACACCTATCCCGATCCCGCATTCGAGCGGCCCGGATTTATCGAGGGGAAATTGGGCTGACATCCCGGTTGTCCTACGAAAGGCAAAGGCCGTATGAAAAACAGGGCAGCAATTCTCCTGAAGAAGTGAAACATTTGCTGCCCACTATGTTTCATCAACTAAAGGAAAAGACTATAGCAAGGAAAAATCAAGGCCTGTCAATGGCAAAAGAAAATATATTCCCTCTGCTTGTTCAGCGCCTCGGAGGTGAAAGCAACCTTGCAAAAACCGTTTTTGGACAAGAGTGTGCAAGCTGTTAAAGATATATCTACAAGAAGAATGTTGCGACAATTAGGGCTCCAGGTTTTATGGCAGGTGATCGGCATACTTTTTCTTGGCATTGCCCTTGGGATTGTGGTCAATCAAGTCCGTTCTGACGGGCTCTCTATGGTAGGCGACTGGTCTCCTGAGGCCCAACTCGCCATCGAACCGGGTAAGACCCTGGTAATCGGGTTAGACGAGGCCCAGCAAAGCTTTTATTCCAAGCGCGCCGTGTTCCTAGATGCCCGTTCCCCTGAGTCCTATCAAGAAGGCCATATCCTGGGTGCCCGAAATCTTCCGTTTGAAGAGGCGAATAAATATTTGAACGCGGCCATGTGCAATATACCCAAGGATTCATTGATCATCACATACTGTGATGGGGAAGGGTGCTCTCTGAGCAAGGATTTGGCCCTGGAGTTGTTCTATATGGGTTATGATAATGTACGGGAACTTATAGATGGCTGGAATCTTTGGAAAGAACATGGACTTCCAACTAAAAAGGGCACCAGTCCTGAATGATGTGGTCCACAGGGACAATGCGGCTTGAGAGCATATAAAGTCTTACAGTTTGAGGTATTGTAGATCACGTAAGTAATGTATATTGGAGATTGGAAATGCGCGCAAATAGCCAGCGTGTACTCCTGGTGTTAAGATTCATTCTTGGGGGAATATTTATCTATGCCAGCCTGGATAAAATCCACCACCCTGCTGCCTTTGCGGAGGCGGTCTACAACTACAAGATTCTGCCTGCTTATCTCATAGACTCGACCGCTATAGTCCTGCCATGGTTAGAGCTTGTTATCGGCCTGTGTCTGATCCTTGGGCTCTGGCTGCCGGGTGCCTCTTTTTTGAGTAGTCTGCTTATTGGCATTTTTTTTGTGGCGATTTTGTTCAATGCGGCACGGGGGCTGGATGTGCATTGTGGCTGTTTCAGCACAAGCAATTCCACCACTCATGGTGCCCCTATGGGATGGTATCTTATTCGAGACGGCCTTTTCCTTGTCCTTGCGGGCTACCTGTGCTTCCGTGTCTTACGGGGAAAGAGGAGGGCTTTCTGAAAGGCTTTCTGGTGGTGGGGGTGATTCCGGTGGTCTTCAGTAAAGTGCCACTTGAGCCGGAGAGTCCTGACTGTCTTTGATACGCTGTCATATTCTTGTGCACTCCTGGCAGCATGTCTTTCCACACAAATTAACCAAATAGTTATGTAATGCTGCCTGGAGCGTCTGCTCGGCTAGTTCTGCGCAGTGGAGCTGGTCTCTCGGGAGCCCTCCGATAGACTCTTGGATCAAGTTGGCGTCAATATGGGTTATCTCATCGGGGGTTTTCCCCTTGGCCAGATCTGTTGCGACACAAACAGAGTTCATGCTGTGCAGACAGCCGTCGGTCCAGTAAGACGTCTTAAGAACCCGGTCATTTTTAAATTGTAAAGAGATTTCCATGGTGTCTCCACACGGTCCAGTGATCCGGGCTTTTCCATGAGGGGCCTTCACGTTTGGGCTGAGCCAGTAATAGATTCCAAACCACAGTCCAACAATGATAAGAAGGATACCGCCACCAAGAAGAATCCATAGCAAATCGTGGATCATTTAAACATTTCTCCCGCGGTTTTCCTTGATCTCAAATTCTCCCCGTCCTGATGTCAACTTATTTGACGGAGGGGATGTCCGTTATCCGCGATCTTTGGAAATGTGGCGCAATATAAGAGCGAGAAGCAGGGCGGCTAGTACCATGAGCATACACAGGATCTGACCCATGGTGAGAAAACCAATGATTGTACCAAGCTGTGGGTCCGGCTCTCGAAAGAACTCCAGGAAGAAGCGAAACAGACCATAAAAGAACAGGAAGAATACTACCATCATTCCGTCGCGAAAGGGCCTTTTACGCAGAGACCATAGGAGGACAAGAAGGACTGGGCCTTCGAGAAGCGCCTCGTATAATTGGGAAGGATGCCTGGGCAGCGGACCTCCATCTGAAAAGATCATGGCCCAGGGTACGTGAGAGGGACGACCATAGAGTTCCCCGTTTATGAAATTTCCCAGACGCCCCAAGGCCAGCCCTATGGGGACGGTGACTGCCACGCTATCCGCTGCGGCCCAAAAGGCGATGCCCCTTCGGCGACAGAACCACCATCCCATTGCGAGTGCCCCTATAAGACCTCCATGGAAGGACATGCCCCCGTGCCACGTGGCAATAATCTCAATTGGATGGTGGAGGTAATAAGCATATTCGTGGTACTGGTAGACGAGGAGATACCCCAGGCGCGCGCCCACTACCAGACCTATGGCCAGGTAGAAAATAAGGTCCTGGGCAAGATTTTTGTCCAGCCCGATCTCACGGGAGCGTTCCTGCCTTTGAACGAGCACATAGGCCGCAAGAAAGCCAAGGAGATACATGATTCCATACCAGCGGACATGGATGGGACCAAAGTGGATCAGGTCAGGATTGATTTTCGGATAAGGCAACATGAGAATACCCCTTGGGTGCTATTTGTTTGATATATGTTATAGCCCAATTGAGCGAAGACGCTCAATTGATAGTTGCCGGTTGGCAGTTGTCAGTTGCCGGGAAACGGAATTAATCAGATTTTTACGAGAACAGTATAAGCTATGTATAATTGGGCATCGGCTCAATTAGGGGGCTGTCATGGCTCAGGGATTAGCCTCATGAACTGTTGCAGGGATGTGCCTTTTTGTCAAGCTTAGAGGGCAGGGAATATGAATCAGCATGAATATTTGGTTCTGAGCTTTAGGGAAGATGGGAGGACCTATCACTAATGATCCCTGGATCGTGCTTTAAAGAGAAGGGTCAAGGGCGCGACCAGGGCGGTGAACCAGGCATATAACCAAAATGTGTCGTTGAAGGCCAGCATGCTTGCCTGTCGAAGCACTTCACCATAAATGCCCGCGAGAACAGGGCCTGATTGACCGAGGTACGTTTCTCTTCCTGGAGTAAGTTGAAGCATCTGATGCCAGTGCATTTGAAAAGCAGGATTAAAGCGGGTAATGTGTTCGACCAAAAAGGTCTGATGTACTTGAGAACGCTGAGAAAGGACCGTTGTTGCAATAGCGACCCCGAAACTCCCCGCTATGTTCCGGAGAAGATTAAAGACTCCTGTGGCATTTCCCATTTCTTCTTTGGGTATGTTCACATACGTGGCCGCCGCCACTGGTACAAAGAACAGGCCCAGACCCAGGGCCTGGACCACCCTTGGCCATGCAACGGCGGCGAAACTGGCTTCAAGATTGAAACCGGACATCATCCATAGTGAACAGGCCAAGAGTCCAATCCCAAGTGCGAGGAGTCCTTGCGGCTTGACGCCCTTCTTCATCAAATAGCCGGCAACAGGCATGATGAAGAGACTGGCGATTGCACCAGGACCCAGCACCAGCCCTGCCCAGACCGCTGTATATCCCATGAGATTTTGGAGGTAGAGCGGCAACATGACAATGCTTCCAAAGAGGCAAAAAAATCCGCTAAACATAATCAGGTTGCCTGCGGTAAAGCTTCTGTCACGAAACACACGCAGGTTCACCACGGGATATTTTGCACGAAGCTCCCTGAAAATGAAGAGAATCAGGGCCGCTCCGGCAATTACGCTCATAACAAGAATAAAATGTGAGTCAAACCAATCTTCTCTCTCTCCTTTGTCCAGGACGATCTGTAGACACCCTATCCCCACTGCAATGAGGCCAAGTCCCCAGTAATCAATGCGCTTGGCCTTACGGATATAGGGAGGATCAGAGATAAAAATAACCGCCAGAAGGATGGCCAGGAGCCCTACCGGGACATTTATATAAAATACCCATCGCCAGCTCCAGGTATCTGTGATCCAGCCTCCAAGGACAGGGCCAAGGATTGGCGCAAGAACGACGCCTATCCCAAAAACGGCCATGGCCATTCCATGTTCTTCCACAGGAAATGATTCAAGAAGGATGGCCTGTGAAAGCGGTTGTAGCCCGCCGCCGCCCAGTCCCTGAACAATTCGAGCGATAACGAGGGTGGCGAGAGTTGGAGCCGCACCACACAGTATTGAACTGATGGTAAAAAGTAGAATAGAGGATATTAGATACCGCTTTCGACCGAAGACGCTGGCCAGCCATCCGGTTATAGGAATTATAATGGCGTTTGACACCATGTATGAAGTGAGTACCCAGGTGACTTCGTCCAGACCGGCATTAAGACTTCCCTGGATATGGGGGAGAGACACATTGACTACACTGATGTCCATGATCTCAATGAAGGTCGGCAGGATCACGGTCATGGCCACAAGCCACTTATTAGTCTTACGTGCGGAAGCCTGATCCACAGTCTCGGTCCTATCTGTTTTTTCGGCTTGCAGTGACCAGCCTTGGCCCACTCTTATCAGAGGTATTGATGGTCACATCAAGGGAAAGGCCTACCCTCAAAGGATAGTCCTTGGGCGGGGGGGCATCCAGGCGAATCTTGACCGGAACCCTCTGGACCACTTTGATCCAGTTGCCGGTGGCGTTCTCGGGTGGCAGCAGGGAAAAGGCGGCCCCCGTGCCGGCGCGGATACCCACGAGTTTGCCATGGTAGGTGTAACCCGGATAGATGTTCGCTTTAATAGTGGCCGATTGCCCCAGGCGCATGTCCTTCAACTGGGTTTCCTTGAAATTGGCCTCTACATAGACATCCTCCAAGGGGACAATGGCAAGGATGGGCTGACCCGGCTGGACATGGTCCCCCACCTGGATTCTTTTCTGGGCGATATATCCGGAGATGGGGGCCTTGATAGTACAGTAGGAAAGATTAAGCGCTGCTGCCTTTAGGTTGGCCTCCTTTTCGGAGCGTTCGGCCTTGAGGGCGGCAAGTTTGTACCTTTTGATTTCTACCTTCAGTCGATCCGCCAAACTGGAATCCATCTGGGCATTGGCTCGATCAATCCCCTGGGTGTCCATTTCCAGAGAGGCCTTTGCCATGGCGATTTGAGCATTCGTGGCCTCAAGTTGGGCCCCTGCTTTCTTAAGGGTGGTCTGAGCTCTATCCAGCAATTGCTCTGATCCCGCCCCTTGTTGGAAGAGGTCGCTAATTCGTTTGGAATCCCGTTTGGCCTGATTGAATTCCGCCTGGGCAGCGGCCTTGTTTTGCTTGAGTTCCTCAAGGCGGTGGCGCGCCTCACGTTGTTTGTCCTTGGCTGATTGGGCCGTGGCCTTTGAGACCTGAACCTGGGCATCTGTTTGGGTGTCAGTAAGACGGAGATTGACCTCGGAGATGCTGGTTTCGGATTCAACCCTTGCCAGATCTGCCTTGGCCGCATCCATCTTGGCCTGATAGTCTTGGGGGTACAGCTTTACAAGCACATCCCCCTTATTAACATAATCGTCATTCTCAACATATATACGAGAAAGATTGCCGGGGACCCGGCTGCTGACGGCGGCAATGTCAGCCATGACATAGGCGTCGTCAGTAGAGACACGATTCCGCATGAAGACCCACCAGTAGCTTGTTACCAGGATAATCCCCAGCAGGACAAGTCCCACAAGCCACTCCAACGTTAGCTTCTTTTTTTGTCCACCTTCGGATGGGGTTTGGGTTGGTTGTGTTTCCTCAGTCATCTAGTCTATTTCCTCCGGTGAATCCTAAACATTTCTTAAAGGTTAGTTTGGCTTCCGTTAGGCCTAATAACCGAACATTTGATCGGTGTCAAGAGAGATTTGGGGCCAGGGCTTGACCTTGGACAATGTGTTTGTGTGTTCCCTTACGGAGAAAAGGCAGGATGATAGCGGAGCGGTAGAAAATCAAATATGGCGGCAGGCTTTGGCATCAAAGACATACAATCGCTATGCAGTGACATTAAAAAAGGTGAAAACTTACTGAAGGAGATGAAATGGTCACAGAGCTCCCGTACCATGGCAAGACCTGACCCCATCCATCACTTGAGTTTCAGGGAAGATTTTATGTTATCTGAGGAGAGCTTGGCGCAGGTGGGACAGTACAGGTGATGTTCTTTAACGTCCGTGTGTCTGCTGGTTCGCATGAGGACATGATCAAGGAATTTTTGGGAAGCGAAATATTTGCCACAGATCTCACAGCGCTCTAAGTCATGCACCCCAATAATTTCGTCTCTGATGGAAATAGTCCTCATATCTTCTTTATCTGTCATTTGTATCGCTCCTGTGGGACAGAGACTGGTGCATGTACCGCAGCCAATGCATAGCCCTTCGGTTGGCACCACAAATGACCTGCCATCCCGCTTTTCCATTTTTAGGGCTCCCGCGCCAACTACTTCTTTACAGACGCGAACACATAAGCCACATCGCACACAACCATCCGGTGGTGGACCTAGGTCAACCCCATGAGTGACTGCCAAATTCCTTATCCACTTAGACTCAGGAGCCATGGTTAGTAATTTTCGGAAAGCTGTTGTGCGGGCCCTGGTAACTAGTTTACCATGGGTCTTTATTTCCAGCCCTTCCCTGACTTTGAGAATGCATGAAAGCATAGTCATCTGCCGTCCCGAACGACCTTTCACTTCAACCGCACACAATTTGCAGGATCCTATGGGCTTAAGCGCTTCATGATAGCAAAGGGTAGGGATTTTGATCCCATTTGTCCTAGCGACCTGAAGCACTGTCATTTCTTCATCCGCCTCAAAGACATTGTTATCGATCATGACCTTAATCACTTTACCCTTCTCCATGGTTTGAGCTAGGCACTAGAACTCTCGTTTTGTTTTGTGCCACAGTTGTTTTGGAAACAACTAAATGACTAATTGTGATCCGCCTCATGCAAATCGCTTACGTATTCCTCCAGATAGTGAAGATCAGCGGATAGAGTTCCCACCTGATGCTGTAAAAGGTCACAAATATAGAGCAACGCAATGATTTTCCCGTTCTCAACCACTGGCAAATGCCTGATGTCTACCTGAATCATTAACGAAATAAGGGCCTCAATCTCGTCTTCGGGTTTTGCCACGATCAATTTGTTGGTCATAGCGTTTTTTAATATGATTTTTCCAAAAGGTTTATGGCCGAATTTAACGTAGGTTAGCAGTACGTCACGTTCCGTAAAGATTCCTGCAGTCCGGCCACCTTCTATTACAATCAGGGCCGATGTCTCTTTATCGGTCATCAAATTGATGGCATCTTCCACCGCGAGGCCACAATCGATTTCAAAAACCTTTCGGCCTTCTTGTTCTATAATTTCACCGATACGCATAGCTTGTTTCCATCCATTTCTGGAATGAATTGATATCAAAATTGCCTTGCTAATCTTCAAGGAGACGCAAGCAATCTTGAGGGAATCGATGTGTTCCCCTGCGATCGAGAGTGACCTCGATAAGGGCATCAGGGTCGTTCTTACTTTCATCAGGGTCGGTTACAATGCCATGTAAACCGACATAGTCGTCCATGTATTCCTGCCAGCTCTCATCTCGTGATCTTTTAAATATTTTAACTTTTTG
>Ga0307425_1002127_pt1 | contig 11378 bp, 8 predicted proteins | sample SalMarWE160330MG_FD_202152 | JGI IMG/M metagenome (GOLD analysis project Ga0307425, IMG submission 202152) | Salt marsh sediment microbial communities from the Plum Island Ecosystem LTER, Massachusetts, United States - WE1603-30 | ecosystem: Environmental > Aquatic > Marine > Intertidal zone >... | reverse complement strand
CGTGGGCCAAATCCAGAAGCCCGGTGACGTGGTAGCCGGTCACAGCGCCCTCGACCATGACGTTTCGTGTGCTCAGTGCAGCGTGAGCCAGGCATGCCTGGTGGCGGTCGAGAAGGCCCGTCTCCTCAAAGCGGCGGCGAAGCTGCGATCGCGTCTCGGGTGCGAGCAGGTCTGTCTTCTCGCACTGTGCCAGCCAGTCGATCACTTGGGAGAGCACGTATTCCTTTTCCTTGGCGCGATCGTGCGGCCCGGAGCCGAACACACAGCCAAACGCATCGAGCGGGATCTGGTGCAGATGTGCCAGGTAGCGCCCGAGCTCGTATCCGACGGCCTCCAGCTCTGCATCCTCTAGCTCGCCCATCACCTGCAGCAGGGGGATGCCTGGCAGACGACTGAGCAGCACCCAAGGGTACGAGCCCTCACCTGCCTGCTCCCACGGTAGCTGCGTACCGTGATGTAGCACACGGGGCACGGGGACGCCGGTCTCGGCAGTGAGGATGCGAAGCAGATGGACTTCGCGCGTGCAGTCGTCTGGATCCGCGCCGGCAGCATAGATCTTGAGCACCATCTCTGTGCCGTCTGACAGGAGGGCATAGAGCGCGTTCTCGCGCTCACCCGGAACCGGCTGCCACGACGCCACGCCTGCAGAGGGAAAGAGGGTATGGACGACGCACAGCGCGCGTTCATCGGTCAGCGCCGTAGCTCTCACAGGGCACTTCCTGAGTACAGCGAGCGCACGGCCTCCCAGCGCGTTGCGCGCGAACGCGCGACAAGGCCAACGTGAGCTCCGCGGAGTGCTGCTGTAGCGGGATCAGGGGTACACTTGGACAAAGCTGCCGTCCTCGACCTGGAAGATATAGACTGTGGCGTCTTGCAGGTCTCCATTTGCCTGGAAACTCAACTGACCCATCGGCGTATCGATTGTGCTCGAACGGATCGCGTCGCTGACGGCGTTTGCGTCGAAGGATCCGGCGGCCCGGACACCTTCGGCCAATACACGGAGGGCGCTGTAGCCGTTGATCGAGTACGTGTCCGGGTTGCGGTATTCGACCTCCTGGTAGCGTCTGATCCAGTCCTGTCCCACCGCCTGCTCTGGGCTGGGGGCAAAGCCGCTGACGTACATACCCTCGGCTGTACCCTCGGCGTCATCGATGGTCGGGGAGAGAAAGGCACCATCCGATGCCAGGAGGGGCACGTCAAGCCCTGCGGAGACGAGCGAAAAGCGCAGGAAGGGTGCCTCGATCTCGTAGCCTGCGTAAAAGATGGCGTCTGGGGCTGCCTGCCGGAGCTGCTCTACTTGCTGCTCGTAGGCGTCTTGTCCCTCGGCGACCTGCAGCGTGACCGCGACCTCTGCGCCGAGGTTGCCGAGAGCCTGGGTCATCTGATCGCGCAGACCGACGCCATACTCGGTATCATTATGGACGATGGCGATACGGTTCGCCCCGAGATTCTGAACCAGATACTGCGCGTCCACGGCGGCCTGCACCGCATCGTTGGCGTTCACCCGGAAAAAGTTGGTGTATCCTTTCTGCGTGATGCTCAACTCGCTGGACGTCGGGGTAATGACCACCAGCGGGAGATCCTTGTAGATCTCCATCGCTGCCAGGGTCTGACCACTGTTGTAGTGACCGATCAGGCCGAGGACGCGCTTGCCGGAGGCAATGTCATCTCGCACGGTCTCGGCAACGGTGACCGCTACGTCCGAGTCTGATTCGTCGTCCATCCCTACCACCACTACCCGGTAGCCGAGCAGCCCGCCCTCCTGATTCAGCTCTGCTGCCATCAGGTTGACGCCGCCCAGGACAGTCTGACCTCCATTGGCCTGGAAACCGGAGAGCGGTGAGGCTACATAAACGTACACATCGCCCTTGGTGGGCTCCTGCACCTGAGCCTGTGGCTGGCAGGCGGCAATGGCAATCGCCAGGGCCACGAGCAGCCCCACATAGGTGATGATACGACGAGACCGGTAATGTTTCATCCGCTACGCTCCTTCCACAAGAGCAGAGGCGCCGCTGGAGAGGTACACCTCATCCATGGCCTGCCGCACGTCGCTGAGCGACTGTATCTGACCGGCAATGTCCTGCTGGAGCCGCTGAGCACGCCCACTATCGATGTCCTTGGCGTCGATCAACTGGATCTGGGCGTACACGGTACCCATCGCGCTCAGCGTGTCATCCAACTGCAGTGCAGCACGCTCCATCGTATTGTCGAGCCGGTCGAGCTGCTCCAGTTGCGCGCGTTTTTGCTCGATGCTGCGCTGCAACTGTGCTCTCACTGCCGGTTCTGTTTCGTTCTTGATCCGGTCGGCAAGTGCCTCCAGCTCTCTCGGGATCACATCCTTGTCCTGCCTGAGTATCGTGCTGCGCGAGTAATAGTCCAGGCGGCGCGCAAGCGTGAACATGTTGCTGATCCAGTCCGAGATGTCGTTGACCGTTGATTCCAGGTGCGTGCGGAGGGCGCCGTCGCGGGTGTGCTGCAACAGGAACTCCATCTGCTCGCGGTACTCGAGCGCCTTGACGATCTTTTGTCGATAGGCTGGCGTCGCTATCTCGGCGGGATCGAACTTTTCCCGGAACATGGCAGCGACCACGCGTTCGCGTACCGCAGGATCGTAGATGCTGGTAACGACGATGAGCACCTCTGCGATCACGCCCAAGATCATCCAGAACCACCAATGCCAGAATGACAGGACTCCGCCAAAAGGGTCGCGAGCCAGGATAGAGAGGACGAGCGTGATCGCGACGGTGACTGCGCTCTCCCAGCGAAAGATAGCATAGGAGAGCAGCGCCTTCGCAGCGCGTTCTCTCAGCTCGTCGTGTAAGCTCTTGGGCCGTTTCGCCATCTCTCTCTTGCCGCCACTAAAAGTACGAGGACAGGATCTTGTACAGGCGCCGGATCGTGTCCAGGTCCCCCTGGTAGTACTGGCCCCCGCTGGATTCGGCCAGGACACGAAGGGTCTGCTCGTCCGCGTCAGAGCCATAGCCGATCGTAAAGACGATGACCTGGATGCCCGTCTGATTCAGCTCTTGCACGCGCTTGGTCAGCGTGTCCAACCGAATGCGCGAGTTGTTTTCCCTGCCATCCGTCATGACGACGATGGCATTGATCCGCTCTGAATCGCCGAGCGTCTGCAGCCTGCCATAGGCGAGATCGACCGCGTCCAGCAGGGCGGTGTCGCCGGCGGCCTCGAGACTATCGATGCTGCGGTTGATCGCATCTCGGTTGTTGCCGAGCTCGTCCAGAGGAACAACCTCCGATGGGCTGGACGAAAACGCGATCAGGCCGAGGCGCTCGGTGTCCCCGACGATCTGCTCCATGAAGACGCGGAGCGCCTGCTGCGCGTTGTAGAGCTTGGTTCCTTCCATGCTGCCCGAGACGTCAACCACGAGATAGACGTTGGTATGCCGCTTGGTGTACCACCATACGTCACGCACCACCTGGGTCACGCTCGGTGCCGGCATCTGCAGCGCCGTCTTGGGCTGCGATGGATCGACTCCGTTCTGGGCTGCAAAGGGAGATGCATCTGTGGTGAGCGAGATGCTGAGATCGGTCGGCCGGTAGCCGCTGGCCAGGACGGTGGCCTGCTGCGCTGGCGCCTTGACAAAGTCAGCAAAGCGGACGAACGTGCTGCGCTGCTGGTCGGTCAGCGTGTCCAGCTCCAGCAGCGCCAGGGGGTGGTCTTCCCACAGCGTGCCTTCCACCGGGTAGATGGCGACCAGGCGATCGCCCGTGCTGCGCATGTTGTAGTCGAGCAGCAACTGCTCTTGGACGACAAAGGCATCGAGATAGGCGCGGCCCTCGCTGCGGACGCGCTGCATCACCGCTCCCTCGCCCTCGCCATAGTAGCGCACGGTCTTTTCGATGGCGGCGACATAGTCGAGCGTCTCCTGGCGCTGCACGTCTTCCTCGGTCAAGCCGCGCGTCTTGCCCGCGCCAGCATAGAACTCGGCCAGGGTCGCCAGCAGCCCTGCCGCAGAGCTGGTGGAGGGGTGACTCCACCGGAAAGCGGGGTCGGACTGGGCTCGATCCAGCAGGTCGGCCCACCCGAGCGCCTTGTCTGGATATCCCATGCTGCGGGCGATGTCTTCCCACATGGCGATCACGATCGGCGAGATCGCGTAGCGTTCCGTCTGTCCCACCAGCGGGAGTTCTTGCCCGGTACGCGTCGCCCACTCGCGATCGAGCGTCTGCAGCCATACGGAGGAATCGGGAGAGATGGCGTGGAATTTGCCCTCCAGGGCGGCCTCGATCATGAGGTCGGGCTCGTAGCGCACTGCCGAGATGGGGAGAACGTCACTCGACGCGTCCGCGACCTGGACGTTAAAGGACGAGACGAGCTTGAGGAACAGCTCTTCCTTCTCGGGTGAGTAGGCGACGACAAGGGCATCCTTGGGCACAGTGGTAGCCGTAGCCTGGGCCGTGCGGCGAGGGATCAGGCGCACGATCTGCCAGATGCAGCCACAGGAGACGGCGAGGATCACCAAGAACCCGAGGACAAGGGCCAAGATGCGGTTCGTGCTCAGCTTGTTTGTACTCATTGTTCCCTTCCCCTGTCTACCGCGCGACGTTGAGGTCAAACCAGCGGAGCAGGGCTAGCAACACATCCCGATCCGGAGAACGCATGCGCGTATAGCGGGGCAACTGCGTCATCGCCCCCTGGTCCTGCCACTGCACGAACAGGCTGTTCTCTGCCTCGAGAGATACTTCCAGGTTCGCGGGCCGGAGCCCGCGATCGAGGGCCTGGCGCTGCTGATCGGGGCTGAGCAGGAACTCTTCGAACTGGAGCGCAGCGTTCTTTTCCTGAGCGGTCGTCTCCGGTCCCATCCACACGGTGAAGGGAAAGTCGAACCAGGTCAGGTACTGCGGGTACTCGATCACGAGTGGGTCCGCCCAGCGGTTCTGGATCCCCTCCATGTTTACCAGGAGGTCACTCTCCAGGAGCTGCCCGCCGTCGCCCATCGAGTAACCAAAGAGGGCCAGATCCTCGACCGAATACGCGCTCGAGTAGTCGGTGACGGCTCCCATAAGCTCGCCGAGCCACTGCTGGAACTCAGGGTTGGTGACGTCCTCGACCGTGATCGTGGTCTTGTCATAGTACTCGCCCGCAGCCGCGACCATGGCGGAGAGCCCGGCGGCGTTCCTGCGCGGATTGGGCACGACTAGCTTGAAATAGCCCCACTCGGCACACTCGGCACACGAGTCACCACCGATCTCGCGCCAGCCACCTTTGGCCATCGCAGCGTCGTGAATCGTCTTCCAGTTGACGTCGCCGTACGTTGCCTCGAGCACGTCTGCACGGCTCTTGTAGATGCCCCACGAAAAGAGCGAGGTGGCGATCGGGCGGGCACGATACTCGCCATCCGTGAGAAAGACGTCCCTTCCACGCTTGGTCTTGAACGTGGCGTTGACCAGGTCAACCAGGTAGCGGCTGTCCGGGATCCACGCCGTCGGCATGGGGTCCATTTCTTCGCGCTCATAGTAACCCATCGCGGTCAGGCCGTCCATAGGGATGATCGTGACCTGGATCCGGCGCCCGTCTAGCCTGTGGTCACCGTCGTTGAATGCCTTGGCAGCACTATTGACCCACGGTTCAACGGGGAGAGCGGTGACGATGCGTAGCTGGATGTCCTCCGCCGAGGCTCGTGGCGTCGCCGTACTTGAGGCGCGGCCCTGGATGGATGGCAACTGTGTCACCACCAGGCCGGCTGCGATGATCAGAACGGCGATGCCGATGATGACAAAGAACACGATCCGCGTTTTGTTCATTCCCAACTCTCCCTACGGTCAGCACGATCCCCACCGCCTGTGCCCTCAAGGGCAGCAATGGGGGATTCTCCTGCAGTACCAGCCAGGAGGCGGTATCGCAACTGACCTCTGTCTATTCCGCCGCCGAACGCTCGGCCGCTTCTTCTGGAGGCACGTCTGAGGCACGCCCGAGTCCCAGGCGACGTTTCCGTGCTTCCAGTTGTACCTGGATCTGATCGGTCTCGAGGAGCCGGTCCATCTCCTCGTCAAGCCGGGTAGCCCTGATCTCGGTCTGCGCCGCAGCCTTGTCGAGGCGCGCACGAATACCGTCTGCGATCCGCGCAATGTCCGCGTCTCCCACGCCTGCCAGGTCGTCCAGCGAACGCAGCGATTTGGTCGTCATCTCTTTCGCCTTGGCGAGCTCGAGCAGGGCCTGTAGCTGCTCGCGTTCCTGGCGGATCTCGGTCAGCTTGGCTTCAAGCTTCAGACGTGCGTCGAGCAGGGCCTGGTATTCCTTCTGCTGGCGGTCCCACTGCTCGCGGTACTCTGTTCCCATCTCGCGCACGTTGTTTAGCTTGCGCTGGGCGGCGAGGGCCAGGTCCTCCTTGCCACGCTGCAGGAGCATGTCGATGTCGCGGTCGAGCTGCTGCGCCTTTTTCTCGAATTCCTCGGTCTTGCGCTTGAGCGTCTTGACCTGCCCGCCCACCGTTGCGGCGGCGTCCTCCAGATCGTCCAGGTTATCCTGCGCCTGACGGATATACTCGTCCAGGACGGCGAGCGAATTGGCCTGGAGCGCCTTGTCCAAGATGCTGTGCAGGTTGGCAGAGATCAGTGTCTGGGCTTTTTCCACGATGGTGGCCATATGGCCCTCCTTCTGTCGTCGTATGATGGCGATCCTATGTTAGCACCTCTGCTGGCGTTCAGTCTGACGGCCGGCTGACAGCGGGCTGACGGTTGGCCTGCGATGCGAGCACGCCGCCGGCTAGATGACGCCAAGCTCCTGAGCTACGCTCTCGAAGGCGGTGAGGCCAAAATCGAGATCCTGCTGCGTATGGGCTGCGGTATTCATCACCCGGATCCGAGCCTGCCCCCGGGGCACGGTGGGGAAGCCAAGGGCCATGGCAAAAACGCTGTGCTCAAAGAGGCGGGCGCTGAACTGCTTGGCCAGCTTGACGTCGCCCAGCATTACAGGGACGATGGGGGTCTGAGTCCTTCCCGTGTCGAGCCCAAGGTCGGCGATGCCAGCCTTGAAATACCTAGCATTGTCCCAGAGCTTGTCCACGAGCTCTGGATGCTGCTCCACATAGTCGACGGCGGCCAGGCAGGCACCGGTGTCGGCGGGGGTCAGCGCGCTGGAAAAGAGATTGGGCCGGGCGTGCTGCCGGATATAGTCGACCACGAGCTGGCTGCCGGCGATCACGCCGCCCATGACGCCAAATGCCTTGGACATGGTACCGATCTCGACGTCGAACCGCCCTTCCAGGCCAAAGTGGCTGACGATGCCCTTGCCGCGGCCGAGGACGCCCTCACCGTGCGCATCATCGACCATCGTCAACACGCCGTGGCGCTCGGCCACCTCGTAGATCTCGTCGAGTGGTGCCACATCGCCGTCCATGCTAAACACGCCATCGGTGACGACCATGCCACGACGGTAGTTCGGCAGGTGCTCTGTGATCTTGGCGTCGAGGTCATCTGCGTCGCAGTGCTCATAGACCACGATCTTGGCGCCAGAGAGGCGGGCGCCGTCGATAATGCTGGCGTGATTCAGCCGATCGGAAAAAAGAACGTCCTGCTCACCGGTCTCCCTGTCGCGGCCTACCAGCGGCGGAATCGCTGCCTGGTTGGCGCAGAATCCGCTCTGGACGAGAAGCGCTGCCTCTACCGATTTGAAGGCGGCGATCCGGCGCTCGCACTGCACGTGGAGCGATTCGGTCCCGGCAATGGTGCGCACAGCGGCGGGGCCTGCACCCCATTCGTCGACAGCGCGCTTGGCCGCTGCCTTGATCTCGGGATGGTTCGCCAGGCCAAGGTAGTTGTTGGTGCAGAAATTGAGCACCTTTTTGCCATCGATGACCATCCATGCATCTGCTGGCGACTCCATGGTGCGAATGTTGATCAGCCGCCCCTCTTCATCGAGGCGGGCCAGGTCTTGCCTCATGAATGCGTACTTGTCGGTCATGTCGAGTCTCCCTCCGTTGACAGATGTGACCAAGGGGTCCGTCGGACCAGTTCACTGGACACAAGTTCCGCCTGCTGCCTGTCGCGCCATCAGGGCGTCCAGCATATCCGCGGTCATGGCGCTCAAATCATAGTCCGGCTGCCAGCCCCATTCCTCACGTGCGGCCCGATCATCGATGGTCCTAGGCCACGAGTCCGCGATAGCCTGACGGACCGGATCTGGCTCATAGCGGACCGTGAACTCGGGGATGTGTCTCTGAATCTCCCGTTCGAGGTCACCTGCTGCAAAGCTCATCGCCGAGAGGTTATAGTCGGCGTGATGCTTGAGCTGCTGCAGATCCGCGTCCATCAGATCTAGGGTCGCCTTGATGCAGTCCGGCATGTACATCATGGGCAGGACCGTGTCGGGACGGACAAAGCAGGTATAGGTCTGGCTGCGAACCGCTTCGTAAAAGATCTCGACCGCATAGTCGGTCGTGCCACCGCCGGGCGGGGTGAGGTTGCTGATGATGCCCGGGTATCGTACGCCCCGCGCATCCACCCCGAAGCGATGAGAATAATAGTTGCACAACAGCTCCCCCGTCACCTTGGTCACACCGTACATCGTCCCTGGACGCAGGATCGTCTCCTGGGGCGTCTGCTCACGTGGTGTTTCGGGGCCAAAGACAGCGATAGAACTGGCGCAAAAGACGCGCATGTCATGCTGCCTGGCCAGCTCGAGCACGTTGTAGAGCCCGTTCACGTTGACATCCCAGCAGAGCTGTGGCCTGGCCTCGCCGACGGCCGAAAGCAGCGCTGCCATGTGATAGATGGTACCGATATCGTACTCCTCGATCAGTGCCTCCAGCGCCTGGCGCTGGGTTACATCTACAAAGACAAAAGGCCCTGTGTCACGCAGCTCAGGGCCCGGCGATGTGCGGTGACCGGCTGCGACCACGTGGCTACCGCCATGGCGATCGCGAAGGGCAGTCGTGAGCTCGGAACCGATCTGGCCCACAGCGCCCGTCACCAGGATCCGTTTGGACATCGTCGTCTCCTCTACAGGATGGAGTCTGGTGCAGCAGGGACGCAGCAGGGCAAGCAACGGTACAAGAGACGGAGCAAGAGCGCATGGGTCGCCGCTCGACCCAGCCTCCACGTTGCTCCCGGCTGCGTAGCTGTGATGAGTATAGCATAGCGGTCATGTTTCGTCAAGGGATCTGCCGCCTGCCGCCTGCCTGGCACTTGACAATGCGACTAAGGCATGCTTTACTGCAGTTCATAGCCGTACGCGATGAGGAGACGTCTGCACAATGCTCAAGGGCGATGCACGGCGAAATGTAGCGGCTCTGACTGCCGATTTTGCCCTCTTTTCCGTCGGCCTCACCTTCTACGATCCGTTCGTCATCTTGCCGGCGTACGTGCAAGCGCTCACCGGGTCCGAACTGGTCGTCGGTGCCCTGTCTGCAGTAAGGGTCCTGATGATCGCCCTGCCTCAGGTATGGGCGGCCAGCTTTTTGACGGCTCGTCCACGAAAGAAGCCGCTGCTGGTGTGGTCGAGTATCGGGGGACGATTGCCGATCTTGCTGCTGGCGCTTGCGTCGTTGTTCTGGGCAGAGCAGGCGCCGGGGCGGGTTGTGGGTGTGCTCGCCCTATCCGTCGCACTGTTTTTTGTTTCCGAGGGGCTGAACGGCGTCTCGTGGCCCGCACTGGTCGGCGAGGTCGTGCCGGAGAAGATACGCGGTCGCTTTCTTGGGCTGGGCCAGCTTCTGTCGAGCGGCGGCGCCCTGGCAGCGGGGTACGTCGTCCGGATCATCCTCGGCGGCAGTGGAGAGTTGGATATGAGGCGCTGGGCGCTGCTCTTTGGCCTCTCCTTCGTGGGCCTCATGCTTTCGGTGGCGGCAATGCTTACCATCCGTGAGACAGTAGAGGAACGGCCTCGCGCAGAGGTCTCGGTCCGGCAGGGTGCCAGGGCGATCGTGGCATGCCTACGCCGCAACCGCGACCTGAGGCGCGTCGTCGCGACCCAGATCCTGCTGGGCACTGCAGCAGCGACCTTTCCGTTCTTTGTCGTCCGTGCCCAGCAGACCGTGGCGGGGAGCGACCGGCTGCTCTGGCTGTACTTGGTGATGCAGAGCGTTGGCGGCGCCGCTGCAGCGATCTTTTGTGGGCAGCTCATCGACCACGTGGGGAGTTGGGCTGCGATTCGAGCCGTCGTGCTTGTCCAGGTCCTGGTGCTCGCGATCGTGTCGGCAGGTGGAAGTGTATCGCCCGCGCCGGTCTATCTCGGTGGTTTTCTCCTGCTCGGCTTTGTGAGCAGCAGCACGTGGTGGAGTTTCAGCGCCTACCTGCTCGACATGGGCACTGAGGAGGAGCGCCCGATCTACTTGGCTGCAAGCGGCATCCTGACGGCTCCGGTCTTTCTCAGCTCGTTGGCAACTGGCGCGCTGATGGAGGTGCTCAGGCCGGAAGCCGTCTTTGCTGCTGCACTCGCGTTGAGCGTCCTCGGACTCGGCCTGGCCTGGGGCCTAAGAAGACCGGCAGCGGAGCCAGTAGGCCAGGGAACGGCAGGTCTACCCCTGTGAAGGATCACAAGGACGACGATGTGGAGGGAGACGGGTAATGCAGCATAGGATCGTGTATCGTGAGACGGGGCGCTACGCCGGCTGGCCCGCCAACTATGGGATCTGGTCGTGGGGGCAAGAGATCGTTGTTGGGTTCACGGTCGGCTACGTCGATCCCCAGGGCGGCTTTCACGCGCGCGACCGCGCTCGTCCCCTGGTGACGATGCAGGCACGCAGCATGGACGGTGGGGAGACGTGGGAGGCGGGGGAAATGCCCTGCCGTACCCCAGGGGGCCGTGCCCTGTCTGCCGACGAGCACGTGGTGCCCGAGCTTTACGTCGCTAACGTGCTCGACGGTGCGCTGCAAGATCCTCCGGGCGGTGTCGATTTTGCCCAGCCCGGCTTTGCCCTGATGTGCGCGCGGTCCGGGCTACGCGCAGGCGCGGTCTCGTGGTTCTATGTCTCCTACGATCGCTGCCGCACCTGGACCGGGCCCTATCGTCTGCCGGACTTTGGGCTGGCAGGGATCGCTGCGCGGACGGATTACACGATCTCGGACGCGCGGACCTGTACGCTCTACCTCACTGCCGCCAAGGAGGATGGGGAGGAGGGGCATGTCTTTTGCGCGCGCACGGTCGATAGCGGCGCCTCGTTTGCTTTTCGCTCGTGGATCGGGCCCGAGCCGGCGGGCTATGCAATCATGCCTGCTACCGTGTGCCTGCCTTCGGGCCGGCTACTGACCGCGGTCCGGCGCCGGGAAGGGGAGCGCTGCTGGATCGAGCTCTATGCGTCTGACGACGACGCCCTTACCTGGCAGTACGCCGGCCGGCCCGTCGGTGACACCGGGCGCGGTGGCAACCCGCCCGCCATGATCCGGCTACGCGATGGCCGCTTGTGCCTGGTCTACGGCTA
>Ga0307425_1002125_pt1 | contig 11382 bp, 15 predicted proteins | sample SalMarWE160330MG_FD_202152 | JGI IMG/M metagenome (GOLD analysis project Ga0307425, IMG submission 202152) | Salt marsh sediment microbial communities from the Plum Island Ecosystem LTER, Massachusetts, United States - WE1603-30 | ecosystem: Environmental > Aquatic > Marine > Intertidal zone >... | reverse complement strand
CATCGGGTTGAAAAAAGCAGAAAGCCATCTCGAAGGGCACAGCTGGCTTGTGATTGGCGGCGAGCCGTTCAAAGAAAACCAGGCCTTTTTGGATGCCTTTCATGTTGTATTTTCCACCGATACTAAAACGGTTTACACCATGATCGGCCCCTAAAAGGAATTTTCGTGAGATTTTTTTTTATAACGCCGCTTCTAACACGGTTCACCGCGCGCTGGATGCCCATTGGCATTTGTTCTATGGCCGCAGTTCTGCACGCTCATGGTCATAAAACCAAGCTCTTTGATAGGACCATGGAATACAACCTATTGAGGGGTGAACGATCAAAGATTCAGGATGTCATGAAACAGGAGATCCTGAAGTTCTCTCCAGATCTGATTGCTTTGAGCACGGTATCCCCCGCCATTTATGATACGGTGGAGTGCGTTCAATTTATCCGCACGTTCTACGATAAAACCATCATTGCCGGTGGCCACCACGTTACGGCCATGCCGGGAATAACCTTAAAACAGATTCCCGGAGTCGACTGGGCCGTTTCCGGTGAGGGAGAGTTCGTTCTTGCTTCCCTGGCGAACGGAGACGACCCGTTATCGATACCGGGAATCTCCGGTCGCAAAGACGATGATATCGTGTCAGTGCCACCTGAAAAAATCACGTCCCTGGACGCACTTCCTTTTCCAAAATTGGATATCCTGAACATGCCTTATTATATAAAGGAAAATCCTGCAACCATTTGGGGATTCAACCTTTCCGTTGCAACGGTTCTAACCTCAAGGGGGTGCCCACACCAATGCGCGTTTTGCGCCGAATCGCTGACCTATGGGCGTGGGATTCGTTTTCACAGCCCGGGATATGTCATGGGATGCCTCAAAGAGCTCACAGGGCGCTATAAGGTAAACGGTATTTATTTTCTGGATAATGATTTCGTGGCAAACCGGGACCGTGTGGAAACCATTTGTAGACTCATGATAGATCACGGATTTCAAAAAAAGCTAAAATGGGCCATCCAGACACGGGCAGATCGCATCGACGCCTCGATTCTTTCTTCTTTAAAAAAAGCAGGCTGTGTCAAAATCGAATTGGGAATCGAAAGCGGCCACCAGCATCAGCTCAACCAGGTGAACAAAAATGAAGACTTAAAAGCCAGCGAAACGGCACTCCGGCTTTGCCGGGGAAATGGCATTCGGGCCCATGCCTACATGCTCATCGGGCTGGAAAATGAAACCATTGAAAGTCTTAATCGCCAGCTTGCGTGGTTGAAGCGGTTGAAACCGGATACCAGTACTTGGAGTCTCCTTCACCTGTACCCGGGAACCTTGCTGTACCAGGAGAAAGGTGGCGGTTTCTTCGAGTCTCATCCCTGGTCTGAAACGGCCATCAATGACTATTACAGCCGATCTCATCTTTCGGGCATCCCTGCGGAAGAGCGGCGGCGTTGGGTGGAAAACCATCTGAATCCCTGGCTTCGGCAGATCAGCGTTCTCTCTCACTTGCGCAACAACCCGGTCTCTTTCTGGTTTGAAGCCATGGCCCGCGATCCCCTGTTAAAACTCAGAGGCGTTTCGAACCATATCCGCACACTCCTGTTACGCTGATGGACTCAGAAAAGGAAAAAAACGGCAGTGGTCTTTAGGAACAATGTAAAAAGCAATCTGTTCACCCGGGTCATGGTTTTTACAATGGCTTTTGTGAGCAGTATCCTGACAGCCAGGGCCTTAGGACCTGAACAGAAAGGGGTTCTCTCTTTCGCCTGGACCGGATTTACGCTCATCGCTTCATTCGGACACCTGGGACTCAACAATGTCATCATCTATTTTCATACCCGGAGACATCAACCTTACCTTGAAATGATTCAGACCAATGGGTCCATCCTGTTTTTCATGGCGTTGTGTTATGGTGGTGTGTTCTGGGGGCTGAAAGCGGTGGGCTTGACCCCTTCAGTTTATACGTGGGGATTTCTTTTTCTGGGCGCAGTTTTTGTGGGAATACACTTTCAAATGGTTCTTTTTAGGGCCTTCTATATTGCAAAGCAGAATCTCGTTCAAATGAATCTTTACGTTCTGACGGCGGAAGCCATCGGCCTCCTTTCTATTGTCGCGCTATTTACAGCGGGTTTTTTGACACCCTTTACATGGGTTGCAGCCATGTGCCTGGTGATCCTAATACAACTGGTTCTGTTTGTACTGAATAACCCACCTGCTGGAATCAAGTTGAAGTTTTTTGTGGACCGAAGGCTTCTAAAAAGAGAGCTGGTATATGGTTTCAATGCGTTGCTGACCGGCCTCTTTCTGTTTCTCATCTTCAGGTCCGACCAGTTTTTTATCTATTATTTCCTGGGTGATGAATCCCTGGGCGTATATTCGGTTGCCGTAGCGATCGCCGGGTGTTTTCTGTTTGTACCCCAAAGCATCACAACTGCCCTGGCCGGAAGGCTTTACGCTCATGAGGACCGGGATTCGGAGAAATACCGTTTTTTTTTCCGAACGCTCAAAGCTTCTTCCGGTATTTGTCTTTTAATGGCCGCAGTGGGAGTTGCTTTCAGTCACTGGATTATTGCGCTGTACGGAGACGCATTTTCCTCGGGCATTCAGGCGTTGAGGATTCTGATCATAAGCACGGTATTTCTATCATTCAGTGAACTGGCAAACGTGTTGTTTTTCACTGAGGGTAAAATTCAGCTCTGTATGATACTTTCAGGTATTGCCTGCTGCAGCAACCTGGTTTTGAACACGTTATTGATACCGGTATGGGGAATTGAAGGGGCTGCAATCGCCTCACTGATTTCGTATGCAATTCTTGGCGGGATAAGTTGGACGTTCATGCTCAAATGCAGCCATCTTACCCTTAAAAAGGCAATTTTGGCTGATTCGAGTTTGTGGTCTGAACTAAAAATGCTCTGACAAAGCTCTTTAAATAGATTTCGGCTAAGAGATGAACCGCATATCAAGCGGGACCGGATGGCCTTCCCGCGGTAACCTCATTGATGTTCTCATACTCGATCAGTTCCGGTTTCTGATATGCTTTTTTCTCTCCGGATTTTTTTTTCACGATGCTCCCCTCATCCAATTGTTTTGGGTTTGGCAGGATATCTTGGTGTTGAGCTGTTTGGAGAAATTCTCTAATCTCCAGAAGGGCGTGTGCCTCCGGTTATCGCATTCAGGTTTTCGTATTCAATGAGCTCCGGTTTCTGATATTCCTTTTTTTCTTCTAATGGCGTTACCATGCCTTCATCCTTGTTCAACAGGTTGATACGGTCGGTTAACTTTTTTCCAGATCCATTTAAAGAAAAAATGTCTACTACACCGGTCCGCTTGGGATCGATCCCGCCGTAATTTTATTCAGATTTTCGTATTCAACGAGTTCCGGTTTCTGATATTCCTTTTTCTCAGTAGCGGATTTTTCCATGACGCCCTCATTCTTTCAATAAATACTATAAAATTCTTCTACCATCCTGACAAAAAAATTTACAATTCTCATACACTATAATAGATAAACAGTCAAGAAAAAACTCTCAACAAAAAACTGCCGTGAAACGATACGCTAACATTCCTTGTGACATATGCTCTAAACTTTCACCAGAGCTCCGGTTAATTCTGTTATTCCTTTCAAAAAATGATGAAAATTTAAGCCTTTTGGTTTCCCGAAACAACCTATCGGATGTTGACTGGGAGAGATTTTTACAACTCTCCGATCAACATTGCGTCGGCCCTCTGGTCTTTAATGCAGTTCAGCAAGGAGCACTGCCAGTATTCCCTGAAAGGATCAGAAAAACCTTGGCAGCACAGCATAAAACCAATATCTTCGTCAGTATGAACCTTTCAGATGCTTTATGCCGTGTCGTAGACCAGTTTCAACGGGCCGGAATTCCAATGATATCCCTTAAAGGCCCTGCATTGGCTCAGGTATTATTTAATGACACCTCCTTGAGACTTTCCAGTGACCTGGATATCTTAGTACCAGTAGACGATCTGGACAGCGTCGAGGTCCTTTTAAAAAATATGGGATATCGGGGCATCGGTAGAAACCGGTTGCTGACAAAGAGACAAAAAAAGCTTTTTCAGATGGTCCATCATCATCGCACCTTTGTTCATCCTGAAACCGGTGTAAATCTGGAAGTTCACTGGCGCTTGAGCAGGTTGAAAAACCGTTTTCTGAGGGAACATCCTTTTGGCCGCCTGTGGCTGAGGTCCGACCGAATTCTTTTAAATGATGTGTCCGTACCCATTCTGGGTCCCATTGACAATTTCCTCTATCTTTGTCTCCACGGCGCCTATCATCAGTGGTCGCGCTTGTCATGGCTCTTTGATGTTCATGAAATTCTCAAAAGATGGTCGGACGTAAAGATCAAAAAACTTTTTTGCCAGAACAAAAGTTCAGCCGTTGGCGACGTCTTGGGGCAGACACTGGTTCTCCTGAAGCTACTTTTTGACACCGATTATACGACCCAGTGGCAAGACGGATTTGATGTTGACCGGGCGGCCAAACTGGCTGCCATGATTATACCATTTCTTGAGACATGCGAGACAGCCAAGGAGGCGACCCTGTTTTCCGGCCACATGTACCGCATTATTGTTTACATGTTTGTCCTTCTCAAGAAAAATGCTGATAGAATCCGATACATTAACGGACTTCTAATGCCCACGGACCTGGAAATCCAGACCCTTTCAATTCCAGACCCATTGTTTCCGCTCTATTTTTTGTTTCATCCGGTTTGCACCGTATATCGATCAATGGCCAAAATGGTGGGTTTAAAAGATCCATTTTCTTCATCTATGGAGAGCTTTTGAGCGATGAATAGGCATCACTACCAGGTATTCGGACTGTCTATCGAGGCGGCGTTTCCCATCGGGGGGCTTTTGCCGGGGGAGCCCCCATTTGACGTGGTGATCTCAACAGGAAAAACACCTGGAGTGCTTTCAGACTTGATCATAAATACAGAAGAGATCCAGTCCAGCAGGGATGCGGTTCTCTTTAGTATTGAGGGAGTTGGCCGGTTTTACATCGAAAATGGCGATACCATTGTGGTGGAGCCAAATGAGAAAGCTGCTGCCAATGAATTACTGGCCTACCTCATGGGTGCGGCCTTTGGAGCGCTCCTGTTTCAGCGCGGGCTCTTGCCCCTTCACGGAAGCACCCTCAACATCGACGGCAGTGCCGTTATTGTGGTCGGCAAATCAGGATCCGGTAAGTCAACTCTGACCCGGGCTCTGCTGAACCGTGGTGGGCAACTGATGTGCGATGACCTGTCACCCTTAGAAGCTGCAGTTGGAAAACCGGCGGTCGTTTTTCCCGGATATCCCCAGCAGAAACTCTCACATGAAATGATTGAGGCCATGGGGGTGAATCCTGGACATCAACCTCTGGATCCCGTCATGGATTCAGTGCGAAAATATCAGGTCCCCTGCCACGACCGATTTTTTTCGTCGCCGCTTAAGGTCGGTTCTATCTACGAACTTGTGGTTTGGGATGAGGATTTTGTCCAAATGACACCGTTCAAGGGCGCGCAAAAGACATCGGTAATCATGACACATACCTACGGCAGATATCTGGCGAGCGGCCTTGACGTCGCCCAGACTTTTTTTGATCAATGCATTGAACTGGTTAGAGCCACGAATGTTTGTCGCGTTCAAAGACCCAGAAACCGGTTCTCGGCCGACGAAACGGCTGATCTTATTATCTCCCATCTATAATCGCTGATAGCTGATAAGAACTCCTTTTTCTGGGTCTCCCTTTTTTGCCGACGAAACTCTCAAAACTCACCAAAAATGCACCTGCAGAGCCAGCCCTCCATACGCCGGTACGGGCGTTCCGGCCGATGTGCAAGACGCCGCCGCGAACAACGAACGGGGACGGCAACGGAGACGGAATCAAGGACAGCCTGTAGACCAGTGTGGCCTCGCTTGCTTCGGCAGCGCCCGACCAAAGCTGGTTGACCGTTGAAGTTGGAAATGGCTGCGGTCAGCACCTGCGCTTCAGTGGGAACACCCGATACCGGTTACGGGTGTCCCTTCGAACTGGTGGTATTCAATCTTCCCTGTGCGTCGGCCGAGGTACTCATCTATTACCACGGAGCGACCTCCCTTGCTGATATGCTCTACCGGAAATATGGTCCCACGCCTTTGGACTAGAATCCATCCATCTGGTACAGGATGCCGAATGTCACGTTCGGGACAAAGGAAATCGCCGATTTTTTCTCTCCAACGATTTGAAAAAGCCCCTCCTTTCCTGAAATGCAGGCTATTCAATTTGCAAACATTCCCCCTGTGTGTTAAAATATCCTATGGAATTTCCGGCCGAAGTCTTTTTGATTTAATAAATAGTTCAATCTTTAAATCGCCATGCTAAGGATATACAATGACGAAAGTAACGCTTGCCGGTACAAGTGACCGGACAAAGGGTGTTGAATATTCTATCGGTGCGCTTGGGATCAATCCGGTGAAGAACAAGGATGTTTTGATCAAACCCAATTTCAATACGGCAGATACTACCCCGGGTTCCACCCACAATGACACTCTTGTTGCACTGGTGGAGGAGATATGGAAAATGGGCGCCCGCTCCGTTACGCTGGGGGAGCGGAGTTACCCGCCCACTCAGGAGGTCATGACAGCAAAAGGCATTATCCCCCTTATGGAAGATCTGGGCGTTAAGGTCATCGATTTCGACACGCTGGCTGACAAAGACTGGGTACCGGTTAAAACGAACGATTCTCACTGGCGGGAGGGTTTTCGTGTCGCCCGCCCCATCCTGGAATCCGAGTGCCTGGTTTCCACCGGATGTCTTAAAACCCACCAGTTCGGGGGTGTTTTCACTCTTTCACTGAAACTCCACGTGGGGGTTGTGCCGACGGGTCGGCATGGTTACCCATATATGAGTGAACTTCACGGTTCAAGGCATCAGCAAAAGCTGATTGCGGAAATAAACCAAGCGTTCAGTCCCAAACTGGTGGTCATGGACGGAGTCGATGTCTTTGTGGACGGCGGTCCTGCCACCGGCAAGGTTAAAAAAGGAAATGTCTTTCTCGCTTCAACGGATCGCGTGGCCATCGATGCGGTCGGGGTAGCTGTTTTAAAGCATCTGGGCAGCAATAAGCAGATTATGAAAAGAAAAATTTTTAATCAGGTACAAATCGCCAGAGCCGTCGAATTGGGTCTGGGCGTATCATCTCCTCACGAAATTGATCTCATTGCCGCAGATGATGCGAGTATCAATTATCGCGATGAAATTGCGGCCATATTACGACGGGGATAAATACTGTACGGGATCTTCTGAAAGAAAAGCCATAAATGGCTCAATTAAATAACGGTCTGGATATAATGAAACTCCTGGACAAATCAAACTGCCGAGAATGTGGTGAGCCCCACGTGATCGGATATTCATATCAATTCCTGGGTAGCCCTGCCGTTTTTGAAAATGCTCAGCGAGCGCATTCGCTGCTGCTTGCGGCGGGGTTGGCGAGCGAACTCAAATAAAGAAATTCTCCTTAAATTTGGGAGATTCCCCGTCCCGCTGCACAAGCGGGACTGCGGGGTTCTTCAATTGACAATATTATGTTATGATCGAATCTTGTCTCGACAATATTAGGTTACGGCTTTGTGTTGTCTGACATGAAAATGAAAAGGCTATTATACGGAAATATCAAGGGCCATAACCAAGGAGAAAAAGCTGTATCTCTTCGATTATGCCGGGATTGATTCCCCGGCAGCAAAATTTGAAAATATGGTCGCTCTGGAACTTCTCAGGGCCGTGTCAAACTGGAATGATCTCGGGCTCGGGAATTTCTCTTTGCATTATCTAAGAAACAGGGACAAGGAAGAGGTCGATTTCCTGATTTCAAACAATCACAACCCTTTCCTCCTTATTGAAACAAAATTATCTGATGATCATGCATCAAAAAGCCTGATGAAATTTCAAAAGGCCCTCAATATCCCGGCAGTCCAGCTCGTCAATATAGGTGATATCTGCAAACTTATTTCCAACAATGATTTGAAAATAATGATCATCAGCGCAGATCACTGGCTGTCATTGCTACCATAATGGAACTTGTAAATATCGGGGCTTTGAGGTTTCTAAGAAGTCGAAATTGCTGTTAACGCTGCCCATAACCAGGGGGTGATGTTTTGCTCACATGGTTCATGGGCTTGTTCGGTTGCATTAAAATTCTAAGCAACAAACTTTCATATAGGGTTTTAAATCCATTTTATCCCACCATCCCACAGCTTCACTGATCTGAAAGTGCAAGCCTAAAGCCCAAGATGTCGTACCGGGTGTCGGGCGTAAACCAGTAGCGACGCGCCGAACGGCAATCCCTGGCGAAGTCGAACCAGCTGCCGTCGCGTCTGATTCGGTATAGGCTGGAAGATGGGCCGACAGGATCAGTCACCGCATCATCAGAATAATCGTCATACCAATCCTGACACCACTCCCAAACATTGCCGTGCATGTCGTACAAACCCCAGACATTGGGTTTGAAACTTGCCCGGTAAAACAAGGGAAGAAGTATCACTATCTTCGTTACACGGATAAAGAGATGCGATTGGCAATACGAAGAGCCTACGAGCAAACTGATGAGTTCAAAAACTGTCAATGGCTCACCTTTCGATTTGTTAATCCATGTGACTTCCTTCCATATCATCTCACCCTGCTCACAATTCTGACATTCGGGAAAACGGACAAAAGCAGCGACCCGAGACAATGTAGAATGAGTTTCCGCATGACCAAGACCCAGATGCCTCTTATTCTGCCTATCCACGCATCGGATTCTTAGCATATTGCAATGGAACCTTTTGCAATGGAAGTAACCTGAATTTTCCAAGAGATCAGACATCTTAATTACTTTAAGAGAGATTTTTCAATTCTTTACTTTTTCTTTCCAAGAGGCTGAAATGGGTTTGTGCTGCAATCTCAAGTACGGCGCGATCCAATTCTTCTATTATCTCATCAGAAGAGAACAGGCCCGCGTATTCCTTCTTGCCGTTGGTCAAACTGTTGATTGACTTTTCGATTTCCTCCTTTCTGTTCATAAGAATCTCCAAAAAAGTTCTGCGAAAGCCGACTCCTTTCCGGAAGTCTTCAGTCTCCCCTGTTACGATCTCGGTTGCCGCCATAGCCATGGTCGCATCTTGGCGGAACTTCAAGTGCCCGTTCTCTACTTTCTCTTTCATAATCCCTCCGGAAAACTTTATTAAGGTATTTGAAAAAGACGTTGGATATCGAACAGTTTTTCGATTTTGGTCAACAAGAAATTAAGGCCGTTCTATTAAGCATAGAATTTGCTTCTTCCAACGGGCGATCCAGAATCTGATCCATTAAATACTTCCTCTACACTCTCATCCGGGTCTGACTTCTCTAACCCCTCTTGAAAAGCGAATGAATTAGAGAATGGGATCAGAGCCAGGATGAACATCTGAAATTTGGGTTTCGATTTCGCAGTGAGACGCTGGGGTCTCGGAAGGGTCTAAAGTGTGACCCTTTCTTCGGCTACTGACTTGACTAGCCGATGATGCTTTCTCTTTGATAATTGAATAGTGATAATGATACTCACGATTTTTTTCCTCCCATTTTGTCAGCTGCAACTTGTCCCTCTCATCATTGAAGGCAACATCAACGATTTCGAGCCACTTTCTGATTTGACCGCTCGCCTTCGAGATTCGCATAGCCAAAGGCATTCTTTTCGGTAGGGTGACGACCAGCTTTTGCATTTTTTTGCTCCCTAAAGATATCACTCGTCAAAAAACCCATGAAAATATTTTCCAACTGGGTACTGCGCCTTTTCATGCATATGTGGATCTTATCTAACCCCACCTACCAAGACCTTTGCTGGGAGGAACCTATACACGCTATTGGCCCTGATCTTGATCTGTGGATAGTGTCTGAAAATCCCTTTCTTCTTTAGGCTTTTCTTTTTAATCGCATTAAATAAAAGCCCCAAAACTAAAGCTCACATTTAGCCTTTCATGTCGAAAGACCGTAAAGCTTGCAACCAATATTTTAAAATTAACGGCAATGCAACAAAAAAATGCATCGTTTAGGTATTATTCCATGGCACTTTCTTTCTCCTGTGATAGATGAATTATTACCCTCTAAAAGAACCTTACATTTCAATTGCTTGACGAGCGACTCTTATGGGTTCAGCCTCTTTTCCCTATAAAATCGTAACCATCATCCGTGCCTCATATCGCACTCCCTGAACAAAGGGACATAAAGCCCAACGAGGCTCAAGCAAATACCTGATCTGGTAGGTCCATTCGTACTGATCTGTGGGGCACTTTTTCACGATATTGATCGAGTACGCGAGGTGCTGGATGCATAAGGGAGAATGATACCTTAGAAAAGATCGGGCTTGTCGTTAAGGAAGAATTGGAAAAATCGGCAGTTTTTGACCTCGAACTCGACAGAGGGGACAAACAGCAAACCAAACGCATCCGTTATTCCCACCTCTCAGCTTTCTTCAACTTCATCAGAACCAATATCTCTCAAGATTTCCAAAACCCCTGCGACACCCTAATCCTACGAAAGATGTTCAAAGCGACACCCATGACCTCCTGGGACATCATGAAAAAAGATGTTATCGACGAAATTATCTTCAAGACAGACAAGCCAAGAAACCGCCTCATGCTGGAACTGATGGCCAGAGGCGGAATGAGAGTCGGCGAGGTTTTGAAACTAACTCCCAGAGACGTCCAAGACAGAAAACTGACGCTCAGAGACCCCAAAAGCGGGCAAAGGCGGGAGCACGTGTTCATCCCACAGAAAGTAGCCGACAGACTCAAAGAGTATATCAGGGACAAGAACATTCAACCAGATCAAAGAGTTTTTCCTATGTGTTACGAGGCTGATAGAACAACGGTCAAAAGAGCTGGAGAAAAGAGGTAGGAATTCGTTTAAGGTCGCATGATCTAAGACGGTTTGCAGCCACATATCTAAGCCGCTCAGAGGTGTCAATTGAAATCGTGAGTAAGGTCATTTTACGCCACGCGAATCTCTCACCGCCTCAAATTTATCTGGGAAAGGTTTCTGATACGGAAGCCATGAAATGGATAGAGACCCTCTATATTTAATCCAATCAATTCGAGGTGGAGGCCGATAAGGTCTTCACCCTGGCAAACGGTTGTCAATCTATCTTTCTGATATCACATGATATTTTGGCTCAGAAATGCTGAACGAAATAGATACTATGCAGGGTTCCCTGGTCGCCCTTTGGTGATATATTATGAGTCAATATCAACTACCAACCAAAGGAGGCTTGAGATGGAAAAGCCCTCATCAGCGGGAAACCTTGACCCGAAAACCTATATTCAGTAATATCAAAAATTTGGCATATCATAACTTTAAATGTCTACTCTTCATCATGATCTGGTCAATAATAGCCGAACATACCTGCTAAT
>Ga0307425_1002121_pt1 | contig 11388 bp, 5 predicted proteins | sample SalMarWE160330MG_FD_202152 | JGI IMG/M metagenome (GOLD analysis project Ga0307425, IMG submission 202152) | Salt marsh sediment microbial communities from the Plum Island Ecosystem LTER, Massachusetts, United States - WE1603-30 | ecosystem: Environmental > Aquatic > Marine > Intertidal zone >... | reverse complement strand
CGCGCGCTGTTCAAGGTCATCCTGGAGCAGTTCGGCTACCTGCCGATCACCACCGACAGCCACTTTGGCGAGTACATCCAGTGGGCGTACGATAGCGTGGACCACAGGGGGATCCTCGACTTTTACCGCTTCTACAAGCGCGAGCTGGCCGAGGCCCAGCCCAAGATCGAGCTGCGGTTGCGGGAGCACGTGGTGCCGATCATCGAGGGCATCGTCACCGACAGCGGCTACCGCGAAGAGGCAGTGAACCTGCCGAACAAGGGCTTGATCGCGCACCTGCCCGAGTGGCTGGCGGTCGAGGTGCCGGCGACCATCGACGCGGAGGGGGTGCACGGCGTGCCGCTGGGCGAACTGCCGCGCCCGTTTGCCGGGCTGCTGTACAACCAGGTCGCCGTCCACGACATGACGGCGGAGGCGGTGCTGAGCGGCTCACGGCAGGCGGTGCTGCAGGCGCTACTGGTCGACCCGATCGTGGACCGCTACGAGGGGATGGAAGAGCTGGTCGACACCATGCTCGATTTCCAGGAGGATTACCTGGGGTATATCGAGTAGCAGAGGAACAGATCTATTGAGTCGAGTGGCGTAGAGGGAGGATAACGTGGCCAAGTCCTACCACAACAAGATCCTGCGGGTCAACCTGACCGATCGGACGATCCGCGTCGAGGAGCCGGGTCCCATCTACATGCGGCGCTACATGGGCGGGTGGAACGTCATCGCCAACGCCCTGCTGCGCGAGGTGCCGCCGGGCGCCGATCCGTTGGGCCCGGAGAACGTGCTCGTGTTTGCGCCCGGCGTGCTGACCGGGCTGGCGATCTCGGGCGCCTCGCGCAACGCCGTGGGGGCGAAATCGCCGATCACGGGCGGGTTCGGCGCAGCCGAGGTCGGCGGCGGCTGGGGCGCGCAGTTCAAGCGCGCCGGGTTCGATGCACTGATCGTCGAGGGCGCGTCAGCGGAGCCGGTCTACCTGTGGGTCAAGGATGGCGAATGCGAGATCCGCGATGCGGCGCACCTATGGGGCAAGACGACGAAAGAGACCGAGCAGGCGCTGCGCGACGAACTGGGCGAGCCGCGGGCGGAGCTGGCCATGATCGGCCCCGGTGGCGAGAACATGGTGCAGTACGCGTGCGTGATGAACGGGCTCAAGGACGCTGCCGGGCGGACGGGCATGGGCGCAGTGATGGGCTCGAAAAAGCTCAAGGCGGTGGCTGCCCTCGGCACGGCGAGCCTCGAGGGCGCAAACCCGGAGGTGCTGCACGAGATGGCGCGCCGCGCGGCAGCAGAGGTGCGCGAAGGGACGCGCGCCGAGGGCCTACACAAGTGGGGCACCGGTGGCGGCGAGCTGCAGGGCGGGATCGTCTCGGGCAACATGCCGATCCGCAACTTTCGCGACGGCGAGTTTCCCGAGATCAGCGGGCTCGAGTTCATCATGGACAAGATCGGGACCGGGATGGAGGGCTGCTGGGCGTGCGCCGTGCGCTGCAAGAAGGTGGTGAAGGCGACCGAACCCTACGACCTGGACCCCGACTATGGCGGGCCCGAGTACGAGACGATCGGTTCGCTGGGCTCGGCCTGCGGGGTGGGCGACGTCGTGGCCGTCTCGCAGGGCAGCGCGCTGTGTAACGCCCACTCGCTGGATACGATCGGCGCGGGGGTGACCATCGCCTTTGCCATGGAGTGCTTTGAGAACGGGCTGCTGACGTTGGAAGACACGGACGGCATCGACCTGCGCTTTGGCAACGCCGATGCGATGGTGCAGATGGTAGACAAGATCGGGCGGCGCGAGGGGCTGGGCGACCTGCTGGCCAAGGGCCTGCTGCCTGCCGCCGCAGAGATCGGCGGCGGCGCGGAGCGGTTCGCCGTACACGCCAAGGGACAGGCGCAGCCCATGCACGAGCCGCGCTACAAGCGCGGCCTGGCGATCGGCTATGCCGTCTCGCCGACGGGGGCGGATCACTGCCACTCGCTGCACGACCCGGGACTGATGAACGCGGACGAAGAGGGGTTCCTGCAGAACAAGAACCTGCGCAGCCTGGGCGTGCTAGAGACGGTCGAGCTGGAGAGCCTGGGGCCGGAGAAGGTGCGGGCCAGCCTCTACCACTCCATCCGCGAGATCGTGGGCAACTGCGTGCCGATCTGCCTGTTCACGGGCTGGGACCTGACCGACCTGGCAGAGATGGTCAAGGCGGCGACGGGCTGGAACGTGACCGACCACGAGCTGTTCAAGGTCGGCGAGCGGGCGTGGACGCTGGCCCGCGTGTTCAACGCACGCGAGGGGTTCACCCCGGAGGACGACACTTTGTGCCCGCGCAGCTTTGGCCCGACGACCAGCGGCGCCCTGGAAGAAGGCGGTATCGATCCCGACGCGCTGCGCGAGGCGATGCATACCTACTATGCCATGGCCGGCTGGGACCCAGAGACCGGCGTGCCGACGCCGGCCAAGCTGCAGGAGCTGGACGTGGCCTGGGCGATCGACTACCTGCCGGGGTAGCAAAACAGCGGGCTCCCAGGCCCAGAACCTGCTGCCCGAAGAGAGGGATCACCATTGCTCGTCGAGGGCGCGTGAGGACAGCCTGACCTTCCTGCGCAGCCAGTCGGAGGTCAGGTTGTCTCAGGCTCAGAGAGCCTGTCGTCGCGAAGCACTTGCTGGGGTCCCGGGGCTTGGCGGGACCCCAGCTCCCGTCATTGTACATACTCTCCTAGACCCGTGGGCAGAAGGGCTACCTCGGACCACGGTAAACGCTGACCTGCACCCAACATCCCGATCGACCAAACGTTGCCGACCAGCTCGCCGTGGACGTTGTACACCGCTCCCCCGGAATCGCCAGGTTCGAGCGCATTTCCTGGATCCTCGATCCTGGCCAGACCGCCCTTCACGCTGGATATCGCCGTCTCTAGGAGTGCAAACTGCCCACGGGCACCGTCCCAGTGCATCACAGAGACGGGGTCGCCTGCAGAGAGCTGGGCCGGGTCGCCCAAGGAAACGGCTTCGGGCAGATGCATCCACTCCGGGAGGACGAGCAAGGTGGTCCCCGCATCCGCATACAGCACGTCCATCGAGCTCATATCCACTGATGCAGAAATAGCGGTGCTCTGCAGGGCGATGACCATGGCCTCGTGGACATATGCCGGATCGTGAAAGGAGCGGTAATGCCCGTGTGTCAGGATCGTGTGCTGCCCTACCACCGTACCCAGGCCCTCCGCCAAATCTAGGATCGGCCTGCCATCCCGTCCCAGGGCCACGCTTTGGTGCTGCAGGTGAACCATTGCTGCCGGCAACGCCCGCAGGTCGTTCTCTCGGTTCGCCCATACGTCCGCCTCCACGAGCGAACCCAAGGCCAGGAGCGCAGAAGGGACTGGCGTCAACAGGTGTGGATGCTGGGCAGGAACGCGCGGCTGGGATCCGCTTCCCGCGGCCAGGAGCAGCACGGTCAGAAAGACCCATGCGCTCCGTAAGCGCCTCAGTCGCCCGTGCTCCTGGGCCAGACGCTCGCCTTCTTTGGCCCGTATGGTGTAGACCTCGATTCTGCTCACAAATGTGCCGTACATTGTTTGGATTCCTCTCGCACGTCCGTGCGCTTTGGTTGCCGGCCTCTATCACTTGCAGGATACCCGGTGATCGTTCGTCGACCATTCGGCCAAGCGTTCGCAAAAGCGTTCCGAAAAGCGATCTTGGCGTTCGTAGTAGTGGCTTTAGCCGGCATGGGCTTGCCGGTCCTTCGCCCGGCAAGCCGGTACCCACCAACGCCTTCAGCCGGGGTGTTGCATCACCCTCTGACGGCGTCATTGCGAGCGAAGCGTCGGACGCTTCGTCCGCGCAATCTCCACCGTGCGTCAAGGAGGTCGATCTTGGTCTCCGTATGTGCCTTGGGGATTGCTTCGGCGCGGAAAGCACGCGCCTCGCAATGACAAGACGTGGCACCGGCTCGCAAGGACAATGCAGCAGCCCTGCGGTCGCTCGGCGATCGTATTGCTTGTCCTCGCGTCTGGCGGTATAATAGACAGCAGAAGGAGTGGCGTGGGTGCGCAGCATCTGCCTCTGTCGCCCTGTCCCGGAAATCCCTCGTCAACGTCTTGATGCGACGGCTCCCGCCGTGCACCCCTGTAGGCGCAAGAGGTCTTCCGATGTCCAGATTGGCGCTGTGCCTGCTCGGCCCGCCACGTGTCGAGCGCGACGGGGAAGCGCTCGACCTAGGCGCGCGCAAGAACGTGGCCCTCATCGCATGCCTGGCACTCACCGGCGAAGCGCACACCCGGGAGGCGCTGGTCACCTTGCTGTGGCCGGAACTCGAGCCCAGCCGGGCGCGCGCCAACCTGCGCCGCAACCTATCGCTGCTGCGGAGCGCGCTGGGCACAGAGTGGTTGGATACGGATCGCGAGCGTGTCGGCCTGAACCCAGACGGCGATCTGTGGCTGGACGTGCGTGCCTTTCGCGCCCTGCTGGCTGGCTGGCGCAAGCACGGGCATGGACCAGACGAGGTCTGTGCCCAGTGCCTGGAGGGGCTGAGCGAGGCGGCGGAGCTGTACCGGGGGGATTTCCTCGCCGGGTTCAGCCTGCGCGACAGCGTGGCCTATGACGACTGGCAGTTCTTCCAGAGCGAGAGCCTGCGCCAGGAGATGGCCTCTGCGCTAGAGCGGCTGGTGCGCGGTCACAGCCAGCGCGGGGCGTACGCGTCGGCGGTGCCGTATGCGCGGCGCTGGGCCGCGCTCGATCCGCTGCACGAACCGGCGCACTATTACCTGATGCGGTCGTACGCTCGCTCGGGGCAGCGGGCGGCGGCGCTGCGTCAGTATGAGGAATGTGCGCGGGTGCTGGAGGCGGAGCTAGGCACATGCCCGTGCGAGGAGACGACGCGGCTCTACCGGGCGATCGTAGAGGGACGGGAGGGTCCTTCGCCCGCAGGGCGCCCGCTCGCTGAGCACATCCCCACAGAGCCCGTGCCCGAACGCCGTTCTCCCTCGCAGGCCCAAGACCACAGACACAACCTGCCTGCGCAGCCCACGCCCTTTATCGGGCGCGAGGCGCAGCTGGCCGAGGTGAGTGAGCTACTGCGCCGCCCCGAGGTGCGCATGTTGACGCTGACCGGCGCCGGGGGCGCGGGCAAAACGCGCCTGGCGCTGCAGGTCGCCTCTGGGATGCTGTCCGAGTACCCAGATGGGGTGGTTTTCGTGGACCTGGCGCCGGTACGCGACCCCGGGCTGGTGGTGCCCACCATCGCCAAGACGCTGGGTGTGATCGAATCGGGCGGCGAGCCGCTGCTGGAGACGGTCAAGTATGCATTGGGGCAGCGACGGCTAGTGTTGCTGCTGGACAACTTTGAGCAGGTGATCGCGGCGGCGCGGGAAGTGGGCGAGCTGCTGGCCGCGGCGCCTAACCTCGTGATACTGGCCACGAGCCGGACGCCGCTGCGCCTCTCCGGGGAGTTCGAGTACCTGGTGCCTCCGATGGCCGTGCCTGGCCCTGAGGACCTGCCGCCGTTGGAGTGGCTGGCGCAGGTGGAGGGGGTGCGGCTCTTTGTGCAGCGGGCGGGAAAGGTGCGGCCGGACTTTTGCTTGACCGAGGAGGTGGCTCCGGCGGTAGCCGAGATCTGTGCCCGGCTGGATGGGCTGCCGCTGGCGGTGGAGCTGGCGGCGGCGCGGGTGCGGCTGCTCTCCCCGGGGGCGATCGTGTCGCGCTTGGCACACGGGCTGGCGTTCCTGACCGGAGGGGTGCGGGACGTGCCGGCCCGGCAGCGCACGATCCGGGCGACGATCGCGTGGAGCCACGACCTGCTGGCGGAGGACGAGCGCGCCCTGTTCTCACAGCTGGGCGTGTTCGCGGGCGAGTTTACGCTGGAGGCGGCGGAGGCGGTGGTCGTGCTGCCCTCCGGAGTCCCGGTGCTGGACGGGCTGGAGTCGCTGGTGGAGCAGAGCTTGCTCCACGTCACCGGGAGGGTACCCGAGCCGCGCTTCCGGATGCTGGAGGTGGTGCGCGAGTACGCCCTGGAGCGGCTCGCGGAAAGGGGAGAGGAGGCGGCGGCCCGGGAGCGGCACGTGCGAACATACCTGGCGCTGGCCGAGGCGGGCGAGGAGGGGCTGTGCGGGCCGGAGGCGGGGGCGTGGGTCCAGTGGTTGGCGAGAGCGCACGACAACCTGCGGGCCGCACTGTCGTGGTCGATGGACCGGCCCGGTGACACGGGTCCACGTTTGGCGGGGGCCCTGGGGGAGTTCTGGTACGCACGTTGCCACTTTAGTGAAGGGCGCGGCTGGCTGGCCCGAGCGCTGGCCAAATGCCGCTCTCTTGGCCGCGAGGCGAACCCGGTCCACGCCAAGGCGCTGATGGTTGCCAGTTGGCTGGAACCATGGACGGAGGTGGCTGTGCCTCAGTCCCTGTTGGAGGCAAGCGTGCGCCAATGGCGCGCATTGGGGGACGAGCGTGGCCTGTCCCGGGCCCTGCCGTACCTGGTGCTCAACACCATGCGGCGGGGAAAGCTTGCCGAGGCGCGCCTCCTCGCGGAGGAGAGTGTGGCTCTGTGCCGCCGCACGAGGAACCAGTACGACCTAGCCGTGGCACTTCACCAGTTGGCGGAGGTGTACAGGATCGGCGGTGACTATAGGCGCGCCGTTGCAGTCCTTGAAGAGAGCCTGGCTCGGGCCCGGGAGACGGGGAGTGCTTACATGATGGCTCACGCGACCGGCTCTCTGGGCCGGGTGGCACTGGATCAAGGGGATCCCTTCGCAGCGCGATTGGCGATCGAGCGCGCCCGGGCGCTGTACCGGGAAGCGGGGAGGGGGGTAGACGAAGCGTATGCGCTCCTCGAAATGGGGAGGCTATGGTATGCGGGTGGCGATCGCGAGCTGGCCAGGGCGTCCTGGGAAGAGAGCCTCGAGATCACGCAGAGAGGGGGTGATAGGCTCTTTGTCGCACAGGTTCTCTACAGTCTGGGTTTCGCGTCCCTTGCCGAGGGCAACTCGCAGCGGGCAAGCGAGCTCCTGACGGAAGGCCTAGGGCTCATCCGAAAGGCCGGAGGCGAGGTCGGAGGCGAGCAAGACACCGCCTGGTGCTTGGCGGGGCTGGCAGGCGTGGCCGGAATGCGCGGGCAGGCCCAGCGGGCGGCACGGCTGTTGGGGGCCGCGGGTGTGCTCATGCGCGTCCGTAGGACGGATTCTCGGAGGTCCTTCGACGCAGACCGCGAAGCTATCGCGTCCGCGGTGCGCGCCGAGCTGGACGAGAAGACGTTCGCCGCGGCCTGGGAGGAAGGGCGGTCGCTGGCGGAAAACGACTGGGAGCGGGTGGTCGCCTATGCGCTGGAAGGAGAGGACATGTAGCGCACACGTTCCAGCTCCCTTGATCCTCCGCACTTGGCTCTGGTAGCGACCCCGCTTGTGCCTGAGACCGACGCCGCCAGGTATAGAAACGAGGCCCCGACCCGTTGGCAGCCTGCCCTCTCCTTGGATTCCGTGCGGTGCCTGGAGCCCCGGTCTTCCTGGGCCAGGCGTTCGCAAAGTGATCTTTCCCCAACGGAATCCCGATCTACCCACTTTTCCCCAACCCAATCCAACCTATCCCGTCGCCGGAGGGGAGCAAGATATGCTATACTATGGGTGCGGCGTCGTCCAACCTGCAGTAGAGAGGAATGATGGAGCAGAGGGGACCTTCGTCTCGGTGGGGACAAACCACAAAGCTGCTGATGGCCCTGGTGCTGATCAGCCTGATCGCGTTCGTGCTCTATGGCGTGCGCACCGTGCTCGCGCCGCTGGTGCTCGCCTCGCTATTTGCCTATATCGTGGCCCCGGTGGTGGGCTGGCTAAAGAGACGCCTTCACCTTCCGCGCGGGCTGGGCGCGCTGCTGATCTACCTGATCGGGCTGGGCTTGCTTGCGGCCGCGCCGGCCGTCCTGATCCCGACCGTCGTTAATAACGTGAGCGATCTGGTCAACAGCCTGAACAGCATCATCAACAGTGCCCTCGCCTGGCTGGATCAGACGCAGCAGATCACAATCTTGGGACGCGCCATTCCTCTCCCGGCCCTCGAACTTCCTGCCATCAATCTCGACCGGATCATCACCCTGATCCAGCAGGGGATCTCGCCCGTCGCCGGCGGGTTCTTTTCGGTGTTGAGAGCGTTGGGTTCGGCGGTGACGTCGTTCTTGTTCATGGCCGTGGTAGCGTTCTACCTGATGGTGGATGCCGAGCAGATCGGCCCGGCGCTAGTCCGGCTCGCCCCGCCATCACACCGCGAGGAAGCAGCAAAGCTGCTGCAGCAGATCAACGCGACCTGGAACGCGTTCGTGCGCGGGCAGTTGCTGCTCTCCCTCAGCGTGGGCACAGTGACGGCGATCGCGATGGCCGCGCTCGGCGTGCGCTTTGCCATCGCCCTGGGCATTGTCGCAGGCGTGCTGGAGATCGTCCCTGGCCTAGGGCCTATCCTCTCCGCTATACCCGCCGTCCTGTTGGCGCTCTTTGAGGGAGCAGCCAGCCTGCCGCTGACCCATTTCTGGGCTGCGGTCGTCGTCGCGGGGGCCTACGTCCTGATCCAGCAGTTGGAGAATAACCTCCTCGTGCCGCGCATCCTCGGTGCGTCGCTCGAACTCCATCCGCTGGTAGTGATCGTGGGCGTGCTGGCAGGCGCCACGCTGTGGGGCATCCTCGGCGCGCTGCTGGCAGCACCGACGATCTCGACGCTGCGCGTCGTGGTGGGCTACATCTATCGCAAGCTGCTCGATATGGAGCCCTTTCCCAAGCCGCCGCCCTTTCCCGAGCGCGTTGTAGACCGTGATGTACGCGCGATCCTGTTCGACCTGGACGGCACTTTGCTCGACACGGACGAGCTGGTGATCGAGTACGTCGCCGAGCGCCTGCGCAAGGTGCCGCTGCTGCGGCACCTGTACAACAGCCAGCGGTTGGCACGACGGATCATGGCCGGCAGCGAGCAGCCGCTGGCGTTCATCCAGCGCTGGCTGGACCTGTTTGGGGCGGACGGCCATACCCTCTCGTGGGGCAAGTGGCTCGAGATGATGAATGACCAGCTCGACGCATCGCGCTATCTGCCGGTGGACGGGGTGATCGACCTGATCCGCCGGATCAGCAGACACTATGACCTGGCGATCGTGACCTCGCGTAACCGTGCGGACGTGGATCAGTTCATAGAAGACTTTCAGTTGAACAAGTGTTTTGCCGCAGTGGTAGCTTGGGATGACGTCCGGCGCCACAAACCTTCTCCCGACCCGATCCGCTGTGCGGCTAAGCGGCTGGGCCGTACGCCCGAGCAGTGCATCCTAGTCGGGGACACGCCACTCGACATCCGCGCCGGGCAGCGGGCTGGCGCCTTGACGGTGGGGGTGCTCTGTGGTTTCGGCGAGCGGCCCCAGATGGAACGGCAGGAGCCGGACCTGATCTTGGATACGACGGCCGACCTGATCGAGCACCTGCCTAACGGGTTCGAGCCAGATGACGATCAGCCCGAACCCAGCCCGTGCGACGCGACCTCAACGTCAACTCCAATGCCCGTGTAGGCTCTTTGGCCCGCGAGCCGCCTTTCCTTCTCCAGATAGACAATCATCCTCGCCAATCATCCACTTGCATGATGATCGCTTGCCCGGTCTACGGGTATACTGTGCATGAACGGCTCGCGCAGGGACAACAGCATGCCGCGCAGGGGCACGGATACGCCTCCTGGCACACCTAGGCGCTTCCCAGCGGCTCTATGCGCCTCTTGGCGCGTTTTTGCTGCACGTGAGCTCGGGATCGGGTATACTCGTGCTAGACATCGGGTGCATCCGGGCGGAGCTTTCCGCCTGGTTCGACGCCCGGCGCAAGTCGATGGTCAGGCTGTGTACGAGACACGTCGCACGAACAGCCTGGCTCCGCCGAAGGAGGATCAGCGTGCGCACGATCGAGATCTCACACGTAGCCAAGTCGTTTGGCCGTACGCAGGCTGTGGCCGACGTCTCTTTGGCTGTGGCACAGGGAGAAATCTTTGGCCTGCTCGGCCCGAACGGCGCCGGCAAGACGACGACGATCCGCATGATGCTGGGCATCTACCAGCCAGAGGGCGGCACCATCTCCGTCCTCGGCGGGCCGATGACAGAGCAGAAAAAGAACCGGATCGGGTACATGCCCGAGGAGCGCGGCCTGTACCAAAACGTGTCACTGGAAAAGGGCCTGACCTACCTGTGCGTCTTGAAGGGACTGCCCAGGACGGAGGCACGCCGACGCATAGGCGCCTACCTGGAACGGCTCGACCTGGCTCCCCACCGCACGAAAAAGATCAAGGAGCTGAGCAAGGGCATGCAGCAAAAGGCACAGGTGATCGCCGCGATCGCGCACGAGCCCGAGCTGCTGATCGTCGACGAGCCATTTGCCTCTCTCGACCCGGTCAACACGCGCGTAGTGAAGGAGCTGATCGAGGAGCTGAGCAAGCGCGGCACGACCGTCCTGATGTCCACGCACCAGATGCACCAGGTGGAGGAGCTGTGCGACCGCATCGCGCTGATCCACGAGGGACGCAACGTGCTGTACGGCGATCTGGACCGGATCCGGCGCCGTTATGCAGGCAATGCGGTGCTGCTGCAGACGGACGATGCGCTCCCTGCCCTGGCCGGCGTGACGGACGTGTCACGGCAGAACGGCGATTACAGGCTGACACTGGCGCAAGGGACCACGCCGCAAGCGGTGCTGGAGCGCCTGGTATCGAGCGGCGTGCAGGTCGACAAGTTCGAGATCGCCATGCCCACGCTGGACGAGGTCTTTGTCCGGATCGTGACCGGCGCCGGAAAAGGGGAAGGTGCGTGATGCACAAGTTATGGGCGATCGCAGGCTATGAATACCAGCGGCACGTGCGCAGGCCGAGCTTTTTGCTGTCCCTGCTCAGCGTGCCGCTGCTGGTGGCGATCGTGATCGGGATCTCGGCCCTGGTCGACGCGCTACGACCCGTGCGAGCCCAGGCGGTCGGTTACGTCGATCCCTCTGGCACGCTGCCCACGGCGCTGGCCGAGCGGGGTACGCTGGGGATCGGCGACGGCGTGACCTGGGTGCGGTTTGACACCGAGGCAGCGGCGCAGGACGCCCTGGCGGCAGGTGAGATCGCGGCCTACTATCACTTGCCGAGGGATTACCCGGCCACACGCCAGGGAGAGCTGGTCTATGCCGAGGAACCGGACCCTGCCGCTGCGCGCCAGCTACGCGAACTGCTACGCGCCGTGCTGGTGGTGGGACAACCCACCGCAGTCGTACGGCGGATCGTGGAGGGCAGCAGGCTCGTTATCCGGCTGCCCGGCGCTGTGCCCGGCGGGCCACGCGAGTTCCGCGGCGCGCCGACGGCGGGGCAACTGCTCCCTGCACTGACCGGCCTGGCCCTGATGGTGCTCACCTTTGTCAGTTCCGGCTACCTGATGGCCGCAGTAGGGGACG
>Ga0307425_1002118_pt1 | contig 11397 bp, 6 predicted proteins | sample SalMarWE160330MG_FD_202152 | JGI IMG/M metagenome (GOLD analysis project Ga0307425, IMG submission 202152) | Salt marsh sediment microbial communities from the Plum Island Ecosystem LTER, Massachusetts, United States - WE1603-30 | ecosystem: Environmental > Aquatic > Marine > Intertidal zone >... | reverse complement strand
GTAAAGTTATGGTGGATCGAAATATGGGATTTGGCGTACCTGGCATCATCGATCTCGATGGCGCCGCCGTCCGCCCCCCCGCCGTAGCTTTCGGGTCCCCAGCCGATCCTGGGATCAACCACGCTGTAATTGAAGATGCGGTTGTAACGGACTTCCTGGAAGTCGGCCCCGAGCCATATACCTATCGGGCCCCAGTTCCATTTTTTCAGCACGCGGTTGCAATCGTGGATGTAATTGCGCTCAATAAGCGTGTGCGGACCGTAGCTCCTGATGCCTGCCCCGCAGTCCCGTATCTCATTGTCGCGGACGATGCAATGTGCAGCTGTGTGGTCCACATATACGGCTCCAAGCTGCCACATGGTCTCGAAACCTCCTGTGGATCCGGGCAGATCCGCGACCGTATGGTGAAAATAGAGATGTTCGACGATGGTGTAACTTCCTTCCAGGCGTATGCAGTTCCCGAAATTCCTGTCTTCAGGATCAAAAAACGGGTTGGTAAATGCCGGCGGAGGCAGCCCGGGGTCCCCGTAATCGGTCAGGGTAATGTACCGGTCCCTTGTCCCGGAACCACTGATATACACGGTACCGGTAAATTCCGAACCCCGTTTGAACCTTATGCTGTCCCCCGGACCCAGGCCGATCCCCTCCAGTTTTAAAAGAGATTTCCAGGGTTTGTCCCCGGATCTTCCTTCGTTTTCGTCCTTTCCCGACCTGGAATCCACAAAATAGACGGAAGGCCCTTCATGCCCTGCCCGGCTTGCGACAAGACCGGGGCAACCGTAACTGAAACCGATACACAATAAAACCATATGGCCTCCCGCGATAATCAGCATAGAGCGTCCTCCCGGTTTAATCCCATAGTCCTGCAGGATCGATTACGGGTAACCCTTTCTCCCCCGCAGCTCCAACACCTTACTTCAATGCCCTTATCCCATCAGTTGAACTCGGGATCCTCCAGGTTTTCCACGGAGAAATTCCCGACTGAAATCCAGTTGGATCCTGTAAGCCTGGTACCGTTAAAGACGAAATCGTCAAACGTGAAGCCGTCAAACTTTGCCGGCGGGTTATTCCCGATGATAAAGTTATGGTAATCCGTGCTCATGTCCATCGTAACATCCCAGTTTTTCATGACCAGGCCGTGGATATCTATAGGAGTGAAATCATCGGGCCTGAGGTTGATGATCTGGGCAACTGGATTCTCCGTGACCACATCTTCCACCAGCCAGTTTTCCTGCAGGGAATATCTTCCTGCATCATGGTACCGGTTGCCCACGCAGTTGAAAAGGCCGCTGTTGAAGCGGGACTGGTCCCATTCCGCGTGCAGGACATCGACCCTGCTGATCCTCACGTTCCTGGCCGTCGATCCCCCGACGGCGCCGCCCCAGCTCATCTGGATGATGGCCCCGTTGTCAAGCTGCCAGCAGACGATGTCCGAAAAGGTGATGTTGTCCCTGTATACTTTGATGTTGTCATCGTTGGCCCAGATGAAACAATGCGAGACAGTGGATCCGGCATATGCGGCTATACCGTCAACATTATAGACCCAGCCTCCGATGACCTTGACCCATTCCACCAGGTTGTTCTGGCCGATGAGCCGCACGGAGAAGCGTTTCGAGTCCTCCACCACAATCCCCTGCAGGACGATGTTGTCACTCTGGTTGATGGCCTCGACGGTATGCGATGCCCGGTAATCTATCCGTCCTGCCGAGAGCACCCCCCTGCCGAATATTCTGACATCCGGCCTTCCGTCCATGATCAGGGTCCCGTAAACCCAGGCCCCTCCCTCGAGGTAGACGTTGCTGATGCCTGCCGGAATATGATAAATGCCGATGTCGTGCACGCCGCTTTTAAAATACAGCCCGGTATAGCCTGAAGGCACGGAGGAGACCATGGACGCGTCCGCATTTTCCAGGACCAGGTAATGGTCCTCTTCCGGTGAGGGGATGCCTGTTTCCAGGGGATTCGCAAAGATCATCAGGCCGCTCTTGTACCCGTCCTCGCCCACTTCGACCGAGAATTGCCCGGGTTCCCTCAGGGTGAACCTTATCACACCTCCCTCGACGACCGGCTTGATTCCGTACCTTGAAGGCAGGATACGCACCGCACCCGCCAATGGCACCTTCCCTTCGTCGAGGATCCTCACCTCGACTTTTACGCTTCCGGAAAAGGAGAAATTGACCCAGCTGACGCTCCTGCCTCTGAACTTATCCAGCGGGGCCTTGTCCTTCGCCAGCATGTTCATGTAGCCGGCCTGGTATAGCGGGCATGCATTCCGGAAAACCACGGGCTCGATCGATTTTTTACCCTGTATCAGCCTCACCTGGTAGATGCCGGATAATGGGACACCGGGATAGTCCTGGGGATCCTCGTAGGTCACCAATTTGTCGTTCCCTGAAACCGGGATATCCGGAATTTCCTCCGGCGGATACCGGTACTCCTGTTCGCAGCCGGTTGCCAGGGTCAGAAGGAAGGCCGGCAGCAGGAGTTTTTTTATAAATCTGGTGGTTGTCACAGTCATTTATTGCAGGTGATCCGGGTCCGGTTCGGGCCGCCGGTTCAAAGTTATCAAAACCCGTGCAAATTGCCCGGGCAGAGAAAATATCACATCCTGTCTGAAAAAAGAATTAACCGCGAATCAGGAAGGAATGCTTCTCATGAACATGGCCTGCAACCTCCTGTTTCGCGGTTAATTTCAATACCAATTCCAAACTATCTAAATAAGGAACCTAATTTAAACCAGTTAACGTTTGATAAATTTAAGCGTATGACCTTCCGTGCTTATGAAATAAAATCCGGGATGAAGGTCGCAGACATCGATCCGCGTTTCCCTCTCGCTGGAAAAAATGGTCTTCACCACCCTGCCGGTGAGGTTCCTGATGGTCAGGATCTCCGGATGATCATTCGCGCGGGAAAGGATCACATAATCCCTCGCCGGCACGGGATAAACCTTTACTGCATCGGCAACCGGTGCATTCAGTCCCTCCGGTGCTACCCGTACAAAATATACATGATAGGTTACGATTGTGGTGCCGTCTTCCGCCGTGACCACCACGTCGGTAACCCTGTCCGCCGAATCCGCCGACATGATATCCGTCGCCGGGATCACCTCGTAGGTGGCATTTTCATCGGTGGGCGTTGCATCCACGGTCGGGACCTGGTCAAAGTCCGAAGGCAGGTAGACGGTATAGAACTTGTGACCGGCATTGAAAGTATCAATGGCTACTCCCTCGACCTTCAGCTCCTTAAGGGTGGCATCGGTGGATACGACGGGACCGGCCTGGATCATGACGCTCGCATCGTCCAGGTACATGACCTCTTCCCCGTCGAAACCTTCCTGGTTGTAGGACCGGAAGAACACGTCCACGGTATCGGTCTTGTAGCAGGGCCAGGACCAGGTAAATTCCTGCCATTCATTCAGGATGGTATTGTCGGTGTGTATCCCCGAACTGCTGGAGAAGGTGTATCCTCCCGGCTTTCCGATGACCCAGGCAAAGAAGTTGGTGCCTTCCGTGTGGTAAGCCCAGACGCTTAAAGTGTAGGTCATCCCGGAATCGACGATCACGTTCATCTCCTGCCCGAAATCGGTGGTGGCCTTGTTACCGGTTATGGTTACTGCAGCCGAATAAGACCCGCCGTGGACAATGCTGGATTCCTGCGCCACGGATATGCCGTCCTTGATGATATCCCAGCCGACGGCCGAGTCGTTCTCCCAGGTTTCAAAACCCGGGTTCTCAAGGAGTTCCACAGCCGGGGGTATTTCTGTAATGGTGGCGTCATCCAGGTACATCACCTCTTCCCCGTCGAATCCCGCCTGGTTGTAGGACCTGAAGAACACATCGACCGTATCCGTGGTAAACGAGGTCCATTGCCAGGTGAACTCCTGCCAGTCATTCACGATGGTATTGTCGGTATGTATCCCGGAACTGCTTGAGAAATTATACGCTCCCGGTTTCCCAACGACCCAGGCAAAAAAGTTGGTTCCCTCGGTATGATAGGCCCATACGGAAAAAATATAGGTTGCCCCGGAGTCCGTAATGAACTGCATCGACTGTCCAAAATCAGTTGTGGCCTTGTTCCCGGTTAAGGTAACTGCTGCAGAAGAAGACCCGCCGTGCACAATGGTTCCTTCCTGTGCTACGGATATGCCATCTTTCTGAATGTCCCAGCCTGTAGGAGATCCGGCATCCCACGTTTCGAAGTCCCCGTTCTCAAGCAGGTTCTGGGCAAAGGATGTACTGCCTGCCGCGAACAAAAACAGAAAGGTGGTCAGTCCCAATACTTTTGCGTAACATTTTTTCATAAAGCTCTAATTTTTAATTGATTATTAAACAGTTATGGCCAAATATAGATATAATTAAAGATTTAAACAAACGTTTGCGCAAATAATTTGTTACAAATTAAAATAATTTATTTTTCAAATCCGTAATGTTCTAATAAATAGGGAATATCTTCATTTTTACTGAAGATCAGAACGCCCTGTCCAGCATTTTCCGACTTGAAGTCTATAAGTTTGCCCAGCAGGTCCCTTGTAACGGGACCGGATCCTCCTGAGGCCCTTGTTTCCTGTATTTCCAGATCAAGTTCTGCGTATTCCAGCATCAGGATCAATTTCGAAAGATTTCCGGCGACGACAGGATTGACATGCGTTTGAGCAGATTCGGCATCCCGGAGGTGCTGCCTGATCCTCCTCCGTGCATCCCGTATACCGGACGGGGATTTCAGGCTGGAATTTGCGATGTTGCCGTAAAACCTCACCGTTTCCTCCAGGCATGAAAACGCCGCGGCGGCAGCATCCCGGGCCGGGCCATACCGCGCCGAGCAGAAAGAGAGAATCAGGGAATCGACGTTGATCCGGGGATCCCATTCCAGCTTTCCCAGTACATAATGGTTGAGTTCATAGGTGTACCAGTCCCCCGGCTCCGCATAGCAGGATATTCCCTGCAAGGGAATCCCGGAGTACCACTCAAGGTCTTTTTGCATATAATGCGGGATCAGGTTCGGGAGGGATTTCCAGGCGTACTTCCGGTAATAGCTGTAGATGCCGATTTCCCCGCTGAAAGTCTTCCTCCATTCCAGGATGGCACCGGCATAGATCCTGTTCTGAGGGGAGGCCGTATCGTAGATCTGTTTTTCAAAATTCTGGCGTATGGGACAGATATCCACCAGTATGTTCGCGTTCATGGGGACGGGCCGGAGCGTGGCTGCAAAGGCGATCGTTTCCAGCCTGAGCGCAGGCCGCCCGGCCTTTATGGCGTTATACACCTCCCCGGCCAGCTTTGCCTGCCGTTCTCCCGGAAGCTCAGCACCGGTTTCCCCTGATGCCCCCCAAACCGCATTATCCGGCGGCCATAGGTCGAACACATCGATCTCCGGTTGGCTGTCCAGGTAAGCCGCGACATTCGCGATGAAATAGTCCACCGCTTCCTTGTCCGAAGTGTTGAAGACCGTATTCATCGAACGCGAGGGACGGCCATCCGCGTCTTTTCCGAACCATTCCGGATGCCTTACGAACAATTCCCCGCCTTCCATTTCAGGATTCAGGAAATTCTGGTAACCGTGCTGGCCCACTTCAAGGGTGATCCCCCGTTTTTCGATCTCCGGCAGGACGGCCAGGTAATCGTCCCAGACCATCCTTCCCCGGTGGTTGAGGTCCATCGGGACCATCAGGGTATTTAACCGGTTCTTCGTCATCCAGTCCACGATCCTGGCCAGCGAGGCCGTATCCAGCGATCTGCCTTCCGCCATATCCAGCTTCCTGCGCCTGAAAGCCGGCGCCCGGGTGATGTTCATGTTCGCAGGTACGGTCAGGCAGGGCATGCGGGGTATGATCCCGGCATTACCCCCGTAAAATCCGAAATCCGGGGCCAGCCAGCGGCAGCCCAGCAGTTCGAGAAAATCGTACACGGCATAGAGGACGGCCGGGTCCGAACCCCCGGAAAGTGTTACGTTCACCGGACCCGATGCCAGCCTGTAGGCTTCGGCCGCCAGGGAGCTGTCCCCTTCCAGGACGATGCACGGTGCCTGCCGCGGCTTCCCCTGAACCACCGGGAATTCGGCCCCGCTCAGGAGCCCGAGGTATTTTTTCAGTTCATCCGCCGCGAATTGCAGGGTGGCCGAAGGCCGGCGGGGGACCACAATGAGGTACCCGGTGCTGTCCCCCGAGGCAAGGGTCAGGGCCTGGCCCGTATCCCCGCAGCCCGCGAGCGGGAGCAGTAAAACAATCGGTAGGAGCTGGCGGGAAAATTTCATTCTTCGACCGGGGCCTTTATGCTTTCCTGGATCCACGTAAGCCGCCAGGCCCCGTCCTGCCTGCCCCCGGCCTCGAAATAGGGCAGGAACAGCAGGGCCGGTTTGCCGGAGACCGTAAGTCGGTATGCCTGTGCATCGGATCCGGCGCCGGTTTTCACCGGTACGAACGCACTTTCGGGGTTCCTTTCCGGCAGGGGATAGACCGTCTCCCTCTCCGCCCCGCCGATCAATCCGCCGGTGGCGTAAACCAGGGGTCCCCTGCTCATGGCAAACCACCTGACCCTGTAATAGTCCAGGTGCCTTTGCCGGGCCCGTGCAAATTCCGGCCTGTACGACAACCTGGTCCTGAAGGGGAAACGGATCTCGATCCCGGTGTGTTTCCCCCAGGCCCGCTCGATCCTGAAAAAATCGCCTGCCTGCGCTTCGCTGCAGTCCACCGCCTTGCCGTCGATGCTCAGGCTGACCGAGTCCGCCCAGTCCGGTATCCTGAAAAACAGGGGGAAGCTCGATCTTTTGCCCAATTGCAGGGTGATCCGGATGTCTCCTCCGAAGGGATAGGAAGTTTCCTGTTTGATCGCAATTTGATTTTCATCCCCCAGGGTAAGCTTCGCTTCGCTCGGGGTGTAAAGGTTGAACGAGATGCCGTTCTCCCGTTTCGAACAGACCAGGGCTGGGATCTCTTCCAGGGCCATGGCCCCGGATGAGGGACAGCAATCGTTGAAGTTGGCGTGGTACCTGGCCCCGTTTACAAAGCTGTGGTAGCACCACCGCATGCCGTCCGGGTACCGGGCACCCAGCAGGGCATTGTAGGCGGTTTTCTCGATTTCCTGGGCGTAACGGGCATTCCCGGTGATCTCAAACAGGGTCCGGTTCAGCTGGACCCAGGCCATGGAACTGCAGGTTTCCGTAAAACCGTAAGGGCTCCAGAATCCCGCTGGATTGAACAATTCGGAAAATTTCCCGATGCCGCCCCAGGGGCCCCCGCAGACCGTAAGGTGATGGGCGGAAATGTCCAGCCATCCGTTCCCGGCAGCCTCCAGGTAGCGCCGATCGCCCGTTGCCCGGTACAGCTTGGCCAGGGCCGTGAGGTTCCAGATCAGCTGGTAGGCTTTGCCGTCCCCGACATTGACCAGGTCCCCCTTTCGCAGGGCAACCCTGACCAGTCCGAGTCCCTCCCCCTCATCCAGCTCCCTGGCGATAAGCCGTGCGAAATTCAGGTAGCGCGGGTCACCCGTGAATTCGTACAATTCCACCACGGGATCCAGCATGACCGTGGCGGAAATCCCGTGGCGGGTACCGTAATCCGTAACCGGGTGCACGCCGTCACCGAAAGTCCGCAGGAAAAGCTCGCCGATGGATCTCGCCGCCTGCGCGTACCGTTCGTCTGGGAAATACCGGTTTACCTCCAGCAGGCCGAGCACCATGTAGCTCAGGTTCCAGACATCCCAGGAACGGTGATGCGAAGCCTCCGGGTTGGTCAGCCTCTGGTCAGCCGAATAGGTCCCAAGGTACCCGTCCTGATCCTGGTAGCTTACCAGCCGGTCGGCCGTCGTGGTCATCAGGGCCTTCAATCCGGGGTCGCCCGTGCGTTCGACGGCCAGCGCCGTCGTATACAGCCATTTCCCGGCATGCTCCCCGTACCAGTCCGTCCTTTCATTGTTCAACCGGGATCCCGGCGAGAAGATGTTGATCAGTTCCCCGTTGTCCCATCCGGGAAGGGCCTTCAGCCTTCCCTCTTCACTCTCCTGCATCGCCCTGCCGAGCACTCCCCCGACGCTGACAGCTGCCGGGTCCGGCAGTTGAACCCGCATCTGCGGCACATCCGGCGCGGTGCCTGCCCGGCCCGGTATCACGGGATACAGGTTGCAGGCCGGTCCCGCGAGCAGGAGAGCCAGTCCTAGGGAAAGCCTTAACCGGGAATTGTTCCTTATCGCATTCATCTGAGCTACAAAATGGTCGGCAGAAACTGCTCGAACGCGATCCCCCGGTCCCTGAATACCAGGGTATCGAGGACGTGATGACTGTAGAGGCCAACCCTGTAACGGTAATCCAGGGTGAAAACGTCCCTGTCCCGGCCACCCCAGCTGTCCCCCCCGGGCACATACGAGCCGCTTCCGGTCCCGATAACCCGATAGGTCGCCCCTTCGGCAGTCTCCACCCGGACCTCTCCGGATGCGGGATCGACCGTAAGCATCACCGCATATTCGTCGCCGACGGAGGCTCCCGAAAAATTCGTTCTCAGGACGTACCTGCCGTCCGTAGCCATGCTTACCACCTGGTCCCGTTCCACATATTTTTCCCGGTATATTGCACTGTCCGTGATGGCGCCGAATGCGTCCGTGCCGTAATCGGTCCCCCTCCTGAGGTAGTTCCCGTGGTATTCGTTGACATACCTGACCATGAAGAGCGTAAAATCCTTGGCCGGGGCGCCTGCATCCCAGTCCGCCGCCACCCTTTTATCGGGATCCGGCACGGTGGGGACCCCGCTGAGAATGGAATCGGCGTCCGTATAGGTGATCCTCAGCGGGATGACATAATGGTTCCCGGCGGAAAGGGTATCCGTGAGGAAATCCTGGCTCAGCTGCACCAGGATAAGCCCGCTGAACGAGCCCGCGGGAATGGTGACCTCATTCGCAGGATCCAGGGTATAGTATGATGCGGGAAGCGCTTTCACGTCATCCCCGAGGCTGTCGCAGAGGCTCTCATCAACTTCATAACCTACCACCCAGTCCCGGTTGTTCTCATACATCCCGCCGATCGTGACCCCGATGTGGAATTTGAGCTCCCTGTCGAGGGAATTGTCGATATCATCGGTGCCCAGCGAAAGGGTCCTCACGGGAAACTGGTAGGGGAAATAGACTGCGTTATAGTCGTAGTCGGGAAATTTATTTTCCTGATTTTCACAGGCCGCCAGGCAGGTTGCCGCCAGCAATAAAATCCACGCGTGTTTCATTTTGATTTTCATTACCATCCTTTATTCTGTGTAAGGTCGTATTTCAGGGTCTCAGCATAGGGGACCGGACCGTAGATCATATAACCGGAATAATTCCTGTTTTCCATGAATTGGACCTCGTACGGGGTTGGACTGTCGAAATCGATGTACATGGCGTGCACGGGAGCCGACATCACGGCGGGGAGGTTCCATCTGCGGATGTCCCAGAACCTCGACCCTTCGAAGCAGAGTTCTATCCTTCTTTCGTTCCGGACCAGCGCGCGGAAATCGTCCTGCGAAGGGGTCATGGAATTCAGCCAGGCATCCGATGCAAGGGCCGGAAGTCCCCCCCTTTCCCGGACTGCGCCCAGCACCTGCCTGGCGGTGAACCCGTAGCCCATCGGATCCGCATCGGGTCCCCATGCCTCGTTTGCGGCTTCCGCATAGTTGAGGAAGATCTCGGTGAAGCGGAAATAGGTGATGAAGTGCTCGGCCTGGGTCTCGTTTCCCGGGGTGAGGTTCACCTTGGTATCGAGCATGAATTTCTTTAGGTAGTACCCCGAGCGGGTGGAATTGACGGACCGGTTGATGCCGTCTTCCGGCGAGCCGGCGTCGGTGCTGATCGCCTCCTTGATGGTATTCCCGTTATAGACGATGTACGCGGCAAGCCTCGGGTCCCTTCCCGTATATGGATCTTCGGGGTCATAGCCGCTCGAGGCTTCCGTGATGGGAAGGCCGTCCTGCATGGGAAAGGCATCGACCAGTTCCTGGCTGGGATTGGTCCGGCCCATTCCGAACTGCGACGGCGGGAAATTGTCCCTTTCCAGGGAATTGCTGTTGCTCTTGGCGTTGCACCAGATGATCTCGGGATCCAGGTAATTCTTGTAGAATTCGAGTCCCGTGGAAGAGATGGCGGACAGCATTCCGTTGTCGCGTATGATCTCCCCGGCAGTTACGGCCGCTGTTCCCCAGTCAAGGTAGCCGAAAGCGGGACTCGCGGCAAACAGCGTCACCCTGGATTTAAGCGCCAGGGCCGCCAGCCCGGACATCCTGTTCTGGTACCTTGCCCCGAATGTGCTGTTGTATACGGGATCACCCGATACGTCGGCATAGGTGTTGGGCAGGTACTTCAGGGCCGTATCGACATCGGCCAGGATCTGATCAACGCATTCGGCATAGGAATTCCTGGCAAGGGCATAATCGTCAGTGATCGAGAAAACCCTGGTCACGATCGGGAATCCCAGCAGCTGTCCCCCGTCCGACATGCCGGCGTGGTATTCCAGGATCTGGAACTCCCACCAGGCCCTCAGCCCGTAGGCTTCTCCTTTCAGGCGTTCGAAATGGTTCCGGTTTACCTCCTCACTCTCCCAGGACCATTCGACCCGGTCCATTTTTTCAAGGAAGGAATTGATGTAAACGATCTCGTTGTAGGCCTGTGACCATTTGGACATGGGATAGAAGGAGGAGCTCCATTCACCGGTCGCCATTTTCAGGGCATCGGAATTTTTATCGTTCGTGGCGGCGTTATCTGCGGCAATGGCCTCACCGAAGGAATTGATCGAAGGCATGGCGTTGTATGCATGAAGCAGCAGTCCCTCGAAGAAGGCCGGATCGTTCAGCATTTCTTCCTCCGTCAGCCTGTTGTCCAGGTCCTGCTCGAGAAATTTCTCACATGATACAAGGCTCAGGGTGAGAGCGGCAGCAAACAGGACCCGGTGAATAGTTATTTTCATGACTCGGTCTTTTTTCATTAGAATGATGCATTGATTCCGGCTGCAAAGGTCCGGAACTGGGGATCGGTCCCGATATTCAATTCCCGTTTTTCCCGGATCCCCGAAATGGTGAAAAGGTTCGAAGCCCTCAGGTAAAACTGCAGCCCTGAAACAAAGCTCCGGTCGCTTATCCTTTGAGGCAGGTTTACGGTAAGCTGCACCCTCTGCAGGGTGAACCAGTTATTCTTGTCGATCCAGTAGGTTGAATTCCTGAAATTGTTCGAATTGTTCGTGGAGGAGAGCCTGGGATAGGTAGCGGTCCCGGCAGTTTCAGGGGTCCATCTCCCCAGTACCTGGGTGGAATATTTCCTTTCCCCGTACACCCAGTAATACGGATTGTTAAAAAAACTGCTCTGTCCCGCCTGGCCGGTCCCGATCACGAACAGCTCGAAGATCTTATAACGGAGGTTCAGGTGGACGGCATACTGGATACGCGGGTGACTG
>Ga0307425_1002117_pt1 | contig 11404 bp, 13 predicted proteins | sample SalMarWE160330MG_FD_202152 | JGI IMG/M metagenome (GOLD analysis project Ga0307425, IMG submission 202152) | Salt marsh sediment microbial communities from the Plum Island Ecosystem LTER, Massachusetts, United States - WE1603-30 | ecosystem: Environmental > Aquatic > Marine > Intertidal zone >... | reverse complement strand
TTCTTATTGAGCTTGAGCCAGGTCTGGTAAAGCTCCCGGCGGGGCAGGCCCGTCTCGCCGGCTAACGCCGCCACCGCCTCTCTGGCCGTGGCCCCGGCGGCGTACATTTCCTTAAGCTGCCGCTCGATTTCGTCGGTGAGCGCCGGCCTCGCCCCGGCGCCGCGCCCGGCGATGACCAGAGTGAACTCGCCCCGGGGCGCGCTGAAGTGTCTTATCGCCTCACTTACTGTCCCGCGGAAGACCTCCTCATGGAGCTTGGTCAGCTCGCGGGCGGCGGCCATTTTCCGGTCGCCCAGCGTCTCCAGAATGTCCGCAAGTGTTGCCTGTAGGCGGTGCGGCGCCTCCAGCACGATGAGCGTCCCCGGCTCGTCGGCTATTCCCGCCAGCGCCCGCTGGCGGGCGGCGCTCCGAGCCGGCAGGAAGCCCACGTAGAGGAACCTGTCGGTGGGCAGGCCGGAGACGGCCAGGGCGGTAGTCACCGCCGATGGCCCCGGCACCGGCACGACGGGGATGGCGTTCTCGTAAGCGGCCAGGATAAGCTCGTAGCCGGGGTCGGAGATGCCGGGCATGCCCGCCTCGGAGACGAGGGCGACGTCGCCCTCCCGCAGCTTACCCAGGATATAGTCCCGCTTGGCCAGCTTGTTGTGCTCGTAGTAGCTGGTCAGGGGTGTCTTGATTTCGTAGGCCGTCAGCAGCCGCCGCGTCTTGCGGGTGTCCTCGGCGGCGATGAGGTTCACCTCGCGCAGCACGCGCAACGCCCGGAGCGAGATGTCCTCCAGGTTACCGATGGGGGTGGCCACAACGTAAAGCGACGGCATTTTAGCTACTTCCTTAACATATTATTATATTACGCCGCACGCGGGACTGTCCAGGTGCGGGGGTAAAGGGGTGGTGAACTACGGGCTAAGCGGCGGATGAAACGAGGCGGCTTAATCTAGTCCATCTCGCGGTTGAAGAAGGCCAGGAAAGAGAGGATGGCGCCGCCGAGGAAAACGAACGTGCCGAAGATAAGATTGGCGTAGAGGCGCAGGTCGGCGTTGCCTACCAAAGTAACGTTAGCGTGGAAAAGGCCGATTCCCCCCACGATGAGGAAGACGAGTCCCACCACCATGAAGAAGGTAAACATGCCTTATCCTCTCGCTGCGGCCTTAGTGAACGAATTATAGAGGCAATAAGGGCGATTGTCAAATACGGCCCGCTTTCAGCGGCCGGCGGGAAATATCGGGTGAAAATACGGTTGCATCTTCTACCGGAAATTTGTTATAATGGATAGCACATAAATGTGCAGCGCGAAGGCTAAACCACAGCTCAAGCAGCTCCGCCGGTCCTACGGATTTGACGAAGTAGCCATCGTGCCCGGCGACGTCACCCTCAACCCCGACCAGACCAGCGTCGAATTCCGCATCGCGAACTTCACCTTCCAGATTCCCATCGTAGCCGCGGCCATGGACGCCGTTACCGACGTGGACATGGTGGTGAGGATGGGCAAGCTGGGCGGGCTGGCCGTCCTCAACCTGGACGGCATCCAGGCCAGATACGCCAACCCCGACGAGGTCCTGGATGAAATCGCCCAAGCTTCCAACGACGAGGTGACCGCCCTCCTCCAGCGGATTTACACCGAGCCTATCAAAGAGAATGTCGTCGCCGAGCGGGTGGCCGCCGTGAAAAAGGCCGGGGTGACCTGCGCCGTCTCGCTGATACCGGCCAATACCAAGCGCCTGGCGTCCGTCGTCGCCGAGGCCGGCGGCGATATCCTGGTGGTGCAGTCCACCGTGACCTCCGCCCGCCACGTATCCAAGAGCTACCGCGGCCTGATTTTCTCCGAGATGGTCGGGCAGATTACGATGCCCATCGTCGTCGGCAACTGCGTCAGCTACTCCGCCTGCCTGGAGCTGATGCGCACCGGTATCGCCGGGGTGCTCGTCGGGGTGGGGCCCGGCGCCGCCTGTACCTCCCGCGAGGTGCTCGGCCTGGGTGTGCCCCAGATTACGGCCACGATAGACTGCGCCGCCGCCCGCGACGAATACCAGCGCGAGTCCGGCCGCTACGTACCCATCATCACCGACGGTGGCTTCCGCAAGGGCGGCGATGTCTGCAAGGCCGTTGCCGCCGGCGCCGACGCCGTCATGCTGGGCTCCAACTTCGCCCAGACGGAGGGCGCCCCGGGGCGGGGCTACCACTGGGGGATGTCGCACCCCCACCCGGCGCTGCCCCGCGGCACGCGCATCAAGGTGGGCACGACGACGACGCTGGAGCAACTGCTCTTCGGGCCGACCTCGGCGGTGCACGGCACCCAGAACCTGGTGGGGGCGCTGCACACCGCCATGGGCTTCTGCGGGGCGGCCACCATCGCCGAGATGCATAAGGCCGAGATGGTCATCGCCCCGGCCCTGGTGACCGAGGGCAAGTCCTACCAGATGGCCCAGGGCGTCTAGGGCAGGGTGCCAGCCTTCACCTTTTCCAGGTAGGCTATCACGCGCTTTTCCATCTCTTCTGGGTAAGCGTAACCCAGTTTGTCCCCCACCTCCCTGGCCGCCGCGCCGAAAAGCCTGATTATCTCGTAAAGCGCCGCCCAGTTTTCGGCTGCCTGGAAGCCGACGCAGGTGCCTTCAATCTCGCGGATAAGTTCCGGGTCGAGGTATTTTTGCAGTCCCTTGCCGTAGGCCCCGCTTTTTATTGACCAGCCGTGCTCGGTCTCTATCCGCCACCACAGCATTTTGCCCAGCTTTTCCTGCCGCATGAAGTCCAGCAGGGATTTTAGCGGGAAGATATCGCCGCGGCGGATATACTTGGCGGCGTAGGGCGCGTTCGACAGGAACTCTTCGACGTACTGCAAATACTCGGCCTCGGTCGGCGGCCGGGGCACGAACGCCCGGTAGGAAGGCGCTTTCATGCCGCGCGTCAGTCCGTCCTTGTCCAGCAGCACCTTGTAGCCGTCGTCGATATAGTCCGGCAGCTCGTTCATACCCGCCACGTGCCGGAGCAGCCCGACCGGCCAGAGGGTGAAGTCTATCTTGAGGCCGTCCTCGTACTGGGTTACCCGGATGAACCGCTCGAAGCCGTAGGTGATTTCTACCGGGTCGCGGTAGACCACCAGCACTTTTCCGAAGTCCCCCAGCCAGCTATCGTCCTCCAGGTACGGCTTGATATCCTCGGCCACGAAGATGACGTCGTAGTCGGAAAACTCGTCGGGTTGGGCGTCGGGTCTGGTGCGGGAACTGGTGAGTATGGCCGCCCGGATATCCGCTCTGGCCTCGGCCCAGCGGCGCAGCCGGTCGAGGACGGCTGGCTGGCTATTTTTTGCCATCAAGCTCGTTGTCCAGCCCCCACCGCTGGAAGAGCTTCTGGTAGAACTCGGGGCGCTCGAAGTCGCCCTGCATCATCATGTGGCTGTCCAGATAGCCGACGTGCATCTCCTCCAGGCGCGCTAGCCCGGTCATGAACTCCTCCATCCTGGCCGCCGGCACGGAGAGGATAATCTCGTCCTCGCCGGCCAGCGCCCGCATGTAGTCGCCGGGGTCGGGCAGGGTGACCATGTAGTTGCCGCTGTCCAGGACGGACACTACCTGGTAGGCGCAGGCGGGTGGGAAGAAGCAGGAGTCTACTTTGGTTTTTTTCTGGAAGTGCAGCGGGTAGAGCATACTGCGCAGCTGGGCGGTGTTGGCGTATATCATGACCACCTCCGGCAGGTGGGGGGTGGTGTCCAGGGGGGCGGTGCAGATGCCGACGTACTTGCCGCGCTCCAGGCGGGGGAAGTCCACGAACAGGGCCAGCTCGGGGTCGTCGGGCTTGTCCACCAGCCCGTAGGCGATGAGCGGGGCGAAGCACCAGTTGTCCTCCGTGAGCATGGCCACCGTCTCGTGGTTGCGCCGCGTGAGGGCGAAGGCCTGGCACTGGGCGATATGCTGGCCGCGGTCGCGCCTGGGACGGACGGCCCCCTCCGGGATATCCGCCTCCGTTTGGAGCATTTTGACGGCGATGGGCGAGGTACGCAGGTGCATGAGCTTTTCCAGCTCCCCGGCGTAGCGGTGGTAATCGGCTAAGGTCGGCATGATAACACCCCCTGAGAAAAAATAGTCTTGTAAACGGCTTTATTATGGGGAATGGTGGGAATGATTGCAAGTTTCCGGGGGGCTACTCGTATTCCTCTTCTTCTTCCTCTTCGTCGGGCGGGGGCGCGCTGACGGCGCCGCCGGTGCGGGGCAGGATGACCTCATTGCGGCCGGGCTTGCGGGCGGTACGCGGCGGCAGGCTGTCGATGAGCTGGCGTAATTCGGCGATGGCGCCGGGCCGGGCGGCGTCCACCGCCGCCGTCACGCCTTCGGCGCCGGCCTCCCAGATGGCCTTGAGCGCCGCCTCGCCGATGGCGATGCTTACCGGCACCAGCAGGGGCTTGGCCAGCAGCCCGGCCAGGCGCTGCACTTCCAGTATGTCCTGCCAGGTAAGTGTCTCACCGGGATTGGTTCCCGATGCCAGCAGGGCATCCACCGGCAGGTTGCCGGCGGCCCGCAGCCGGCTGTCGGCCAGGGAGGCGTCCACCTCCAGTATCGCGCCGGTCGCGTCGTCCTCGGTTCGGACGATAACCGGGCTGGCGGCGGACAGGACGAGGAAGTCGGCGCCGGCCTTGGCGGCGTTCTCGACCGACTTGGGGTCGCCGTCGCTCAGGTACACCCCCCAGGGAATATCGGGCGCGGCCGCCGCCACTTGCTTGAGGGCCGCGGCGTCGGGAGTCTTTTCCGGGCGCAGCAGGGCGGCGTGGGCCCCTTCGAGCAGTTTTTCCGGCGCATCCGGCACTGCTGCCAGCACGGCCACGAGCAGGAGACGCGGCGCCGCCGCCGCCGTGCGCGCCGTGTGAAAGCCCAGGGACGGGGCGGCCGCCTGGCCGGACTTGCGCAGCAGTTCGATGAATCGGCTCATTTTCAAAGACATTATAGAAGAAATGCCGCCGGGACTGCAACGCGGCTGCTATCTTAACCTCAGTAATCCACCATTTTTAACAGATTCTTTATACTGTTTTTATAAGCAAGCCGTGCCCTATTATTAAAATGGAGCCGTGGGGGTGTTGCCCCTCATAGACTGCCCGATGTGGTGCATCTGGCCATGATTAAGACCGTTATCCGCAGCCGAAACGACATCGTCATGGTGTTCGACGAGTCCGGCGAGCCGCTGCCCGAGTTCCAGGGCTACTATCCGGAGGTAAAGACCAGGATACTGGCCGCCGCCCCGGAAGGCGCCGTCTTTAATCACTGGTTCGGTCACGCCCCGGAGCCGCAGGCCGTCGGCAGCAAGACCTGGTAGAAGCCTGCCCCCGCCCCCGTTTTACCTCAACCCTCCCTAACTGCTATAATCCAACCAGTCATTTATCGTAAATCAGGAGCGAGCGCGGGCAGTTATGGCGGTTCGGCTGGAGTTTCTCAGGGGCGTGGCCTATTTCCGGGGCCTGGACGAGGCCGCTCTGGCCGTTATCCGCCCGTTTGTCTACGAAAAGAAGGCCGGGCGCGGCGATATTATTCTCTTTGAGGGCGAGCCGGCCGAGGCGCTCTATTTCGTCGTGGCCGGGGTCGTCAAGGTCTACAAGACCTCCACCGACGGCAAGGAGCAGATTTTCCGCATCACCCGCCCCGGCGAGTCCTTCAACGACGTCCCCGTGGGCACGGACGGCGTTAATCTCTTCAGCGCCGAGGCGATGGGCCCGGTCACCCTCAACGCCGTCAACAAGAGCGACCTGGCGCGCCTCCTCAAGGAATACCCGGCCCTGGCCGCTAATGTCATCGGCGTCCTCTCGCAGCGGGTGCGCCAGCTGCTGGCGTTGGTGGAGGATTTCTCCTTCCGGCGCGTCACCGGGCGGGTCGCCAAGGTGCTCCTGGAGCACGCCGGGGACGGTACCGGCGAGCGGCCGCGCCTGACCCAGCAGGAGATGGCGGCGATGATAGGCACCGCCCGCGAGATGGTGGGGCGCTCGCTGAAGAACCTGGAGGAAGAGGGTATCATCCGCCTGGAGCGCAACCGCATCATCATCGCCGACACGGCCGCCCTGCGCCGGCAGGCGGGCCTGGAGAGGTGAGAGAAATGTCGCAGACAAACGGGGGCGCCGCCGCTAAAATCAATATGGTATGGGGATGGAAACAATGCGCGACATGCCGGTAATAGACCGCGATAAATGCCAGGGCTGCGGCCTCTGCGTCAGCGTCTGCGCCTGCGGGGCCCTGGTGCTGGTCGAGGGCATCGTCACCGCCGTGGCCGTCGACGAGTGCCGCTGGTGCACCCTCTGCGAGCTGGTCTGCCCCAACAATGCCATCACCTGCCCCTTTGAGATTGTCTTTGAAAGCGGGCAGGATACCGCCTGACCCGTCCCGCCCCCGGCCTTAACTCCGTCATCGTATAATACCTTTGGCCACCCGGCGTGCCAGCTGTCTCCCGTGGGACAAAAGTCGCATACAATAATTCCTTAATATTTTAGAATTATTCTAAATGGTAGCGAGGGGAGGTTGTGATGAAATCGCGAACCAAAGAAAAAGAAAATATCCTTGAAGATAGACCCGCCGAAGAGGGGTGCCACCACTACTGGGTAATCGAGGTCGCCAACGGGCCGACCAGCCAGGGCGTCTGCAAGTACTGCGGCGAGGCGAGGGAGTTCCTCAACGCCTTCCCCGGCGCCAACTACCTCAAAGGGAAAGACAACCCGCTCAAGCTCCCCAAGCTCCCCAACGTTGAAGTCGATAAGGAGAGCCAGTCGTAAGACGGCATCGTCAGCATCCTCTTTAGGCGTGACGGCCAGCCCCGTAAGTCCGAGATTGTCCTCTAGGTGCGCCTAGCTTACCCGCAGCTCGATTTCCTCCGGCGCGACCCGCTCCATCCAGAGCCTCACCCCGTCAATGATGATTTCCTGCCGGCTCCGGGGGAAAAACAGGTTCCAGGCGAAACCCCGGTAGCCGCTGCTCTTCTTCTGGACGATGGAATAGACCTCCTCGGACGGCATGCCCGCGTAGGCGATGTGGTCTTTGCCCGTCCTGAGGTGAAAGTCCTCGCCGATGGCCAGTATTACCCGATTGTTCATACCCAGGGAACGGTCCATAGCGCCTCCCGTAACCTTGTTGCTTGCTCCCCCATTATACAACAGTGGCTTGACGCCTACCGCGGTAGAATTGTAAGATTACGGCGATTTGTCCATCATTCCCACGATAATAATCCAGGAGGTACGTCATGAACAGCGAGGCACTGGCGGCCCGTGTCGCCGCCCTGGAGGCCAAACTAGCCGCCCAGGAGAAAGAGCTTACCCGCCTGGCGGACATCGAGGCCGTCAAGCGGCTCCAGAAGGCCTACGCCTACTACGTGGAGCACATGATGTACCAGGAGATTATCGACTGTTTCGCCGACAGCCCCGACGTCGTCCTCGACTGGCTGGAGGGCAAGTACCTGGGCAAGGCCGGCGTGATTAAGTACTTCCAGCCCATGAAGACGTCCCCCCGCGATTTCCGCCACCAGGTAATGCCCATCGCCGGCATCGTGGACGTGGCCCCGGACGGGCGCACCGCCCTGGCGCGCTGGTACGTCTTCGGGGGGATATTCCTCCCCCTGGAAAGCGGCCTGCGCCGCTCCTTCGTCAGCGGCATCTACGAGAACGGCTACATTAAGGAAGACGGCGTCTGGAAGATGCTCTCCATCAAGTGGACGATTCCCTACGCGGTAAGACTCCAGGCGGACTGGGCCATGCCGGAGGACGTCAACCGGCCCTACCTCAACGGGGAGTGGCACGGCCCCAAGCCGGACATCGACATCGACCGGGACGACCTGCGCTATCTTTCCGGGGCGATTTTCCCCTTCCACTACCGCCACCCCGTTACCGGCAAAGAGACCTCCGAGGCGGCGCGGAATAAGGCGCTGGTGGAGAGCTTGAAAAAGAAGAAATAGGGGATTTACCCGGTTTTGTTTCTGCCTCATGCTAAAATCCTTCTCACTCTCCCTTTACGAAAGGGAGACGATAGCCTTTTCCTTAAGGATTACCACCGGCAACCCATTGGTTTGTCCCCCTTTGTAAAGGGGGACTAAAGGAGGATTTTGGTGGGGTAAAGGGGTGGAAAACTAGGAGATAAGCGGCAGATGCCGCAGGGTGGCTAGGGGTGGGAATAGATAACTCAGAAATAACCCCCTCCGTAGCTTCGGCACCGCTTTTGTAGTATCATAAAAGCGTAATGACAGACGCTATCAAGAGACTGGCGGTGCTGGGGTCAACCGGCTCCATCGGCACGCAGACACTGGACGTGGTGCGCGCCCTGCCGGGGCGTTTTAAGGTGGCGGCGCTGGCCGCCGGGCGGAATACAGACTTACTCTTCAAGCAAGTCCAGGAGTTCCAGCCTGCTTACGTCTCTACCGCCGACGAAAGCCAGGACGTCCGCGTGTGGCTGGGGGCGCTGGGCTGCCAAATCATCCCAATGGAAGAGATGGCCGCCCATCCCGAGATTGATATTGTCGTGGCGGCTACGTCAGGCACGGCGGGACTGAGCGCCACGCTGGCGGTGGTCAAGGCCGGCAAGCGGGTTGCCCTGGCCAACAAGGAGTCGCTGGTGGCTGCCGGCGAGATTATCATGGCCGCGGCGGCTAAAAGCCAGGCTCAAATCCTGCCGGTGGACAGCGAGCACAGCGCCATTTTTCAATGCCTGGTGGGGGAAGCAAGCCCGCCCCGCCGCATCATCCTGACGGCCTCCGGCGGGCCTTTCCGCGCGTTTACCCTCCAGCAGATGGCCGCCGTGACGCCCGCCCGGGCGCTGGCCCACCCCTCGTGGCGGATGGGGCGCAAGGTGACGGTGGACTCGGCCACGCTGCTCAACAAGGGGCTGGAGGTCATCGAGGCGCGCTGGCTCTTCGGCGTGGCGGTGGAGAATATCCGGGTGCTCATCCACCCGCCCAGCGTCGTGCACTCGCTGGTGGAGTTCGCCGACGGCTCGGTCAAGGCGCAATTAGGGCGGCCCGACATGCGCCTGCCCATCCAGTACGCCCTGACCTACCCCGAGCGGGTGGCCAACGACAGCCTCCCCAAGCTCGACTGGGACGCGTTCGGCGACCTTGCCTTTGAGCAACCGGATTTGGATAATTTTCCCTGCCTGCGGCTGGCCATAGCGGCAGGTAAAGAGGGCGGCACCTGCCCGGCGGCCCTGTCCGCCGCCGACGAGGCGGCGGTTGAAGCTTTCTTGGCCGGGCGTATCCGGTTTACCGACATCGCCGCCGTCATCTTGGGGGTACTGGAGAAGCATAAGAACGTGGCGCACCCCTCGCTGGAAGAAATTCTGGCGGCGGAAGACCGGGCACGGCGGCTGGCTCTAGAAATCATCGCGGGGCTGGCCAGATGATACTTACCATCGTCTACGGCATCATCGTCCTCTCGGTGCTCATCATCGTCCACGAGCTGGGGCACTTCATCGCTGCCAAGGCCACCGGCTGCCTGGTGGAGGAGTTTGGCATCGGCTTCCCGCCGCGTATCTACGGCAAGAAATTCGGCGACACGATTTACTCCATCAACTGGATACCCTTCGGGGGCTTCAACAAAATCTCCGGCGAGGTAGACCCCACCGCGCCGCGCTCGCTGTCCTCGCGGGGATATTGGGTGCGGCTGCTCGTCCTGGGCGGGGGCATCATCATGAACCTGATTTTGCCCTTTGTCCTGCTGGCGGTGGCCTACATGGTGCCGCACGATATCGCCGTGGGGCAGGTGGAGGTGCAGGAGGTCTACCCCAACTCGCCGGCGGAGGCGGCCGGTATCCGGGCGGGCGACACCATTCTGGCGCTCAACGGCCACGAGATTCGCAGCCGCGGCGAGTACAGCCGCTACCTCACCCTCAACTACGGGCGCGCCATCACCATGTCCGTGGAGCACGCCGGCGGGACGCTGGAGGACGTCCATCTCACCGTGCCCTGGCAGCCCACCCCGGAGGGCAGCATCATCGGCACGTCCTCGCTGACACAGAACGCCCAGGTCGTCGCGGAGAGCTATCCCTTTTTCCAGGCCTTCGGCGTCGGGGCCAGGTCCTGCGTCGAGACGCTCGTCTTGTACAAGAACGGCATCATCGGCATGATTATCGGCACGGTGCCCTTCGAGCCGGCCGGGCCGGTGGGTATCGTCCAGGTGACCGGGGAGGTCGCCCAGACGGGCATCTCGCCGGTGCTGGAGCTGGCGGCCATCATCAGCATCGCCATCGCCGTGACGCAGCTGATACCCTTCCCCGCCCTGGACGGCGGGCGGATTATCTTCGTCATCATCGAGTGGCTGCGGCGCGGCAAGCGCGTCTCGCCGCGGGTCGAGGGCGTCGTCCACTCCATCGGCTTCGTCATCCTGCTGGGGCTGATGGTGCTGATTACCTACCAGGATATCGCCCGCTGGATAAGCGGAGGGAGCCTTTTGGGATGAATAAGCGACGCATCAGCAAGGCCATTAAAATCGGCGGGGTGACCGTCGGCGGGGGGGCGCCGGTGGTGGTGCAGACGATGACCAAGACCGATACCCGCGACGTGAAGGCCACCATCGCCCAGATTAAAGAGATTGAGGCCTGTGGCGGCGAGCTGGTGCGCCTGGCCGTGCCCGATAACGAGGCGGCGCAAGCTCTGGTTGACATAAAGAAAGCGGTCAAAGTGCCCTTGATTGCCGATATCCACTTCGACTACCGGCTGGCCATCGCCTCCTTAAAGGCCGGAGTAGACGGCCTGCGCCTCAACCCCGGCAATATCGGCGAGGCGGACAAAGTCAAAAAGGTCGCCCTGGCCGCCAGAGAGAGGGGAGTGCCCATCCGCATCGGCCTCAACGCGGGCAGCCTGCCTCCCACCGATAACCCGAAACTAACCGTCGCCGAGCGCATGGTCGCCGCGGCGATGGAGCAGATTAACCTGCTGGAAAGCCTCAATTTTGACCTGATTAAGGTCTCCCTCAAGGCCTTCGACGTGCCCACCACCATTGAGGCTTACCAGAGCATCGCCGACAAGATGCCTTATCCCCTGCACATCGGCATCACCGAGGCCGGCCCGCCGCGCACCGGCGTCATCCGCAGCGCCGTGGGCATCGGCACGCTGCTCTGGCTGGGCCTGGGCGATACCATCCGCGTCTCGCTCACCGCCCATCCCCGCGAGGAGGTCGCCGCCGGCTACGAGATTCTCAAGAGCCTGGACATGAGGGAGCACGGCCCCGTCCTGGTAAGCTGCCCCACCTGTGGCCGCGCCGAGGCGGACGTGGTAAAATTGGCGCAAGAGGTCGAGGCCAGGCTGGCGAAGATTACTAGGCCGATAAAGGTGGCCGTCATGGGCTGCGTGGTCAACGGCCCCGGCGAGGCCCGTGACGCCGACGTGGGCATCGCCTGCGGCAAGGGCAAGGGCGTGATTTTTAAGAAGGGGGTTAAGGTGGCCGTGGTGGCGGAGAAAG
>Ga0307425_1002116_pt1 | contig 11406 bp, 7 predicted proteins | sample SalMarWE160330MG_FD_202152 | JGI IMG/M metagenome (GOLD analysis project Ga0307425, IMG submission 202152) | Salt marsh sediment microbial communities from the Plum Island Ecosystem LTER, Massachusetts, United States - WE1603-30 | ecosystem: Environmental > Aquatic > Marine > Intertidal zone >... | reverse complement strand
TTTTGATGCCGGTTTTAAAGAGGGAACAAAAGAAAGGTCATAAGACAGGCAAGCCATGATCCGGGCCGGGGAAAGCGTAGCTGGAATTGTCCTTGCCGCAGGGGAGTCAACCCGAATGGGCAGGCCAAAGCAATTGCTTCAAGCCGGAGGAGAAACTCTCCTCGAGGGCATAATCAATGAAGCGCTGAGGTCTGATCTGGATGAGGTAATCCTGGTTTTGGGCCATAAGTATGAAGAGATTCGAGCAACACTGGGACAAGTGCTTCAGCACCCTAACCTTAAGGTTATCGAGAACAGGAAGTTCAAGAAGGGCATAAGTTCTTCCATTATAGCCGGGTTGTCAGAGGTAGAAGATAATCATGATCACGTAATGATTCTTTTGGCGGATATGCCTTACATAGATGCCAATCTGATTGATCTTTTACTCCGGCGGTATATTGATTCCCGTCTGCCCTTAGGGGCCATCAAGTTGAAAGCGAAACGAACACATCCTGTTATATTCAGCCGTAAATTGTTTCACGAACTCCACAATTTAAAAGGGGATATGGGGGCAAGAAACCTCTTTGAAAAATACGCCGACCAGGTCTGTCTTGTGGAGCCCGAAGGGTTTTACGACGACAGTGACATCGACACGCCGGAGGATCATACAAAATATAAGAAAATCCTTGAAAGGAAATGAATGCTGCAGATGTCTTCGTCTTTTACCATTCATCCTCAAGAACCGGAATATTCATTGCCCTGAGCACTTCGTTGAGCTGTTTACCGGTAATTGCTCCCTCATCCAGTAATATTGCACCGATTGGTCTGTGGTACTTTAACTCAATATCTTCCGTTATTTGGACCTTCATTGCCTCAAGAAGCTCAACTGCTGTGATAAATCCTTTCTCTATAGCTACAGCTCCGAAGCGTTTTTGTTCTTTCTTCATACTACCTCCATTCTATTTTGTTGCAAGCCAACTGAATCTAATTCAATGATGTTTCCATATCCGTCTTTAAAGGTTCTTTCCAGAAGTACGATTTTTTTGAGTCCGGATATCAGTGATATCTTCTAGTGCTTGCTGAGGAAGGCTTCAATGTTTTTTTTAGGTCTTTTGCCGAACTAGCTGCGCCTTTCGACAAGCTTACACCAGAGCGATTATCCACCCTGCGATCTCGCCGTCTATCCTTAAGGCTGACACATTTATTTCAATTTCTCTCGATTGGGTGGTTACGGAGACAACGCTCTTTCTTAATTCCTGCTGAACAATGACTTTTTTGAGAGAACCAACTATCTTGGCTTTTTCATCCCTTGGAAAGATGTCCGTAATTGGATGATTTAACAACTCGTTAAGGGATTTTTTCATCATATCAAGGGCCATAGGATTAGCACTAAGTATCTTAGCATCTTTGTCAACGACGATGATTCCTATTCCTATACTCTCTATGATTGCAAGCTTATAATTCAGTAGGCCAATCAATTCCTTAGTAGCTTCCCTTGGGTACAGGCCCTCTGGTTCCAGGACATTGCTGTCAGGTGTAGACCCGAGCGGATCATTTTCTATCTTGTCAAGAAAGCGGTTAATCTCAGCCTTCATTTTTTCCATAGGGGCTTTGGCAATATAATAATCAGCACCCAAGTTCTTGATGTTGTCCAACTGCTCTATTAATGATCCTGACATTGCTATAATAGGGAAATGACGCTCAGGGAATTTAACGTCAGTATATTCAATGACCTGTCTTCCATCTATTTTGGGCATTATTATATCCAGAAAAAGGAAGTCAATGGGTCCTTCCTCCAATCTTGATATTGCCTCCTTTCCGTCATAGGCACAAATAACTTCAAAACCCCGTTTTTCGAGCAATTCTTTCAGGAATTCAACAAAGAAAAAGTCGTTATCTACAACCAGGGCCTTTTTTGACATTTTTTTACCTATCCTACCGAGTATTTTCGGTTGAAATTTGTATCTTGGAAAAGGGCTTTTGACCTATAGCATCATGAACGGTCAATCGCTGATTAGTCAATGCAAACCCTGCGAATCTCATTCATATCAGTCAGTCCTTGAAGAACTTTTTGAATACCGTCCTGTTTCAGGGTAGTCATACCTTCCTTTGATGCCTGTGAAAATAATTCTTCCGCCGTCCCTTGTCTCTTAATTAAATCCTTAATTGAGGGTGTTCCCTCCATTAATTCGTGTATGCCCATACGTCCTTTGTAGCCACTTCCCGCGCATACCTCACAACCATCCGGGTGATAAAGGGTGAGGTCGGAATTGAATTCCAACTTTTTGGCTTCAAAATCCTTTTGGCCGTACTCTCTGATGAGATCTTCACATTCGTCTTTGGAGGGATGATAAGCTTTTCGGCAATTGATGCATAATCTCCTAACCAGCCGTTGGGCAAGTACCCCCAGAAAAGCGTCGGAAAAATTGAGGGCGTTTAATCCCATGTCCAGCAGCCTGGTTGCAGTTTCCGGGGCGCTGTTGGTGTGGAGTGTTGAGAACACAAGATGGCCGGTCAGTGATGCCTCGACTCCGGTAGAGGCTGTTTCATAATCACGCATCTCACCGATCATTATTACATCCGGATCCAACCTCAAAAAGGAGCGCATGACCCTCGCAAAGTCAAGGCCGATCTTTGGCTTTACTTCTACCTGTCTTAACCCGGATTGGGTAATTTCAACAGGATCCTCCGCGGTCCATATTTTGATGCCCGGTTTATTGATATATCCGAGGGCAGCGTGAAGGGTCGTTGTTTTACCCGAACCTGTGGGGCCTACGGCCAGTATCAAGCCATAGGGCTGGGCAAGGATCTTTTTCATGATCTTCATATTTCGTTCATCCAAACCCATCTCATCCAGTTTCATGGCTCCGGCCTTGGCCAGAATTCTCAAAACGGCATCCTCAAATCCACCTGCCGTCGGCATAGTGGCCAGTCTTAATTCAAACGGAGGTATGCCTTTGCGTTTGAATTTGATCTTGCCGTCCTGGGGCAGTCGTCTTTCAGCGATGTCAAGATTAGCCATGATCTTGATCCTTGAAATCAGTGCTCTGGACATAGATAGGGGGACTTGGATATACTCCTGGCAGACCCCATCCAAGCGGAAACGGATTTGGGTCTTCCTGGATACTGGTGAGGGTTCTATATGGATATCAGATACGTTCGTCCGGTAGGCGCTTACAAGGATTTGGTCCACAAGTTTAACAACCTGGCTGGATGACTCATCAATGGCTCCCGTATCCTCTTCTGGTTCTGTGTATTCCTCCTCCTCAAACGAGATGTCAGGAATCATGTCAAGGTTTTCAATAATATTCTCAAGAGATTCTTCTGCCTTGGTATCAAAAAAATGCGTGATAAATTGTTTGATATCCTCCTTAGTCCCTACTGAGAAGATGATATTGCTGGTTTTTATCAGGGCCCTGATCTGGTCGGTTTTTTGAAGATTTTTGGGGTCGTCAATAAGTATCTCAATGCCGCTTTTTCCCCATTTCATGGGGACCCACATGTCCTGCATCAAAAAGGACTTTTTCAAATTGCTTACAAGCTCAACGGGAATAGGAAATTTAGGATCAAAAGCTCTAAAATTACATCCATAAAAAAGGGAGAGGGATTTCCCCACTTCTTCTTTTTTCACTTTGAAATGATCCGTCAAGACAGACTCGACACTTTTTTCTAATTTTTTGGAAATGTTTAAGGCCTTTTGCAGCTGATCGGCTGTTATTATCTTCTTTTTAAGAAGATAATTGTATCTGGAACCTGAAGGAACCGTAAAAGTTAAATGGTTGAGTTTGTCTTTGTATTCCTGTTTGTCCGGGTCAAGATCTGAAGCTTCTTTACACAAACCAATCGTCAGATCTTTGTGGCCTCTTTTTTCCATCTCAAGGCCAAGAGAAAATTTTATCCAGGCCTTTTCTGTGTCGCTTAAATCGTATTCGGTAATGATCCCTTCTATATGCTTTATTACATCATGGGGTGACTGTATTTCCAGGAGACATGTCATAAGTTCGGGGATTATTTTTTTTGCAGGATAGTCAGACTTAAGCAGTTCTTCGTATTTATTGATGGCGTCCTGTATAAGACCCAGTTCCTTTAAAGACGAAGCAGCATCTATCATTTCTGAAACACTGCCAGGGGCTGAAAGTGTCTGCTTGATAATCGAAATATCCCTGGAAGAGATTTCCTCAGCACGGTTTTTGTTGGTGTTTTCTATTTCCCTCTTTAACAGCAGGATTTTGTTGTTCAGCGAATTTTTTTTGTGGGGTTCGGATTTAGAGATGGTTGCCAGAACCTCTTCATAGACATGCAGAGACTCCCTGAGCAATCCCATGGAATAATAGGCGTCTGCTTCCTTTATTTTAGACTCAATATCCACAGTTTCATGAAATGTTTTGTATTATTGAATTGTATTACTACCATGATATTCTTATATCCTTTGTATTTCAATGATTTTTTCCATTATTCATTTGGCCTGAAAAGCAATCTGTGAGCAGGGCAATCAATTAACATGCAGCAATGGGAATTATTTAACACTTAAGATAAATGCCCTGTCTATTAAATCAGTTCATGAACTCTGTTTCCAATCAGGTCTTCGATTTCAGCGATCAGTTCACGGCAGGGAAGAACATTGAAGCGATTGTGGGCGGAAATAGTCACCTTCTTTTTGTGAGACATTTTCACCTTGAATATAAGTCCGCAGTCTCCGGGATATTTGTATGTTGTATACCTTAGGTCTTCTAACATTTTGCTGGATATATCCTCTTCACGGAGTTGGATCACAATAGCTTTTATGGCGTTCTGCCTGATGGAGGCCAGTGTGGCGATTTCCTGGGCGATGATTTTTGCTGAACTGTCGCCGATTTCGGCACTGCCTTTTATGAACAAAGGATCATCACATTTTAGAAGAGGGGATGTCTGAGAAAAGACGTCGGGAAATACCACTACCTCAGTTGAACCGGTCAGATCTTCTATGTTAAGGATAGCCATCTTGTCGCCACGCTTGGTCCTTTTCATTTTTAAGTTTTCAACGACGCCGGCAATTTTGACCGTACTTTTATCTTTTTGTTCGGAGAGCTCATCAATAGAACAGGTTGCAAATTGTTTTATCTCCTTGCCGTACCTGTCCAGGGGATGTCCTGTAATATAAAAACCGAGGGCTTCTTTTTCTTTCCTTAATTTGTCTTTTTCATCCCATTCGTCAATGTTGGGGAGTTCGAGGAGACCTCCGTTTTCCCCGTTATTAAAGTTCAGAGAACCAAATATATTAAGCTGGTTTGGGTCCCGATTGATACCGCAAAACCTCAGCACATCATCCAAGGCAGCAAAAAGCCTTGATCTGTAGGTACCCGTAAAATCAAATGCGCCACATAGGATCAGTCCTTCGAGGACTCGGCGATTGACCTTTGAGTTTTCCACCCTTTTGCAGAAATCAGCCAGATCACGAAAAGGCCCGTTTTTTGATCGTTCCTCGATTACAGACTCAACGGCCTTCAAACCCACGTTTTTTACCGCGGCCAAGCCGAAACGGATCTTTCCTCCAACTACTGAAAAGTCTGCCTGACTTTCATTAACGTCGGGAGGCAGGATGTCAATTTGCATCCCTTTGCATTCAGCAATATTCTTTATTGTTTTGTCCTGGTTACCCATATCCTGTGTAAGAAGTGCCGCCATAAACTGTACGGGGTAATGGGCCTTTAGATATGCGGTTTGATAAGCGATCATGGCATAGGCTGCGGAATGGGACTTGTTGAAACCGTATCCGCCGAATTTCTCTATTAACATAAAGAGTTTTCCGGCCGTTTTGGAATCAACACCATTTTGCTTTGCGCCATTAATAAACCTAACCTTGTGTTTTGCCATGACCTTCTGTTTCTTTTTCCCAATAGCCGCTCTGAGTTCATCGGCCTCGGCCAAAGTATAACTGGCCAGGATCTGGGCTATTCTCATAACCTGTTCCTGGTACAATATGACACCGTAAGTTTCTTTTAAAATGGGCTCAAGCTGAGGAAGAAAATAATTGATCTTGAGCTTCCCATGCTTTCCCTTAATGAATTCGTCCACCATGTTGCTGCCCAGTGGGCCTGGCCTGTAAAGGGCCACAAGGGCGATGATGTCTTCAAAGACCTCCGGTTTGAGTCTTCTTAGGAGGTCTTTCATGCCGGAACTCTCCAACTGGAATACACCTGTTGTTTTTCCTTCGCTTACGAGCCGATAAGTGGCCTCATCATTTAGGGGGATCTTGTCTATAATCACTTTTTGGCCGGTGGTTTGCTCAATCAGTCCGAGGGCCTGTTTTATAACCGTAAGGGTCTTCAGTCCCAAAAAGTCGAATTTTATAAGCCCTAGTTGTTCAATCTTATCCATTGTATACTGGGTCATAATTTCATCGTGGGACCCTTTAAACAGAGGCAAGTATTCAACGAGAGGCCTGTCCGAAATGACCACACCTGATGCATGGGTCGATGCATGTCTGGACAAACCTTCAAGCGCACGTGATATTGTCAGAAGCTTTTTAGTTTGTTCGTCACTTTGTTCAAGCCTTTTTAATTCCGGCTCTTCCTGAATCGCCTTTTCGAGGCTCACACCAGGGCCTTCCGGAACCAGCTTGGCAATACGATCCACCTCTCCTAACGGTATATTGAGGGTTCGGCCCACGTCTCTTATAACACCCCTTGCCTTCATGGTTCCGAAGGTAATGATTTGCCCGACATTATCCCTGCCGTATTTATCAGCTACATACCGTATAACTTCGTCTCTGCCGTTGATGCAGAAGTCAATATCTATATCTGGCATGCTTATGCGCTGGGGATTTAGAAACCTTTCGAAAAGGAGGCCATATTTGATAGGATCGATGTTGGTGATGTTAAGGCAGAAGGCTGCCAGAGAGCCTGCGGCCGATCCGCGCCCAGGACCGACGGGAATACCACGGCTGCGGGCATGTTCTATGAAATCGGCCACGATCAAAAAATAGCCGGAGAACCCCATTTTGTGAATGACCTGTAGCTCAAAGCGGAGCCTGTCACTGTATTCCCGGGTTAATTCTTTGGAAAGAGGTCCTTCCTCCTGCTCCTTTTCGTTTAATCGCCTTTCAAGGCCCATCTGTGCGCCATGAGACAATATTTCATTCAGAGTTCGGCCTTCAGGAACACTGAATACAGGATATTTGTACTGACCGAATTCCATCTTATACTCACAGCGACGGGCCACCTGAATAGTATTGTCGATTGCGTCCTCAAAGCCGTGAAGCCCATGCTTCATTTCGGAAGGGGATTTGAAATAGAATTCATTCGCAGAAAACCTGAGCCTTTTCTCATCATCAATGGTTTTGCCTGTCTGAATACAGAGCAGAACATCATGTGCCTCAGCATCTTCGCGGTTGAGGTAATGACAGTCATTAGTGGCGATAAGGGGTATTGAAAGGTCCCTTGACATTTCTTTGAGAGCGGCGTTGATATTTGTCTGTTCGGGAAGACCATTGGCCTGTACCTCCAAGTAGAACCGGTCATTATCGAAAACGGAAGAGAGTTCTTCAGCTTTTTGCCTTGCTGCTTCAATTCGGCCGCTTTTAATATAATAAGGGACGATGCCCTTAAGACAGGCGGAAAGTGCTATAAGGCCGCTGTTGTACTTTTTTAAAAGCTCCATATCGATACGAGGGTGGTAATAGAAACCCTCCAGGTGACCCAAAGTTATCAGTTTGCTCAGGTTTCTATACCCTCCTTCGTTCATTACTAAAAGGATCAGGTGATAGGCATTGGGGCTTCCATCCGATGAAGGGGATTTATCGCGTCGGTCACCAGGTGCCATGTATATTTCACACCCGATTATTGGCTTGATTCCGGCTCGTTCAGCTTTTTTGTAAAAGTCCACGGCCCCGAACATATTTCCGTGGTCAGTTATTGCAACGGCATCCATCCTGTATTTTTTAGATTTATCGAGCATTTGGTCAATACGGATTGCGCCGTCTAAAAGGCTGTATTCGGTGTGGACGTGAAGATGAACAAAAGGTGAATTGATGTGGCCCACTTTATCCTCGATTGCTTTTTTCATTGGATCTCAACTTTCGAACCAAAAAGGACCTCGCGATCCATTCCCGGTTGTCAGCTTTAAAGACTACTTGAGGCTCCGCCAAATAAATACAAAATGGGAATCTAAAGAGTCTTTGCTGTTGTATATTATTAATATATTATGATACGGTATATATACAAGATCATCAAGAGAGTTTTCAGGCACAAACACCAATCACTTTCCTTTCTATGGACCGTGTCTATGAGTTGTATCCCTTTTATCGTGCAAGGAATGCATTAAGAGGCTCAATTAACTTTATTAACAATATAAAACGCAGATTAATCGCGTCCCTTTTTCTGGGTTTTTTCGTCTGAGATGGTACAGAAATCAAGGAAGCAGTTATGAACGCCGGGCAGGAAAAGATTTTGAAGGAGAGGCTTGAGCGGTTAAAAAACCAAAACAAGAAGTTAAGAGTGCAATCATCTGTTCTCAGGAAGGAGAAAGAATCTCTCGAAAAGGCTTTAAAAGTAAGCCAGAAGTTACTCAATTATAACCCCGGGGCGATCGTTCTTATCCAGGATGAAAAGTTCATTTTTATCAACGAAATCCTTCGGATGCAATTGGGGCACAAAGAAGAAGAAATCATAGGGCGCAATTTTCTAGAGTTCATTCATCCCCGTTCTAAAGAATTCGTACGAAATTTGCATCAACGAAGGATTGCCGGAAAATCGGTCCCAGATCAATATGAGGTGCTTTTTGCAACAAAAAGCGGCGAACCACTATGCTGTGAGGTTGTGGTTAGGAAGATCCGGCATCGGGGCCGAACCTCATTCCTGCTCAATATTGTCAGCCTGGACGAAAAGAAGCAGAAAGAAAGGCAGCAGCTGCAATCACAGAAGAGGGAAGCACTGGCTCGTATGGCGTCAGGCTTGAGCCGCGAATTCGAGGATTGTCTGAGTGTTATGGGTAAGCAGCTTCCCAATCTTCAGCATATCGAATCTGCGAGAGATTCTGGTTTTAACGAATCGTTGAAAAAGATTGAGGCCGCCATTGAAAAGGAGCATCTCATTGTTCGCCAACTGGACAGCTTGGCAGATTTTCAAAGGCAAAGACCGGGCACAGTCCTTTTCGACTTGAGAAAGGCGGTTAAAGATGCAGTCGAACTGGCAAGACAGAGCTGGAAAGAACAGCCTGAGCATCTTGGCGGCAAGACGCACCTCAAGACCTATCTGAGGACAATATCGCCAGTGGAAGGGCACCCGGAAGAGATAAGGGATGCCATTTTGAGCATTATATTGAATGCTGTCGACGCCCTGCCGACTGGCGGGGAGATCTATTTAACTACTGAGGAAAACGCCGGTTTCGCCCATGTTTTTCTGCAGGATAACGGTGTAGGCATTAAAGGGGATATCCAAGACAAAATGTTTGACCCTTTTTTTACCACAAAGGGCGGCCTCCGACCGGGTCTTGGGTTAAGTCTGTCATACGCCACGATCAGTCGCCATGGCGGAGAAATTGAATTTATAAACCTGGAGGGTCAGGGGGCAACTTGCACCATCAAACTCCCACTTGCCCAAGTCAACCCTTTGAAAAAGGCCAGGAGCCCAAAAAAAAGGATTAATAACTCACGTATCCTAATCATTGCTGATGAAGGCATGGTTAAAGACCTGCTTCTTCAGTTATTTGTTAGAAGGAAGGGGAAGGTGACGGCCGTTTCCAATACCAGGGATGGTTTTAAGGCATTGAGGAAAAACAAATTTAATCTTGTTATTGCAGACCTGAATGCATTCCCCCTTGATCCATCAAAAATTATACCAGAAATCAAAAAAATAGACCCCAGTTTGCCAGTTGCGCTGGTGAATGCAGAGTCAAAAGGCAAATCATCCCGCGCCTTGAAAAAACTGGGTGCGGACCTGGTAATCGGTAAGCCACTTGAAATGGACAGGATTGTATCCCGTGTTTCATATGTGTTGAGGTAGTTATCCAAGTGAGTAAACTAGTTGAAAGTCCGGAAGTACCATTAGCCGAAAGGATGAGGCCGAGAACGCTTGAAGACATGGTTGGGCAGGAGCATCTCCTTGGCCATGATTCTCTTCTCCCCAGGGCCCTGCGGAGAGGTCACATGTTTTCAGTAATTTTTTGGGGCCCTCCTGGATCAGGGAAGACCACTTTAGCAAGGCTGATGGGTTCCTACACTCAGCTTCCCTTTCAAGCATTCTCCGCAGTCACCTCGGGCGTAAAAGAACTAAGAAGGATGGTAGAAGCTGCCGAAGAGGCCAAAGCAGTCTCTGGCAAACCCACAATCCTTTTTGTGGACGAGATCCATCGATTTAACAAGGCCCAGCAGGATGCGTTCCTTCCATATGTCGAAAACGGACTTATAATACTGATCGGGGCAACAACACAAAATCCCTCTTTCGAGGTGATTCCGCCGCTTCTTTCAAGGACCAGGTTGATGGTTCTTCAACCTCTTGGAAAAAAGGAGATCATGAAGATTTTGCTCAGGGCTTTGGGCGACAAGGATCGAGGTCTGGGGGCTATGGATATAGAAATAATGCCGGAAGCAATGGATTTTTTAGTCGAGTCTTCCCAGGGAGATGCCCGTGTGGCCTTAAATAATCTTGAAGCAGCAATTAATCATATATCTAACGGAGAGGGAACGCAGCCTTTGAGGGTGGGGGTGAAAACCGTTGAAAAGATCCTCGGAAGAAAAGCCCTTCCCTATGACAAGGACGGGGAAGAGCATTATAACCTGATCTCGGCCTTTCACAAAAGTCTTAGGGGAAGTGATGCTCAGGCATCAATTTATTGGCTTTACCGGATGTTGATGGCAGGAGAGGACCCACTGTTCATTGGGCGGAGAATGATCCGTTTTGCCACAGAAGATGTTGGCTTAGCTGACCCGGGTGCTTTACAGATGGCACTTGCCGCTTTCGAGTCCTGGCAAAAGGTGGGACCTCCAGAGGCCCAACTGGCACTGGCCCAGGCCGCAGTTTATCTCGCGTCTGCGCCAAAAAGTAATGCGCTTTACCTTGCGGAAATGGCTGTCAAAAAGGAGGTGGAAAGATCGGGGGACCAACCGGTCCCGTTACACATCAGGAACGCGCCTACCGATCTGATGAAAAAGTTGGGCTATGGGAAAGGTTACCGCTATCCCCACAATTATGCAGGCGGCCGGGTAGAACAGGAATACCTGCCCAAGAATGTCAAAAACCGGGTTTTTTATCGTCCAACCGAAAGGGGTTTTGAAAAGGAGATCAGAAGAAGGATGGTTTAAAGAAAAGTCGCATAGTGTTTAACTGCAGGGCATTTCTTTAAGGACTCTTATATCAATCCAGGTCAAGAGGGGTTTTGCATCTGTTGCAGCGTTTTGCTCCCCTGAAAAGCATATGTCCACATTCAGGGCACACGTAGCGAGACTCTTCA
>Ga0307425_1002113_pt1 | contig 11435 bp, 8 predicted proteins | sample SalMarWE160330MG_FD_202152 | JGI IMG/M metagenome (GOLD analysis project Ga0307425, IMG submission 202152) | Salt marsh sediment microbial communities from the Plum Island Ecosystem LTER, Massachusetts, United States - WE1603-30 | ecosystem: Environmental > Aquatic > Marine > Intertidal zone >... | reverse complement strand
GGATTTGGTCTATCCCACCTTCCCGAAGCGTTTCAGACTCGAAAGGTAAAACGCCGGTCAACAGGACATAGAGCAGCACCCCTAACGAATAGACATCCGAGCGGGTATCGATATCCTCAGAAGCCATATCGGCCTGCTCCGGACTCATATACTCCGGCGTTCCGAGCAACTGTGTATCTTCAGTGGCAATCGTGCGCTCGGTCAGCGGCTTGCCGGTGGCCTTAGCGACGCCGAAATCAATAATCTTTGGAATGGCCCGGTCATTTTCTACCGAAACTAAAATATTCGACGGCTTGATGTCGCGGTGAATGATTCCTTTCTGATGGGCATGCTGCACGGCCTGACAGACCTGCACAAACAAACCAAGCCGCTCTTCAATCGTGAGTTTGTGGTGGTCACAATAGTCGGTAATCGGTATCCCTTTTACATACTCCATGACAAAGTACGGACGCCCGGTGAGTGTTAAACCCGCATCATAGACGCCGGCGATATGCGGATGCTGCATGAGCGCTAAAGCCTGTTTTTCCGCCTCGAAGCGCGCAATGACTCTTTTAGAATCCATACCGGGCTTTATGACCTTCAGGGCAACCTGGCGACTTATAGGCTCTTCCTGCTGGGCTAAATAGACCATTCCCATGCCGCCTTCACCGAGGATACGCAGCAATTTGTATTTGTCGATTCTACCGCCGGGTCTCTCAGTGAGCGTGTCCAGAGATGCCGTTTGTGCGGCTTGATTTTCATCTTCCGGCGGTTCCAAAGCGAACCGCAGCAGCCGATCCAGATTGTCGGGTTTCGCACCGAATATTGAGGTGTCGTCTTTCATGGCGCCTCCGAGATTAATCTTACACAACTTCGACTTATGTACAAAATGCCCTGCCTATTGAGGCATACTTAAGCATTCCTATTACTATTTCCGTAAGAAAGTCTTAAATCTCGCTCTTTTTTTCAAAAAATTTGAGGATTTCTTTCAATTCCTCTTCGACGACCTGCCCCGTGAGGACCGTTTGACGTACGTGTTTCCTCAAGACGCTTTGAAAACGTCTTTTGACGGTCTCGAGCATGTGGGACGCCGTAGCTTCATTTTCTATGCCGTACTGACGGCATATCTCTTTGAGTGCAAGTGGTTGTTGATTTTCTGTGAGCGGCTTTAAGATGCGATCTCGAAAGACGTGCCAGTGGCTTTCCATCCCCTGTTTGATATAGCTTTCTTTAACCTCCGATAGGGCTCGCTCGAGCAAGTCCGCCTTCCAGGCATAGTTGAACGTTTCCTCCGGGCCGAGTTCATCGACAATCTCCGGCAGGGCCGGCGGATCGGTAATATCCAGCCGTACAAGCTTATCTTGGGGAATTTGTTTGCGGGCCGATTCTTTTCGATGCTCATCGACCACATAGTGATTCAGAGCGTGAAGCAGCAATGTGCGAAAGCTCCCCTTTGATGGGTCCGCACGGTCGATCAGGTCTCGATCCAGCACAACTTCATGAAAAAAGCCCTGCGTTAAATCCTTGGCCTTCTCGTTATCGTAGCCCTTCCGGCGAAGATAGCAGTAAACCGGCTTCCAGTACCGCTCCAGCAGCAATCCGATCAGGTTACGCTCTTTGTCGCCGCGTTTCTTGATGCCTTCGAGCATGGACCAGTGGGTGGTCAGAAACTTCTGCCTTGCTCCCCCCATTTCTGTCCAGTCGGATTTATCCATCTTTTAAGCCCAGATTCTGTGCCGGATAAGAGCGGAATTTCCTTCTTGCGGCAAGATTAATTATACGCGAAAACAGGCCGAAAATCAAGCATCTCTCGAAAATACTCGATGTTGCCCGAATTTTTTCAAAAAAGCACAAGAATTTCTGCGAGATAAGAAATTTCTTACGGAGATATGGGTGGATCAATGGCTCGAGCGTCGAACAGAATTTTTATGTTTTATTGCCCTAAAAGGGCGGAAAGGTAGGTGTAGTATGAAATGGTTGAATAGTAACAGAATGAGGTTAGTAGTGATTGGAATTGTGGCCGTAACGGTGTTTGGTGCTCGGGGCAGGGCAATCGCAGATTTTGTCATTTGCGATCCCATACCGGTAGATGAAGCCATCAACAATCCAGACACCTCGAACGTACAGGGGTGCAGCTTCCTGCATAATGGATTGAAGCTTTACTTCTCCGCGAGCTGGGATCGGAGCGCCACTAGCGCACGAGAAATCCGGGTCATCGAGCGTGAATCGCAAGACGCCCCTTGGGGTGAGGCAGTCAACCTGGGACCAAATATTAATATACCCGGAAGGATGGAAACGTATCCAACTATCTCACCAGACGACCTGGAACTCTACTTTTGGTATTCAGGCCCATGGCAGCCGATGCGGTCAATCCGTGCTTCGACGGACGATCCTTGGGGACCAGCCACTGAGTACACGGGTATTTACCCTGAAGATTTTTCGCCCGATTACCTTACGATGTACACCTATGGCTCTTGGGATGGGGGGTATGGCGGAGACGACATCTGGATGACCACGCGGGCAACAATAGACGACGATTGGGGTGACGTGGTCAATCTCGGTCCGAATGTGAACAACTCAGGTAACCAGTACGACCCCAGTATCTCAAACGACGGCTTAGCACTGTTCTTCGGTAATCAGACTCCACAGAAGCGGATCCATATGTCCGTTCGAGCTACGAAGGATGATGAATGGGGCCCCGCAGTCGACCTCGGCCCGGCCGTAAATGGTGCAAGCTTCCAAGGCAGCCCTGAGATCTCGCCGGACGGCTCGACTCTATACTTCGATTCCGGTGCTCGTGGAGGACTTTCAGAGCGCTTCTGGCAGGTTTCCATCAAGCCTATCGTGGACTTCAATAGCGATGGAATTGTCGATGCCGCCGACATGTGCATCATGGTGGATCATTGGGGCACAGATGAGCAGTTATGCGACATTGGCCCGATGCCCTGGGGCGATGGTATCGTCGATGTCCAGGACCTGATCGTTCTCGCTGAACATCTATTCAAGGAAGTGGTTCATTTTGGGAGCTTCACAGAAGGCCCGAGTGGTACATATACGATGACGGACCGCGGCGCGGATACATGGGACTCCATCGATCAATTCCACTTCGGCTATAAGACACTCACCGGGCCGGGTACGATCGTCGCAAGGATTGATGGAATAACGAACACAGACCCATGGGCTAAGGCCGGTGTAATGATTCGCGAGACGCTGGATACTGGCTCGAAGCACACCTTTGTGTTTGTTACTCCCGGCAATGGGGTGGCTTTTCAGGGCCGCGCTGATACAAATGGAACCACCTTCAATACGAATCAGGCAGGGATCACTGCCCCGCATTGGGTAAGATTGGAATGGGACGGCCAGGGTAACTTCACGGCTGCCCATTCATATGACGGCGCCACATGGCAGTCGGTAGCGGGTGCAGACCCGAGGAGTATTTCAATGAATCCGGATATTAATATAGGTCTGGCATTGCTTAGCCATAACACGGATGAAACGTGTGAGGCGGTATTTACAGATGTCACGATTACAGGTGCGGTGGGAGCCGAATGGGCAAACACGGATATCGGCTTCAGGCTACCTTGAACAGATGTATGTGGGTTTATGACATCTGCATCTACAATGTGGTTCTGAGTGCATAGCAAATCGCCTTGTTTATTTAATTAGACCTAAAAAGCAGAAAGGTAGGTGTAGTATGAAATTGTTGAATGGTAATAGAATGAGGTTAGTGTTAAGCTGAAGAAAATTGATTTGTTTAACTTCTTTTGTTTTGATGTTGTTTGCGGTCACATCGGCAACGAATGCACAGGTCGAAAATCTGGTCCAATACTCGAGTTTTGAAGAGGATGAGAGCATTCAAAAAGACCGGACAGATCCGTTCGAGTTCGGGATGGAGAATGCTTTGTGGGCTATCTGGAGTAAAGGTGATGAGGGAGCGGGCAGTAAAGCTGAGATCGTTGAAACCGAGTCCATCGACGGAACCAGAAGCCTTAGGATTGATCCTAAAGGAACTCAAAATTGGCATTTAGTTGTGTATTATGTCTCCCTCCAGGCTGACCTCAACAAAAAATACACGGTAAGCTTCTGGGCCAAGGCTGAAGAGCCACGTCCTCTTACTGCTCAGTTTAAATCGGTGGATAACTCTATTTCATGGGTGACTACAAATTTTCAGTTGACGACCGAATGGGCCGAATATCATTTTACCGCTCAAGCCCAGAATGCCGAAGTAAAGCTTGAGCTATTATGTGCCGGCAATGAAGTTACATTCTGGCTGGATTTTATATTTATCTATGAAGGAGATTATGTTGCCGGAATTAATACCTCTCTGCCATTGGAGGCATCTAAACCAAATCCGGTCAATGGTTCACTGCTCGAGCAAACATGGGTGACTCTCGGCTGGTTAGCGGGGGATTTGGCAGCCTCGCACGATGTGTACTTTGGCGAAAGTTTTGACGATGTGAACGATGGCACACACGAGAGCGAAGCGTTCCGAGGCAACCTGGACGCGGATGCACTTTATTTTATAGCCGGCTTTCCCGGATATGTTTATCCGGATGGTCTTGTTCACGGCACAACATATTACTGGCGGATAGATGAAGTCAATGAAGCCGAGCCGAACAGTCCGTGGCTTGGCGATATCTGGAGTTTTATGGTTCCGCCTAAAACCGCCTATGATCCAATCCCGGCTGATAGAGCTGAATTTTTACAGCCGGATGTGGAACTTGGCTGGTCTGCCGGTTTCGGTGCACAATTACACACTTTATACCTCGGCGAAGATTTTAACGATGTTAACACTGCCACCGACGGTATTGCTCTGGGAGTGACGAACTATACTCCCTCTTCAATACAATTTACCAAAACCTACTATTGGCGCATCGATGAGTCCGCCGGCATAGAAACGAATAAGGGCGAAGTTTGGAGTTTTACAACAGCGGATTGTCTCATCGTTGACGACTTCGAGTCTTACACCGATAGTTGGGGTAAAGGAAAGGCGATCTGGCAAACCTGGACGGATGGGGTTGGTTACACTCGGCCTACCCCTGGTTATCCCGGCAACGGTACTGGAGCATTGGTAGGCAATTGGCCGGCTCCTTTTGCAGAACTGACGATTATACACGGAGGTCTCCAGTCGATGCCATTGTACTATGACAACGATGGGACAGTCTTGGATGGAAGCGAGGATGAGGTGAGCGGGCTTACGTTCTACTCCGAGACTCAGCGCGAGTGGGAGGAACCTCAGGATTGGACCAGGAAAGGCGTTGAAATATTAGTGTTGCGGTTCTATGGCGATCCTAACAATACTGCTGAGCTGATATATGTCTCGCTTCAAGATAGTTCCGACAATAGTGCAGTTGTTGTGTACACCGAACATCCTGATCCAACGACAATAGACACGTGGCAGCAATGGAGCATCGACCTGGCAGAGTTTACCGATGTGGACCTTACGGCTATAAAGAAGATGTCCATTGGTGTCGGTGACCAGGCAAGTACCGAACCCAGCGGTTCCGGTGTGCTATTTATCGATGATATTTGTCTCTATCAACCCCCAACACAGTAGCGGCTACTTGATAGAGAACGTTTATGATCCGGCTTGATGGCTATCTTCTTCGGTCCATTAGAGTCGAAGTCTGTGGTCACAAATGGGCAGTGGCACCATGTCGGCCTCGTGTACGATATTACAGCAATGAAAAGACATTTGTATGTAGATGGAGCAGAAGTCGCTGTCGATCAGGGTATCATAGCTGGAGTAAAATCGACTGCTGGCCTTTACATTGGTGCTGGACAAACTCTCGATGCAGGCACTTTCTTCTCCGGCCTGATTGATGATGTCCGCATTTACAATAAAGCCCTTAGTCCAGCACAAATCGCAGCCCTGGCACAGTAGGCTATATTCGAAGGAAAAAAACGTTTGAAATATGTCAAGAGCTGGTAGCTTGGAAGAGTTTACCGGCTTTTTTTGCAAAGTCCACCTATGAAAAGCTCAATGTCAAATAGTAAAATCCATATTACTAAAAAATTTCTTTGAGGCATCCACGTTATGACATTTCAGCCACGCTTCGTAGCTTATCTGAACAGCCCTTCGACTTCACGATGCATTATACTCTGCGTGTTGGAGTCGGATTGTGGATTTACAATCTCGACAGAAGCGAACCCGTCAGAGTCCTTTGACTACTACTGAGCACCTGATTGAGAATCCTCCTACGAGGTAAGAGAGTACGTAGGTTGGGACCTGTCTCCAGCGAAGCCGAATGGGAAGACTCACAGAAAAACAATAGTCAATAGTCAATAATCAATTTTAAGAGGTCCCGTCAAAAAAGCCTTGCCCCGCCATTGGCCGCGGTTTATATTTATTATCAGCGATATTTTCCAGATTTTCGAACCGGACGTAAAGGCTCCCCGGCACTCCCGGCATTTGCTGGACATCGACAGGGGATATGAAAATGAAGAAAGTGAGATGACAAATAGTGCCTGCCCATTAGCCTGAGAAAGTGAAGTCCTTTAGAAAATAGTGAGAAAACGGAGTCTGTCCTAAGCTCCATGAAAGGATTAGGTTATGTTTGAAACTGCTCGATATAAGACCCTGAACGGCATTCGTGCATTTCGCCGATGGATCATTCCCTACTTTTACTCCCGCATTCACCCTAAGGAATTCCGTCCCGTCCTCTGTTACCTTTACACAGAATGGAAGTGTAACATCGACTGCCACTATTGCTTCCAATTTAATAACAACCTTCCCGGCATGGACCTGGATACCGCTAAGAGTGCCATTGACTGGCTTTACTTGGTCGGTTGCCGTGTCGTTCCTCTCATGGGTGGAGAGCCGCTGCTGCGGAAAGACTTTGTTTTGGATGTCATTCGTTACGGTGCCGACAAAGGATTCTTCATGTATCTACCTACGAACGGATATCTGATGGACAGGGCCTTTACAGACGAGGTTGGCAAGGCGGGCGTGGCGGCCATCAACCTGGCTGTGGATTGCATCTGGCCACGCAAAGGCCTGCCCAAAGCGCTTCTACGGATTGAGCCCCAATTTCGATATCTCTTGGAACGACAAAAGAAATACGGCTACCTCGTCTTTTTTAATATCAATATCTGCCGAAACAACATCAAAGATGTCAAAATGTTGACTGAAATTGCACACCAGAATAACATTGGAACAGACTACCACCTTAATGAACCACCACTGGATATTACTGATACAGACCATTACTCTCATAGAGACGACATGTTGAGCATTACGCCCGACAAGTATGATGAAGTGGACACCTTGCTGGATTGGATTATCGATAAACATCGCAAGGGTTGGCCCATGGTCAACTCCATCGAACATCTTGAAGCCTTCAAAAACCGGATGAGAAATTCTCTAAAGCCCTGGGATTGCCGTGCAGGACATAATGGCGCCCTTATCCGACCGGATGGCACACTCTCGCCCTGTTTTGACCTGATCGGTTACGATCATGATTGGGGTCGAATCTGGGAACCTAAATTCGATGAGGAAAAAATTAAGGCCCTAAAGGAGACCTGCTTATCCCACTGTTCTTCTACGTGTTTCTACACGATGGCCCATTACTACAAAGTGTGTAATATTCCCCAGTGGATCCGTCAACACATCCGTGTTGGTTAGCGAAATTCGATTTAGACTATGAACCTGAATGATTACGGCATGATCTCTAATCAAGCGATAGCTCTCACTCTGCTTCATCTCCTGTAAAATGAAGGAGGTGAAATTGTGGAACTGCCGGCTCCCGTTAAAGGACTCATCCGGGGCAATTCCCGGAAAGGTACCGACTTGAGGGAGATTGATGACCCGGAGCCATGTATTGTTCACGCGCCTTCTGAAACATGGCAGCGGCCCTGGGTCGTAGACATTATTAACCGATATTTGCGCAGCATCAAAGAACGACAAGATTTGATCGACATCTGCGTAGAGCAAGAGGTACACAGGCGGCTCTAACACGCAATACTCTTCTATTATCGATATCTCAGAATCGACCAACAGACGACTGCCATCATGATTCCAACACTGCCGCAGGGGACACCGACCGACCACGACTGCGAAATCCCCGCGATCGGCCCATTGCCCAATGCGATACCCGCGATGGCGCCAGCGCCAAGCACGGCGAGTCCGGCCGCTACCCATAAGTGCTTTCCAGTACGCTTGCAGCCTTCGCCGCCCGTTGGCTGGTCGACCGACTTTCTATCCCCTGATTGGTCTAATCTGTCCATCGCTCACCGCCTTTCTTTTACGCGATATTTCTCATTTGCTCTATACCGAGCTGCATCACTGAGGTCTTCGAGCACACCATAAACTGACATTTCCCATATGACCTCCACCCGGCAACAGCGCTGGCGTCCTAATGTACAAATATATCGCCATTCCCACCGTGAATTCAAGCGCAAACTGCTCCCTTACACAACAACAGACGGGGAATATAAATCCGTACCGTGGGTTCGAATACATTTGTATTGGTTGCTGTGAGATCTTTTAAGAGAACACAAGCTACAAATTATTTCAATTCGTTATAAACCGGATTATGTGAGAGTCTATAAATACTCAGTAACTGAGACCGTTCATTGAAACGATGTCAAATTTTTACATATCCATAAGAACTTGCAAATAAAATACTTATGAGATGGGTGCTTTTCAAAAATGGGCAGATAAGAGGTTGTATAGTTGTACTTTGGTTGTAGCAGTTTTGGGATTGAAAATTGGGCCATATTTGGTCTGCAATGTCACTCTGTCTTAGCTTCAGTTTTCTGCAGCTTTGTTCGCCACTCTTTGGCCTTTTCCGGCTTGTTCTTGGCTGTTCAATAATCCGGCCATATTTCAAAGCCGTCAGGATTTCTGAGACATTCTCTGCATCGACTTCTGATTTTTTTTGCGATTTCCATAGCTTCAGGTTGATTGACACAACCATACCCTGCCTCTTGAAATAAGCTCCTGGCCATTCTATGAAGCTCCCCAAGAAGATCGTCCTGGGCATTAGCGATTCCTCTCCATTTCTCTCCAAGTTCCAACATAGTCGGCAGATTGCTTGGGTCTTTCTTTTGAGCAAGAGCCTTTGTCGTCCGAGCTAATTCAGCGGCATAGTCCAAGGTCTTCATATTTTCTCTTTGCGCGCTGTATTCCTGTCGTATTTCCTGTGCTATTGCCACCATACCATCCAGGAATGTGATTAAGTCAGGATGAGATTTCCGTTCAAGATTAAGAAAATCCACCATGTCATGGGTAAATTCCCAATATTCGTTGATTCTCTTCACATGACGCGTGACAAAGTAGACCATATCATCAACGGTTTCCTCTACAAGCTCTTTCTTTTCCACCTCCTGGCCTTCTTTAAAAATCGGCTCCAGGACGTATTCTATAAAATCACAGATACAGGCAGACGGGATGGTTACTCCTGGCCGTCTATGATGGGTGCGCAGCTTGCGACCTGGAATGTCAAGTATAGCATCACACGCCTGCCTACCTAAAGTCTCCTTCATAATATCAACAGGTGCGGAAACCGAAGTGGGAGTACCTTTTCTCTCCAAGAAATAGATTAGAGAATTCCCTTTAGGGGGTATTCTTTTGCTAAGACGATAGAAAGCATTCTCGCCTTCAAACCAGACGGGATAAATATATATGCCTATTGTGACCCGCACGATTCTTTCTCTGAATCCTCTGAATCTATAAGTTGTCCTGACTCCACCCTCACGCAATTGAGTTATCCACTTCGCAGGAAAGGGCCTTTTCCAGTTGATAGCTATATCCTTTTCCAGATAAGAAGGTTTTAGCTCTTCCTTATGCCAGATACCCAGAGCATCCAACAGGGCCAGATACACACTCTTTCCGTCGTTCTCAAAGTCAACAGATTCGATGAGGCGGGGCTTTTCCTGTCTGTTGCCCAACACGAGCCCCATCTTTTGCTCTCCCTTTGGCCAGGTGACAACCAGCATACTGTTCTGGCCCCTTAGTAATCCTAAGAAGAGATTGCTCGACGGAATACGAAGTGTACTCGCTGAAGGATATTCTATCGGATCAAAAATGAGGTCATCCGCGATAAAGTCGGGTATTATACCGTACTCGATTGGGCTGAGCAGACTTATCCCCTTCATATTCTCAGCAGGTTTGATTTCTATAATCTCCTTTTTGCTGAACGAGAAAATAGCAGACAATTTCTCTTCTGTTTCGGCTCCGGTAAAAGAGACTTCTAAAGTCGCTTCATCACCGGTATTCTGCAATATTCTGCAGTTAGTGATACTCGCCGGTTCCTTCTTGAATTGAAGAGGAACGAATTCCACTTTCTTCTCACTCGAATCGGCTTTCGAGTAAATGACGACTCTGCCTTTTCCCGAACAGAACACGGCAGCCAGCTTTTCATTCTCTACGACGGCATCTCCTTTAAAAAAGTATTCACTCCCATAGAAAGCTGGATTTCCATGTATCGGATCGACGACGACTTGCCAGTCGGCTCTATCTCGAAGGTCGATTTCATCGACAAACGGCAACTGTGTATCCCAGACCAGGGTACTTGCGGGCGGTCTTTCCGCTTTTCTTTTTCCTGAGACTGTCGGCTCGGCCCAAAAGGCCACGGCGCCTGGACGTTTGGCATTCGCCTCAAGTGCTAGGGTTATTTTCTTTCCCGAGTAAGCAGATAAATCAACACAGCGTTGTGCCCAGTGTTCCTCATCGGCGTAGGTTTCCTCAAGGATAGTTACAGTTTCACCGCCATCTGGCTTGGCCGTGATTCTAAACGCCACAGGGGCGTTTTCCTTGAGCACTCCCAGGCCAATGTCAAGTCGCGCTGCCTCGGGTGCATACAACCGATACTCTAATCTTGCTGGCGTATATGCAAAGACTGTGCTCCTGTGTTCGTTATCTCGAACCTCGTCTCGAACGCCAATTGGGACATCAGTATAGGGAGTTTCCTTTGGCACTATCCGCACTGACAGGATATCGAGTGCCACAGCTTCCGCATCCTGCTCACTGAAACACCCGATCATCAGATGCGTCCAAGGCCCTCGCCAATCCCGTGAGCGTTTCTCTAAAGAAAGCCGGTACGTTTGGATCGTCCCATCGGCCACGATAGAAGCCCCATCGCCGCGGCTGTAATGAGGGAAGAGGTATTCCTCGGAACCCTCTTCCGTATAATTGAAACCCAAACCGATAAAGGCCATAGGATCTCGAGTGCGGGCGTGAATCTCCACATAGGCCCAGTCCTCAATGTTCCAATCGTTCAATTCGACGTGGATTTCGCCAAACAAGCGAGAAGACTTAGTGTAGCGATTCTTTGTCGTTAACGGCAGGCGCAGCGCATCTTCAACTCGGACAGGCCTGACAGCTTCCATCTGCTTAGGGATTGGTTTGAGCGGTTTCCAGTCCGGCTGAGGCTGATCGAAGCGCCACTCAACCGGCTCCAGAACTTCCTCTGGAACCTTAGATCCCTCAATGTGTGCAGCATCCAAGTGCTCTT
>Ga0307425_1002110_pt1 | contig 11447 bp, 8 predicted proteins | sample SalMarWE160330MG_FD_202152 | JGI IMG/M metagenome (GOLD analysis project Ga0307425, IMG submission 202152) | Salt marsh sediment microbial communities from the Plum Island Ecosystem LTER, Massachusetts, United States - WE1603-30 | ecosystem: Environmental > Aquatic > Marine > Intertidal zone >... | reverse complement strand
ACCATGTTGCCCAAAAACGGGTCGCTGGTGTCGCGGTACTTGCTGGGCGCGACGATCTTGGCTTCCGCCACCGCGGAGAATGCGAACGCCACTAAGGCGAGCGCAATGACGATGATTCTGAACCTCATGGTTCCCCCCTCCTAAGGTCGATTAAGCCCCAGTCTATCCATGTTCGTTGCGTGATGTCAAATCCGCGGCATGCTTGGCCTTAGGAAGAGAGCCCCGTATTTACCGGAAGCCGCTCCTCTCTACGGCACCACGAACGTGAACTCGCCCTTGGATACGGCGACGTTAACGTAGCCCTCGGTCGGGTTGAAGGTCCAGTTGCCCGAGGAGCCCTGCGTCCATTCGCCGCCGCCGGTCTCGCCCTTGATCTGCAGGTAGAACTGCACCTCCACGTGGTACTTCCCCGGCTTGAGCAGGCAGACGTCCGGGAAGACGGTGTCGCTGTCCTTGATGCCCTCGGGGTAGGTCTTCCCCGGCACCTTGTAGACCTCGCCGCCCTCGTCCGCGTCGTACATCCAGTACAGGTAGCCGTCCCAGTCGTCGTCCGGCGTATCCACCCGCGCGCCGGCGTACGCGAGCTGATCGCCCACCTTGCCGTCCTTCATCGTGTCGATCCACACGTCAAAGCCGGTGCTGTACACGTACGGGTTGACGAAAACGCCGCGGTCCACGCTCTGCTGGAGCAGCGCGGTTTTCAGCTCGCCGTAGCCCTGCGGGAAGAACGCGCGTGCCTCCAGGTGGTCAAACTTCCCCCAGGTGAAGTCGGTGCCCACGCCCGCGAAGTTCTCGTCCTCGCCGTAGGGCAGCGCGGTGCCGAAGACGATGTTGCCCATCAGGTCGTCGTAGGGCTTGCGGTACTTGGACTTCCAGGTGATGGTGGCGCTCGCCGCCAGCGACAGCGCGAGCAAAACAAGCAGCACGCCGATAACAATGCGCAGTTTCATCAGCCCCTCCTTCAACGGTTCAGAAGATGTAGTGAATCTACTCCCGCGCCGCCGCGCCTGTCAATCGCCCTGTAGGGCGGGGACCCGTGCCCCGCCGTCTTCCCCTTCCTGCGCTGCTAAGCGACGCGTTTCACGTTATACTCCTAAACATGGGCGGAGAAGAGCACCCGGTGCACAGGCCGTTGCGTTCTTATCTTGTCTGGGCAGCTACAGCCATTCAGCTTGAATTGGTTGCCTTCCTGGTCGTCCCTACGGCCGTCAAGGCCAAGGTCTTTCTCATCGCCTTCATCTGCTGCTCCCCTGCGATCCAGCTGCCGCGTGTGCCTGTCATCTTGCGCATGTTGAGGCGAGCGGGTTGGGAGGGCCACGCTGACAACGCTGCCTGGGTTGATTGGTTTGTTTCGCTCTTCACCGGAGCCGCAGCAGCAATCTGCCTGGCCGATTTCGCATGCAGGAAGCTCGCCTGCGGTTATTACTGGGCGGAGAGCGACGCGGTCCTGCCTGCTATGCAGCAATACGCCAGGCGTTCCCTACTTGGAGGCGTTGGGAGTTCTGGATTCTCCTGGCAGGCGTTTGTCTGGCTGTTTGAAGCTATTATAGTTCTGGACATAGTTATCCTCTGGAGATTCGCGCGGTTCCGACCGCTAGCATTTAAACCGAGCGTGATCGCTGCTTTGGCAGCGGATGCTGTAGTGTACGGCAGCATGGCGCTAGTGGTACTGACGCCCATCGCTGTTGATTGGATTCGATGGGAGCTTGGCTGGGAGCTACGATGGTGGTAGGGCAATAATAGCGCCTATCGCACTGCACTTGTTAGGATGCCACTGCTTGCCCTACAGGAGCACGTCCCCCCAGTGATACCCCACGAACGGCGCATCTCCCTCATTGATGAAGCCGTCGTCGTTCACATCCAGGAACGGCAGGAAGCCCGCCGTGCCCTCGGCAAGTTCGCCATTGGCCGCGAGGAACAACTCCAGAAAAGCGGTGTCCCCGTCATCCACCGTGCCGCTGGAATCAAAGTCGCCCGGCAGCGTGTTCAGGTAGAACGTACAACTCAGCGTCTCGCTGTAAGCTCCTCTGAAGCCCTCAACTTCCAGCTCGTACGCCCCCGTGGTCAGGCCGCCGATGTTCACTTCCGCCACGATGTCGTTGGGGTTGCCGCGCGTGGTGATGTTCCATTCCTTACCCGCCGCGCCGGCAATGCGGATGGTCACGCTGTCCAGGTCCGGCTGCGCGAACACGCGCACACTGAAAGTCTGGTCAAACATCATATCCGCCGGCGGATCCACGAACTCGTAGCCGAAGTCGTCGTAAGGCGTGGCCACGACGAAGATCTGCGCGCTCTCGCGCACCGCTCCGTTGAGGGACACGTCAACCTTCCCTGTCACCGCGCCCACCGGTACTAGCACTTCAATGCTGCCGTCCGTCCACGACTGCACCGGCGCTTCCGCCCGTCCCGCATCTCCCGCGAAGGTGACCACGGTCTGGCCTTCGGCGTAGTCGCCGAAGCCGCTGCCGGTGATGGTCACCGGATCGTAGTAGAAGCCCTCGGTCGGCGCAATGGATGCGACGTCGTGGTGTCCCACATACAGCGCAAGCTCGGCGCTCACTTTGTCTTCTAGCGAACCGTCTTCATCGTTGTCATATAGATCGTATTCGTAGGCCGTGGCGATGATGTTGAGCAGCCCATTTGCGTACACACCAGTGTCCAGCGTCAGCCCCCAGTCCGGCGCGTAGGTCGTGTCATACAACTCGCCGTTGACATAAACCTCGCAGCGGTCCACTTGCCAGAGGTGGTCGTCGTAAACGCGCAGGTCCAGGTCAACTACTCCACTCACCACCTGGCCGTCCACCGGGTCGTTGAACAAGACCAGAGGTAGCTCCGTTGGCGTCGCGATGTAGAAGTCATCAAACTGAAACCACCGCTGGCCGCCGGCGTCGTTGCCGTCCAGCAGCCAGTAGAACTGAATCGCGCTGCCGACGATGCTGCTCAGCGAGAAGATGATATTGCCGCTGTAATCGTAGCTATTAACGTCTGGATTATTGTCAGGCGAGTAGATGTCAAAATATCCGCTGCCGTTTTCCCCGTACACAGCCATCATCATCAGCTTGCCGCTGCTGAAGCTCCAGTCGCCGGTGAACACAACCTTCGCGTTTTCCACGCTGCTCAGGTCGAACAGTGGCGACATCAGCCAGTCCACGTCCCGCTGGCGGTACTTCGGCGGCGTCAGCGACGGATCACCCAGCCGCATGGCAAAATCCCCCGGCGCCTCCTCGTACAGGTGCCAGTAAGCTTCGCCGCTGATGTTGTACTGGGTCCAGTGGCTTGTATCCAGCCCGTCAAAGCTGTTGTAGTAGGGGATGGGCATGAAATAGCTGTCGGTCACCACTACCACGCGCTCGTCAAAGCCGTGGATGAAATCGTCATCCACGACCTCCACGAGCACGTTCATCTCGCCCGGGTACTCGTCGGTGGCGTCATAGCTGAAACCAAATGAGCTCCCAGGATCGTTCAGCTCGTCTACCAGCAGTCCGTCAATGTAGAGGAATGCGCGTTCAATCGTTCCGTCGTCGGTGGCCTCACAGTTTATGTCCACCAGTCCGGTTACATTCTGGTCGTTGCTCAAGTTGGTGATGTCCACCACTGGCGCGGTTCCCGCGCTGGCGGCTAGCGCATTGGCCGTGTTCACTCGCGTCACATAGTCGTTCCGCCACTGCGCGTCGCTTACCGGGTCGCCGGTCGATTCGATGAGCCCGCGGATTTGATCTAGGCTCAGAGTGTCGCCGTACTCCGCCATCAACAGCAGCGCCGCACCCGCCACCATCGGGCATGCCATGGAAGTTCCGCTGTAATCACCGCGATACGTGTCATTGAAAACGGTGGAGTAGATGTTCACGCCCGGGGCTACGCTGTCCACCCACGGCCCGTAGTTGCTGAAGCTGGCTTTGTCATCGCTGGAGTTAACCGCTCCTACGGCTATGCAAACTGGAATGCCCGCTGGATAATGGATCTGCGCACCGTTGTTGTCGTTACCCGCTGCCGCCACCGGCAGCGTGCCGTTCAAGTACGCGTACTCACATGCTTCTTTCAATGTATCGCTGGGCATATAGCTGCCGAAGCTCATGCTGATGACCGAAGCTTCGCACTGCACTGCCAGAACAATGCCGCTGATGGAGCCGATAAAATCCCCCTGTGCGTTAGTCACTTTGATGGGCAGTATCCCGCCTTCATAGGCCACGCCAGCGCCACCCTTAGTGTTATCGCCCGTGGCCGCGGCGATGCCGCAGCAATGGGAGCCATGGCCCAAGATGTCCTGCGGCCAGGTGTCGCTTTCTCCCAGGTCGAAGTCCTCCCCCGGCCACAGGGTGTTGAGGTCCAGGATGTTGTCCACCAGGTCGGGATGGTCCATGTCCGCGCCGGTGTCAATCACCGCGACATACACCTCCGGATCGCCGGTCTGGCTGTCCCAGGCGCCGAAGTCATTCATATGTGAGGCGTCGTGGTACAACTGCGTCCCGTCCTGCACCTTGGGGTCGTCCGGCGTGTAGCACGGCGTGTAGATGGGGTTGTATTCCACCAAGCGTACATTCACCGGATTCTCGTCCAGCAGGCGCTGCATTAGCGCCTCTGCCTCCACGCTGGGCGGCAGCCGGTAGCCGCAGTAGTTGAAGCCCGCCACATAGGCCTCGCAGCCCTGGATGATGCTCAACCCGTACTCCTCCCCCAGCTTGCGGGCGAATCGCGCGTGGTCTATGTTCGCAAAGAGCATTGACGCGGTGTTGATGGGCGGCCGCCCTAGGCCGCTTCCCGCGCCGCCATCCACTTCGCCCGCCAGCTCGTCGGCGAACATCACCAGTATTTCGTCTGGATAGTAGTCCACGCCCGCGGTGAATCCCCGCGTGTCCTGCCAGGTGGGCGGGCGCGGGATGAACGGGTTGCCCGCTTCGGTTGGAAGTAGCAGCGCCGTGTTGCGCGCACTGGCTTCCGGCGAAGGCGAAACAGCGGTAATGCTGGCGGAGCGCTCGCCGCAGCCGGCGCACACGAGTATCACGTAAATTGCGGCCACGGCCGCCGCGAGCCTATGTAATGTCAGGTGAGATCACCTCGGTTGGGACTACTGCGGGATTATACCACCGCGATGGAGGCGATCAGCCGTACCGGGAAGCTACGGCATCAGCATCAGCGCTATGCCCAGGCCGATAATCACCAGTGCCGCGAAGACATTGGATAGGCGATGCGTAAGCTGCATCGGCAGCACCTTCAGCCCCGCCAGCGCCGCCAGCACGAAGGTTTCCATCACCACGAGCGTTAGCACCAAGAACAGCAGGCTGGAGACAATCACCGCCGTCCAGCTGATCTGCACCGCCACAAACATGAGTGGTATTAGCGGCTCACAGGGGCCCAGGACCACGATTGCGACCAGCGTCCAGAACAGCACGCTACGGTTACGCATACGTGGGTCGTCGGCGTCTATGGCCGCATGGCGGTGCGAATGCTGGCGTAGCGACCACAGCAGGTAGAAAACGCCGCCCAGGATTAGCAGCCACCCGGCCACGGTTCCGCGGGTGCCCTCCAGAAACGTCAGCCGTTCTAGCGTGATGCCGGCGGCGATGCCAATGAAGCCGATCAATACCGAAGAAAGCACATGGGCGATGCCGCCCGCGAGCGTGATAAAGAACGCGCGCGTCAGGCTCCATTCCCGCGCGCGGCCGATGGCGATGAACGGTAAATAATGATCGGGGCCCGCTGCGGCGTGTACCAGCGCGATAACGGCGGTTCCCGCCAGCAGCGCCATCCAGGCTGCAGGGATACTAGATGGATTCATGGCGCCGGATTCTAGCATATGTGCGCCCGGCTGCATCTGGAGAATCTCTGTGTGATTAACCCCATCCCCGCTGCGTCTGGTAGGATAGTGGTCAGTACAAAGGAGGAGGACAACCGCTATGAAACGCCCTTGGTATGAACTTCCGGAACTCAACTATGAGTACGACGCGCTGGAGCCGCACATTGATGCCATGACGATGCAGATTCACTACAGCAAACATCACCGCGGCTATGTTGATGGCGCTAACGACGCGCTGTACCAGCTGGAAAAAGCCCGCGAGTCCGGCGACTACTCGTCCATCCGGCGGTGGGAGCGCGACCTCTCGTTCAACTTGAGCGGTCACATCAACCACAAGCTCTTCTGGGAGAGCATCGGCCCGGATGGCGGCGGGTCGCCCGAAGGCGAGATGCGCGGCAAGGTCAAGCGCGACTTCGGCTCGCTCGACGCTTTCAAAGCTCATTTGACTGCCGCTGCGCTTTCCATTCAGGGCAGCGGCTGGGTCATACTGAGCTGGGATCCCATCGCCAAGCTCCTGCTGCTTGTCACGGCGGAGAACCACGAAAACCGCGGCGTGCGCGGCGGAGTGCCACTGATGGCGCTGGATATGTGGGAGCACGCGTTCTATCTCAAGTACCAGTACCGCAAAGCCGACTACGTCAGCGCCTACTGGAACGTAGTGGATTGGAAATCCGTCGCCCGCCGTTTTGAGAAAGCCTCCGGGGGCTAGAAGTAGCCGCCGCAGCTTTTCGTCGCTGTGAAGCCTAGTGCTTCGGCGCCAGCTTCTCCGGCCAGTCGCCGTTGATAAGGTAGCGTCCGGCCTCAATCGCCGCGGTTGCGCCTTCACCCACCGACACCGTCATCTGCCGGTGGCTTAAGTAGGTCACGTCGCCCACCGCGAAGATGCCCGGCTTCTCCGTGCGCATCCGCCCGTCTACGTAGATCTCGCCGGTGTCGGCCAGCTTGAGGATATTCGCGGCGAACTTGGTGTTGGGGGTGTGCCCGATGAACACGAAGACAGCCGCCGTGGAAAACTCCTCCTCTTCACCGGTCTGCGTATTCTTGAGGATTACGCCCTCCACCTTCTCGTTGCCCAGCACCCGGGTGATGACGCGGTTGAGCATCAACTCCACATTCGGCAGAGCTTTAGTGCGGCTTATCGCGATGGGCTGCGCGCGGAAGCCCTCGCGCCGGTGCACCAGCGTGACCTTGCCGCAAACGCTCGCCAGGTACTGCGCTTCTTCCATCGCCGCGTCGCCGCCGCCGACGATGATGACGTCCTGCCCCTTGAAGAACGGGCCATCGCACACTGCGCAATAGGATACACCGCGCCCATAGTGCTTCTTGGCGTTCTCCGCTTCCAGCAGGTTGGGGCTGCTGCCGGTGGAAATGATGATGGTTCTCGCGCGAACCTTTTCGCCGGTGCCCAACTCCACGAAGTACTCCCGGTCGCCCGCTTCGCTGATATTCTCCACCGTCTTATTGAGGATGGGCGTCTTGAACTTGCGCAGGTGCTCGTCCAGCCTCTGCGCTAGCTCCATCCCGGTCACCGACGGGAATCCCGGGTAGTTCTCCACTTCGGCGGTCAGCGCAATCTGCCCTCCGGTATAGGCCTTCTCAATGAGCAGCGTTTTCTGCTCCCCGCGTATCGCGTAGATGGCCGCCGTAACCCCGCCGGGCCCGGCGCCGATGATAACCGTATCCCACTTTTCGTTCCACGGCGCGAATTCCATCATTGTCCTCCGAATAGGGTCGTAGCCGCTGTGTGCTTCGGCCAATAATACCGCGGGCTTCCATTGACGCCAAGCGTAATGAACATACTACCATCTAGCTCTTCACTTAATCTGATGGCTTATAATCGTTCGGTGGACAACAGCCGGTGCAGCTTTGCTTCGGGCATGAGAACCAGCGGCATGACGCTGCTGGAGCTGCTCATCCTCCTCACAATTGTGCTGGGCATCGTGCTGGTGGCGCTCCCCACACTCAAGCCCGTGCGCGTGGACAACCTGGAGGCCTTCGCCCGCGAGAAGCTGCGCTACATCTACGAAAAGGAGCGCTCTTACTTCCTGCGCAACGGCAAGTACGACCGCTTCTCGGTGCTCGCATCAGACGAAAACGGCGGACCTTACCTGGACCGCCGCTTCATCGGCGACGAATACATGGAGCGCGGCATCGTCTTCAGCGGCCCCAGCGCCCCCACCGAAGACCTGCTGCTGGAAGCGCGGCTGCCCGGGGGCGCACGCATCACGGTGGACAGCAAGGGCAACTTCAAGACCCAGAAGCCCAAAGCCCAGGGCCAGCCCGGCGAGGAGCCGTCCGGCCTGATGGATGAAATGATGAGCCCTGATGCCTTCCCCGGCGCGGAAAGCGGCCAGGCGCCTCCGGAGAAGGAAGCGCCGCCACCTCCGCCCGGTGAAAACGGACGCACTCCTCCCCCGGTGAAGCCGGCTCCCCCAGGCTAAGGGCTGCCGCTCCGCCCTTAACCGGCGCTCTGTTATAATCACGCCTGCACTATCCCGTCATCAGGAACGCTTATGCGCATCGCCGAAATCTTCAGTGAAGTCTCCACCGAATTCCGCAAGGTCGTGGTCGGCCAGGACGAGATACTCCGCCTGATGCTCGTCGCCTATTTCTCGCACGGCCACATCCTCTTTGAAGGCGTGCCGGGATTGGCCAAGACGCTAATGGTGAAGGCGCTGGCGGCCATCTTCAGTGGTGACTTCAAGCGCGTGCAGTTCACTCCCGACATGCTGCCCAGCGACATCATTGGCACGATGGTCTATTCCTCTTCCGACGGCAAGTTCCACCTCCACCGCGGGCCGCTGTTCTGCAAGTTTTTGCTGGCGGACGAGGTGAACCGCACTCCGCCCAAGACCCAGTCCGCACTGCTGGAAGCGATGGAGGAGCGCCAGGTGAGCATTGAAGGCGAGGTGCTGACGCTGCCGGCGGACTTCACCGTCTTCGCTACCCAAAACCCCATTGAGTACGAGGGTACCTACCCCCTGCCGGAGGCGCAGCTTGACCGCTTTATGATGCGCGTGAAGGTCGGATACCCCGACCGCGAAAGCGAGCGCGAAGTACTGCTACGCTATCACCAGGGCTTTGACGCCCAGGACATCGCGGCGGCGAATCTGCGCAGCCTGGATGTTTCCGCGCAGTACCCTGCGCTGATGGACGAGGTCAAGTCCGTCAGGGCGAAAGACGAGCTGTTTGACTACATCCTGGACATCGTCTCGCGCACCCGCCAGCGCGGCGGCATCCTACTCGGCGCCAGCCCGCGCGCAGGCATCCACCTGCTGCGCGGCGCCAAGGCGCTGGCAGCGCTGGCCGGACGCGATTATGTGGTGCCCGATGACATTGCCGCGCTCACGCCCCATGTGCTCAACCACCGCCTGATCCTCGCGCCGGAGCTGGAGATTGAAGGCCGTAGAGCCGACGAGGTGGTAGCCGAGATTCTCCAGTCGGTGCCGGTGCCGCGCTAGCGTTTAACCTTCGTTGACCGAACTGATTGCGCTGCCCGCCGCATATCAAGAGCATCACTTATCCACGATGATGAAATCCTGTCCACAACGCGTGGATAACAGACTTCTCCGCTAAAATGGGTGCGGGATGGCGATTCACACGCGGACAGTTGAGCTGAGTCTTGCGGGCGGGATGCCGTCTGCCGGGGGGGTGTGGTGATGGAAGAAACCGTTGCCCGCGCCAACCCGCTCAGCTTCATCCAGCGCAACTACGAGATGGCGCTGCCCCTGCTGTTTCTCGGGGCTTTCATGCTGCTCGTCATTCCGGTGCCGGTCCCGCTGATAGACTTCTTCGTGCTCACTTCCATCGTGGTAGCGGCGGTGGTGTTGTTGACCTCAATGTACGTCAACAAGCCGCTGGACTTCTCCATCTTCCCGATACTCATTTTGTTCACGACGATTTTCCGCCTGCTGCTCAACGTAGTGACGACGCGCTCGATCCTCCTCAACGCCAACGCCGGTCATATCATCCAGACTTTCGCCACTATGGTCATCGGCGGCACTGCCGGCGGCGGCGGCAATCCCGTGGTCGGGCTCACCATCTTCATAATCATCGTGCTCGTCAACTTCCTGGTCATCACCCACGGTGCGCAGCGCATCGGCGAGGTGGCCGCACGCTTCACCCTGGACGCGATGCCCGGCAAGCAGCTTTCCATTGACGCCGATCTCAACGCCGGCCTTATCACCGAAGAGGACGCGCGGGCGCGCCGTGCGGAGATTGAGGCGGAGGCCGACTACTTCGGCAGCATGGACGGCGCTTCGCGGTACGTACAGCGGGACGCTATTGCCACGATGATTCTGGTAGTCGTGAACATTGGCGCGGGCTTCATCGTGGGCGTGGCGCAGATGGGGATGCACTGGAGCGAAGCCCTGAACGTCTTCACCCGCCTGACCGTGGGCGACGGCCTGGTAGCCACCATTCCCGCGCTGCTCATCAGCAGCGCCACCGGCATCATGGTCACCAAAGCGGCGACGGATGAGACGGTCGGCGCGAGCGTTGTGGGCCAGTTGGTGATGGTGCCCAAGGCGCTCTATATCGCCTCCGTGTTTGTGTTTGTTATGGGGCTGGCGCCCGGAATGCCACACGTGTTCATGGTCATTGCTGCCGGGACTCTCGCGTTGCTAGGCTGGAACTCCCAGCGGGGTGCCTTCGCCTTCATGCAACCGGCGGAAACCGAGACGCGCCGCAAGCTTTCAGAGCGTGAGGAGGCTGCGCGCGAAGGCGCACCGACCGAGGAAGAGCAGGCCAAGCGCGACCTCAAGGACATTCTCGCCATTGACCAGCTTGAGCTGGAAATCGGCTACGGGCTGATACCGCTGGTGGACAAGAAGCAGAACGGCGACCTGCTGGAGCGCGTGAACTCCATCCGGCGTCAGGTTGCTCTGTCCCTGGGGTTCATCGTGCCGCCGATGCGCATCCGCGACAACATCACGCTCAAGCCCAGCGAGTACGTCATCAAGATCAAGGGCACTCAGCTTGCGCGCGGCGAGCTGATTCTGGACCGCTACCTCTCGATGAACCCGATGGCGGAGCAGGAGCCGCCGGCCGACCTGGACGCTATCAAGGTCAAGGAACCTGCCTTCAACCTTGACGCTTACTGGATTCACCCGGAGCACCGCAGCCGCCTGGAAGTCATTGGCTACACCGTGGTTGACCCCAGCACTGTGCTGTCCACCCATCTCACCGAGGTCATCAAGCGCAACGCGGCCGAGCTGCTAAGCCGGCAATCGGTTCAGGAGCATGTTGACGAGCTGAAAGAGCACTACCCCGCGCTGGTGCAGGATCTCATTCCCGGGAAGCTCTCGCTATCCGAACTCAGCCGCGTGCTTGCGCTGCTGTTGAGAGAACAGGTGTCCATCCGTAACCTGCCGACCATACTGGAGGCACTGGGCGATTTCGTTGAACAGACCAAGGATGTAGAGCTGCTTGCCGAGTTCGTGCGGCAAGCGCTGGCACGGCAGATTACCGAATCCTACACCGACGAAAGCAACCAGCTCATTGTCGCCACCCTGGATCCGCGCATAGAGGAGAGCATCTCGGCAAACCTGCAGAAGACTCCGACGGGTACGATACCGGTGCTGCGCCCCGACTACCTGCGCAAGGTGGTGGAGAACGTGGGGCAGGTAATTCAGCTGATGACCTCCAAGGGTTA
>Ga0307425_1002109_pt1 | contig 11449 bp, 14 predicted proteins | sample SalMarWE160330MG_FD_202152 | JGI IMG/M metagenome (GOLD analysis project Ga0307425, IMG submission 202152) | Salt marsh sediment microbial communities from the Plum Island Ecosystem LTER, Massachusetts, United States - WE1603-30 | ecosystem: Environmental > Aquatic > Marine > Intertidal zone >... | reverse complement strand
GCTTCAGAAGGGGGAACATATGTTCTAAGCCTGCGCTGTGCGCGTGCAATAGCAGCTTTGGACGAAAAGTTGTCGGGGAGGAGCAGTTCATCGGCGAGGAAGGAAAACCAGGAGATCACAGCCTGACCATAGAGGCGAACTGTGGATGCTTCAAGTACTTGCTTCTTCGATTTCTTGTGGGATCCACCTTTTTCTACTCGAACCTCCTTGCCAAGGTAATTCACAAACCAGGCCAGAAGATTCACGTCCTGCGCTTCGCTACCGAGAATACTTAACGGTTTCTCTGATGCATGGGGACCAGAAATCGACAGCGGTTCCGCGGAGGTTGAATTTTCAAGAAACTCAAAGAAATGTTGTGCAGCATAGCCGTAGGTATTCAGGCTGGAGGGGCTCAGGTTGCTCTGGGAGCGGAAATACTCGAAGGATTCACCGAAAGTGTAGGAGTTTTCGATCATAGAAGGGCTCTAAGGCGACTCTAGCATAGAAGTATACCTAATGCAACTTAACATACATTTAGTTGCATTAGACCCGAACAAAAAAAGAGTTCGCACCAGATACTAGATCTACCCACCCTTGCCCTCACCGGTCAAGCGCTTTTCATCCTTCAGAATTGATCCATCAGTCGATGAGCACCCCCTCAACTCAACCGGAACCTTCACCAGATGATCTCTACATCGTATTCACCAATCGACGGATCCTTTGTGACCAATGGAAGCTCCTCAATCTGGCTTTGCGAGATCAGCAATCGATCAAAGGGACCACGATGATGGTCAGGGAGATGGAATGTATGCAATGCATGACTTATTTCGATCGGGTGCGCCTGAAACGAATTCAGGGTCATCTGTTCAGGAAAGAACCTCTCTGGATCCCCTTCCAAACCCAAGCGCCCCAGAGCCGACTTTATAGCGATTTCCCAACCCGTGGCAGCACTTACAAAAATCTCATTCTGAGAATCAGCCAGAATATCAAGAGCAACCTCAGAGAGTCCCGGATTGTCGTCAATCCACCAGAGGAAAGTATGTGTATCCAGAAACGCTCTCATGACTCTCAGGCCTCCTGGACCTCGTCTGGAAGGGGCTCATCAAAATCTGGTGAGATATCAATCTTGCCCTTCGCCGATCCAGGAGTCCGCTGTGCCAGCGTCCCCTCAACCGGCACCAGGCGCGCTACGGGCACCCCCGCTTTACCAATCAGGATTTCTTCTCCGCCCATCACACGGTCAAGCAGCTTGGAGAAATGGGTTTTAGCCTCATAAACGTTGATGATCTTTTTCATGACCCCGTCAACCTCAAGAAAATTGAGGACTAGACTAATGATCTAGTCAAAATGTTTGTCTTGTGTTTTAGGAGGAGTAATCCCCTCTGAGTATATAGGAGCATGCCAGGTCAAGTCGATTGAATCCCGTCTTTAAATCCCCCTTATACCAGCTCGCATGCGCTCAACCCGGGTGAGTTGATAGCATCATTGCCCGAAGTTTTGAATATTAGAGAATCCTGGGCCGGTTACCAATCATTTGTGGGTTTCATAAACCAATATTCCTCCCCGACACTCCTTAGATACCAAAAAGGGTTATGTGGGAATCATCGTTCTCCTCTTAACAGAGCCAATAGAGATATTGGTTTTCTTTACCCATCAGGAAGCAACTCGAAGCCTGCCGTCAGAAAGTGTTGATCGAAAGCGAAAGCTTCTTTGATCTCTCGATCCTTCATAACCACGAAGCTGACTGCGTCTGCATAGCTGAAGTCTTGATCAGAATATTTTTCCAATATTCCTTCAGCCTCAGATTCTACACTCGCATCAGAATAAATCTTGAGAAGTCGAGCGCTTCCCCTGATTGCCCTCAGAAAATGCACGGCAGGATCATGCCCACCTGTACGGCGAATAATGATGTAGGCTTCTGCGACGACAAGATTGGTTGTAACTAGGTTTCTCTGCTCCTGAATGATATTCTTGTATAGTTTGGAGGCTGCCTTATGATACTTATCACGCGAATCAGTGATCGCAATCCAGGCGCCCGCATCTATAAAGATCTCACGCTCCACTCTGGTTCTCCCCCTCAATCATCTGCACAAGGTAATCATCATGTCTCTCGGAAAGATCACCGATTCCGGAGTCATAAAGCCCGACAATCTCCTGCAACGGATCTTCCTCAGGTGGAATATCTTGGAGAAGCTTGTCGACCCCAACTCTGATCAAGCCAGCCATAGAATCCCCCCTCCTCTCTGCAAGTGCACGCAATGCATGAAGCTGGTCCGTTCTTAGATATATTTGAAGTGGCTTATTAGCCATTTTTCCCATATCCCACTTGCACTATTGGCACCATGAACAATTATACATCATTAAATAAGATATATTCCTCTATGATGTATATTCGTTATACATTATAACAACTATTATAAAAAGGGGTAGTCACTCCCTGAAGGGGTTGACCAACTGGACACCATCGTAATCCTGGCCCTCGCTCAGGTCTTCCGACAAGACCGTGCTGCAGCCGAGTTGCTGAGCGCTCCAGAGGATCATGGCGTCCCAAAAAGAGGTCTTGTGGCGCCGCTGGAGGTCGATCGCCCCGAGGACATCCTCTGCAACGGGAGTGTGAAGCCTCCAGTATGAGAGATCCCGGACGATGTCAGCGGCGACTTCTTGAGCCAGCGGTCTCTGGACCTTCTGTGTGATAGCGACGTAGAACTCCTGCAGCACCTGGATGCTCACGCAGCCCCGCATATCTGACCAAAGCTGGTCCAGGAGAGAATGAGCTCGCTGGTGTTTCTCGCCGGCGGATTGGTCGAACGCGTAAACAAGCACGTTGGTGTCGACGAACACCGGAGATTCATCTTCGCTCATGCAGTTCCTCGCGAGTCCAACTCTGCTCGCCCCTGGTTCCCAGGTCAAGCCCCGCTGCCAACAAGGCGGTCTGTCGCTGGCGAGCCTGTTCATACCCCTCGTGCCGCGCGAGGTGCACCTGCAGGAGATGCTCCATGAGAGCCGAAACGGAGGTACCCTCCTCGGCCGCCATGACCTTCACCCGCTTTAATATGTCCTTAGGCAGCGCCAGTGTAATGTTCTGTTTATCCATATCTTCCTCACGATAAACAGTGTAACACGTATTTACGTGGTATTCAAGTGAGCTTCTAGCGAGGGATCCCTTTTCTTGAACTAAATGGTTGTTTAGTTACAAACCAAGACAATATTCCCATTCAAACAGTCTTTGACCTAGTTCAAGATCTAGTGGATCGCGCGTTTCAACTCGGCCTCTTGAGAAAACTTTATCTCCATGACCCGAGAACATTATTGGAATGCTCAGCTACAATAGAGTGCACAGGCACCCCCAGGATATTTGAAACTAACAGGAGGATACGTTATGGCAGTTACACAGAAACCCGGGGAGAAACCCTCGAGGTCGGGGGAATATGAAGAGCGGGGCCCGCTTGGAGGCGAAGTTAAGAATCCGCGCAGGGTTACAATAGAACCCGGTGACAACCCGTTGCCTCCAACACAGAAACCGGGTCGCACATGGGAAAGGATTGGCCCTCCGAAGAAGTAATCGAGTGAATGCTGCCGTTGGCAAAGAAACTGTGTTCGGTGCGCTAATTCTTTCCAGACCCAATTGAAGGTGCAGGGGTCTTACTCAATCCGTCAAGTCGAGCGTGTTAAGCCAACTAAGGAGCTGGCCGTCACTAGTTAGTCCGACTTGCAGCATCTGCAGCATAGAACCCCAGGGCTTTGTCCGGTCCTCCCATTGGAAGAAAAATGTCTGGCCAAGCTTGTCGCCTTCTGAATAGACGAGTACATCCATCAGACCGCCAAATTGCAACGAGTGCTCCAAGGCAATTCGCTCGGCGATCTGCCGCAGATCTTCGACGCTCTTCGAACCCGACGGATCCGCGTTAATCACAGGTGCTGGTTCGATCTGGACGAGATGATAGGTCTCAACATCCAGCCAGTACGGCCTTCCCGACTCATCCACCAGCTGCCATCCTGGCCGAAGACCAGCGTTCGGCATCGCGGATACATCCACTAGCGACAACCGGATACCGCTTTTTCCCGTGAACGACTTGATGACCTCGGTCGCACGATCAAGGTCGATGTCCGAGTTGAGGATCGGCACGGGGCTTCTGTCATCCTTGATAGGCACAGATGAGGGATCTCCCACGAACTGCACAAGAGGGGCATAGACCCAAGCTGGACCACCGTCGAGGAAAAGCTGCAACCAATCCCTGGATGCAGTTGTTGCTATGACGGACGCTTTGGCGCCTTCGGTGAACTGGCCAATCACATCAAAGTCGGTACCCGGCCCCTGCCGTAAGTTGACTGACCCCATGCCAGGGACTACGCTCACAGAATTGTTCTCAGGATTCTCGGTATTGCCAACGGACGGCGGCTCTTCAAAACCCGGAATGTCCTCGAAGGCAAGGCTGAAACATCCTTCCGGGATGGGTGGATCATATGCGATGGCTGTCAGCCGAGTCTCCGACAAAGGCTGTGCGCTGCCACCCCGGCCAAAATGCTGCCGGACGAGGAGAATGCCTGTCTCGGCATCCACCCACAAGCGGTCAGTTCGGACATCTCCAGCCCTAAGCAGATCGACCACCAAAGTCACACGTCCCGCAGCCTCCTCCATTGCAATCCCCTTGAGGGCAACCTCCCCGGTATCCACCGGGAAGGGAAAAACGAGCCGGGCTAACGCGGTCTGCAGAATCCGGCCCAATGGGTGGCGGGCTTCCTCTTCCGGAGCCTCCTGGTCGGGAGCATAAAGGCCGTCAAGGAAATCCGGCGCCGCGACAATCTCCCGATATTGACCACTTGAATCCATTCGAAGCCAAGAAACGCCATCCAAGACCTGCATGAAGGTGGGCTCTTCGCCTTGATGTCCATACATCTCCTTCAGGCTTTGCCCTGGCTGACTCACCCAGGCCTGTGAGCGAACTTCACCTTGTATCACACCCGAGCCGTCGGGAGACATCCATCGATCGAGCCCCTCAGCCCACAGAGTCTGCCATGTGGTGTGACTCCAGCGGATCTTCTGCAATATCATCTCGGAATCGGAATCTAGATTCAGATTTGGTAGAGACGGAGGATCCACAACATCTGGTGTGAGTTCGAGCCTTTGAGACTCGGCCCGAGTAACTGTTGTCGACACCGTATTTGGGGGAGGAGAATCAGCCTGCTCCGCGCTTGCTACGGAGCAGGCTGTCAGACTCATGCCCAACAAGACACCCACGACCACAAGGATAATAGGTTTGTGGAAGAAAGGCTTGTTCATAGGAGATGCGTCTCCCCGAAATCTCGACGAGATGCTTAGATCGTGTCTGGTCCACCCATCAAGAAGCTACCGGGCCTTATCAACCTGAAACCACGCATAGCGCTTCTCCGGATCAGTAGGGCTTTCAACTACGATCAGAATCCCACCCCATTTCTCACCCTTATCATCTGTAATCGTCCACGAACTCCAGGCCTCATATTCGGTAGCACCGCGCTCGCCGAGGTCCCATCCTGCTTCTGAGAGCTGTTCACCGTAATGATCAGCCAGCTCGTCAGCAGCGAGATCGGTTTTGAGTGAGGCGGTCACGTTGGCCTCGCCCGGTCCGCTTCCCGACCCTCCCCCCCGAACCAGAGCACCAGCCGGCGACACCAGAGGGGGAATCAAGAAATAAGCATCATCCATCCCTTGCGTATTGTCAGGTTTGCAAGGGGAATACTCAGCCTGGCTCTGTATGTTCACTCTTAAATCGGTTGGTTTATCCGGGACATCCACCGCGGATATATAAACCACGATATCTCCCTCGACTTCGCAAAATGTCTGACTTGGCCAGAGTGCCGAGACGAATCCGGGCCCGTAAGCTTCTTGCGACTGCTCCGACCACCCCTCTCCCGTCAGCTCGTCCTGATAAAAGGCGATCGCCTCTTCTGATTTGAGTGGCGAATCGAGGATGATCTCCGTCCCTGCGGGGTCACTTCGAACGATACTGCCAATAACTTGGCTTCCCTCCGGGATAGGAAGATCAAAGGGGAGATCGTCCGGGAGAAGCCCGATCAATATGCGCGTGCCACCCTCTTCTGAGCCGGGGTAGGGATATGTGAGCGCGCGGCCGATAAATTCGCGCAGGGATTCCTCGTCTCCGCCGATAACCTCCACTTCACCTGGAGCAGCTGCAAGTGCACCGACAACCTCTTCCTGCCTTTGGATAATCACCTCGCCCTGCGTGTCTGAATCGACTTCGGCCTCACGGCCGCTTGTGCCGGAACAGGCGGTTATCAAAGCGGCAATCGCAAGAACGAGAAGGTTTCGCATGGTCATCCACTCCTTCAGTCAGCCGATCTCTGCAAGACATCGCCGACAATTCAAAATACGGATAGGCCGGATGTCTTCCTTTCTTTTCTGTCAAGGGTTACTCGTGCAATCCACCGAACAGACCCATTGCCCAGAAGGGTGAGCAGCCAGTCGATCCCAAACACAGATCTGGGGATGGTAACCAACGGGGGTAATAGCAGGTAAGATACAAGCAGGTATGCTGCGATGAAACCAACCGAACCCGCTGCGGATGACAGGATGATGAGTCTGACTTCTCGCCAAGATACATATCCCCAGTATGGACGATACAACCCAATCATCTTGAATATGATCGGCTTGATCACGAGAGCAAGCAGCATGAAGATCGCAAGCTGGAAAAAATAACTCGTCATCAACAGGGAGAAACCCAGCCGGACAAGGAAGGCCAGGGCGGCGGAAATAAGAACTACAGCCAAATCGATGACCATGATATCCTTGGTGAGGGACCTCATTCGTTTCATCGGTCTTTCTATCTCCGACACGCACATAAGAACCCGATACAGGAATGCACACTCGCCATGTCAGATCAAAGCCAGCCTGACCATTTAGCCCTATCGACAACCAGGCCCTACCTCCCCCTCCCGCGTAAGACTACACAGTAATTGATTGACGAGTGTGGCGAGAAGCGGCCTTGAGAGGGATGTCTGGTGAGGATACTGATTCTACGTTCATATAGATCAGTTGAACAGAGCAGACTGGCAAACCGTCGGTAAATCAGTGGCGGCCGTAGGGTTGGTCTGGCGATTTCTAATCCTGCTTACAACTCCCAGCAAAAGCCAATACTGTGTTTTTCTCGAGCAGTTCCCGCTTTAGCATCAACAGATTAGCAGATGGCGACCAAGCATACAACGTTATCCATCTCCGTCGGCGAATTCTGTAATCTGCCAGCGGCCCTCGATCCATTGCACAGTAAGCCGAACCGGGATCGTATTAGCAGCCCCACCGTTCACCAATTCTGAGCTTGTGATTTCAATGATTTCTCCCTCAACTACATATGTTCCATCTGAAGCTTGAGAGATCGACGAAATCTCAATTCGATCAGGCCACGGACTGGATACTATCCGCCCAGGGGCAAGCGTTGGATCCGAGAGCCAGGTATCGAGCAAATCTGGGGCGATATATTCGGAATACTCTCTGGACATCTCCTCAGACACGTTAGGGGATAGTAGGGATACCGCCTGCAACTTCCTGCCGAAGTCCTCCACGAGTTGGGTTACTTCTGCAGTTGAAGCAAGTGGGTCTGGCTTAGCTACGCATCCTGCCACGAGAAGAATGCTCAATTGAATGGTCAATAGTCTAAATAAACCCTTCATGATGCTGCTCCTCACTTTACTCCGCCGCTCCGCCTAGTGAGACCAATCCTGTACGTACCCCTTGATCCCCCACAGGGGGAATATTTCACAGGTGGTCGGCTTGATTGCCGCTGTAGCGGTCCCCGAATTGTATTGATCCATGTTTGTTATACCAAGGCTCAGCCAGGTGCCGTCCGGCGACCAGCGCGGGTCGCTGAGAGCCCAGTGACCCAATTGCGCGATCAGCCTGCGATTGGACCCGTCCAGCGCGGCAACATACAGTCCGTAATCCATGCCACCCTCGACGCGTTCCAGGAAGGCGATCCGACGGCCGTCTGGCGAGATGGACGCATTTGCCCCCTTTGAGTCAATGACAAACCCGTCTTGCTGCTCCCCGGTCGCTAGATCCAGGAAGCGCAGCTGCAAGCCCGTAGGGCCGGGGTAAACATAGGCAAGGCTCTGCCCGTCGGGCAGCCAACCGATCAGCAGCTCATACTCAGGTCCCGCTGTCACCCTCTTCATGCCAGATCCGTCTGCGTTCACGATGTAGAGGTTGAGATCATTGATCCGCACGAAGGCCAGCTGAGATCCATCGGGAGACCAGCGCGGGTTGTAATCGTTGTCCGTTGTGCCGGACAGAACTCGATTCTCGCCCGAATCCAGATCGACGATGTGGAGCCCATCCATCCCGCTGTACGCCGCACGGGTGCCGTCCGGGGAGAGCGATGGCCATGTCCCCGGCCCAAGCACCTGACTGCTCCCGTCCTCCAGGTTCACGACGAAGATGCCAGCGTTCGCGGGCGAGAGGTTTTGATCGGCATCACGGATATGGCCATACGCGATCACCTTGCCCGCGAGACCCTCGTGGGGCTGAGCCGCGTTTTGAACTAACTGTTGCCAGCCTTCCGCCGTCAAGCAAATATGTGGGGCGGAGCGGATCGGCACCGGTTCGTATCCATCAGGCGGCTCCCATGTTAGCCTCCAAGGTCCGCCTTGGCGCACCATCAATCTACTAATGTGATATTGAAGCAGCCCGGCCGGAACCGGATCCGCATACTCGATACCGGCTGAAAAATCCCCACCCGGACCTCCTCCGAACCCGCCCACTGTCGTGTGGTCTGGATCTTCGATCGAAATCCCGAATACCGAAGCGTCCGACCTGAAGTTGAACCTGTATCTGTACTCGAGACGAACGGCAGAGACAAGCTCGACCCTGTGCCCGGCGAGTTCAAACGCCTGATCCAACTCCCACTCCTGACCTGCTTGAGGATCCTGCCCGGCGTCAAACTGAAATGACGCCTCCACAGGGAACTCGACATCGACGGCCTCGAACATGATTGTAAGCGGGCCGGCGAAGCCCTTCTTGATCTCGTACGCCCATGGGAATGCGTCCGGCTCGTCAGCGATCAGGTTGAGATCGGAGGGGATCGTAAAGGGGAGCGTCTGGCCATTGGCATCCATGAGCTCTTGCCAGAGCGGGCTTCCCATCAGCCGTGCGCCCGGAAAATCCGCACCCTGCTGGAAAGTGCCAGTAAGGATGTAGCTATCCTCAAGCTCGATCACCTTCTCCAGATACAGGCCAGATTCCTGCTCCTCTGCAGAGGTTTTGTTTGATTCGGAGGTCGCCGTCACCTCGAGCACCGGCATCACCGTCATGTCTGAAGGGGCTTCGACGAACCGCAGCGCCAGTTCCCAGTTCTCGGGCGCGGCTCCTGGAGAGGTATCCTGCAGGCACGGGACGATGAACATAGCTTCATCAACATCGGAGGGGATCGCGGGGAAGACCATGCGCGACTGGTACCCCGAAGCCCAACCTCTGCCTCCACCTTCCAGGCTTTGGAGCACTTCGCCATCGGGAAGGCGCAGGGTAGGGATCGAACCGCATTCCGGTGGACCCGTGAGCACCTCTCCACGTCGAGGCTCCTCCGGCACATCCCTCGGACGAGCTTCAGGGGGGATGCCGTCGGCCGAATAGATAATGACGGTCTGGGTGGAATCGAGCACGGCCTGTTCTACGACCAGTGTAATCCCCTCCCGTTCGAGCACGACTGGTTCTTCGAGCACGCGCAGCCCGCTATCCTCTTCCACGAGCCCCACACCAGGGATGTAGCCCAGCAGACCCCGCAGCGCGGCGAGCGCCCTTTCCGGGCCTACAACAACGAGTGAGATGGCCAGTAACACAAGGATGATGAACACAGGGAGAGCCGCCTTCATCGTACGCCCGGAAACAGGTCTTCGGCGATCAATCCTCATTTCATCCAGGCCTCTCCTCACTCGCGGCCAGAGATCAACCGATTCGGGCGGAATGCTCGCACCGGCGATTTCCTTCAGGACAACGGACAGTTGATGCTCACTCATCGACCTTCTCCTGCACCGGGCTCTGAGCTATCTTTCCCGGAGCTCAGATCATCCGAGGCTTCCTCAAAGCTGAAAATTGACCGAAGACGTTCTCTGGCCGTATGGAGGGACCACTTAACGGAGCCAATTGAACGGCTTAGTTTTTCGGAGATTTCCAGACTGCTCATATTCAGGTAATAGCGCCTCACGATGACTGCCCTATCCTTTGGGGTAAGCTCCTCTAGGGCATTCCAGACCCGGCGACGCTCTTCTGCTATGCTGGCCAAGTCTTCAGGGCCTGGACGAGAGTCCCGTAACCAATCCGGCGAAGCTCCCGAATCTATTGTCGAATCTAAAGAAAGGTGTCTCTTCGCTTTCACTGCAGCTTTGATCGCATCATTCGTCACAATACGCAGGAACCATGGTCGGAAGGGCCGACCGTCCTTGAACTGGTGGATCTTGATCGCCACCTTTAAAAATCCCGCATGCGTGATGTCCTCTGCCAGAGCTTGATCCCCGACAATAAGGAAGGCGGCCTGCATTGCCTCCACCTGGTGCCGTTGAACGAGTTCTTCCAGGCCGGTAAGATCACCCTGCTTCAGTAACGTCACGGCGTCGCTTTCTTCCATGAGCTCCCTGTATGAAAGTGAAGGATTTATCCTCTACCATTATTATCCCTTCAACAGTCAAAAGGATTGACGGAGAATCCATGAGCAATTGGGGCTTTGTGTGGGTCCAGCCCGAATGACGATGTTGGAGTAAATATGTGTTGAAATTCACATGGGAAGGATGTCGGGGCGTCAGTCCGGGATCTGCCTCACAGGAGACTTGCTGGCTCCAGGAGCCTACTCAACGAACAAAACATTTCCATGGACTTAAGCCCCAGAACAGCAAATGGCAAGTGAGACGCACCAGAAAAATTAGATTTCCGAGATGGCGGACCCATCGAGGATAGCCGATGTGGCATTTGATCTCTTTAGTAAAACTGAGACTATACTCATAATGGCAACAGGTAGATTGATTGGATGGATTATGGGGAACCGGTTTGATCTCATTGCAGACATGAAATCATTTGTCAATGCACGCGGTGGCAAATATGAAGAGTGGTATGTTGGGGCTTGCACAGACCCCCGGACCACATTGTTTGATACACACAAGGTGAGAAAAAATAGCGACGCTTGGATTTATCTTGTCGCAGACTCCGCCATCGCTGCAAAGAAAGTCGTCTACCACTTTATCGATGTTCTTGGCACACAGGGGAATGCCGAGGATCTACCCACCGACTCACATGTTGTCTACATTTACAAGATAACTAAAACCACCTCCCCTTAGAACTCTTCGTTGCGATCTTAACGTGAAGGGATTCCCAGCTTGCGGCATCACGGGGTTTGACGAGTATAAGACGACAATGCCTAACGGTTAGGATTGTCCTCAGAGAAAGATAATCGAGTCGATCATCCTTCAAATATTGCAGCTCTCGCGAGTTTATTAA
>Ga0307425_1002106_pt1 | contig 11456 bp, 9 predicted proteins | sample SalMarWE160330MG_FD_202152 | JGI IMG/M metagenome (GOLD analysis project Ga0307425, IMG submission 202152) | Salt marsh sediment microbial communities from the Plum Island Ecosystem LTER, Massachusetts, United States - WE1603-30 | ecosystem: Environmental > Aquatic > Marine > Intertidal zone >... | reverse complement strand
TTGCAGTAGATTCAAAAGTTAGCTTGAAAGTATTTGACGTTCTCGGACAGGAAGTTGCAACACTTCTAAGTGGTGATTTTATTGCTGGTTCACATACAGTTAATTTCAATGCTTCAACTCTAAATTCAGGTGTTTATATGTATAGAATTGAAGCTACAGGAAATGATGGAACCAACTTCACATCTGTTAAAAAGATGATATTGACCAAGTAAAATTGGTTAAATTGTTCTTTTCACAAGCCGGCTCTGAAAAATGAGTCGGCTTTTTTATTTGCTTTAAACAATTTTTTTTTTAATTTAGTGTGTGTGTGTAAGTAATCCTCATTTGATGAGTAAAAAAATTGTTTTGAATATATTATTGTTTTGTAACTAATCAATCTGGTTACCTAATTAATTCATTATCATCAATAATTTGGGAGGTCTTATGAAGAACAAAGCAATTCTACTTTTTTCTTTGCTGTTTGCTCTTACCTGTTTTTCTTATTTATCTGCTCAATCCGTTCAAATGCAGATTGATTCCGGAGCACCATTTACTCTAAATCCAAATCCAAATCCTCACATATTTAATCAATCCCCGGATACTCCTATTGAGGAAGTTTTTGCATCTAACCAAAGTATGTATGGACCCTCGGGTCAGAGAGGACGCGGAAATATCTTCCTGGTTGATAATCCAAGGAAACTGGTTGAACATAGATTGTATTTAAATCCAGGTGCCAATACGGATCTCTGGTTTGTAGTTTATGAAGGTGCCTCTTTCAATGGTACTTATAATCTTGTGAATTCTGTCGAATTTCCAGGTTCAGGTCCCGGAGAGGGGTGGTGGAGTTCTGGTACAATTGATTTTGATTTCCAGAATGGTATGTATTATATGATCTATACTCTGTTTGATGTAAGTGCGAACTATTGGAATGAGCAAGGTATCACTCCTTATCCAATAGATTGTTCATTCGGGCAATGTATATCAGGCGTTGGCTGGCAATGGTCACCGGTTTTTAATAATCCACCTAACCCAACTGAAACACCTACTGAAATTTTAGCGAGTGGTGTAGCTTATTACCAAACAATTGTAACGGACGATCTTATTCCAGTTGAATTAATGTCATTCACATTCCAGGTAAATGAAAATGATATAACATTAAACTGGGTAACCGCTACAGAAACAAACAACCAGGGATTTGAAGTTCAGAGAAAAACTGGTGAGGAATTCAGCACAATAGCATTCATAAATGGATATGGAACAACTACCGAAACTCATAATTATTCCTATACTGATCAAAATCTTGATCCCGGAATGTACACTTACAGGTTGAAGCAAGTTGATTTCAATGGTTCAGCTTATTATTATGATCAACTGAATATTGAAGTTCTTCCGCCTGTTGAGTTTGCACTAAATCAGAATTATCCGAATCCATTTAATCCCAGCACCAAGATTTCATATTCACTTGCAGTTGATTCAAGAGTTAATTTAACTGTGTATAATCTGTTAGGTGAAACTGTTTCTACGCTTGTTAACTCTGTTATACCAGCTGGAAACCATGATGTCAGTTTTGGCGGTGAGAACCTAAATAGTGGTATTTATTTTTACAGGCTTGATGCAGTTGGTGTTGACGGGTCTAATTTTAGTCAGGTTAGAAAAATGATGCTCACTAAATAGAAATTTGATTAATCAATTTCTTACATTTGAGCCGGCTTTGAAAAATGAGCCGGCTTTTTTATTCTCAATAAAATCAGTGATTTTTTCATTCATTGCTAGTTGGCAGTTTTAATGATAATTTTGAGTCGAAATTTTTAACAAACCAGGAAGAAAATGAAGCCGATATTGTCATTATTAATTTTATTTTTAGTTGTTGGTTGTTCATCAAAAAAAACTGATAAAGAGTTATTGGATGAGGCAAAAAAGGATCTTAAAGAAAATAAAATACCAGAAGCAGTTTCTGCGTTTGACCAGCTTATAAGTGATTATTCTGAGAGTAAACTTGCTCCTGAAGCACTTTCTCAACTTGCATCAATTTATCAGAATAAACAAGATAAAAGTATTTCAGAAGAAGAAAATCTTGAAAAAGCAGTCTCATTATTTAAACGAATACACGATGAATATCCTAAAAGTGAGTATGCACCTTCAGGTTTGTTTATGTCAGCTTTTATTAGTGCAAACGATTTAAAAAAATATAATGAAGCAACTGCACTCTATAAACAATTTCTGCAGGAATATCCTGATAACGAATTAACGTCATCTGCTCAGGCTGAACTGGATAATATGGGTTTGTCACCTGAGGAAATTCTTAAAAATAATATTGCAAAAGAAAAATAATGGGCGAACCAGTCAGGGATTATAAAAACCTGCTAGATCCCTCTTTTATTTCCAAACTTAACTCGCTTGAATTAAAGGCACGATTAGTAGTGGAAGGTTTTATGGTGGGACTTCATAAAAGTCCTTATCATGGCTTTAGTGTTGAGTTTTCGGAGCATCGCTCTTATATGCAGGGGGACAATTTAAAAGATGTTGATTGGAAAGTGTTCGGCAAAACAGAAAAGTATTTTATAAAACAATATGAAGAAGAAACAAACTTAAGAAGTTATATATTTCTTGATACCAGCAATTCAATGAGCTATAATTCAGGAAATAATATTTCAAAGCTGAATTATTCTTTAACATTAGCTGCAGCATTGAGTTACCTAATGATTCATCAGCAGGATGCGGTTGGATTGACTCTTTATTCGGAAAAGATTAATAAGTTTTTACCCCCAAAATCTTCACGTGCGTATTTACAGGAAATTCTGAAAAACCTTGCAAACATAGAACCTTCATCAAAGACAAATACTGCTGCATCACTTAATGAGGCTGCCGAAAAGATAAAACGACGTGGGATAGTAGTTATTATTTCAGACTTTTTTGATGACATAAATTCAGTTCTTAAAGCTTTGAAACATTTCAGTTATAAGAAAAATGAAGTAATTGTCTTCCAGGTTTTGGATCCTTTAGAAAAAACATTTTCTTTTGGAAAGGACGCAATCTTCAAAGATCTGGAAACGGGAGATGAGCTAACCACTCAACCTTACCAGATTCAAAAAGCTTATCGTGAGGCAATGAAAGAATTTACAAACAAGATTAAAGCTGAATGTCTTAATTCAAATATCGATTACAACCTTATTGAAACTTCCGACCCTTATGATAAGGCATTACTTAGATATATTCAAAAACGAGAGAAGCTATATTAGTTAATTACAACTACTTACGGTTATTTTTCTAAACCATTTATTATCCTTATATATTTTCCCGAATAATTCTCTGCTTCAGCCTCTGTCTTGGCTTCTACAATAATTCTCACTATTGGCTCTGTGTTAGATTTTCTGAAATGAACCCAGTGATCTTTGAAATCAACTCTTAAACCGTCATCTGTGTTTATACTCTGGTCAGATAATTTCTCAGTCAATTTCTGAATTACTTTATCAGGATTTGATGTCAACTCAATTTTCTTTTTTGAAATGAAATATTGAGGTAGATCTTCTTTTAATTGGTATAGAGATTTTCCATAATCTGTAAGGTGCTGAAATGTTAATGCAATACCAACTAATGCATCTCTGCCATAGTGCAATTCAGGAAAGATAACTCCACCACTTCCTTCACCGCCGATTACAGCTTTCATTTCTTTCATTTTCTTTACTACATTTGCTTCACCAACTGGTGAACGAAAGACTGTACACCCAAATTTTTTCGCTACGTCTTCAACTGCACGTGTGGTAGATAGATTAACTACAACATTTCCTTTTTTTCTGGAAAGGACAAATTGAACAACCTGAACAATAGTATTTTCTTCACTGAACGGTTCACCTTTGTCTGTAATCAGAACCAACCTGTCAACATCAGGATCCACAACAATCCCAAGATCAGTTTTTGTTTCTTTTACTTTTTTCATTGTTTCAGTAAGATTTTCGGGTAGGGGTTCAGGTTTTCGGGGAAAAATTCCTGTCTTTTCGCAATTCATTTCAGTTACTTCGCAACCAAATTCTTTCAGTAATTCAGGAAGGACGTAAGCACCTGCACCATTAACGCAATCTATCACAACCTTGAATTTTCTTTTTCTAATTTCATCTAAATAGATCATTCCCAGGTCTAAAATTGCATCAACGTGATTTTGAATTCCTTGTTTGTACTCAGTTCTTTTACCAATCTTATCCCATGACTTATAACTTAACTCATTTTTCTCTAAATATTTTTGCATTTGAACAAATTCATCTGGTGAAAGAAACTGACCGGTTTTATTTAGCAGCTTTAATGCATTCCATTGATTTGGATTGTGGCTTGCAGAAATTGCAATGCCGCCAGAAGCATTCAGTTTCTTTACATTGAATTGAACTGTTGGAGTGGGGCATATTCCGATGTCAATAACATTAATACCCTTTGCGAGTAATGTTCCTGTGACAATCAGGTTTACCATTTCACCCGTTATTCTCGCATCTCGTCCTATTACTACTTTACCCGATTCAATAAATTCTGCATAAGCATTCGTATGTTTAATAATTACTTCCGGTTCTAAACCATCACCGACTATTCCACGAATTCCGGAAATGCTGGTCATTAAAGTACCCATTTATTTTCCTTTTAATTGATAAATATCTGCTTCAGACAATGCAAAGATAATTATTTGGTAATTGAATATTAGAGTTTAATTTTAAGTAATATAATTACAAATGTTGAGATGATTTGAAAGATAAAATAAAAAAAATTAACCAGCTGCTGGTAAAACATTTTGGAATTCCATATCGACCAAAACGATTGCCAAATTCCATTGATACATTAATTGCTACAATTCTTTCGCAAAATACTAATGATAAAAATTCCTATCAGGCTTACTTAAATCTAAAAAAGAAATTCAAATCCTGGGAAGAACTTGCGGATGCTCCCAGAAATAAAATTGAGCAAACTATTCGTGTAGCCGGATTGGGTAAGCAAAAATCAACTTCTATCAAAAATTTTCTAACTACACTAAAGAAAAAAAATAATAAGCTTAATTTGAGTTATATAATGAAAATGAATGACAAGGATATATTGAATGAATTAACATCAATAAATGGAATAGGAGTAAAAACAGCAAGCTGTGTTCTATTATTTTCTTTAGATAGAAATATTTGTCCTGTTGATACGCATGTTCATCGGACATTAAACAGAATTGGCCTTGTTAAAACCAAGACCCCTGATAAAACCTTCGAGAAAATTAATGGAAAACTACCAGAAGGAATAGCACATCAATTTCATACAAATTTAATCAAGTTGGGAAGAGAAATATGCAAACCAGCAAAACCTTTATGTTCGGTTTGTCCTCTGTTAATAGATTGCAAATTCAAAGGTAAAAATCTTGATAAGGTGAATAATGTCCGGAATGAAAGTTTTCTTCTTCTAGATTCGTTATGATGGATATAATTATAATCGAATTTTGAAAGACATTATTTATTTTTATCTTTACGGCACTTTAATGCTATTTCACTTAGAATTGAATTAGATTTTCCTCATAAAATTAAACCAAGGAGACTATAAATGGCAGAACAATTAGGTTTACTAGGATACGATTACGTTGAATTTTACGTCGGCTCAGCTAAAATGTGGGCGTACTGGCACGCAAAAGCTATGGGGATGAAAATTGTCGGATATTCAGGTCCTGAAACTGGTGTTAAAGGAAAAGTATCCTATTATCTCGAACAAAATAATCTTCGAATTGTTGTCACATCTGCAATAAACCCTAAGCAGTATGAAATATATTCCTTTGTTGATAGACATGGCGATGGAGTTAAAAGATGGTCGTTGAAAGTTAAGGATGTAAAAAAAGCATTTGATGCTGCAATAAAAAATGGTGCAATACCTGCCTGGGAACCTAAGAAAACTGAAAATGAGCAGGGCTTTATTGAAGAAGCAGCACTAAAACTTTATGATGATGCCGAGATTGTTTTTGTGAACCGTGATAATTATAAAGGGATATTCAAACCGGGTTACGGAAAACCCATTCAAAAGATTGATATCGTATTTGAAGATACAGGTCTTCAGGCTATTGATCACATCGTCGGAAACGTAAGAACCAATGAAATGGATCTATGGGTAAACTATTTAAATAAAAGTCTGAACTTTGAAACTTTCATAGATTTTGGTCCGGGTGATATTTCTACACAGTACTCTGCACTACTTTCAAAAGTTGTTCGCTCAACAGAAGGACCAGCTATTAAAAATCCTATTAACGAACCTTACGAAGGCTTGAAGAAATCGCAGATAGAAGAATATATTGATGAGTATCTTGGATCAGGTATCCAGCACGTTGCTATTATTACTAACGATATTATTAAAACTATTGCTGCCATGAGAAAAAACGGAATGGAATTTCTTTCCGTTCCGGATTCCTATTATGACACTTTAAAAGAAAGAGGTTTTGAGGTTACTGAAGACATCAGTGAATTAAAGAAATATGGAATTCTTTGTGACATAGAAGGAAAGGGGTACTTACTCCAGCTTTTCACCAAACCAATTGGTGACAGACCAACATTTTTCTACGAAATTATTCAAAGAAGAAAAGGTGCACAAGGATTTGGACAAGGTAACTTCCAGGCGTTATTTGAATCAATCGAACGAGATCAAGCTTTACGCGGAAGTCTGGATAAATCAAAATAAATTTAGAAAATTATTTGGAGGTTTTGAATGCCATTTTATGTTAAAGTAGGTAAAGTTCCACCAAAGCGACATACAACTTTTTTTAAAGAAGATGGAAAATCATTGTACAGGGAAGAGTTATTCAGTACAAAAGGTTTTTCTGGAATATACTCGAATAAATACCATCTTTATATGCCGCCACAGGTTGAGCAGATTGGTGAGGTAAATCAGGGTAAATCATCAGATTGGCCAAACGCCCCTTTACAGTATTATCACTTCTTTACTGATAATAAAAAAAGTGATGGAAATTTTCTTACTGCACGCAATGAGTTTCTGAAAAATGATAATTGTGTTATTTCAACAGCTCATCCAACTAAGGACACCGAAATATTTTTCCGTAACAGTTATGCACACGAACTAATATTTATTCATCAAGGTACCGGTGAATTTCTTTCAGAATATGGTCGTCTGTCTTTCAAAGAGTGGGATTACATAATGGTACCGAAGGGTACTACTTATCAAATTAAATTCAAAAATTATAAAAAGGCGAAGTTATTTATTGTTGAATCATCAACTCCGTTTGACATTCCGAAGCATTTCAGGAACGAATATGGACAGCTCACTGAAGAAGCTCCTTATTATGAGCGTGATTTCGGTGTACCGGAATTTATAGATCCAATAGATCAAAAAGGAAAATTTGAACTTTTATTGAAAGTTAGAAACAGAATTTTTAAATATATTCTCCCGCATCATCCTTTCGATGTTGTAGGCTGGGATGGTTTTCTCTATCCTTACACTTTTAATATCAAAGAATACGCACCAAAAGTTGGAAAGATACATCTTCCTCCCCCAATTCACCTTGTTTTTACAACTCAGCATTTTGTTGTTTGTAACTTTGTTCCACGATTGTATGATTTTCATCCGGATGCAATTCCTGCTCCATACTATCATTCGAATGTAGATAGTGATGAAGTTCTTTATTATGTGCATGGAAATTTTATGTCTAGAAAAGGTATTAAAAAGGGATCAATAACTCTGCATCCTATGGGAATACCTCACGGACCTCAACCAGGTAAGACGGAGGCTTCAATAGGTAAAAAAGAAACAGATGAATATGCAATTATGATTGATACGTTTGAATCCCTACGAGTAACAAAAAATGTGAAGGATACAATGGTGAAGGATTATAGCCAATCGTGGTTAGAGAAGAAGAAGTAAAATTAATATTAATATTATAAGAAATAAATGAAACTAGTATCATACACAACAAAGAAAAAAGACAGGCTTGGATTATTTGTTGATGGAAAGATTTATAATCTGCAAGAATGTGCTGCCGGAATGGGAATGGAACTGCCAAATAGAATGAGAAGATTTCTCAGAGGTGGTGATGAATTTATGAATCTTGCACGACAGGTAGAACAAGCAATTAAAGAAGGTAAAATTTCTTCCTTTATAACTGATGATAATCTAAAACTTTTGGCACCAATCCCGAATCCTCCATCCTGCAGAGACGGTTATGCTTTCAGGCAGCACGTTGCGACTGCGCGACGAAACCGTGGAGTGGAAATGATTCCTGAATTCGATCAGTATCCTATTTTTTATTTTACAAATCATAATGCAATATTTGGAGAAGGTGAAATCAGAGTCGAAGATGATCATCTGCAAAAACTTGATTTTGAACTAGAAGCTGCAATCGTAATTGGAAAAGCTGGAAGAAATATTTCAGTGGAAGAGGCTGATAGCTATATTGCCGGCTATTTGATTATGAATGACTTGTCTGCCCGGGTTCTTCAAATGGAGGAAATGAAATTAAATCTTGGTCCCGCAAAAGGAAAAGATTTTGCAACATCTATCGGTCCCTGGCTTGTCACACCTGATGAGTTGGATAAATATAAAATCACAACAGAATTTGGAAATAAATACGATCTCCGGATGACAGCAAAACACAATGGAAAATTAATTTCTGATGGTAATATGAAAGATATGAACTGGACATTTGCTGAGATCATCGAAAGAGCTTCTTATGGAGTAAGATTACTACCTGGAGATGTAATCGGCTCAGGTACTGTAGGAACCGGTTGTTATCTTGAACTAAATGGAACCTGGGCTTTAGAAGCAAAAGAAAAAGGTAAAGACTTTACACCAACCTGGCTGAAAGACGGTGATGAGATTGAGCTCGAGATTACTGGACTAGGTATTCTTAAAAATACTATTAGAAAGTCAAAGAAAAACAGATCAATCCTAGCGAAGAAAAAGAAAACTTCTTAATGTTTCATTACGAACCTAAAGATCTATCAGTTCCTGAAGTACACAGGCTATTACTCGGTGGTGTTGCACCAAGACCAATCGCACTTGTTTCTACAATTTCAAAAGATGGGATAAATAATCTATCTCCGTATTCATTCTTTAATGCTTTTGGTGCAAATCCTCCTGTGGTAGCATTTTCTCCTTCACGTCGAGGCAGAGACGCTACTTTAAAAGATACGTACAATAATCTGATTGAAACTAAAGAATGTGTGATTCAAGCAGTGACTCATCCAATGGTCGAACAAATAAGCCTGGCTTCAGTCGAATATTCACCAGATGTTGATGAATTTATAAAATCAGGATTAACCCCTGTAGATTCAGACCTTGTGAAACCTAAACGGGTAAAAGAATCACCTTTCCAGATGGAATGTAAATTACTTGAGATGAGGAGTTTTGGTGATGGAGGAGCCGCAGCAAATTTAGCGGTATGCGAGGTTATAAAATTTCACGTTGCTGAAGATTTATTCAGCAAGGGTATTATTGATCCACTCAAAATCGATCTGGTAGCACGAATGTCTGGTGATTTTTATTCCCGTGCTGGTTCAGGAGTTTTTGTTGTTGAAAAACCAATTGGCAAAAAATGTATTGGCTATGATCAGATTCCCAAACACATCAGAGATTCCGAGATTTATTCTGCAAATGATCTCGGCAAGTTTGGAAATTCAGAATCAATACCTGGCGATAATCATGTTAAGGAGTTTATTAAAAATTTGAGAGACGAAAAAATAGAAGATTATGAATCAAGTGAAGAAGCTTTTTTGAGATACCAGAGATTGAATGAATATAAACGGATGCTGAAGGCTGCTTTGGAAATGAAAGACGATCAGAAAAGATATATTGAGCTTTCTGTAAAATGTGCTTTGAATAATAATGATATGGACTTTGCCTGGAAGGCAGCATTGTTTGTTAAAAATGTCAAATAAATCTCCTTAGTATTAAACATTTAAACTAAACTCACTGTATAAGTGAGTTTTTTAATATTATGAGCAAAACAAAACCACTTTGGATTCCTTCAGAAGATAGAATCAAGAATTCCAACATTAAGAGATATGAACAATTTCTTAAGAAAGAATACGAACATAATTTTTCAAATTATTCTTCTTTGTACAAGTGGTCAACAACTGATATTGAGACCTTTTGGGAATCAATCTGGAAGTTCAGTAAGATTGTTAATTCTAGACCTTATGAGAGAGTCCTTAATGAACGAATAATGCCGGGAGCTAAATGGTTTGAAGGCGCTGAGTTAAATTTTGCAGAAAATCTGTTAAAATATAGAGACGATCACAGAGCTATTGTTAGCAGCAGGGAAGATAAACCAAACGTAGTTTTGACATACAAGCAACTTTATGAACTGGTTGCGGCCTGTAGTGCCAGTTTAAAAGAGATGGGTATCAAAAGAGGAGATAGAGTCGCTGGATTTGTCACAAACATTCCTGAAACAATAATAGCAATGCTTGCAACAACCAGTTTGGGAGCTGTTTGGACTTCGTGCTCCCCTGATTTTGGAATACAGGGGGTTATAGATCGTTTTGGACAGGTTAAACCCAAAGTACTTTTTGCAATAGAAGAATACCAGTATAATGGTAAGATGATTAACTGCAGAGAAAAGGTAGAAGAAGTTGCTAACCTAATTCCTGACATTGAACGAGTAGTATGGATTCCACAATACCAGCAATTAAACTCAGTTCAACAAAGCAATGAAAAAAGTAAAGTAGAATTAGGTAAATATATATTATTTAATGATTTACTAGATTTTACATCAAATATTATATTGTTTGAGCAATTACCATTCAATCATCCTGTCTATATAATGTATTCCTCAGGAACAACTGGTTTACCTAAATGCATGGTACACGGTGCAGGAGGAACATTGTTGCAGCATTACAAGGAACACGTTTTACATACAGATCTCAAAAGGGATGATGTAATTACCTATTACACAACCTGCGGCTGGATGATGTGGAATTGGTTGGTAAGCTCGCTTCAAGTGGGAGCAACCCTGTATTTATACGATGGTAATACTGTTTATCCTGATTCAGAAATTTTATGGAATAAGATTGACGAGAACAAAATTACAGTATTTGGTACATCACCGAAATATCTCTCAATATTCGGAAAGCAAGGAATTATTCCAAAAGAAAAATACAATCTTGATTCATTGAGAGCAATTCTTTCAACTGGATCAACTCTACCTGAGGAGACATTCAAATGGGTTTATGAAAATGTTAAAGCAGACCTGCAGCTTTCTTCAATTTCAGGTGGAACCGACATTGTATCTTGTTTTATGCTTGGTAATCCTAATCTTCCGGTTCATCCGGGTGAAATTCAATGCAAGGGATTAGGAATGAAAGTAGAAGCTTTTAATGATAAAGGTGAATCGGTCGTTAGCAAAAAAGGTGAGCTGGTTTGTACTGAACCATTTCCTTCGATGCCCGTTTATTTCTGGGATGATGAAAGTGGAGAGAAATATCAAAAAGCATATTTTAAAAAATACCCTGACGTTTGGATGCACGGCG
>Ga0307425_1002104_pt1 | contig 11457 bp, 9 predicted proteins | sample SalMarWE160330MG_FD_202152 | JGI IMG/M metagenome (GOLD analysis project Ga0307425, IMG submission 202152) | Salt marsh sediment microbial communities from the Plum Island Ecosystem LTER, Massachusetts, United States - WE1603-30 | ecosystem: Environmental > Aquatic > Marine > Intertidal zone >... | reverse complement strand
ACCCAGCTTGCAGTATTGTTTTGCTTGATTTTCAATGCAATTTCGAGATCTAATTCTGGCTTGCCCTGGCACATGCAGTCCCAGGATCAATCTAGAAGGATCACAAACTCAGACTATCTCATTAAGCTAAGATATGGAAATCTCGAGATATCCGGCAGCAGCACGAAGCCTGCATGGTGCCCGGCGTTGCGCCAAGGGTGCACGATCCGAATACGTATTGATTCCCGAGCGAGGTGGATTATCCGGTTGGCTGCAAAATATTCCAGCGACAGGAGGGCGGTCGAACGCATTCGCTCGAAAGGAGTCCTCAGCGTCTTCATAAAATGTACGCAACTCCAGCGACGTGCGGATAGGTCAGCCCGAATTTATGGCTACATTATATAGGTGAAAGCACAAACCACGATATAAAAATCAACGCTCGCTCCAGTCCGCTTAGCTGCCTTTTAAACCTGATGGTTATGAAGTGAGAAAGGAGATTTCAAAGTTTCAAAGGCAGGTGTTTTTGGGACAAAAATACTCACTCCCTTCCATGGTCCTACCACGCTTTTCGTGATATACATGACTAGGCACATCCTAAAGATTCGAGGGAAAGAGCAGCCTGAGAAATCAATTTCGCGGCACGCTCAAGAGATAAACCATGAACTCAAAGAAGAACACAGGCCAACCTGTTGTCAAGGGAATGTCCGAACCCCGCTCTGAAGACGACGAGCCTCCCGACCCTGGGCGGGTCTCCAAACGCACCTCCAGCGGGCGCACAGCGCCTAAATCATCGCCAGGAAATATCTACAACCCCGAAGCCGCCTCGATCCAACCGTTCGAAGTGCCCCGTGTCGGGCCTGTAGCAACACTGCCTTTCCCGCGAGTCAGGCGTGCTGCTCGTCTTCCATTTTCGCTAGCCGAGGTGGAAGTGGTCGTGCTCTTCACGCGCGCAACAACCTCCAAACGGTGGGAGGCGCACGAGCTGCTCGCTGATCAGGAGAACGCTCAGGTCGCCAAGCTGGTAGCGCAGGTGCTCGAGCCGCATGCTCGGGGAGTCCATCTGCGCTCTTGCCGCCGGGATGTCGAAACGTGCCTGGCTGACCTCGATCCGAGACGCCATCTAATTTTCAACCTCTATGAGGGACAGGTCGGGCGAACCGGTGACGAGGTTGCTGCCGCACGCCTGTTGGAAGCACGCGGTTTTATCCATACCGGTGCGTCGTACGCCGCGCTGGCAAAGACCTGCAATAAATGGACGACGAAGAAGATACTGGCCGCCGCCGGGCTGCCTACGCCGGCCTACCACATCATCCGCAGGGCGGAAGAGTGGGTCGGACAAATGCCAGCCCCGGTGCTCGTCAAACCGATCGCCGAGGAAGGCAGCATCGGCATCACCCAATCATCCGTGGCCCGCACCGCGGACGAGGTTCGGCCGCTAATCGAATCCAGCCTGGCGAAGTACCGCCAGGCGCTGATTGTCGAGGATTTCGTCGCCGGGCGCGAGATCAACGCGGCCCTATGGGGGAACAAGGCACCCACCCTGCTGCCGCTGGCCGAGATAGCCTTCACCTGGACCGACGACCCGCTGCAGCAGTTTGTCACCTACGCCAGCAAATGGATCAGCGACTCGCCTGAGTACATCGGCACACCCGGAATCTGCCCGGCCCAGCTTTCGACGCGCGACCGCAAAGCCATCGAGCGCGTCGCGACCGGCGCCTGGCGCGAGCTACGTATGTCCGGCTATGCCCGGGTCGATATTCGCCTGCGGGATGGAGTGCCGTACATCCTCGAGGTGAATGGAAACCCCGACCTCGCTCCCGATGCGGGTTTCACACGCTCGACCGCCGCGGCCAGATTTACCTGGGAAGGCATGATCAGCCACATCGCACAGCTGGCGCTTGATTCTCAATCATGACCCTGATCCGCAAGAGCACGGCCGGGGATGCAGAGTCGATACTGGCCATTGCTCAATCTGAACCGCTCTTCAGCCCGCAGGAGGCAGCAGTGGTGGCCGAGCTTCTCGGGGATTACCTCGAGCGGGAAGACCACAACGGCTACTTCTTCCTCAGCGCGCAGCAGGATCAGGAGCTGGTCGGCTTCGCCTGCTACGGTCCGACACCGATGACCCAGGGCACTTTTGATTTGTACTGGATCGCAGTCCCGGCAGCCTGGAAGGGAAAGGGGATCGGGCGCGAACTGATGGCCACCGTTGAAGAACGGGTGCTGGAAGTTTCGGGCAGAATGCTGGTGCTGGATACCTCCGGCCGGCCGGATTACTCTGGCACGCGCTCTTTCTATGAACGGCTCGGCTTCGTCCGCACAGCACGCATCCCTGATTTTTACGCCACCGGGGATGATCTCGTGATCTACACTCTGCGCCTCTCCGCCTGACAGCGGGTTTCCCCAACTCCTGAGCGGGGCTTGCCGAACGACACCGAATCGGCTATGTTCCAGCCGATGAGCGAACCTGCAGCGGCAAGATATGGGTCTCGTGGACCGCTCTGGATCGGTATTGGCTGGTGGCTGCTGGCTCTGGTTTTGAGCCTGCTGCAGGCTGGACAAGAGGCCATCCGACCGGCGACCCCCTACGGCTTGCTGTACCTGCGCACCTTGATCGTGCCGGTTGTCTGCTTGATCCTCTTCTACCTGCTGGCGCTGCTCGCCCCGCAAACGCCCGGATACCATACCCGCCTCTTCGACCAGGTCTTTTTCCTGCTGCTGACGCTCGTCCTCACCTACTGGGCCGCGACCGCCCCACTGCGCCCGAATTGGATCCTGCTGCTGGGTGCCTGGTGGCTTGCCCCCAGCCTCTATCTGGGACGGAGCGGACTGATCGCTCCCACGACACTGCTCAGCCTGGGCTCGCTCCTGGTCACCATCTCACTCTTCGAGCTGCTGCTGCACCCGTTCCCGCGAATGTGGCCGGGCTACGCGCGCATGGTTGGCAGCAATTGGCGCCGATTGCACGCCGACATCCCCACCTATCAATACGAGGCAAAGGGTGTGCAGTACCAGATCAATGAACTCGGCTTTCGCGGCACAGGCCCGGTGCCGGATCAAGTGCAGGTCGTGGCGCTAGGTGACAGTTTCACGTTCGGCGTCGGCACGCAGCATCCGTGGCCCGATCTGCTGGCAGGGGATATGGGTGCGACAGTGCTCAACCTGGGCATGGGCGGCACCGACCCACCGAAGTTCATCAACCCGCTGATCGAGTTCGGTCTGCCGCGCCAGCCGGAGGTCGTGGTCCTGGCCTATTTCGAGGGCAATGACCTCTACACCTGCTACCAGCCGGCCGCACCGGCCGGTCCGCGCTGGGGCGACACCCTGGTGCTGCCGGACCTTATCGGCGGTGTGCGTGAGATGGTTCGCTTTCTCGAGCGCGGCGATGAGCTGACCTCCGAGCTGACCTTCGACATCGCCACACCATTCGAGCGAGTGATCAACGGTAAGGCGGTGACCCTGACGTTCTCGCCCGCCTATGCTGCCACGCTACTGCTCGATCAGCCCATGATCGCAGCCTCAGAAAATTACCGCATCGCAAGCACCAGCCTGGCGCGCATGGATGAACTCTCTCAAGACGCTGGAGCGCAGTTCGTGCTGGTGTATATTCCCGAACGGACGCATGTCTACTGGCCCTTGATACGCGAGGATGACGCACTGCTCGGCCAGCTCAATTCGGACATGTACTACCGTTGGGAGGAGAGCCTGGGATGCCTGGCGCTGGTGCACGGACGTGAAGCCCCGCCGCTCGACGAGTTCCGCTTCGCGATGGATGGAACCATCGACGATCAACGGAACTTGCTGCGGGAGTTCGCCAGCCAGAAAGACATTCCCTTCCTGGATTTGACTCCGGTTCTGCAAGGGCTGGCGGCGCAGGGGGTCACGCTCGCCGATCCGCTCGAGACGCATTACAACGACTACGTGAACGGGGTTCTGGCGGGACAGATCAGCGAGTTCCTCGGAAAACTGAACGTACGCTGAAGAAACCAACCTTCGATGGTGCAAATCTTGTAACCTCTCAGCAGGAGTACGTACCGGGTACCACCAGTTACCTATGGACAAGCCGCGCTGACCCGATTATGGTTTGACGCATGCGGATGCAGGCAGGTGTGAGAGGAGAGCGATGAAGATCATTCAGAAAATTTGGGCCGGCTGGAAGCGGGTCGGGGGGATCATCGGCGATTTCGTCGGCCGCCTGGTTCTTACACTGCTCTACTTCACGCTCGTGCTGCCTTTCGGATTGATCACCCGGTTGGGGCGTGATCCGCTTACCTTGCGCGAAGGGCAGCCGCCATACTGGGTCGAGCGGGAACCGCTGGAGGGTACCCTCGACGAGGCAGGCCGGCTTTCCTGATGAACATCCTCGGCATCTCCTGCTACTACCACGATTCGGCCGCCGCCCTGCTCGTCGACGGCGAACTGGTCGCGGCAGCGGAGGAGGAGCGCTTCAGCCGCCGCAAGCATGATTTCGGCTTTCCCACCGGGGCGATCGAATTCTGCCTGGCGCAAGCAGGGCTGCAGGGGGAGGATCTCGATTACGCCGTCTTCTATGAGAAACCGCTGCTGAAATTCGAGCGCATCCTGCTCAGCACGCTCGCCACCTACCCAAGATCGTATGGCGTCTTCCGCGAATCGATGATCACCTGGTTCAACGAAAAGCTCTGGATTAAGAGCCAGATCCTGACCAAGCTGAACCTGCCCGAGAAGAAACTGCTCTTCGTCGACCACCACATGAGCCATGCGGCGAGTGCCTTTTTCTGTTCGCCGTATGACGAGGCGGCAGTGCTCACGATTGACGGCGTTGGCGAGTGGACGACGGCGGCGGTTGGCAAGGCTCATGCATATTGGCCTTGCAGGGGATCCGACGTCGGGGAAAACCGCATCGAGCTGCTGCAGGAGATCCGCTTCCCGCATTCACTCGGATTGCTCTACTCGGCCTTCACCGCTTTTCTCGGCTTCAAGGTCAACAACGGCGAGTACAAGGTGATGGGCATGGCGCCCTACGGCCGGCCGACGCGCGTCGACGACGTGTACAAGCTGATTGAAGTCGGCCCCGACGGCGGCTTCCGCCTGAACATGGACTACTTCTCTTTTCACCATTCGACCTCGCAGACCTTCAACCGCAAGTTCATCGAACTCTTCGGCCAGCCGCGCGTGCATGATGCCGACTTTTACACCCCGGCCATTATGCGCACCCTCAACAAGCCCGGCTGGAACGAGGCTACGGCGAAGGTCAACCAGCACTACGCCGACATCGCTGCCAGCGTGCAGTTCGTTACAGAAGAGATCATCTTGAAGATGGCGCAGCACGCCTACGAATTGACCGGCTCGAAGAACCTGTGCATGGCAGGCGGTGTGGCGCTGAACTCGGTCGCGAACGGAAGGATCGCGCGCGAAACGCCCTTCGAACATATCTACATTCAACCTGCGGCCGGCGATTCGGGCGGTGCACTGGGCGCGGCGCTTTACGCCCAGCACGTGCTGCTGGGGAAACCCCGGCGCTTCGTAATGGAACACGCCTACTGGGGCCAGGCCTACGACGCCGACCGGGTGCAGGCGGCTGTGACAGCTGGCGGGCGAAGCTTCCAGGATGTACCTGATCTCGAGCGGCGCGCGGAGCGAATCGTCGACGACCTGCTGGCCGGGAAGGTGATCGGCCTGTACCAGAGCCGCTTCGAGTGGGGACCGCGCGCCCTCGGAAACCGTTCGATCCTGGCCGACCCGCGTAAGGCGGAGATGAAGGACATCGTCAACGCCACGATCAAGTACCGCGAACCCTTCCGGCCCTTTGCGCCGGTCGTGCTCGAGGAGTGCGCGGCCGAATACTATGCTGGTCTGGGTGATGTGCGCGAGATGTACCCGCTGCGCTACATGCTGATGGTCTATCCAACCCTCGACGGGCAGGGCGAGCGGATCCAGGCCGTGACGCATGCGGGCGGCAGCGGCCGGCTGCAGGTCGTGCGGCGGGAGTGGAACCCGCTCTACTACCGTATTATTGAGCTCTTCGGCCAGGCGACCGGCGTGCCGGTGCTGCTTAACACCAGCTTCAATCTGCGCGGCGAGCCGATCGTGAACACGCCCGAGAACGCGCTCAACACGTTCAACAAGAGCGAGCTGGCGGCGCTGTATATGGACGATGTGATCGTCCGCAAGTGAGGTGGTCCGATGCGTAACTTTCTGCGCGGCATGTGGATGAACCTGGGCGTCGCCCGCGAGCTGCTTACGTTCCTGTGGCAGCGCAAACTGTGGTGGCTGGTGCCGATGATGGCCCTGCTGCTGGTCTTCGGCCTGCTGCTCATTTTCGCCTCCAGCTCGGGCGTCGGTCCACTCATTTACACCCTCTTTTAGCCGAAGAATCTTCTTGGATCGAAGTGAACACCTTCCCGCCGTGACTCAACTCGACGATTATCTCTCCGCGGCTTGCGGTAGAGCAGACAATCATTTAAATTACTCATAATTGTGCAATTCAGCACAAGGTAGCCATAGGCGAAACGAAGATGGCCATCCGAGGGAGAGTTCCCGGTTCTGTAAATCCGCTTGCAGCCATGGTATTTATGCTTTTCCTGGCTGCCTGTCAACAGGCTTCTTCGCCTGCGACGACGCAACGTATTGGTCCGGACGGTGGCACGATTCAGGAAGAAGGCGGGGCAGCACTCTCCGTCCCGCCTGGCGCGCTGCCGGACCAGATCGAGTTCAAAATCACATCCTACTCAAGTGCTGCCGGCTTGCCGGAAAATATCCAGCCCCATTTTTTCGGCTCTTTCAGTGCCGCGACCTTCCTTCCGGAGGGGCTGACCTTCGAACAAGCTGTTTCCATCACTATCCCAAGTCAGGAGAGACTTACACCCGGTGACCAATTCCCCATTTTCACTTGGGATGAAGAGAATCGGGCCTGGCAAGAAACCGAATTCATCGCGACGGTCGATCCGGGTGGCTATTCATATACCGCCGAGGTAACCCATTTCTCAACCAACTCGGGTGGAGGGACAAATGGTGCGGGCTCACCATTCCAGGGCTTTAACATGGAGGACGAGCAGGGGTGTGACGGCTTCAATGTGACCAATCAATTGAACAATTGGGCAAATCAATTCAATGGGGCTTACGGAGGCGTCGGCGGTCAAGATGCAAGAGGCTCTTGTTGTTGGGAGTTAAAAGGGGAAGAACTCAAGGTCACCTACGAATGCCTCGGAACCGGCCCCATCACAAAGAGCAATACGCAAGGTGATATGACCGATTGTGATCAAGTGGAAAGGGTAAATAAATCGACCGGCGTTGTTGGGCATGCAGGTGGATATACGTACCAGACCATAACCCGCTGCTGGAAGCGGGTCATGCCAAATGTCACGATATCGGAACTTCCAGGCAAGATCAACCTGACCTGTCAGGAAGATTCCGGACAAAATGTGAATGTTCGGGTCACCTGCGGCCAGGAGGGGGTTCCGCAAGCAGAAGTTAATTGGTCGGTTGCCGGTGTTGGTGAAGTCAGCCCGGCTTCAGGGACGACAGACCCATCGGGCTATGCTGAAACGACATTGAACGTGGAAGATGAGGGCTACAGTTCTGTTCAGGCTATCGTAAAATCATGTCAGGATGAACAAACCCATTTTCAGACACTAAACACAAATCAAGCCTGTGTGGATACCTGTGATCAAATGTATTTGAATCTACATATGTCCTTCACCCACAGCGGTGCGGGTGTCCCGTGGGAATTAAACGACCAAGTATCCGCATACATCGATTACACGGTCGACGATGAAACAGGAGCAATCGAATCAGGCAACAGTGAAGCGGGGCACTCTGTATCGATCAATATGACCCGGGATAACTGCTCTGCCACGGATGTAACATCGCCGTCCTTTGCCATGAAAATTCTCAACGGCTACGCAACAGAGGATAAGATCCACGTTGAACTTGAACCTCAATCTATGCCCTTCAGTTTCACGATGCAGTGCGAATACGAACACTTCGATGAGCCGGTGGATGCCCCTGTCCCAGCTTATGCAAATATCCTGGCATCGATTATAGGCAAGGCTTTGAAGCTTGATATCCCCAACCGGTGCGGAGGCACCGTCGATGGAAGCGGCTCAGAAGGCTTCGGTGCTGATCCCCCCGTGCAATACAATTACAGCGTTTCTGTTCAATGCGAGGATACCTGCTCTCAGTAGTTTGCGATCCACCCGGAATGATGACACCCAAGGAGATCGGCGATGCCCACTATCTTCCCTAAATCACATTACTTCCGACTTCTCATCCCACTTTCCCTCCTGGTGCTGGCCGGCGCCTGTTCGTCCGGGTGCAGTCAAACGCCAGAGATCGCAGGTGAGGCAGGAACCACCCCCGCTGCGGGAAATTCGATCACAGGGAGCACCGAGTTCGAATTGCCGGACGTCATGGGCATGGTGATGAACCCGGACGGCTCGCCGGCAGCATTCACCCTTGTCGGAGGTAATGAGCTGACTACCTTCGAGGGCATGATGTCCGGAGCACCCGTCGCCTCGGCGAGCGGCTGGATCGACGTCGAATCGATGGGATATCTCACCGGGTATACCAGGCCGTACCATGCTTTTAGCGGAGTTGAATACTTCGAGACTTATTTAACGCCGGTTCAATTCGGCGTGTTTATCGAGCAAGGCGGGCAGGCTTCAATGGACCTGACCCCGATCGAAGGGTATGCAGTGTCCCTCGAGCTGACTTCCTCCCAGTTTTCGGAAAACCCGATCCAAGTTTTCGCTTCGCCGATTAATCCGCTTGACGTGGAGTCGCGTTACGCGCCCAATCTCTCGGGGTCTGGCTATGCCCTTCAAATGGCTTTTGGCGTGATGGCCTACAACAACCAGGGAGAACAAATTTCGCTCACCCCTGGAACCCGGCTGTCGATCGAGGTTGATGCAAGTCACGCGGCCGGCGAAGGGTTTTTACTATCCCGATTTGACCCTGAGCGCGGGGAATGGATTGCCGAGGGCATTGATTGTTCGCCCTCCGGGGAGGGCCTGGTCGCCTGTAGTTCGGATTCTCTCTCACCGCTCTTCGGCATCTTTAGACCGTCGATGGCCAGCGAGCGATCATCGCTCTCTTCAGCCCTATTGTCGATATCACCCCCGCTGGGCTCGATCATCTTCTCCGACCTGAACCTCAATTTGTCCGATTATTTCAGCTCCCACCAGCTTCAATCTGCCGAAGACCAATTCAAAAGTGCACTGGGAGACTACCACGACTGGCTTGCAGGCCACGGCGGCAGCCTTGACCCCAGCGATCCGCAAGCCCGCTCTGTACTCGACAGCTTGATCCTGGCAGCGCGGGAGTCCGCAGCCATCAGCCCTGACGAAACCGGTATCAGCCATCTTGCCGTGGCAGCGGCCGCGGCTGCAGATGCGGGGTTAGGCGACCTCAGTTCAGAGCTTCAAAGCGAAGCCGCCGATATGGCTGATGATCTGGGGCGAAAGGATCTCAACGAAAGCGATTGCGGAGAATATAAGCGGTTGCTCAAGCGAGCTGAACAAATTATCACCTTGAAGGGCGATGCAAACCTGGCTGATCAGCTGACGCAAAAAGCACAAGATATGGCCACGGACTGCGACATCTGGATTGGCCGCGTTCAAGTCCTGATGCGCGTCAATCATACTCATCCGGCCGGCCTCGATATGTCCTCCGTCACCGGCAGCCTGTGGGTTGAGAGCCATAGCATTCAGATGTGGACCAACGTCGACGATTACGTCATGCACGGTGAGGACAAGATCAACCTGATCTTCACCGAGGTTACCTACAAGAGAGAGGATGAGTGCAAGCAGGAAATCAAGATGTACGGGCAGGGCGGCCTTCAAACCGCCTTGATTCAGGGCCGCTACGACGGGTACAGCTTCCAGATCAACAGCTTCACGCCGGAAACCTCCGGCATCACGATCGTCCAGACCTGGGATATTCAGGATAAGGACGATGACGTCTGTAAGACGATCCTGAACACGCAATATCAATTCCCGAATTATGTCAGCGTGATCGTGCATGGCTTTGAATATGGCAGCCCGCCGATTACGCTCCAGGACATGCTTGACGAGGGCTCGACGACGACGATCATCACCCCGCAGGACAGCATCTACGGCACCGATGAAATTACAAACCCCGATCCGGACCTCGGGAAATATCCCTTCACAACTGCAACCGTGACATGGACATTCACACACAGGGATAAGAAACTACCTCTTAAGGAGTGATGATCTCGGGCAAGCACTAAAGTTCAGGATCGGCATTGGAAAAGGAGAGGGCTGTGATGTCACGATATTCTCCCGGCAGAGTCCGAGTCAGCCTCGCACTATGTTTGTCGCTTCTTCTGCTGACAGCATGTGGTAGCGAAAAAACCGAATCCCCTCTCCAAGCCAGCCCGCAATCCGCCGGCTCCGAAAACCAGGGTGGAACCATCGCGACTCAGCAGCCGGAGTTTGACACCTCAATGGTCCAGACTGCCGATCTCCCCGAAGGTTTCCCGGCCAATTTCCCGATCCCGGACGGGGCGCAGGTGACATCCAACGTGAGCCTGCCAGGCGAGGATGATTTCCGGGTCTTTATCGCACTCGTGATGCCAATCGAAGATGCACTTGCTTACTACCAGAGCGAGCTCCCGGCTAACGGCTGGATGATCGAGGAGCAGACGGAAACCGGCCGGGGGACCGAAATGAAGCTCATCAGCAGCGAATACGAGGGCGAGTTGCTCTTCGTCGACGCCGATACCGGTGTTGCGCTCGACGTGCACCTGCTTCCGACTGGTGGCGGCGCGCTCGTCCCCGAACTCGCCGGTGATCTGGGCGACTCAGCCAGCCTGGGCGAGGGCGACAGCAGCTTCCCGGCTGACTTCCCTGTTCCCACCATCTTTAACCCGTTCGAGTTGAACCAATCGCTGCAAGATGAGGGCTTCGAGCTGGCATACACATATGATGGAATGGCCGAGATGGCGATGGTTGAGTTCAATATCGCCATGATGTCGTCCGGTTGGGAGATCGGCGATCCAACGATCGATCCTGCCAGCGGTATCTACATGATTCCGTTCACAAACCCTGCCACCGGATTCCAGGGCCATGCCTCGATCCTGCGTGATGCCAGCGGCTACGGGCTGGAAGCGGGGAGCGTGCTGATCCTGATCGCACCCGGCACTCCCTGACCTCGAGCCCTGGTAGAACCCAAATCAGGCGAGAGTGGGTCTTTGCGGTCGCCCTGATTGTCGTCCGCAGGACACGCGTCCCATTGGCGGATTTTCGCTCGAAGGGTAAGCTTGTCGAGTGACCTCTGGAAGCGACCTCCCGGGGATTTCATCGACCCTTGCGATATGTACCCGCAACCTGAGCAAGATCTTCGGGCGCGGTGAGCAATCTATCCAGGCTGTCATCGACCTGAACCTGGAGGTACCCGCTCAGCAGGTCTTCGGTTTCCTAGGACCGAACGGCGCCGGCAAGAGCACGACCATCCGCATGCTGATGGATCTCATTCGCC
>Ga0307425_1002101_pt1 | contig 11468 bp, 12 predicted proteins | sample SalMarWE160330MG_FD_202152 | JGI IMG/M metagenome (GOLD analysis project Ga0307425, IMG submission 202152) | Salt marsh sediment microbial communities from the Plum Island Ecosystem LTER, Massachusetts, United States - WE1603-30 | ecosystem: Environmental > Aquatic > Marine > Intertidal zone >... | reverse complement strand
TGACGGCCTTTTAGGAAAGATCGGTGTTGTAAAAGAGTTGATCGAACCTGAAGGCCTGATCTTTGTACATGGTGAATACTGGCGGGCAATTTCGGAAGAGAGGCTTGAGCCCGGAGAAAAGGCGGAGGTGACAGAAGTCGAGGGTCTCATGGTGAAGGTCAAAAAGGCCTGAGGATTGAATATTGAAGGACTGCAAACAATAATAACTACTCAACTAACCAGTGTCCATCCAGAAATGAAATAGCTTTTGCAGGATCAAGGAAGACGTCCCGCTTTAGCGGGATTAACCACAGGAATACATTTGAGTATTTCGAGGATTAGAATTTGAGTCTGACGCTGAGATTGTAAAAAATAGCCATTTATGGATCGACACTAACTATCAAAGGAGGGAAAGATGTTTTACATATTAGCTATCGTGCTGGTTGTCCTCTTCTTGGCATCGGCCATCAAGATACTCAAAGAGTATGAGCGTGGCGTGATCTTCCGTCTTGGCCGGGTGATCGATACAAAGGGGCCGGGGTTGATTATTCTGATCCCGGTAATCGATAAGATGGTCAAGGTGAGTCTCCGTCTTGTTGCCATGGATGTCCCTTCACAGGATGTTATTACCAGGGATAATGTCTCTGTAAAGGTGAATGCTGTAATTTACTTCCGTGTTATGGACCCAACCAATGCCACCATCGAGGTAGAAAACTATCTCTTTGCCACATCACAATTGGCGCAGACCACATTACGTAGCGTCTGCGGTCAGGTGGAACTTGACGAGCTTCTGGCTGAAAGGGATAAGATCAACACCCGGCTCCAGAATATCTTGGATAAACACACCGATCCATGGGGGATAAAGGTTACGACGGTCGAGGTGAAACATATTGACCTGCCCCAGGAGATGCAGCGGGCCATGGCCAAACAGGCGGAGGCAGAGCGGGAAAGGCGCGCCAAGGTGATCAATGCCGAAGGTGAATTCCAGGCCGCCGATCGCCTGGCAGAAGCAGCAGGCATCATCCAGAAGTATCCGGAGGCCCTGCAATTGAGATACCTGCAGACCCTGAGAGAGATATCATCCGAGAGTAGTACAACCACGTTTTTTCCTATCCCGATTGATCTCTTGACACCTTTTATCAAGAAGGGGTAAGGAGCAAAGTTGCTGATTGCGGGTTCTTATTGAATTGGCAGGACTGGTATGTTAAAAAGACGAATAGGAAAGCGTAGGGAAGGAAAAATAAAGAGGAGAAGAAATAATGGCAGAAGAAAGCAAAGAAGAGTTGAAGAAAGAGAATAGCGAAGAACCCACACCAAAGATACCTGAGTTCGAGAAACCTTTAGAAAAGATGACGGCCCCGGAACTGAAGGAGGTAGCCAAGGAGATCCCCGGACTCACCGGGGTCCATGCGATGAAAAAGGCCGACCTTTTAGACGTCATCAAGGAATACTATGGTATTGAAGAGGAGGTTCCGGCAAAAGGGAAAAAAAAGAAGGCCGCGAAGCGGAAAGTAAGCGTGAAAGAGCTTAAGGCAAAGATCATCCAGCTTAGGGAGAAAAGGAAGGAGGCTCAGGCAAGCAAAGACAGGAAGCATGTGGAGATCCTTCGCCGTCGAATCAACCGTTTGAAAAAGCAGACCAGAAAGGTTGCCCAAGGCTAATACATACTGCAATCTTGAGCAGGTTTCGGGGAATTTGCCTGGCCCCGAAACCTGCTTTTCTTTTTTGAAGATCACTGATGGAGTGCCCATGCGGAATCTAAATTCCGTCAAGACAGTGGCCATAATCCCGGCGGCAGGATCAGGCATCCGGATGGAAAGTAAACGGGCCAAGCAGTTTCTCAGCCTTGACGGGAAGCCTATCCTGGCCCTGACCCTTGAACCTTTTCAGGAAAGCACTGTGGCTGCGGTTATTTTAGTGGTTCCTTTAGATGATGTGGAGTACTGCAAAAAGGAGATTGTGGAGAGATTTGGCTTCACAAAGGTCAAGAAGGTCGTCCCCGGTGGAAAGCGGCGCCAAGATTCCGTCAGATTAGGCCTTGAGGCCGCAGAAGGGAAGTATGATCTTGTCTTGATTCATGACGGTGTTCGGCCCTTAATTGAAAAAGGGCTTATAGAAAGGGTTATCGAAGAAGCAATGACAAATCGAGCGGTCATAACCGCACTCCCTGCCAAGGAGACTGTGAAAAAGGTCAACGACCTCCGACATGTGGTGAAGACATACGACAGAGAGAGTGTGTGGATGGTCCAGACCCCTCAGGCCTTCCGTTACCAAGACATCCTCAAAGCCCACCAAAAGGCCTTAGAGGAAGGGTGGGAAGATGCCCCTGATGACGCTCTTTTGGTGGAAAGATCAGGCGTCACGGTCAAGGTGGTGGAAGGGTCTGCGAAAAATATAAAGGTAACAACCCCCCACGATCTGGAGTTGGCGCGATTTTTGTTGCGTTCATGAGCGGATATGATCCTTAGAATAGGCACAAGGGCAAGTAAATTGGCCCTCAAACAGAGTGAATGGGTCAAGGGTAAAATCGAGGCCAGACATCCCGATATCAGCGTTGATCTGATTAGGATCAAGACCATGGGGGATAAGATCCTCGACTCCCCCTTGAGTAAAATCGGCGGCAAAGGTTTATTTGTAAAAGAGATCGAGGATGCGCTCTTAGAAAGAAAGGTAGACTTGGCCGTCCACAGCATGAAAGACGTGCCCGCTGAATTGCCTGACAGGCTCACGCTTTCTACCTTTCCAAAACGAGAAGATCCTGCTGATGCGCTTATCTCCACGGAAGCCCAAACGCTTGACCAGCTTCCCGATCAGGCAAGAGTGGGCACCAGCAGTCTCAGAAGGGGGGCACAGTTGCTTCATACCCGCCCTGACATTAAATTGGTACCATTAAGAGGAAATGTTGACACCCGTCTTCGAAAACTTGAATCAGGGGATCTCCATGCCATTGTCCTGGCTGCCGCCGGACTCAAACGTTTGGGCCTTTCCAGTCGAATCACCCAGACACTCTCCTTTGACCAGGTCCTACCTGCCGTGGGACAGGGTGCCCTTGGGATAGAGGTGAGACGAGACGATAAGCAAACCGTTAACCTGATTCACTTCCTTGACCACAAGCCCACAAGATTAATTGTTACCACCGAAAGAGCCTTTTTAAAGGAGCTTGAAGGGGGTTGCCAGGTCCCGATTGCCGGTCTTGCCCAGCTAAATAAGGACAAACTCAGTTTCGAGGGTATGGTGGCAGAGCTTGATGGTTCCCGCATTTTAAGAGAAGAAATCATCGGAACTAAGGATCAGGCCGAGGAGATCGGGATTGCCCTCGCAAGGAGATTGCTTGATTCCGGGGCAGACAGGATTTTGGAAAAGATTTATGGGAAGGGATTAGGGAAAAATGGAAAAGGGTAAGGTATATCTGGTAGGGGCCGGCCCTGGTGATCCCGGTCTTCTTACTATAAAGGGAAAGGAATGTCTCTGTGAGGCAGATGTGGTCATTTATGACTACTTGGCAAACAGTGCTTTCCTTGAATACGCTAAGGATGAGGCCGAGCTGATATACGTTGGAAAAAAGGCCGGTTCACACACCATGAGCCAGGCTGAGATCAACGGGTTGATTGTTGACAGGGCGAGTCAAGGAGAGATCGTTGTCAGGCTCAAGGGTGGCGATCCATTTATTTTCGGCAGGGGTGGAGAAGAGGCCCAGGACCTGGTCAAGGCGGGTGTGGATTTCGAGGTGGTACCCGGGGTCACGTCAGCCATTTCTGTGCCGGCCTACGCGGGGATCCCGCTTACGCATCGTGATCACACCTCAACAGTTGCATTTGTAACAGGCCATGAAGATCCCCTTAAAGAGAAATCGGATATTGCCTGGGACAAATTGGCAACCGGTGCCGGGACCTTGGTTTTCCTCATGGGAGTGGCGAATCTCCCTAAGATCGCCGAGCATCTGGTGCGCCATGGCCGATCTCCGGATACCCCGGTGGCTGTTATCCGAAGAGGTACATTGGCAGAACAGACAACATTGCTGGGAAATCTGGAAAATATTGCCCGGTTGTCCAAAGAAAACCGGGTACGTCCCCCTGCCATAATTGTAGTGGGGGATGTGGTCCGGCTAAGAGAGGATCTGAACTGGTTTGAGACAAAGCCGCTATTCGGAAAACGGATCGTGGTTACCAGGGCAAGAGAACAGACCAGTGAATTCCTCCGTGCGCTCTCCCTGTTGGGCGCGGAATGCATTGAATTCCCTACCATAGAAGTAATGCCCCCGGAAAGTTGGGAATCTCTTGACCGCGCGATCAAGGCGCTGGATGGATATGACTGGTTGCTCTTTACCTCTGTCAATGGTGTGAAGTTCTTCCTAAAGCGGCTTGAATTTTTAGGGAAAGATATACGGGATCTGAAGGGGATAAAGATTGGGGTGATTGGGCCTAAGACAGCCGCTATATGGCATCGGATGGGGATTAAGCCGGACCTGATGCCGGACGAGTATCGGGCTGAAGCGGTTGTAGAATCTTTAGAGAAATTGGGAATCAGCGGTGCAAAGATTCTTATCCCCAGGGCGGTTAAGGCCCGAGAGGTGTTACCCGAACAGTTACGCCAGGCTGGGGCCCATGTTGACGTGGTGCATGCCTACCAGACGATCAGCCCTGATCATGATACGGGACTGGTAAGGGAGCTGCTAATGAGAGGATCCATAGACATGGTTACCTTCACCAGTTCCTCTACTGTGAGCAATTTCGTGAAAATGTTCGAGACAGATGGCGGCCGGATCCAGGAATGGATGCAAAATGTGGCCGTTGCCTGCATAGGCCCAATAACCGCAAAAACAGCTGAAGAAAACAACTTTAAAGTGAGTCTGCTTCCACCTGAATATACCATAGAATCGCTCACCGAGAGCATTATGCTATTTTTCAAGGGTGACCCGGTCACAGCTCAAAAGAAATGACGCGAGTATTTTTCTTTCGCGTTTTCCTGACCCGGCCAAAAAGCGAAACACCCCTCATTCCGTCTTTTAACGGCTCTTGATGCAAGATCTCCACAGGGGTCGCGTGGATAATGTACCTTGCCGACCTGGTGAAATTAATTGTATCTGCCCAGCTCGTCTGCTAATTCCATAAACCAGTCAATCTTTTCCGGCGGGGCAATGCCCGGGACCTCACAACCCGATGCCAGGATATAGCCGCTGTCCCGGGGGGCCGCGTCAAGGCAGTTTTTCATGGCCTGTCTCATATCCTCCTTAGTGCCGTAAAAGAAGAGATTGGTATCCACGTTGCCGATCAGCACCGCCTTCCCCCTCGCTGCCGCCGCGGCCTTGGCCAAATCAGTAGGAGCGTCAACGCTGATATTGGTTACTCCCGTATTCACCATGTCTTCTAAAATCGGATTTGTAAAGCCACAGATGTGAAGCCCAACACCGACCTTCTTTTCCTTAAAGTGGTCTACGACCTCTTTGTGGTAAGGGAAGATGAGTTTGCGGTATATCCTGGGAGAGATGAGGCTGCATGAAGCAGGGGCCTCTGAATAGTTGGGGCCTATGTTGAGATCAACAAGGGCATCCCCGAACCTGATCGCCTGCCGGGTGCAAAACCTCATCAGCTCATGGACATAATCAGGGTCCTTCATGGCATCCCTGAGCAGTTTATTAGCGTCTCTCAGCCCTATGGCAATGGTCCAGGGCCCTGCAATAACGGGGGATACGGCGGTTTCGGTGACAATCCTTCTTGTCTCTACCAGGGCCTCAAGATAACCGGGGAGACGCCCGTCTTTTGTGGGATCAGCAAGTTGCAGGCTGCCCAATTTTCCCTTATCTTCGAGGGCGAGCTTGCTTGAAATACACATGCTGTCCTCAGGAAATTTCAGTTCATTACCCAAGGCCTCCACGTCCATGAGCAGGTCCCACTGCATGAGAAGGATATCCGGTTTGTAACGTTCATAAGCAGCCACCTGTGCCTTCACAAATACCTTTGGGTCGAGCAGGAATTCCCTTATGGAAGCCCCTATGAGCTGGGGATTGCACTGACCCATAAAGGGATATGCGGGGACCCGATCGACGGCAGGGTCCTGATCCGTAAAGGTTTTTTTGAAGGCCGCGGCAACACGCTGTTTCCCTGTATATGTCTCCATTACAAACTCTCCTTCCTTCTCCTGAAGTTTCTTTTTACTGCGGTCACGCCTCAGGCGTGATTCTCCCGCCCTGACATTAGTTCCTGGCGGATAATGCCCACCCTGGGATTCGCAACTACCAGAAACTTCAGATAAATTGCAGGGTTGGCAAAATCCGCCGGCACGGCTTACTCGCTAGCCGTTTTTTCCTTAGTCCTTGATGTTCAGGGTCCGCTTGACAAGTTCTTTTTCATGGTCATAATTGGTGACCCTCTGGAGCATGATTTTCTGGGCCATGACCGGTCCTGCACCGTGCCAAGTGGCCACCCCGTGCTGACCGGCCGTCCAGTTTTGCAGCAGTTTATGAACCTTCATGATGTTTTCCGTGGGCTCATCAGAGCCAAAGCTGTAGAACTCCTCCACATAATCCTTGACCTCGGGGTTTTTCAGCTCTTTGAGGGAGGGCATGGTGACTATCAAACCCCCGCCGATGTCTCCGGCCAGGGCCATGACCCGCCAGAAGGCATTGCACACATTTAGCTTGGAGACATTGCCCATCATTTCATCAGGTAAAAACACCCCGGAACCCTCCGGTTCCTCGGCACCTTTTTGCGCAGCAGCCATACCGCAGGCCCTTCCTGTCTCTCTCAAGACAACCATCTCCATCAACTGATCATTGATATGGGTGGTTTTTTCAAGACCTTTATATTCCTGGATCAGTTTTGATGCCCCGATGATCTGGTTCATAAAGCCCACCTTGCAGGTGCCGCCACAGGTCATGCGATGGGTCTTGGCAAAACGCGTCACGAACTTAATCGAATACTTATATTCACCGCAGTGAAAAACCCGGTCCCAGGGGACGAAAACGTCATCAAAGATTACCATGGAAGTCTCGCGCTGGCCGAACACCGGATTGCCTAATTCCTCCAGATCTTCAGCGGCATCCCTCTCTGCCGAGTATGGAGTATATTGACACACGTAAGTAATACCTTTGGCATCGGTTGGCGTGGCAAATGCAACGGCATAATCTTCTTCGCCCTCGAAATGGGCGGCCTGGGGTAAAACCACTAACTCATGGCTGGCAAATGCGCCGCTGATATTGATTTTAGCCCCCCGCACAACAATACCGTCATCGTTTTTATCAACTATTTTCAGAGACAGATAGGGATCCTTCCAGTCTAAGGTTTTTTTGCTGCGGCTCCCCCTCGGCTCGGTCAGCGCTCCTGCCACGGAAAGGTCCTTTGTCTGCACCATCTTCAGGTATTCCATAAACCGGGGATGATACTCTGTGCCCAAATCCCTGTCCATCTCCCACGTAGTGGCAGCTAAGGAATGAAAGGCGTCATATCCCACGCACCGGTATATACAGGTCCCCAACATCTCTGCTGTAAAAGTGCCTGCCTCGGCCTTTTTTTCCAGATCCTTGGTGCTGGCGCTTACATAGGTGTAACGATTGACCACGTCATCTATAAGCGGGGAGTAACATGTCATGATGTCCTTGTACTTTGGATCAAGCGCCCATTCATAGCTGGCCTTGTTGGCCTCCACAACGGTCCGGGTGTTCCTGTTTTCAAGGATATTTTCCACCCTTTTTCCATTCATGAAAACCCTCGGTTTGATCTCCTTCAAACTCTCTTCAAATTGTTCCGGTGTCATTAAAGCCATTTTTTCCTCCTTCGTATTAGAATGTTTGCAAATTTAAATCAGACAACAAGCCCTTCAATATACTTGATCACGGCATTGATCGAATTGTCTGCCCCTGAAGAGCCCTTTTCCACACCATAAATAACGGCCGCTCCCAAAATTATTGAAAAAATCATCTCGGTAACCGCCTTTGTGTCCACGTCGTTCCTCAAATCTCCGGCACTCTTTCCTTGATCTAAGAAATCGTTGATCATCCCCTTTAGCCCTGCAAACCCCCTGTTGATCTCCTCGGTAAGATAGGGCCGTTGATCATCGAGTTCCACGGAAAGGGTAACAAAAATGCAGCCACCGGGTAGCTTCGTTGTGTCTTTCAGGTATCGATCCCTGTAGTTTTCCAGCAGCATTTTGAGTTTCTCAATAGGATCCTCTATTTGATCCAGATCTGCGAGATTATTCTCACGCCATATTTTCCGCGCCTCTTCCAGCACTGCGGATAAAAGCTCCTCTTTGCTCTTAAAATGGTTGTAAAGCCCTCCCTTGGACGTATGAGCCTTCTCCATTATGTCCTGAATGGAAGTACTCAAGAATCCTTTTAAAGAGAAGAGTTTTAGGGATTCGGCGATTATTCTTTCTTTGAGGTCCATAAAAGCTTTTCTGTTCCCCTATTCGTCCAAGACCAGACCGGTCGGTCTCTCGCCGACGATTTATAAATCAGCCGTCTCATCTTGTCAAATATTTTTTTCAAGAAATCGATAATTCTCTGTCATAAAGTCCAGATTTTATTGAACAGGAAGATATGTTCAGTAATGTCTGTGAGTTCAAGCTTGACTATACAGTGATGTTCCTATAATATGATGGCAATTTTGTTTCCCGTGTGATGAATTACTCAACTTTAGCATCCTGAACCATTTCCTATGTGAGCGTGGAACCTTTCCGATTACAAAACACTTTAGGCAGGGAGAATTAGCGATCATGGCTGAAAATGATATCCTAAAAGGGAAAAAGATTCTTGCGGTAGACGACGAACAGGACATCCTGGATACCCTGGTGGAGATCCTCAATGAGTGCGATATGGTAACCGCGACATCCTTTGAATCGGCCAAAGAACTCTTGGAAACCGAAACCTATGATGCCGCTATTTTGGATATTATGGGGGTTAGGGGATTTGATTTATTGGAGATTGCAACCGAGAAAAAGATACCCGCATTGATGCTTACGGCCCACGGATTAAACCCTGACAATCTCGTGGGTTCAATAAAAATTGGCGCCAAATCCTACATTCCCAAAGACAAGATCAGCGATATCGACATATTTCTGAAAGAGGTGCTCTTAGCCAAAAAGATGGGGGTTGAAAGACCAGGGAACTGGTTCTCCCGTCTGGGTTCCTATTTTGATAACCGATTCGGCTACGGGTGGAAGAACAAAGACAAGAAGTTCTGGAAGGAATACGACAAGACCTTCGCGGTTTCAAAAGAAGAGCTTCAAGGCCTCCTGTAGGGGCTGAAAGCGAGTTACGGGTTGCGCGTTTCGGGTTAAGGGTTCTGCTGAGTTCCGCACTCGGCATTCCGAGCTCCGAGCTCCGAGTTCCGCCTTCTCAATGATCCCCGAATGAGCCGTGACGCCCCGCGCCTTTGGTAAAGCGGGTCGCCCCATCTAAGGTCTCGCCGCTTTCAATGGTCTTGAGCCCGAGAAGAAATTCGTTTTTCATGGCCTCGGTGAAAGATAGGTCGAATTGCGCATAGGCCGATTGTCTATCGCTTAGAAGACATTGCTGTGGGAATTGAATGATCTGTTGGGCTATGGCCTCTGCCTCTGCCCTGGCAGTTCCGGGCTCCACAACCCGGTTAGCTAATCCCATGCCGAGAGCCTCCTCTGCCTCAACCGCTCGGCCGGTGAGGATCATATCCAGGGCGTGGGAAAGCCCGATCAATCGCGGCAGGCGGACTGTCCCGCCATCTATCAAGGGGACTCCCCAGCGCCGGCAAAACACCCCAAAGACCGCGTCACGACCCGCAACACGCATATCGCACCAGAGGGCAAGCTCAAGGCCCCCTGCCACGGCATAACCTTCCACAGCCGCAATGACCGGCTTTTTCATCCGCATCCGTGACGGCCCCATCGGCCCATCGCCATCTTCAGTTAGCCGGTTGGCCCGACCTTCTGTAAAACCCTTAAGGTCCGCACCCGCGCAAAAGCATCCCCCTGTCCCGGTAAGGACCGCTGCATGTGCTTCGTCGTCAGAATCGAAGGTCCTGAAGGCATCAGCCAACTCCTCGGCTGCTGGGCGATCCACTGCATTTCTCACCGCGGGACGATTTATGATAACAGTTGTAACACCCCCATTCTTCTCGGTGATGACTCGCATCCTTTCCTCCATAATAGGCCTTTAGGGCTCACAGGTTCAGGTGTCTAAGTTTCAAAGGTCCGCGCTCATCTATTTTTCGTTGACGATCAACCGGCTTTGTCCTAAAAGAGATAGCAGAAAAATCTTTCTTTAACAAGCCCAATACTTTGTAGGCTTTCACGGGTACAAATATGCCAACAACTCAATCCCGTCTTGGACGAGACTTGACAACTTAACAGGATCTGTAGAGACGAAAGGATAATAGTTTGAAGAAATCACCGATAATGGATGTTCTCCTTGTTTCAGGTTTCCTTGGAGCCGGGAAAACGACCCTAATAAATCATCTATTATCATCCGGGACCGCGGAAATAGGAAAGGTGGCGGTCATTGTAAACGAGGTGGGCGAGTTGGGTATTGATGGGGAACTCCTTTCCGGCCGGAACGTGGACATGATAGAACTGGCAGGGGGTTGCATTTGCTGTACGATCAGGACCGGTTTTTTCAACGCAGTCCAGGAGATATATGATCGGGCTCGCCCGGATTTTTTAGTGGTAGAAGCGACCGGTGTGGCACAGCCAGGGGAAATCCTTGATATACTTTTTGAACTGCCCCAGAGCGAGTCCATCCGTCTCGGAAACTTGATCACAGTGGTGGATGCAGGCTTCTTTGAGGCCAGAAAGGTCCTTGCTTCCTTTTATGACAACCAGATCCGTTTTGCAGACATCCTCATCCTGAACAAAATGGATCAGGTGGAAGCGGGTACCCTTGAGGAGATCCGGACCTTGCTTCGAGAGCTGAATCCGGGGGGCAAATTACTCACCGCAAGTTATTGCACTGTAGAACCCTCCCTACTGTTTGGTAGATACTATGGTGATGGGATACGCGATTCTCATGCCACACACGGGCATGGTGATCACGACGGCCATCATCATGAAAAGAGTGGATTTCAGTCCTTTTTCTTCAAAGATCAGGCCCCGCTAAATAGGCAAAAACTGGTCGATTTTCTGGAGTCTTTACCCCCGAAACTTTTTCGTTTGAAGGGATGGGTACGATTCCCTGACGCATCGGCATTTATCGATTTCACGGGTGGCCGCTACCGGATAGAGCCGGTTGACAACCGGCATGCTACTGCCCTCGCCTTTGTGGGGCGAGGGTGTAACAAGGAAGAAATCCTCCTGGCCTTAAATGCATGCTCTGCCAGGGGACCTGCCGACTCATGAACCCTCTGATCAGGGGCATAGGCTGTAGGCATTTAGGCTGTAGGAAAGGCCCATGCGTTGAGACCTTTGAAAAATGCTCAATTTCGTTCAAGATCAAGGCGCGCGAGGATTTTAACCACAGGAATATATCAAATATTTCGAGGATTAAAATCTGAACGCAACGCGGAGATTGGACGAAAGGGGGC
>Ga0307425_1002100_pt1 | contig 11472 bp, 7 predicted proteins | sample SalMarWE160330MG_FD_202152 | JGI IMG/M metagenome (GOLD analysis project Ga0307425, IMG submission 202152) | Salt marsh sediment microbial communities from the Plum Island Ecosystem LTER, Massachusetts, United States - WE1603-30 | ecosystem: Environmental > Aquatic > Marine > Intertidal zone >... | reverse complement strand
ACGGTTAGGCCCTGTTTTTTATTCAACTCTGAAAGTGTCTGCACGATCTGGTGTGATGTTTTGCTGTCGAGGTTGCCAGTGGGTTCATCTGCAAGCAGGATTTTCGGATGGTTGATAAGCGCCCGGGCAATTGCAGTTCTCTGTTGTTCACCGCCGGAAAGCTCTGAAGGGCGGTGATCTTTACGTTGGTAGAGCCCTACTTTTTCCAGTATCTGAGCAGCTCGTTTGATCCGTTCTTTTTTGGCCACGCCGGTAAAAAGTAAGGGAAAGGCTACATTTTCCAGAGCGGTATATGCCGAGACAAGGTTGAACGACTGGAAGATCATGCCGACCTGGTGACGCCGGTAAAGGGCCAGTTCGTCCTTGTTCAATTCAGAGATTAGTCTGCCCTGGACTTTGATACTGCCTGAAGAAGGCCGGTCCAGCCCGGCTAAAAGATTCATCAAGGTGGATTTGCCCGAGCCGGAAGCCCCTGTGACTCCGAGGAACTCGCCCTGATCGAGTGACAGGCTCACATCCTTGAGAGCTATAACCTTAATCGTGCCGGACGAGTAGATCCTCGTCAAGTCCTCTGTCTTGATAAAAGAATCAGAGTTCATATTTTATCCTGAACGCCGTCCGTTAAATATTGCTTATTGCCCTTAATACAAAGGTCAACGTTAATACTGCTTACCGTTAGCTTTTTTTGCCAGAATCGCTTCTATCTCATCCATCGTGCGATTCATTGCTACCATCGTTTTCTTGAATGGCTCGGCACTGGTCATATCCACACCGGCTTTTTTCAGAAGGTCGATCGGATAGTCGGATCCTCCCGATGATATGAAGTCGATGTAATTTTTGACCGTGCCTTTCTCTTTGCCTAATACTTGTTCCGCCAATGCTGTGGATGCAGTAAAAGATGTCGAGTACTGATAGACGTAAAAGTCATAATAAAAATGCGGAATGTATGCCCATTCGACCGTGTACAATTCGTCGATATGGCAAATACCCTTATCGTGGCCGTAATATCTTTTCAGAATGTCGCCGTAAAGCTCGGTAAGGGCGTCCCCTGTCAGCGGCTCCCCGCGTTCGGCCTTTTCGTGCATACGCAGCTCGAATTCGGCAAATTGAGTCTGCCTGAAAACCGTCCCCTTGATTCCATCTAAGTAATTCATCAATAACGACAGCCGGGTGCCGTCATCGTCGATTTCTTTGAGCATTTTGTCAATCAGAAGAGCCTCGTTGAAAGTGGAAGCCACCTCTGCGACAAAGATGGGATAGTCGGCGGTCGGATACGGCTGATTCTTGTTGGAGTAATAACTGTGCATCGTATGGCCAAGTTCGTGAGCTAATGTGCTGACATCTTCGTACTGGTCGTTATAGTTCAAAAGAATATAAGGGTGGACATCGTACGCGCCGCCATTGGAATATGCGCCCGAGCGTTTTCCCGGCGAGGGATATACATCGATCCACTGCTTCTCGAACGCTTCAGCTACGACACGGCAGTAATCATCCCCCAACGGCTTCATGGCGTCGAGTACCAGTTTCTTCGCCTCTTCATACGTATATTCCAGATCGACACCTTTGACGACCGGCGCATATACGTCCGAGTATTTCAGCGTCTCTACGCCCAACATTCTTTTTTTCAATTTCAGATACCGATGAAACGAATCGAGATTGTTATTCACATTTTCGATAAGAGCCATATAGACTTCCGTTGGAATGTTGTTCTTATCCAGAGCACTCTCAAGCGAAGACTTGTAATTGCGCGTCCGGGCGTAAAACATATTCTTCTTCACCTCGGCGTAAAGATCTGTACCGAAAGTCGCTTTGAACTTGTCTAACGCTCCCCAGAACGCCTGGAACACGGCCTCTCGGTCATTTCGGTTCTGCACGGCCCGGTAACGGCTGTAGCCGGCTTTGGTCAGTTTGGCCATCGTGCCGTCACTTAATTTAATCTCGGGATAAGGCAATTCCGCGTCGCTGAAGACCGAATAAATCGAGGATGGACCGTCGGCCAACATGCCTGCTTCGGCGAGAATCTTTTCCTCGCTTTCCGACAATGTGTGAGCTTTCATTCGCAGGATATCATACAAAGCCATCTTGTAAACTTTCAGGCCCGCTTCCTGCTCCATAAAGGCATCGATTTGCTGTTTATCCATTTTGGCGATTTCCGGCGTGATAAATGCCGCTTTGGAACTGTAGTCGGTGCCGAGCTGCTGTATCTCCTGCTTGAGTCCGAGGTACTTCGAGTTGCCTGTGTCCTCGTCGGATTTCATAGAGGCGTAGCAAAACAATCGCCCGAATTCTTTGGAAATCCGGCTGTTAAATTCCATGCATGCCAGCAATTCTGACGCAGAGCTGGCCAATTTGCCTTGATACTTCGTTACTTCATCGAATTGGGCGACAATCTCCCGCTTGGCTGTATTCCATGCCTCGTCCGAAGGATAGAGATCTTCCAGCTTCCATTTGTCCTCGGTGGCAATTTGTGATCTTTCACGGCTCTGGGAAAACGCTTCGGTTTGAGAAAATCCTAAAAAAGCAATTTGTGTCATAATTATTATTCCTGAGATCTTATTCATAATAATACCTTCCATATAAATTCTCTTATGGTCTTAACAACCAGCATATCTTAAGGTTTAACACTAATCTTTGTCAATTGTACAATTCGTATTCTGCATTGGTTTTATGAAGAGGAGAATTTATTTTACGCTATGAATAACAATGGGCTGCGAGTTTGTGCCCACAGCCCATTTTATCTTTGTGTTCGTTTTAAATCTGTCGACGGCTTATTGAATCGTCAGTTGCAGTTTTCCCTCTATCGTACCGGCTAACGGGCCGGTGTCCTGTGTAATAGTGACAGTATAATTTCCCTTTTTTACATCCGGTTTTCGCCACGAAAACCCGCATGAGCCGCCTCACCCATATTTGATTTTCGTAGCGGCAACTTCCTTACCTTCGGAATCGACAATCTTTAATTCCGGCTCGATGGCGTTATAATTCCTGGAACTTTCGTTGAGTTGAGAGAATCGGCCGTAAAGCTCGCCCCCTTTGCCTTTGATTATTCGCGAAATATATATGTTCGTTCCTTCGGGATAGACTGTCTGTTCCTTTACATCGCTTTGATAGCGTTTATTTTCCTCGACGGCACTGATTGAAAGTACAGGTTTACCGAGTTCCACGTTGCAGGTCTTATCCGCGTCAATTGTAAATTCAGGTCCTTCTTGAAAATCTAATCGCCAGTTATCACCATTCCGGGCGCTGTAGTTAATATAGCCTCTATTGAGTTTATAAGATCCAGTTGGTAATTTGGCTTGTTCGGAAGCAAGATTAAACTGGACGGTTGTATCTTTACTCCCTGCAATATTTGCGCTGCTTAATTTTGCTTCAAGGTTTGTATTCCCGGTTAGTTGAGTCGTCAGGTTGCCTGTATCACCTGTGTACTCGGTGAGAATTGCCCGGATAGTACCGCCTATTTCGTGGATCCCATTAAGTTTAATGTTGTAGAACTGGCCGTTATGATTAATGATACTGCTGAGCATGTCTCTGGATATGTAACTGCCGGTTTCTTCCTTGCCGGTCTGAAGGGAAAATGAGCTTCTTCCAAAGTCTTTGAACGAACCTGTGAAGCCGTTTGTAAAGAGAATAAGCTTTGCCGACTGACCATTAATGGTTGATGTCCCTTCGAGTATACATGATGGACTCCACATGAAATTTGGTTGCGAATCCTGCCCATAAAAAGCTACCTGCAATAAAGCACGAAAAGGTACCTGTCGGTCAGTGTGAGTTATCATTAAAAAATCAGGTGTCACGAACTCTGTACGGTCATTTGAGCTGGATTCGGAATTTTGTATCGGTAAAATTTTTTCGTTGTCTGAGACTTTGCCGTCAGCGTCAAGGTCAACGTAGAGAGCAACAGCCTTTTTGTCTTTAATCTCTACGGCGGACCATTCTGCTCCAACGAAATTCGGATTATATACTGTTTCGAAATCCTTGATTTTCTTTTTCAGGTCTGCAAGAAATGGCGTTTCACTTGCACTTCCACCAAAACCCCAATATGAATTGTAACGCAGCTCATCTTGTTTTCCGCTTAAGCCTTGATACTTCATATCGAATACAATGGCCCCCGGCGGCGGTTCGGGGAATGGCATAGCTTCCGGCTCGGTCTCTGTGGGTGCAGGTTGCTGAATAACTTGTTGCTGATGGGGCCTGGAGCGTTGCATCAGGAGAAGTATTGTTAATAGAACACCGACCAGTATCAAAAATGCGATAAGAAACTTCCTCACTTTAAATTTCTCCTTTGTCAGGTGTGCAGGATATTTCGTAATTTGATATTATCATATCAAAACCAATAAGGCTTCTTAATAAAACCGGCTGCATTACAAATCCCTATATAGTTATCAAAAAATAACCGTTCTGTACTACAAAGACAACTATTAAAAGAAAATGTTACGGTTTTTTTGACTAAAACACAATATTTATGAATGCTGATCGGCGATTTGCGGAGGTTGCCCGTTACGTTTTAAGTTTTGCTGGGTCCATATTGCAAATGCTGAGCCGAGCAATAAAACGATTCCGAAGAACAATTGGAAAGTATTCATCGATTCCCCGAAAACCACGTTGGAAATAGCTAGGACGATAAAAGGCTGGGCCAGGATGACCATCGCGGGGATCGTTGCCCCGATTCTTCTTATAGCGGCATAATACAGCGTATGGGCCAAAGCGATTGCCGTCACGCCGGAAATGATTACGCACACCCATTGCCAGGCGCCCATTTGAGCGGTTGTCTCAATTTTGCCAAACAAAAGTGCGGACACGGCAAGACCCGCAACTGTGTAAATGCTGATTACGGAAAATCCGCTGCGGGAGTCTATGTCCCTGAACGCGATTTTTACCGATAACGTATAAACGCCCCACATAAAGGCCGCGGCTTGAGCGATAATGATACCCGTAATTATCCCGGCCTCGGCGAGGTTCACTTCGTTGTACATCACGCCAATCAGTCCGACTATCGAAAGCGTCAGCCCTATCCAGAAGTGTTTACTTCTAACCAGAGCACGTTCCTCTGAGAAAAAGATGAACGAGAAACCTGCGATCCAGATGATATTCGTTTTCGTTTGCAGCACCATAAAGGCCGGACCGATGTAATAAAATGCTGCCGCCCATAAGCTCTGCATCAGGATATTCGCCATGCCCGGTATCAAAGCCCTGCGCCAGACCCTGTGATCGAGACGTTTTGTTTTGATGGAAAAAACGAGAAACGGCAGCCAGAAAAGGCAAGCAACCGAATATCGCAGCAGGTTCTGTGTCCATGAATCCACATATCCAGTCAGGTACTTTATAAAGATCGGCCCCAATGACCAGAAGGTAAGTGCGCCAAGGCAGGCAAAAGTCGCTGAGACATTGACCCTTTGAGTGAGATTACCCTGATCGTTGCCGGAGGGCTCGGGGCAGGCCTTTCGAATGTCACTGTGTTCGTTCACTAAGGGTCTCCAAATATAGGATGGGAGTTCTGCGAAAAGTTCCTAACGCAAAAAATCAACGCAACATATCGACGGCTATGTTTGCCACTTCCCGGCAGGCTTTTTTCTCGGCTAACGGCTCGGTCAGCCTGGTCAATTCGCCGCTTAGCTTCGCCAGCTTGTCATTGTCTTGCAGAAGTTGCTCGATACTTGCGACAATCGGCTCTATCGAGGTGAAATTCGGCATGAACTCCGGCACTAATTCGCTGCCAGCCAGAATATTCACCAGTGACAGGTATTTCGTTTTGATTGCCCATCCAAATAGTTGCCACAGAATTCTGCTTGACTGGTACATTATAACCAACGGGCAGCCGGCCGCGGCGACCTCGAGAGTCGCGCTGCCGCTGGCTACAATCGAAAAATCGACCGCCCCGGCCGTCTTGTTAACCGAGTCAACGCTGTATTGGCATTTGAAGCCGGGTATTTGTGCCGCTCTTAAAATTCCTTCCCGCCTGGCATCCACCGCTACAGTGACAAATGTTGCTGTGGGATATTTTTCCTTCAGACGCAGTGCTATCTGCTGCATGGGTTGCCAGAGCGAGTCGATTTCCGCCGCTCGCGAGCCGGGCATAAGAGCGAACCTGGTTTTTTTCGGCTCAAAATCTGCATAATGCTCGTGCCGTGTGCGGGCAATCTCCAATTTATCCAGAAGCGGATTTCCCACGAAAACCGCATCCATACCTCTTTGGCCGAACCAATCCTGCTCGAAAGGCAGCAGGCAGCAGAGCTTGTCGCAGCATTTGCGAAGCTTGCCTATTCGCCAGCCGCCCCAGGCCCAAAGCTGCGGAGCAACGAAGAAAAGCGTCTTGATACCCGCTTTTTTTGCGGCTTTCGCAACATGAAAGTTGAACGAGGGCGAATCGCAAACAATCACCAGATCAACGTTATTGCTTTTTAAATAATGTTTTATGCGTTTTACAATCTTATAGAAGCGGGCGACCTGGCTGAAAGCCTTATAAATCATAGCTGCCTTGCCGGCGGTGTTTTCCAGCAATTCGCAGCCGGCCTGCGCCATTTTTGGCCCGCCGACGCCGACGAATTCGATGCCGGAGCAGCTTCCCTGCATAGCGCTAATCAACCCGGCACAATGGGCGTCGGCACTCGGCTCGGCGGCACTTATAAAAACTCGATACTTCTTATCCTTGTTCGGCATAGGCGTAATTGTTAACAATATTCCGTAAAAACAGCAATACTAATTTCGCCGGTGCTGCACGATTGGTCGGTCGCGTACACCGATGCTTCCTGTGAAAGCGACGAGTCCAATGTTGAATCTTCCCTGCCGCAGCAATAAAAAGGTGATTTCGAAGATAAAATCAATCTTGACTGACATGAGTAAAATTGGAGCTGTAAGGATTAGCCTTACAGCCCTTTATTATATTCTCAGTTACATATAGGATAGGTAACGATCAATAAGATAAGCCACAGTCTTGTTGTAACGGAGAGGGCGGGATTCGAACCCGCGGTAGGGCAAGCCCTACACAGCCTTTCCAAGGCTGCTCCTTAAGCCACTCGGACACCTCTCCAATGACATTTATTATTTATTATTTTCTATTTATTATTTACTAATGACTATTTCAAGATATCTTTCTAATTGCTTCGGTTTTAATGAATATAGCAGCATTGCGAGCAGTTTGCAATGATAAACCGCGAAAAGAACAAGCCTCTCGGCATAAAATAGATTTTTCGGGAAAAATGAACCCCAGAGCGGGGAAGTTAGACTATTATAGATAGAGTGGATAGGCCGGTCGAACAACTCGTTGATGAGATATTAGTAATGGATTGCCAGAGCGGCAGCGTCAAGGCGATGGAGATGCTGGTCTCGCGATGGCAGAAGCGGCTCTGGCGATACGCCTTGAATCTGACAGGCGATACTGAGGCGGCGTGGGACATAACCCAGGAAAGCTGACTCGGCATCATAGATTTGAAACTGGCTCAAGGCGCTGCGATGTTCTTTGCTATGGTCATAGCCAAGCTGATACCAGGCATAATGGATTTGAGTGTCTGGTGGTTCTCCGGATTATTTGTGATGTGTGCGGTAAAGCCATTTTACGTGTTCTGGATTAAAAAATAACGTCCATTCTTTTACGGCACAGAATCAGCCGGGCCGGTGAGAGGGCTTTCTTGTTACTGCTGAGTATTTTCGATTCGGCGGCGTCGAAAGAACTGCTGTAAAAGGCCACTGCATTCTTCGGCTAAGACGCCGGAAGTCACACTTATTGTGTGATTGAGCCTTTCATCGGTGACTATATTGTACAGGCTCTTTACCGCACCGGCCTTAGGATCGTCGCAGCCGTAAACGAGCCTGTCTATCCGAGCCAGAACAAGCGCCCCGGCACACATCGGGCAAGGCTCAAGCGTGACGTACATTGTGCAGCCGTGCAGTCGCCAGCTTTCAATAAATGCCGCCGCCTGTGTAAGGGCGATGATTTCCGCATGGGCAGTCGGGTCCTGAAGCAACTCTCGCTGATTATAGGCTTTGCCGATTATCTGTTTTTCATAAACAATAACGGTGCCGATGGGGACATCGCCGTTTTCCTCGGCAATCTGTGCCTGCTCGATGGCTATCTTCATATATAGCTGATCTTCTTTGCTATCATTCATAACTCAAACATCACATACAAAAAAAGAAAGTAACGGATCAAAATAATTATCCTGAATTACGAGAGCTTGTCAAGGTCTTCACACTTGCCCGGCGGGGGCAGAAACCGGTACCATGTGTAATTTAAAGCGAATGCCGCCACGATTGCCAATCCGAACCATATTGCCGAGTAGAGATACCAGTGGCCAACGAGGTACATCGGGAAAAGATATAATCCTGTAATCGCAAGCATGGCAAGCAGAACATTTACAATTGTTAGTGACATATTTTCTGACTTGGAGGATAAATCTTTCTTTGATAGATCCGCATTCGCAGCAATTGGTTTCCACAATCCAAATGGCCGAACCGATTTGTAAAATTCGACAAGGATTTCACTATCAGTCGGTTTTGTCGCAAAAGATATAGAGATACTGGCGATCAGCGAAGCGGCACATATTAACGGGAACGTGTAATATGCCGGAGCATCCGGGAAAAACAATGCTACTAATGAGAGAAGTATGCCGCCCAATGTTCCAAACGCATAGCCCCAGCCATTCATGCGCCACCAGTACCATCTGAGCACGTTCGGCACGACCACGCCGGCGCCTAAGGCCATCATCATCCAACTCCATATTTGTGCTATCGAGGTGGCCTGGGTGCCAATGCCCAAGCCGATGAGAACCAGTAGAATTGTCGCAATGTAGCTGAATCGCACGGACTGTTTCTCGCTGGCGTTGGGACGCAAGTAGGGCTGCCACAGATCGCGAACAATAAACGAAGCTCCGCTGTTGACGGTAGAGCTGAAAGTGGACATGAACGCCGCTAATAATCCGGCGATGACAATGCCCCTGAGTCCGGCCGGCAGGAATTTCAGCAGAACCAGCGGCATTACTTTCTCGGAATCCGTTACGCCCGTGACTCCCGTAAGGGCCAGCAGGGCAATTCCGATTGCCATCGCCCAGCGGACAATCAGAAAAATGCTCCAAGCCGCTCCGACCTTCGCGGCATCGCGTGCATCACGGGCAGCTAAGAATCGCTGGAAGTCATACATCTGAGCCGGGCCGCCTGCGTTGAGCAGAAGGCCCTTGACGACCCAGACAATAACAAGGGCGCCGAAAAGCTCGAACTGTGCGTTTTCGGTCCCGGCAAATTCTTCGATTCGCCACGGCACGCTCAGTGAACTCCAATTTTCCGGCAGGCCGGACATCAGCTCCGGAGTCAGGTGGAACCATGCGATGCAGGCGATGATTATGCTGCCCAGTGTTAAAATGATCGTCTGGACAACATCAGTGACGACCACGCTGTAAAGTCCGCCAAGAACAACATAGAGGGTCGTTATGCCAATGATCAAAACAGCCAGGCAATCCGATTCATGTGCCGTGAATATGTTCCGGAGCCATGGATTGGAGGTATATTGGGCAAGAGATTCAAGCGGAACGTAAACGGAGGCAAACTTGCCGATTCCCTGATAAGCGTATCCCACAAAACTGGCCAGCGTCAGTACTGCCATCAGGGCGTAAGCGGTCCGGGCCAGCCTGCCGCCTGCGTCACTGCCGAAGCGTGTCTTCATCCACTCGGCCGCAGTCATCACGTTCGAGCGGCGGACCCATTTTCCCATATAGCTCAGGAAAAATGCACCCATCAGAACCCCCCACATCCAGTGGTGCCACATCGACTTCATTCCAAGAACGTACAGGATGGAAATAATCCACATCGTCCCTGTAATATCGAAGTTGGACACCGAGCCGGACATGGCCAGGGCCAGCCAGTGGATTCCTTTGCCCCCCAGAAAATAGGCCTGCAGATTCTCTGATGCGCGCTTCTGATACCAGAAACCCAACCCGATCACAACAGCAAAATAGAGCAGGATTATCACATAATCGATTGGACTCATGTATCGATTCTCCCCGGCCTATAATCCGTCATTCACAGTGTCAAACATCGCTGCGATATTCTCCGGCGGTACGTTGGCCAGGATGTTGTGCACCTGCTGGAAAACAAAACCCCCGCCGGGGCGGAGTGTCCCGATCTGCTGTTTGACGTGTTCGGCGATTTGTTGTGGAGTGCCGTTCGGCAGGACAACTCTCGTGTCACAGCCGCCGCCCCAGAAGGTAAGTTCGCTCCCAAACTCGGCCTTGAGCTCAGCAGCGTCCATTCCCGAACAACTGATCTGAACAGGATTGATAGCGTCGAGGCCAGCTTCGATCAGGTGCGGCAACAATTCCCGGACGCCTCCGCAGCAGTGGAGCATGACCTTGACATCGGCCAGCTCTTTCGCGCGGTTCCATAGCAATTTATGTCGGGGCTTGAAAAACTCGCAATACATTTTCGGTGACATTATCGGTCCGGTCTGCATGCCGAGATCGTCGCCGAATAGAATAATGTTGATATGCTCACCGACAGCGGCTAAGAATCGCTCCAGATTGGCCAGGTGGATTTCAATGAGTTTGTCGAGGAAACGGTGAGCGTGTTGCGGCTCAGCAGCCAGCAGCATCATGAATTGATCGTTGCGATAAAGAAACATACCCACTTCGAAGAGGTTGCCGCCGAAGAGGCCTATGATCGCGCGGTCTGTCCCGGCACGCAAACGCCTTGCACCTTCCGATAGCTCCCGGCTGTCAATCGGGCCGGGCGGGCTGGCGATAGCGGTCCACATGGATTCTCCAAAGACTTCGGAGATTGCGTCCAGATCATCGCCTTCGAGAAAAGGAAAATATGTCTGTTCGAAATAGATCGCCCCGTCGGGCATGTGGGCGAGAATTCTGCCGCCCTCCGAGCGGATAACCCAGCGTTTATCCTCCCGTTCAATTCGCGTCCAGGCGGGGACGAAACATGCTGTGCCATCAGGCAAAGTCCAGGGCTTCCAGGATTGCTCATCCTGTGCAAAACCTCGGCCCATCTCGATAGTGTCCACGCCAAATCGATCCAGCACATCGTCATCGACAATGGCCAATTGCTGAATGATATCATAGACTCGAATCGGCCCGGGCGGCAGACCCAGAAACTTACGCAGCTTCGGATACGCGATAGCCGCGATGCCCGAAGACCGGTGCCCGGAAAAATCAACTGGAACTCGGTCGGTTTCCCGGTGCTCCAAAGCTGCTAAAACACGCTCTTGTGATGTCATCGTCATATCCTTATTTTCCAGGTAATGAAGCTCGCAGAGTGACAATTTCGTACGCAGCCATTTCTATCGGTCCGGCTGTTTTGGAGACTTCCTCTTCCGCCAGGTTGCTGAGCCATACTGTTTCAGACGCTGGTTTTGCCCAGGTGACAGTGGCCTTCTCGGGTTGCCCGCCCGTATTAAACAGGCGTACGACCCAGGCCTTGCCGTCCGAACTGGGCCTGAAAGCCGTCACAATTATGCTTGCGGATTCGACGTTCATAATGGGG
>Ga0307425_1002098_pt1 | contig 11476 bp, 9 predicted proteins | sample SalMarWE160330MG_FD_202152 | JGI IMG/M metagenome (GOLD analysis project Ga0307425, IMG submission 202152) | Salt marsh sediment microbial communities from the Plum Island Ecosystem LTER, Massachusetts, United States - WE1603-30 | ecosystem: Environmental > Aquatic > Marine > Intertidal zone >... | reverse complement strand
AAACATGGACCGAAGCCCGGAATCAAGCCCGGAATGCAGAACGTAATGATAACCTGAAATCTAAAATACTTCACAATGAAAAAACTTCTTATATTGATCCTGTCCGGAGCCAGCCTGCTCCACGCCCAGTACCCGTCCGGCGCCGAGGTAATGGACCGGATGGACCGGAACATGTCATCCAGGAACCGTATACTGACCTCCACGATGATCATCCATGGTCCCCGGTCAAGCCGTACCATAGAATCCAAAACATGGGCGGTGGGCGATAAGAAATCCTACTCGGAATACCTTTCCCCTCCGCGGGAGGCGGGCACAAAAATGCTGAAACTCGAAGATGCACTTTGGATCTACTCTCCTTCGACGGACCGGACCATACAGATCTCCGGGCACATGCTCAGGCAGTCCGTGATGGGATCGGACCTGTCCTATGAAGACATGATGGATGATGCCGCATACAAGGAAAATTACGATGCCGTGGTGATCGGGGAGGAAATCCTGAGGGATAAGCAATGCTGGGTCGTGGAACTGAATGCAAAAACCCCGGATGTCAGCTACCAGATCAGGAAAGTCTGGGTGGACAGTGAAACCTATGTCCCCCTCCGGGAGGACCTATTCGCAAAAAGCGGGAAACTGCTGAAAAGGACCGACCTTTACGACATCAAGCGTATGGGAAACCGGTGGTTCCCGGGGAAGATCGTATTCAAGGACATGCTGAAAAGCGGGGACGGGACCGAATTCATCATCGACTCCATCCAGTTCGATACCGAAATACCGGATTACCTGTTTACCAAGGCATCCCTGAGATAGGAAAGAGGCAATGCCCGACCACCGGCCACCGGACTATTCAGATGCCGCAACCATCTTTTTCCAGGACGGTTACAGGCTGGCCAGGCAATTTATCTCGGGAGGGATCAGCCGGACCTCATTGTCAGGCTTAATGGCATCTGTCTTCGAATCCCTGGACGGCCTGATCGATTCCTTCCGGAATCGCTGTGAACGGGAAGGACTTCGTGTGGATTGCCGGAAGGGATGCTCCCTGTGCTGTACCCATGCTGTGCTTGCTTCCGGTCATGAGATCCTGGCAATCCGGGAATACCTGGGTGATCAATTTGACCCCTCTGCACTGGAAGGTATCCGTTTGCGGACCGCGGAAAAACATTCCATGACACAGGGAATGACAGCCATGGAGTTCCTGCACTACATCCATCCCTGCCCTTTCCTCGCAGAGGGGTACTGCCTCATCTACCCGGTAAGGCCCGTTGCCTGCCGCTGTTACCTTTCATCAAGCCTGAAAAGCTGCAGAGAACAGCACGATAATCCGAGGGACCGGACCAGCATTGCAGCTCTCTACGAGTTCCCCCTGCAGGCGGGCCGAGGGATGAACGAAGGGATTCGCTCTGCACTCATGGAAGCAGGGCTCATCCCCGGCGAATGGTTGCTGGAAGCTCTTATGGATGAGGTATTCGGAGACGAGCATATCCTTGACGCATGGCTTGCCGGGGAGACACCATTCCGGATCCGGACCCTGACTCCGGAGGAAAACGAGTATTTAAGGAAATACTACGACACCCCGGGCGGGTAATGTTCTCTGACTCCTGTCGCGTCCATGAGATTCCTTACCTGAGCTGGGTGATTGAAGACCGGGGTTGTTTTCCCGGGGGAAGGGGGATCAGTGCCGAGGTGCGCTTCAGGTAATCCCGGTATCCCGTTCTCCTTCGCAGCATGCGCTTGTCGATCATGGGAATGCTTATGAAATAGAACATCAGGATCATAAATACAGGTCCCGGAAGGATCCACCAGTAAACCTTTTCCATCCCGGTGGAGGAAAGGAAGAGTCCCACCCAGAAAAGCACCTCCCCGAAATAATTGGGATGCCTGCTGTATTTCCACAGGCCGGCGTTCTGGAAATCACATTTGGATTTATCCCGGTCGTAACGCCTCAACTGCAGGTCCGCGATCGTTTCGATCATGATCCCCGCAAAGGTCACCCCTGCCCCGATCCATTCCATCAGTCCCATGGTCCCTTCGTGCAGGGCCAGGGCCGGGTATACGGCAATGCAGCCAAGGAAAACCATGAGGGTAGGAAAAAGATGTATTCCCACCAGGCTGATGAGCCAGTATTTCTCCTGGTATTTGAAGCGGAACGACAGGTAACGCCAATCCTCGTCCTTTATCCCCCTCCAACGCAGGATCCAGTTCAGGGTAAGCCGGAGGGACCAGAAGGAAACCATGAATAGTATGAGTCCCTGCATCAGGGTCAGTGCTTCCAGCGTCTGTTCGTGGAAAACCCAGTAAAACATGATTACTGGAGGTACCACGCTCCAGTAAGGATCGTAAAGGCTCGAGTTGTTGAACAACAGGGAAAAACTGAAAATGACCAGGGTGGCCAGAACGTCCAGGATGATCACAACCGCAATGGGATGGAAAATAGAAACGGCATCGTAAACCAGCCATGCTACGGTTCCTGCCGTCATGTAAGCAAGAAGGCATATGATCAGTCCCGCGCTCTTCCTCCCTTTCAATATCCTGTCCCTGTCGCCCATTCACAGAAAATTTCAATCCGGTAAAATACCAAACTTTTTCATTACGCGGAATTCAAGTTATAAACCTGGGGATAAATGCACAGGGAAAATCGGGAAGTGACCATGCACCGGCCGGTGCCACAAACCAGTCCCCCTGTAAGGAAAAAACCTAAACCCTCTCCGGGCGGACAACCTGCAGGCTGCCGGGTTCTATCGAGATTTCCAGCGGCGAGGGGAACTCCACCGGTTCGCCGTCAATGTGACCTGTAAATGGTCCTTCCCCGGTGATCCGGACGGAGCTTACCGGGATGACCTCCATGTACTTCGACCGGTGGATCGTTCCCGTGAACAGCCTTGCCAGGAGACCGGGAGCCCGGAGCAGCGGAAAGTGATCGAAAAGACAGAGTTCAAGAATTCCGTCGCCGGGTTTTGAAGTGGGACTGATGCGGGCGCCGTATCCCCACTGGGAAGAATTGGCGATGCTGACATCGAAATATCTCCCGGAAATGATCCGGTCCCCGATCTGTATGCCGGCAGGAACGGGAGAATACCCGGGGAGTTTTTTTATCGTGTGCGATGCATAAGGAAAAAATCCCCGTTTTATCGATGTCGCGTAATCATGGGCAACCTCTGCGGCAAATCCGATACCGGTGATGTTTACAAACCTGTGTGCGTCAGCCATCCCCGTATCGATCCGGGAAATCTGGAATGAGTTGATTATACCCAGGGCCCTGCGTACATTAAGTGGTATTTTAAGTGACCTGGCCAGTCCCTTTCCCGATCCCAGGGGAAGGATACCCAGGACAGTTTCCGTATGCACCAGGTTGCACGCGACCTGGTTGACCGTGCCGTCACCGCCCCCGGCCACCATGAGCCGGTATTGTCCCACATACCGGTTTGCCAGTTCACCGGCATGGCCCGGGTACTCGGAATAAAGCACTGTAGGGTCAAATCGCTCAAGGTCAAGATGTTCAGATACCAGACGGGCAATGTTCTGCCCGCTTTTCTTTTCCAGAATTTCATTTACGATGAAAAGCGCTTTGATCTTACCGGAGTGCATGGAACCTATTTGCCATTAAAATCATTTAACAGGCACTGCAGGTATGCCAGTCCCGGATCAATTGTCCTTCGTTCCAGGGAACCTTCCCTGATCAGGTAATCTCCCGTAGTCAGGCTGTACACCGTGTATGTACTGTCATCAAGAAACCCGATCCCGTCGTTGAAGGTATAGTAGGCAAATGATTTAGAGCTTTCCGAAAAGAGGTCCTTGCTGAATTTGAAATCATCGACCGGAAGTCCCAGCTGGTTTAACAGGGTAAGCGGAAAGTCGGTCTGGGACCCGTATTTAACGATCATGGTATCGCTGACTTCCAGGGCGCCCCCGAGCCAGAGCATGGGGATGATGAAGCGCTTTTGTTCATGGGCCGTGATATTTTTAATCCGGCAGCCGTGATCTGCCGTGAAAACAATCAGGGTCCGGTCCCACCAGTCCCTCGTCTTTGCCGTCTTTATAAACTTACCCAGTTCCCGGTCGGTATAGTATACTGAATTCTCATACCGTGTGTAATCATCTGATCCCTCGAATACAGGCTCCATAGGCACATCAAAAGGATGGTGGCTTGAAAGGGTCAGCATGACATGGAAAAAAGGTTCAGATGACCTGTCCGAGATCCTGATCAGTTCCTGGAACAGGTACTCGTCGGGCACTCCCCAGTTTGTACGGGGTACCGAACCCGGGAAATAGTAATCTGAAATAATATGATCAAATCCGCCTATGACCAGGAAGGACCTCATGTGGGCGAAATCGATATCCCCACCGTAAAGGAATGCAGAGCTGTACCCGGCAGATTTCAGCTCCCGGTTTAGATTGCTCAGTTTCTGGGCCTTGCCCTCATAATAGATGATGCAGGTGCCCGGGAGGCTGGGATACCCTGCCAGTACCGCCCCCAGCGAACGGTCCGTCATAGTCCCGGAGGCAAAGAACTTATTAAAGAAGATTCCTTCGTGGACCAGTGCATTGATATTCGGGGCTGCCCTTCCGTTCCCGCCCAGTTCGTCTATAACCGGCTGAGCAAAACTTTCAAGGAAGACCAGTATGATATTCGGGGTAACGGTATTCAGCACACGTGATCCGGTTCGCCCGTCTTGATACAGCCCATCCACTATCCTGCGTGCCTCACTCTGCGGGTAGAAACTTACCGATTGAGTCAGTTTATCGCTCTCGATCAGAGTATAGAACAGGTTCCATACCGGATTAACCGCTGCATGATTGATGAAGGCATTCTGATGAAAATATACAGACCCGGTCTGGATGGGCGAAGTGGCCAGTCCCCCCCGCCCCGGTATAGACAACGCCGGCAGGACGACCAGGAAAATAGCGGCTGCCGGAAAGCTTCTCTTGCCTCCTGTGGTCAGGGGTGCTGAAACCCATTTCCGGTAGATCCAGAAATATAAAAAGTAGATCACCAGGGCGATGATCCCAAAAAAAAGGACAATGCTCCAGACCGGAAGTGAGGCCATCATTTCCCCGGGAGTTGATATGTAATCGAAAATGGACCTGTCCAGCGGAAAATTCCAGTACTTATAGATGATCAGGTTGGTAATATAAGCCATAACAAGGCAAAGCACGACCAGGAAGGTGTAAATGCCGATTGCCGTTTTAAGAAAACCTTTCCTGAAAATGGAAAAAATGACCAGCAAAAAAGTCGGGATGACAAGTATGTAAGCGGTCAGGGACGCATCCAGTTTAAGACCGTAGGCGAGTGCCAGGAACCCGCTCCACAACCCGGCATCAGCTCCAAGATTGTGATAAATAAGAAGGAAAAGAATGCTGAACAGGAGCTGGATGCCCAGCAACAGAATTACATACCTCAGATAGAATGTAAAAACGGATTTCATTTAAAAACCTTGATCGGATGCGTTTCCTTGTATAAAATAAATAATAATTCCTTTTAAGTTCAAATGCACTTTCATCGTCCTGGCCTGATCCCGTCAAAGTCGATGCTTAACAGGATCTGCTGGGAATAATCGATCTGGCCTTCGGCAAAATGCAGGGCAAAGTCAATCTTTCCCCTGACCGTACCGGAACGGAACGGAGCCCAGAAGATGTCCAGCCGCCCGTACTGTTTCAGGCGGTAGAACGGATCGCCGTAAAGGAACGTATGTCCCTCTCCCCTGTAATACAGTCCCTCCAGTCCGAGTCCCTTCCACATCACCATTCCCCTGGCAACGAAACCTGCAGGTGTCTTCCAGTCCAGGTAATACTGCCGGTCCCTGTCCACCGAAACAAGAGCACCGACACTGAACAGGAGGGTGTCGAGGGGGACAAGCCTGCTGAGGTCGGTTCCCACGTTGATATCAAATCCCCCGTTATCCCTCAGGCTGTTATCCGTTTCCAGGGCTGCCCCGGCAAAGTGTCCCATCATAAAATGGTGATTGTAATAGAACAGCCCGAAGCGTGCTTCGCCCGAGAAGGCGAACATGAAGCGTTCCGGCAGGGTATCGGTCTGGCGGCTGGTCCAGTCAATGAAGACATTCTGGTAGCCCCAGCTCCGGGTGAAACCGAGGTATACCCCCTGTATGTTCGGGCGGTAGTAATGCAGGGTATCGGAAAGCAGTGAAAGCGGGTAATCGAGCAGTTCCCGCCGGGGAAAGGAACCGATATAAAAATCAAAAGGTCCGTAATCGAGCTGGTAGTAAGCCGTGTAATCGGGACGCCGGACCCATGGGTCCGATCCAAACTCAAAGAGGAAATTCAGTCCCGCCCTGAACCTGTGGATATCCTTTAATGTGGTACCGATCTCTCCCCTTAGCCGTGACCCGAAAATGGTCTGCGGATTGCCGGTGATGAAATATTCCCGGTTATCCAGGAATCCGTCTAATCCGGCATTCCACTCAAAGTCCTGGGCCCCGGAAGCTACTGAAAGCAGGGTAAATATCAGGACTATGTAAAAAGATTTTCTCATTTTTGTGAAAACGTGGCGTTAAACAAAATTACTCGGATATTTGGATTTACCAGCACTATGGGCAATTTCCGTGCAAATAAGGCCATCCTATTGTTCACACTGGCATGGTTCGTTCTCAGTCTCCTGCAGGCATACTTCACGGAAATAATCGAGGATGAAGCCTATTACTGGCTGTACTCGCAGTTCCCGGCCTGGGGCTATTTCGACCATCCCCCCATGGTCGCCATGCTGATCAGGCTGGGATACAGCATCATCCCGAATACCCTGGGTGTGCGGATACTGACCTCCCTCATGGGGGCCGGGTCGATCTACATCCTGTGGCTGCTTATCCCGGAGCGCTCGCGGGACAGCCGGATGTTCATGTGGAGTGTTTTCGCCATCAGCCTGATGCATCTGAATGTCGCCGGTTTTATCGCCTTGCCCGATGTGCCGCTGGTATTCTTTACATCACTTTTCTTCCTGGTGCTGAGGAAATACCTGGAGGAGGACCGTATGAAACAGGCGCTCCTGCTGGGATTCTTGGTAGCCGGAATGATGTACAGCAAGTACCACGCCCTGCTGATCCTTTTTTTCACACTGCTTTCAAACTGGAAACTTTTCCTGAGAAGGAGTTTCTGGGTGATCGTTCTCCTCGCCACCATTCTCTACCTGCCTCACCTGGTCTGGGAGTACAGGAATGATTTCGTCAGCTTTCAATACCACCTGATCAGCCGGAACGATCCCTTCCAGCCCAGGCAGATCCTTGAATACCTGGGCAACCAGCTCCTGGTCACCGGTCCCTTTATCGGGGCCATCCTGCTGTACCTGGCCTTCATACGCAGGGTTTCCGGACCGTACGAACGGATGCTGAAATACAACCTGGTGGGATTTTTCGGGTTTTTCCTCGTATCGAGCATCAGGGGCCATGTGGAACCGCACTGGACGGCCGCCGCCTTTCCCCCGATGGTGGTCCTGGCCATGATCAACCTTAAAGCGCATCCGGGGTTCAGGAAATGGATCAGTATCCTGGGAATTGCCAGCGTGCCGGTCATACTGGTGATCCGGGCATACCTGGTCTGGGATTTCCTGCCCATCCCCGATAATGTTTCCAGGATGTTTCACGGGAAGGCAACCTGGGCAGCACAGATTGCGGAGGTTGCGGGGGATCGCCCCGTGGTTTTTTCGAATAAATACCAGTTCCCTTCCGTATACTGGTATTATACCGGGAAAAAAGCCTATACCAGGAATGACATGCTTTACAGGCGGAACCAGTTCGATATATGGCCGCTGGAGTCGGAGCTGGAGGGACAAAGGGTTCTCTTTTCTTTCTGGGGACATAACGACAGCATCCGGCATGTGCCTACGGTGCTGGGGGACTTCCCATACCTTGAGATTGAGCGGTGGTGCTCGTTTAACCGGCTGAATATCAAAATACTTGAGAAAAAGCCTGAAGCCGGGGCAGGAATGCCTTTTTCCATTCCGGTCAGAATCTCAAATCCTACCTCGCTGCCGGTTTCGCTTGATCGTGAATGCGATCAGTCCCCCCTCCTGATGTACGGCTTCTTAAGCAGGGACCGGGAGATCAGGTACGGGAAAGTGGATCCCCAGCCTGTGTTCGGGAGCCTGCAACCTGGTGAGGAGGTCACGCTGGAGCTGCCGCTCGTCGCACCGGATGAACCGGGCACCTACCGCCTCATCATCGCTTTCGGCTCGAAGCTCCTTCTCCCGGGGATCAACGGCCGCCCGGCTGAACTAACAGTCATTTCTCCCCCGGTTCAATGATCCGCCAGGTCCACAGCGAATTCAGGAAAAAATTAATGAATGTTCCCAGAATGATCCCGATCAGGTTGGAGACCAGGTCATGAAGACCGGCAACATGTGTCAGCAGCAGCAGGGTCAGGTAATTTACCAGTCCCGCTACCGCCGTGACAAGATGATACCTCAGGATCCTCCCGGCAAAACCGATTTTGGTATCCCGCTTCCGGAAGGTCCAGGCATTATTGAGGAAAAAATTAGTCAGGATGGAGATCTCGATGGCCATGGGGGATGCGAATTCGATCCTGATCCCGGCGTAGCGCGTGAATACATAAAAGCAGCCCATGTTGACCAGTACCCCCGACCCTCCCACCACGGCAAATTTCATGAATTCCTTCATTTTTTCGGGTTTGATGCCCAGGCTCCGTAGAAGGCGGACATACAGGTGGTAAAGCTGGGTCGAGCGGTAATCCATGGCCTGCTCAGTAGTTTAGTCCGCAGTCCCCTATCGGCTGACCCGGCGGGGCTTCGAGGGGAGTTTCGTGCCGGTACTGTTCCGGGTGCTCAAAGAAATGCGAGATCTGCTTCAGGGCAAAATCGTAATGGGCTTCCATCTGCGGATCCTGCACGTATTCAAGCTGGCCGGATATCCATTGCTTCAGCTCGCTGATCTTGAGCGAGGCAATGGCCCTGGCCTGGGGTGAAGCGGAGAGGTCAGTCGCAAGTTGCATGAGGTGATGGAGGACAAGATTATCGCTGATACGCTGGATCTCGCCCAGATAAGGTTCATCATACACCGTTTGCCAGGTATTGAAGATCAGCTTGTCGATGAGCACCTGCAATTCGGGCTGCCTTGCATCAAGCGCATGGTTGGTCACCATTCGGGAGGCGCGCTGGGGATGCAGCAACAGCGCGATGGAGCGGTCCGCCGAAGCCTCGGCCGCCGACAGCGGATCGAAGGTCAGTCCCGTGCGGGATGTAAAATTCTCCCTGTCACGGCTGTAGCCCAGGGGCTTCGGAGGGATCTTTGCAAGGACCGCTTTCGGTATGGCCAGGAACTCGGGGGCCAGGGTTTCCATGATGGTCTCCAGGCATGCCCCCTGGGTTTCCGGGGAGACCATCCGCAGCAGCAGGTCCTCTCCCCTGAGCGCGTAATTGTATTCCACGCCGCCGATGGATTTCACCGCCGCTTCGAGCTGGTAGCGATGAAGCATATAGGCCGGTACCAGCACATCTTCCAGTTCCGAATACGGGGTGCCCAGGCGGATGTTTTTTTCAGAAAAGTCATCGAGGATCTTCATCCGTATCCCGATCATCCTTTCCAGTTCTTCACAGGCATCTTTCCCGTTGTCCCATAAATGAACGGCCGGATGCGCCGAACCTTCCGGCCTGGCATCCTGGTCGGACAGGAAGCGCAATCCCTTCTGCCGGGCGGCTGCAAGAATATCCTGCAGGGCCTTTTTCTCATCCGTTCCCTCCGGGAAATCCTGGTAGCCGTAAGCAATAAAAACCTTGTCCCATTCCCCTATCCCGGTTTCGTAAGCCCCGGAAAGGTCCGGTTTACCATCTTTGAGCCCGATCAGCGGATGGGGATAATCCATGACCGAAGTGCGGCCGTCGGCAGATGCAATGTAATTATGCTGTAATCCCAGGGTGTGTCCCACTTCATGCGCAGCAAGCTGCCTGAGGCGGGCAAGAGCCATTTCCTCCATGTCACCCGGCACTTCAGCGGTATCCCCGTAAGGGGAAAGAATGGCCTCCGCGATCATGTAATCCTGCCGGACCCTCTGGGAGCCCAGGCTGACGATTCCTTTCAGTATCTCCCCGGTACGGGGGTCCGTGACCGGGCTCCCGTAGGACCAGCCCCTCGTGGAGCGGTGCACCCACTGGATGACATTGTAGCGTATATCGAGAGGATCGGCATCGGGCGGAAGGAGTTTCACCTGGAAGGCATCCCTGTACCCGATGGCCTCGAATGCCTCGTTCCACCAGGAAGCCCCTTCCAGCAGGGCGTTGCGCATGGGTTCCGGGGTTCCGGGGTCAAGATAGTAGACGATGGGTTCCACGGCCTCGCTAACCTCTGCCGAGGGATCTTTCTTCTCAAGCCTGTGCCGGAAAATGAACTGCTTCATTATGGGTTGTCCCAGCGGGACTGAAAGGTCCATATAATCCAGGCTCATAAAACCGCTCCGGGGCATGAATATCCTGGGTTTGTAACTGCCCGCGTCAGGGAGCCTGACAAGGGAAATATGCTGGCCGAGGGTCATGTACCCGGGATCCGGGACCACCTGCCTTACAAAGTCACCCGAAGGCTGGCCCGTAAAGGTCAGGATGGCATCGAATTCCGAATTGTCCGGAAAATTCCTGGTTCTTTCAAAATTCAGGGCCGATCGGGAGGCATCGGCCGTATAGGTACCCTGTCCCGACCATTTCATGGCATCGTCCACCCGGTTCTGGTCGCTGAGCAGGAAGTCCGTCAGATCGATAAGGACCCTGTCTCCCTCCTGTGCCGCCACGCTGAATCCCCAGATGACCGAGCGTGCAAAGGATTCCTCAACGGCCCTTCGCTCGGGTTCATCCCCGGAATCTGCACGAAAATTATAATTGGGTTCAACCAGGAGTACTTTGTCCCCGCTCCTGTGAAAAGCAACCACTTTCTGATCGCCGATCCTTCCCCGGTCGAGTCCCACGTCATTCGACCCCATCCCCTGCGACAGGTAGGATACCATCAGGAATTCCTCATCCGGTCCCCCGCGCTGAAGGTCCGCTGTTTCAAGGTAGATCCTTCCCCCGGCTTCGTCTCGGTAACAGTTGAAAAATCCGGGGGACTGGATGCAATTTTTGGTTTTTTCGGTAATGGTGGCTATGGCGCCGCTTGCATCTTTCTGAGCCGGGACGGAGAGCCAGGTAAATACCAGCAGGCAAAGTGCGAGGGTGGATTGCTTCATCGGGCAGGCGTTTTGAACAGCTAGTAAAATTAGATATTTTTACGAAATGAGCGAGCAGGAAGGGAAAAGACGCAAGCAATTCGAGAAGATCTCCCGGAAAGTGGGTAAGGCACTCCAGGAATACCGGATGATCGAGGCGGGTGACAGGGTCCTGGTCGGCCTTTCAGGGGGAAAGGATTCCATGATACTGCTGGAAGCGCTGGCGGACCGGAAAAGGCATCTTCCCTTTGATTTCGGGTTATTTGCCGTCCACGTGAGCGCGGGCAACATTGGCTACGAAATGGACACGGCCTACCTGCAACGGTTC
>Ga0307425_1002093_pt1 | contig 11487 bp, 8 predicted proteins | sample SalMarWE160330MG_FD_202152 | JGI IMG/M metagenome (GOLD analysis project Ga0307425, IMG submission 202152) | Salt marsh sediment microbial communities from the Plum Island Ecosystem LTER, Massachusetts, United States - WE1603-30 | ecosystem: Environmental > Aquatic > Marine > Intertidal zone >... | reverse complement strand
AATCTCTCTCTCAATCTGATGCCTCAACGTGACAAGAAACATTAAACAGAGTTCGTTAAGAAAGAGTTCATCAAAGTGTGGCCAATAGTCGTTAATATAATCTTGGTCTTCGGCGCATAGTAACGATGACCTTTGTTCCTGCTCTTTCCTGATAAGTGCAATTATCTCTTTCAAAATTCGCGTGTCCATGTCCACTGTCAGACTTACTTACCCAGCTCCCCTAATATAGCTTTAACATGATCATAGATAAGAATTTCAGTTTCTGTGTCCCACCAGATAAACTCTTCCAATTCTTTTCCTCTCAGACGTGGTTCGTCATCAGTTTCAATCAGAACAACTTTATGTTTGTTAAGCGCCCCTTCGAAATCACACCTAAAAATACGTTCGGCTTTCTTCGCACTCATTCCTAATTCTTCATAAAGCTCTCGAATTGCAGCGGCCATGGACGGTTCATTAATTTTAGTCCCGCCCCCAGGTAACGAAAACTTGGTCTTACCTTTGTCTCGTACGAGTAAAATCTTGTTGTCCCTGAAAACTATCGCTGTACCTCTCACACGCAAGTGATGTTTTTTATCTCTTGGATCGGCAGGAGGTGCATTCTTGATTAAACCAGCATGGAATAGCGAGTCGTATTCCATTGATGACATATGTCTACCATTATAATAAGGCATCTTCTCACTCCTGAATCGCTTCAGTTTGATGCCATTCTACTTTGTCATGTATTTGCTTGTAAAATATTCAAACTGAAGACCAAATCGAAGTCCTTACTGGTACTACCTATTGATACCTCAGCTCCACTTAGCTTCCAGGGGAACCGCCGGTAGAGCCGGTTATACCCTGGAGATGATCCGGCGGAAATGAAATCCGTAACCGGCCATCGTCATGGCCAGCGGGAATTTCCTGGGGTATCTAAACAGGCTCAACAGCATCAGCTTCCAGTAGTAATGGCTGCCCTTTTCCCTGAACCCCAGTTTCCAGGTCAACTTAAAAAAAGGTTTCAGGGTACCCCAGGAAGGCCTTGTCTTTCGGGCCAGCGGCAGGCGGTATTCGGCTAAAAACGTCTTCATCCTTTCGTAGTACTTTTTCTGCGAGTAGATGGTCTGCAGCACGTCCTTATAGCCCGCCATCAGACTATTAGAGTCCATTTTAGGGACGAAATTCATCGAGCCGTCCATGTTATTGCCGCTAGCCACGTTTAGCAGGCGTTTTTCCGCCCTCAAGCGATGAAACAGCCTGGTGCCCACCGGGGCGTTCAGCAGCCCGACCATGGCGCTCACGATGCCGCTTTTCTGGATAAAGTTTATCTGCCGGTCGAATATGTTCGGGGGGTCGTTGTCGAAGCCGAGGATAAAGCCGCCGGACACCCTGAGCCCGTGACTATGCAGCGTCTTCACCGAATCTACCAGGTCCCGCCTCAGGTTCTGTAACTTTCCGCATTCGGCCAGGCAGGCGTCGTCCGGCGTCTCGATGCCCACGAAAACCGAGTTGAAGCCGGCTTTAGCCATCAGGTTCATCAGCGCTTCGTCATCGGCCAGGTTTATGGAGACTTCGGTGGTGAAATCGAAGGGGCGGCCATGATTTTCCTGCCACTCAATCAAGGCCGGCAGTATCTCGGCCTTGAGGCTTTTCTTGTTGCCGATAAAATTGTCATCGACGATGAATATGCCTCCCCGCCACCCCTGACGGTAGAGCGCTTCCATCTCGCTGAGGAACTGCTCGCGGCTCTTGGTGCGGCAGCGGCGCCCGTTCAGCACGGTAATACTGCAAAACTCGCAGTTGAAGGGGCACCCGCGCGAATACTGCAGGTACATGGAGGCATAGTCTTTCATGTTCAGCAAATCCCAGCGGGGAACCGGGGTCAGGGCGATATCGGGGTATTTATCCGTCGTGTAGATACGCCTGGGGCAGCCGTTCTGCAAATCCTCGATGAACCGGGGCAAGGTAATCTCGGCCTCCTTCAGGACGAAATAATCCACTCCGGGGAACTCTCGATAGTGGCTGGTGGCCAGCGGCCCGCCGGCTACCAGGCTGACGCCAAGTCTATTGCAGCGGGCGATAACCTCCTGGAACGACTCCCGCTGAATGTCCATGCCGCTCAGGAAGACGTAATCGGCCCAGCCGATGTGCCCGTCTTCCAGACGGGTAACGTTCATGTCCACGAACTGTACTTCCCACGATTCCGGCAGCATGGCCGCCACGGTAAGCAGTCCTAACGGGGGGCCCTCGGCCTTCTTGGATAAAAATCTGATGGCATGCTTGAAGCTCCAGAAGGTGTCCTGCTGCTCGGGGTAAACCAGCAGTATTTTCATTGTAGTTCTCCTTTTAAGGCCTGACCGGGCCGGTCATACTAATGTCGGCGCTGTCAACATGCCGTGTTACCTGCGGACACATCAATCCCTTAAAGAAACCATATCACCATGGCGACCTCAGCGCAACCCTGCGGGAGGTTGCCGCCAGGCCATCATCAACGGGATAAAGAGCCAGCACCCTATTTGACAGTCACCGCGGCCGTAGTCAGGCCAGCTGTATCCCCGGCCGCTGGATGGCGATGTGAGCGAAGGAGGCGTCCGGGGCGGCGCCGTGCCAGTGGGCCTCGCCGGGGGCGATGTAGATAACCTCTCCCGCGGTCACGACTCGCTCCTCATCCCGCGTAGCGACGATGCCCTTGCCCTCGGTGACGTAGAGAATCTGCTCGAAGGTGTGGGTGTGGAAGTTGAGCCGGGCCCCCGGCGCGAAGGTCACCAGCAGCACGCTGAATCCCCCGGTAGCTTTAGCGTCAATCAGCGTCTGGCGGTAGACCGGCCCCTGACCGACGATTTCGTCCCTGGTCTCCTCGGCCGCGGCGGCGGCGCTGTCAGCGATAATCATTTCCCCTCCTTACAAGTGGCGTCAGTCGTTAGCTTTTTCGGGCAGGCGCACCTTGACGCCGGTCGCCGCTTCCAGGGGCAGTATCACGGCGTCGACGCCTTTATCCCCCAGGCCGGCGGCGATGGCAGCCTCAAGGTCTTGACGGACGGCCTGGCCCACCGGCAACGGCACGGCGTACTCCTCGCCCAGGTCGAGCGCCAGCCCGATGTCTTTATAGGCCAAAGTGATTTTGAATCCCGGCTCGAACCGGCCCCGGAAAGTCGTCTCGGGATACTGCTCCAGACACCAGTTATCGCCGGTACTGCGCGAGACGATGTCCCAGAGCACCTGCGGCTGGAGGCCGCCCTTGACGCCGAGGACGAACCCCGCCGCCGATATGGAGTTGCAGGCCAGGGAAATCAGGTTGTTCACCAGCTTGGCGACGTTGCCGCAGCCGGCCTCGCCCACGGGAAATATATTTTGTCCCATCGCCTTGAGGATTCCTTCTATTTTGCGGGTAGCCTTGGGGTCGCCGCCGACCATGATAGTCAGCGTGCCCTGCTCGGCCCCCACCGTCCCGCCGCTCACCGGGGCGTCCAGCACGGTCACGCCCAATGATTTTGCGTCGCGGGCAATTCTCCTGATGAGAGAAGGAGAATTGGTGCTCATGTCAACGTAGATATCGCCTGGCTTCCAGCCGGCCTTGAGGCCGTCATCCCCGTAGACCACCTCCTCGACACTGCCGGGGGTGGGCAGGCTGGAAAAGACCACCCGGCAGGCCGCCGCCACCTCCCGCGGCGAACCGGCCCAGCTCGCCCCCTGGGCCAAAAGCGGCGCGGCGGCCTCTGGGTTCAAGTCGTGGACGGTCAGGGCGTGACCGGCCTCGAGTATTCTCCGGGACATGTGCCTCCCCATCCCCCCGATGCCGATGAAACCTACCTGCATAGCTACCTCCGTGGCAAGCGAAAACGGATAATCCATTGTAGAATTAGAACCGGCTAAATTCAAGGAACGGCCAGGCGGGCACTGCTTTTTGTCCGCCATTTTCGCTTGTGCTATACTCGAATTAAGGGGGCATCAAGTCCAGAATAACCGGCGAGAGACCCCGCAGAGGTTTAGATGACCAAAACTACCGTGCCGCCCCAGGAGCTGGCGGCCAGAATCGTCCGCAACGTGGAAAAGGTGATGGTGGGCAAGACGGAGGCGGTCAACCTGGCGGTGATTGCCTTAATCAGCCAGGGACACCTGCTCATCGAGGACGCCCCCGGCGTCGGCAAGACGATGCTGGCCCGCAGCCTGGCCAGGTCAATCAACGGCAGCTTCAAGCGGATTCAGTTCACGCCCGATATTCTTCCCGGCGACATCACCGGCGTCACCGTCTACAACCAGAAGACGGCCGACTTCGAGTTCCGCCCCGGCCCCATCATGACCCAGGTGCTGCTGGCCGACGAAATCAACCGGGCCACGCCCAAGGTGCAGTCGGCCCTGCTGGAGGCCATGGGCGAGCGGCAGATTACCGTGGACGGCGTTACCCGCGCCATGCCGGCGCCCTTCCACGTGCTGGCCACCCAGAACCCCCTGGAGTACGAAGGCACCTTCCCCCTGCCGGAGGCGCAGCTGGACCGTTTCCTGCTGCGGATACACATCGGCTACCCGACCCCGGAGGAGGAAATGGCCATCATCGAGCGGCAGCGCTACGTCCACCCCATCGAGGAGCTCGACCACGTGGTGGACGCCGCCGACGTGCTGAAACTGCAGGAGGCGGTCCGGCAGGTCTACGTGGACGACCTGGTCAAGCAGTACATCGTGGCCCTGGTAGCGGCCACCCGCCACCATCCCTCGGCCTTTCTGGGGGCTTCGCCGCGGGGCTCGCTGGCGCTCTTCCGCGCCGCCCAGGCCCGGGCCTTGCTGGAGGGGCGCGACTTCGTCCTGCCCGACGACGTCAAGGCCCTGGCGGCGCCCGCCCTGGCGCACCGCTGCCTGATATCCGCCCACGACCAGAGCTCGGCCCAGGACAGCCGGGCCTTCATCGCCGAGGTGCTGGAAACCGTCCCCGTGCCGGGGGCCCTCCCCGACCGGAAATAACGGCGTGGCCGGCCCGGTAACAGAGCAATGAAAAGGCGTTTGGCTTTTATTCTCATCCCCCTCCTCCTCCTGCTGGTGGCCCTGGGCGGCGGCTTCGACCTGGTGTGGCGATTTTTCGTCTTTCTGGTGGCGCTGCTGCTCTTGAGCTACCTCTGGGCGCACCTGAGTGTCCGCGGCGTCTACGGCAGCGCCGAAAAATCCACCGAGCTCTGCCGGGTCGGCGAGTATTTCGAGGCCGATTTCACCATCGCCAACCGCGGCCGTTTCCCCATTCCGCTCTTACAAGTAAATGAGATTACCGACCTGCCCGGCTACCGCAACGAGGTCGGCGTCAGCCTGGGCGGGCACGGCGAGCACCGCTGGCACCGCCGTGTCTTCTGCCGGCGGCGGGGGCGCTACCGCATCGGCGGGCTCAATTTCCGGGCGACCGACCCCCTGGGGCTCTTCCCGGTGGAGCGGCGCATCGACCGCCGTCAGGAAATCACCGTCTATCCGGCCACGCTGGAGCTGCCCTTCTTCAGCCTGTCGCCCCAGCCGGAGGGCGGGGCGGCGGCGCGCCGCTGGCTGGCCAGCCAGGCCAGCCCCAACGCCGCCAGCGTGCGGGAGTACGTCAGCGGCGACAGCCTGCGCCACATCCACTGGCATACCACCGCCCATACCGGCAACCTCATGGTGCGCGAGTTCGACCCCGACCCTCCCCGCGATACTACGTTGCGGGAAATCTGGATTGTCCTGGACATGCAGCGCCACGCCCAACTGGGGGAGGGCGACGAGACCACCGAGGAATACGGCGTCACCATCGCCGCCTCGCTGGCCAAAAAATACCTGGACGGCGGTAAAAGGGTGGGACTCATCGCCGAGGGCGATACCGCCTGCCTCGTCCCGCCGGAGGACGGCGCCGGCCAGCTGGAGGCCATATTGCGGGCGCTGACCCTGGTAAAGGCCACCGGCAGCATCCCCATCGATAAGCTGCTGGAGGCCAGCGCCGAGCGTTTCGGCGCCGGGGCGGCGGCGATTATCATCATGCCCTCGGAAAACCCGGCCATCGCCGCGCCGCTGGGCCAGATAACCGGCCGCCAGGCCCGGGCGGCCGTCATCCTGCTCGATTCCTTCAGCTTCGGCGGCGCCGAAAGCGCCGCCAATAACGCGCACACCCTCAGCACCGGCGGCGCCAGCGTCTATACCGTCCGCCAGGGACTGGCCATCGAGCCGTCCCTGGACAGCCGGCGGCTCCCCTCGCCGCGGCAACTGGTCGGAGGCGGTCTGTGAAGACGCCCCGCGACGACCGGGAGCCGCGCCCGGGACGCTGGCAGACCGGGGTGAGCCTGCTGCTGCTCTTCGTGGTGCTGGAGATTGCCGTCCTCTGCGTGGAGCAGGCCCGCTGGATAACGCCCCAGCCCGCCCTGACGCTGGTGCTCGTCCTGGCCATGGCGACCGGCTGGCTGCTGGCCGCAAGCCGCCTGCCCGGCCTGGCGACGCACCTCATCGCCCTGGCCGCCGGCGGCGGCGTTACCCTCTGGCAGGCGCGGCAGGCGGCCTCGCCGGACCTGGTGCCCTTCGCCGCCTTTCTGGTCCTGATGACCTGGCTGATGGGGTATCTATCGCCGTGGCTGCTGCGGCGGCGGCAGAACGCCTGGGCGGCCGTTATTTTCGGCGCCGTCGTCGTGGTCATCAACCTGAGCAACCTGCCGAGCAGTTATTTCTACTACTTCGGCCTCTACTTCGGGGCAGCCGTCCTGCTCATCACCTGGACGCGCCTGGTGCGGCAGCGGAGCCTGGGCGGGGGGGCGGCCGTCTCCAGCCGGCGCAGCTTATTACAGGTGGGCGCGTCGCTTTTGGCCGTAATCGTCGTGGCCGTCCTGCTGGCCCGGGCGGCCCCGGAAATACGCACCCCCCAGTTCCAGACGATGCTGGCCGGCGGGCTGCACTGGATACAGGGAATCGAGCAATCGGCGCTCAATATCTTCGCCCCGGTGCCCGCCAAGATGCCGCTGAACACCAGCCTCGGCCACCGCGACGTGCGCTTCGGCGAGCTCTGGTTCGATAACGACCGGGTGGACTTCGTGGTCGAGTCGCCGCAGCCCCGCTACTGGCGCATCGAGACCTACGACACCTATACCTCGCAGGGGTGGGAAAACCGCCCCGCCAGCGACCTCCGGCTCAAGGCCGACGAGGTCTGGGACGAGGCCGCTGCCCCGGCGGAAGGCGAGACGATAACCTACACCGTGACCGCGGGCATCGGCACCGACGTCCTGCTGACGACGGGCGACTTCGTGGCCGCGGATACCCCGGTAGTGGTGAGCGTCAGCGACGGCGACATTGTCGCCGTGAAGACGCTGCGGACGCTGGGCAGCGGCGAGAGCTACAGCGCTACCGCCAGCGTCACTTCGCCAGCGCCGGAGGCCCTGGCCGCGATAACCGGCGACTACCCGGAGGCAATCCCCAACCAGTACACCCGCCTGCCCGCCAGCTTCCCCGACGCAGTCCGCCAGCTGGCTAAAGACATTACCCAGGATGCCGAGACCCCTTACCAGAAGGTGCTGGCCATCGGCGATTACCTCTCTCAGTTCCCTTACGACGAAACGGTGGCGGCCCCGCCGGAGGGCGCCGACGGCGTGGCCTATTTCCTCTTCGAGAATAAGGCGGGGTTCTGCCTCTACTACGCCTCGGCGATGGTAACGATGCTCCGCGCGGCGGGCGTGCCGTCGCGGCTGGCGGTCGGCTATCTCCCCGGCCAGACCGGCGACGATAACACCATCTTTACCCTCCGCAATACCTACCATCACGCCTGGCCGCAGGTCTACTTCCCCGGCTACGGCTGGGTAGACCTGGAGGCGACCCCCGGCGGCCGGGGCAGCCGGGTGCCTTCCGCAACGCCGGGGGTGGTGGTCGGCACGCCGAAAAACGAGGGCACGCTGGCGAATCTGTCGCCGCTGGAAATGACGCTGGGGATATACGGCCCGTTGTCCGGGCTGGTGCCGGGCGGGGCCATCGCGCCGCCCGCCGCTACCGGGACTACCAGCCTCCCCATGCCCGACGCCGACGCGCCGGGATGGGGTCTTTACATCGCCCTGATAATCGCGTCCCTCATCGGCTTTATCGGGCTGGTAGCGGCGGTGCTGTGGGCTTTGCGGCTGGCCTTCCGCCGCTGGCTCTGGCGGGTGGACGAGGAAGCCCCGGCCACGGGTATTTACGACCGGCTGAGCCGCCTGGCGGCGCTGGCCGGACTGGGGCCCCGGCCGCAGCAGACGCCCCTGGAGTTCGCCGCTGTCCTGGCGGCGGAGTTCCCCGAGCAGGCGCCGGACCTGGACGTAATTACCCGCGCCTACCTGAGCGACCGCTTCGGGCGCAAGGATCGCCCCCCGGAACCCTGGCAGGCGACACAGGTGCTCAAGGCGCGCCGGGGCGTCTACGAAAGCCTCCTCAAGCGGCTGGGGGCGGTGCGCCGTATCTTCGGCCCGCGGCGGCGCTAGGGCGCCAATTACCGCATTCGGATAAGCCGGCTAGTTAAAGCTTCCAGCATTATCGTTGCTGATGGAGAAACAGCTCCCCAGGCCGCTGGTACCGGCGTACCAGGTAAGCCAATCCGGGCCTCTCACTACCACCACGTCCCTCTCGCCGCAGGGCGGCGGGTCGGCGGCAGTCCACACTGGCAGCGCCGGCGAGCTAGTGGTAGACCAGACATCACGAGTAGCGTGCGCCCCGGCGACCAATAAGCCCGTTGTCGCCGTTCCCCTGAAACCGAGGCTCCGGATGCCCACGCTGGTAGCGCTGCCCAGTACGTTCATGTCGGTGACCATGCCGATACCGCTCGACGGAATCACCTGGTAGACGTCGTCGGTCGCCTGCAGGATATTGCTGGCGACGCCGACGAAGGACGTTCTGGTTATTATCGTGGAAGCGTTGAAGTCGTCGGGCAGGGCGATACTGGCGTAGAGAATCGAGCTGCCGGCGGCCGGCTGGCTGAAGTCGGTCGTCGTGCCGGAGACGACGTTGACCGTCGGTAATACGGTGAGAGCAAAATTTACACTTACCTGGTAGTCCACCGCCGCTGACTCCGTAACGCCGACCAGGATAATGGAGGCGTCGATAGGATACATCGGGCTGAATGCCACCGCCATGTAGTCGTGCGTACCGGCCAGACCGGGGATACTCACCCAGGTAAGCACGCCACCATGGCCCCATACCTTCACGTCGCCCGCTGCGGTATCGCCGGCGCCGTTATCGGCCACGGCGATGGCTAGTTCTCCAATACCACCGTACCAGGTGGGCGAGACGGCGATATCGGTTATAGTGCAACCGCTGCCCAAAGCGGGGTTGCCCAGCGGTGCCCAGGTAATCCCGCCATCGCTGGAGATAAAGACCTGATTGCCCCCCGGGTTGCTATCGGTTAGGAAGACCGTATTATCTGGTGCCGCCGTAATAGCCCGCGCCGGCGAAGTGAACCAGGTGGGCATGGCGACTGCGGTGAAGGTGTAACCGCCATCGGTGGAGCGGTAGACGGCGCCGCAGTCCTCGGTGATGACGTGGATGGTACCGTCCGGACTTACGGCTATATCCATAATATCGCAGTCGTACAGGCCGATGCAGCAGCTACGCTCCACGGTTAGGGCACAGGGGGAGCAAGCCACATCACCACAATTTGCTCTAAATACAACCTGATAGGAAGCGTAAGCGTCTACCAGCGCCCTGCTAAAGGTTGCCACATTACCTGTTCCGCTGTGGAGTATAGTCCCGCCCGGGCCGATAACCTCAAAGGTGTAATCCGGCCAGGCTACGGCGCAGTCGACGCATTCCGCGGTAGCGGTAAAGGAAATGCTGTGTCCGTAGAGGGCCGGAGTAATCGTGAAGGTATCGCCGCAGCTAGCCGAGTCAGTAAAGAATATATCCGGCGTGGGCCAGTAGGTAATATCTACGGGAGTCCACTCGCTGCAGTGGCAGGCCGAGACCGCCCCGACATTCAGGATAATGAGACACTCCGGGCAAGGCGTGCCGTCGCAGGCAGCACCCATGCTAATCTGAAAAGTCCCGGCCCCGGTGGGAGAAAACGTTACCGGCAGGTCGACCCCGCTCCACGGCCCTTCCGCCGCACCGGAAGTCTTAACTACTTCCCATTCATAGCTCGGCAGACAGTCCGGACTGCACACGACGCTTGGCTCTACGGTAATCGGCGTGCCCGGATCAATATAGACAATATCTAACGAATCTCCACAACCCCCCGTCCATGTCTCCGGCGAGGAACCGTCCCAGGTTACCGTTACCGGATTCCAACCCGAGCACGAACAGCAGCACTCGTAATCTTCATCACAGCAACAATCACAACAGCAAGGACAGCAACAACCGCAACCGCAACCCGTACCAGACACAATGATAGTCAGGATAAAGGCAATCACCGTCCCGACGGATAATCCGGCCTTCAGTCTGCTAGACATCTCCGGTTCCCCCATGTCACTATTATTCAGGAATAAAAACCCGAACCGTCCGGCGTCCCCCGGGCTACCGGATGGTGCAGACCTTACTTCGCCTGGCCACTTGATGACACTCCAAAGCAAATTATAGCACTCCTGTCAACTATTTATATTGAATTCAGGAGAGATATAAAGCCACTTACAGCGATATACTTGCCAGATGGTAAATCGCAGGCTTGAAAAGGGGGCGGTCAGGGCTGGCTCCTCCGCCGGCTATCTGGAAATCGGGGCGGCGTTGGCCTATAATACGGGAAACGGGAAAGGAAACCGAGATGGGCCAGTACGACAAGTATATCTGCACCACCCTCCAGAAACGCCACATGCTGCCCGGCCCCGGCCCCAAGGAAAGGGACAAGCTGGCCGCCGAAGGCCGGCGCCTCAGTATGGAGCACGTCCTCTGGATTGACGACGAGGTCATCCCCGGCGCCTACTACGGCGAGTCCACCTGGATATGGCCGGCCGACTACCCCGACCAGATATCCTGGGAGGAGCTGGTCAAGCGGGGCATGCCGACCCCGACGATGTTCCCCCACGCCCACGACTTCCCCGAGCTGCTCTCCTGGTGGGGCACCGACCCCGACCACCCCGAGGACACCTCCGCCATGGGGATGCTTATGGAGGACGAGGAGATACCCCTCGACCGCAGCTGGGTGGCCTATATCCCGGCCAATATGCCCCACATGCCCACCCGCAGTCCCGGCGGCCGGGTCACCAGGTTGCCCGTCTGCCACTGGACGTCCGGGCCCGGCGGCGTCTATACCCGCGAGAAGGACGAGGAGCACCCCGAGCCACCCCAGGAGATACCCCAGGTCGCCAGGAAAGACCCCGGCGGGTTCAAGTACGCCAAATACATCGTCTACGGCGGCGAGCCGCACGGCCCGAAGCCGGACTACATCCGCCCGACCGACCCGAAATACACCCGCCCCATGGCCTACATCGATAACGTGGTCATCCCCGACGCCGAGTTCGGCGGCGACACGCGCTGGCTGCTGCCGGGCAACCCTTCGCGTAGCGGCGAGCTGATGATGGACGCCCACACCGAGCCGCACGGCACGTCCATCGTCTTTAACGCCATGAACTACGCCGA
>Ga0307425_1002091_pt1 | contig 11488 bp, 14 predicted proteins | sample SalMarWE160330MG_FD_202152 | JGI IMG/M metagenome (GOLD analysis project Ga0307425, IMG submission 202152) | Salt marsh sediment microbial communities from the Plum Island Ecosystem LTER, Massachusetts, United States - WE1603-30 | ecosystem: Environmental > Aquatic > Marine > Intertidal zone >... | reverse complement strand
CAATCAAATTAACGAGTTCCACAGTCATATTAAACATGACATATTAATATCTTGACAAATGTTGTAGTGTTTGTGAATATACAGACTCCTTCATGCAATTAGGTCTTTCCACAACAACCATTGGCCAGACAAGGAAATAATTATGAGGTGGTTTCTCTATGCATTTAGCTTGATCGGGATCTCTATTGGATGTTGCTCGATTCTATATACCACTGAAACCAGAAAGTTTGTAAAAAAGTATATTCAACAATGTTGATCAGAAAATTTTCTTAGCCATACCGTTTATATTTGGCATCCTTTTTATCCTTTCTGCATCAGCCACACGCGTTCCATGGCTTATGAGGGCAATTGGGCTCATGGCTGTCTTTGAAGGCGTAGTTTTCTTTATAATTCCCAAGGACTTGTATGATAAATTTATAGATTGGTATCTCAATTCATTATCAGATCAAAAATACAGGCTTTCTGGGATTCTCGGCATAATCATATGGATCGCAATTTTATCTTGGATATTGTAGATACGGAGGAGCATAAGACCATGACCCTTACAAAAATTCAGATCGTAGAGTCAGTCCAGAATCAGACCGGGTTTCCCAAGAACAGATCATTAGAAATTGAAGAAACCCTATTAGAGATCATCAAAAGAACACTGGCATCAGGTGAGGATGTGATGGTCTCAGGGTTTGGAAAGTTCAGCGTAAATGAAAAGAAGGAACGTAAAGGCAGGAATCCGAGTACTGGTGAGGACATGATGCTAAAGGAAAGGAAGGACGTTACATTTAAGTGTTCTGGTAAGCTGAGGAAGAGGGTTAATTCCAATTAGATGAAAGGCTTAAACAGCATATTGGGATCGTACCACAAAGCTAAATAAGGATACAGATGAAATATCGAAAAGGTAACATGCTAAAACTAATTTAAAGAGCATGGCCATGAAAATGGCAGATGGATCATCTGTATTTTCTCCATTAACATATAGTAAAATGTGGGATAGTGTTCATTTTGAGACAGATGGAATGGGTCTTAAGAATTATTTTTATCGTGTTGATAATATCTTAATATGGTGGCAGGTTGAACTTGATAAAGCAGAGGCAACATTTCATGATTTGCTTAAGTTTGACTTTGCAACTCTGAACAACAGGGTAAATCGATAACAAAAAAGGGCGACCTTTTTCGATCGCCCAAGCAAAGGTTATGAAGATAGGTTAACCATCCATCAAAGCCCTTGCCGATTTAAAAACTTCCCTCAATGTCGTCATTATACCCGGTGCACATTTAATTAGTTTTTTCTTTTGCATTATATGCTGGTGACCGGAATATAAAATGCACGTGCACCAGAGAAGTCTTAATCATAGATTAATACTTATATGAATTCTGTCAATGTGGTTTGATTTGTTTTTATTCATATGAGGAGGGTTTTGATTTGGATATGTTTATCAACAAATGAACTTGCAATGGGACATGCTTATCAGAAAATGGAGATGCAAAAATTTTGATGCATATTTTGGTATAGGAAAAAATATCTTAAAAAGATCTGTTTGCAAGATTATGTATATATATCAATCTGTTGCATAGGGGCATGGGGTAGGGTAGGGGGGTATGCCCCTCCTTGTTTAATTTTAAGAGGAGCGAGATCTTTAATAAGGTGGGATAAAAGTGGGAGAGATGAGCATCCAAAATAAAAAGAGGTTACAGTAATAACCATAACCTCTTGGTTTTATTGGTGCCCCCGGCAGGAATCGGACCTGCGGCACATGGATTAGGAATCCATTGCTCTATCCACTGAGCTACGGGGGCTATTTCATCTTCACAAATCCCAATTACACCACTTCCAGCTTCAAAACAAGCTATTTTGCTGAGCGTATTTTCTTCATTTTATTCTAAAACCGTAAAACAATTATCAACTATCCCTATCTTACTGTTTTCTTAAAAATGAATCCAGTGCTTCAATGATTACGCTGGCAATTGTCGTGTTGTTCTTTGAAGCATAGGATTCCACTCTTTCCGCAAGCATGCAGGGGATTTGAATGTTGAATTCTTTGGTTATATCATTACATTGGTCTTTAAAATTTTCGCTGTCCATTGATTTTCCTTATGAGATAGAATTTAAAATATCAGATCATCGAAATCAAAACATATCACAAAAAAAATCCAAATTAAACCAAACTTCAGAGTAAATATAAACAAATTTATTTGGTTCTTCTCCAATTTGGTTGGAGAAGAAGGTTCAGGTGCCAGGTGCCAGGCATCAGGTTTGAGGGCTTGCCCGACCTCCGATCCCAGACCCCCGGTCTCCTTCTCTTTTCCCTTCACTATTCACCGTTCACTGCTCACTGTTCGCTCTTATTTTTGATCCCCGTTCCGTGAACATATACAAAAATGTCGAATAGAATTTCTACTTCTTAGTATAATCTCTGTCATCCTCAACATTAAATGTCAACGAGGTGCTTAAATGGGTAGAATTCGTAATAATTATTATGAAATATTTTTCATAATAATTTATAATCCTTTTATTTATATCTCCATAACCCATTGAAATTATTATAAGTGAAAAGATATATAATTTTCTTGCACGGTTTTTGCAGGCAATAAGGACAAGAACACAAATTCGGCAGTGACGATCCTTTAATATGAAGGAATCATTTTTTTAAAACATTAAACTGGTGGGCAATTATGTTTAAAATTTTACTGATCATTTCGGTAGTAGTGGCTATATTTTGCCTGTGTGTTGTCATCGGGTGTTTGTTTGCTGCATCTAAAGAAAATGGATTGCCTGATATTGATGATGTTGAACTTGTTGAGCTTTTTGCCTCCAAAATACAAAAAGTGTAGTTTTGACCATTCGATTGGATAAGCGTTCTTCATTTTTTAGATCGGTCGATTAATAACCGATCCAATGTTTTATTTCTCTTCAGTGATTTTGATCTTCATTCCTGGTTTAAGTCGTACATACGTTCCATCCTGGGTTAGCATTCCGATTTCGTGATGACCGCAGCAGTCGCATTTGCGTGCGGTTACCATACCTTCCATCGATTCCTTGTGGCTGTCTTTATTATCCATTGATTGTTGATCCTTTGTAGAACCTATCTCAAAAACAATCTTAGTCCCCATGGTGGCGTTGTGAAACGGTTCAAAATGCTTACATACTACGTGTATGCTCCGCTTTTTCACCGCTTAACGCTCTGATTCTCGGGATTTTGCAAAGCTCAACTTGCTCTTACCTTATTTTTGACATAGGTTATAGTAAACCTTGGTAAAGGTTGCTGGGACATTTTTTCATTCTTATATAATTTAATATAGTAATGAATAGATCAATCGGATTATTTTTATGTTAAAATATTATAAGCTGAGACTCATGATCGACAATTTCATATCATCCCACCAAGGGAAAAAAATGGGTTCGACACTGGAGTTAATAATGATTTGACGATATCTGTTATAAGGTGTATTTTACAGATATACGGTTGAGTTAAACAAGTAACTACCTTGATTGTGAATATTGTGTTTTTTGTGCTAAAAAATCTAAACTTATCAAGTGTGAAGTGACTAAAGTTGAAAAATTCCGTAAATATAATGTAATCAGCCGGAGCGTAGCGACTCCTTAACCTTAGATCACTTCAAACTCTTGTCCGCCTAAATAGTTTGTCGGGTTAGATCACTTGTAACTTTTCCGAATTGTCCGGGTTAGGCTCTTAAACTCATAATCCCACTTCATCTATTGAAAAGCGATGCCTGAATCGAATTCTACATCAGCGAGCGCCGGCAGTAAAATAACACTGGTCGGCGTCCTTGTGAATACCTTATTAATTCTTCTCAAACTCATTACAGGGATATTCGGCAACAGTCAGGCCCTGATCGCTGATGCGGTTCACTCGATTTCAGACCTTTTTACTGACGTCGTGGTTCTGATCGGCATTAGAATCAGCCAAAAACCCCCTGATAAGACACACCATTTCGGTCATGCCCGCATTGAGACACTGGCTTCCTTTATTGTAGGGATGACCCTTATTGGAACAGCCTTGTACCTTGGCATCGAGGCGTCTTTGACGATTTATCGTCACAATGAATATCACCCTACGATTCTGGCACTGTTTGGGGCCGGCGTGTCTATTGTACTAAAAGAGACCTTGTATCATTACACCATCCGCACCGGGCGGCGTATCAAAAGCCAATTGATCGTGGCCAATGCATGGCATCACCGATCCGATGCCCTTTCTTCAGTAGCGGTGTTCATCGGAGTTGCAGGGACCCAAATCAATCCCTCGTGGCATATTCTCGACGCCTTTGCAGCTCTGCTGGTCTCCTTTTTCATTGTAAAAGTTGGGCTGGATATATTAAAAGATGCTTTGCGTGAATTCACCGACACAGCCCCACAACAGGAGATCATCGGGAAAATACAGCAGTGCGCCTTGTCCGTGAACGGCGTTGCCGGTACGCATGATCTAAGGATTCGAACTTCCGGGGGACACTATCAAATGGAAATACACATTGTCGTTGATGGCCAACTGACGGTTTTAGAGGGGCACAAGATCGCAAAGGCGGTGGAGGGTTGTCTGTTTGAGGATGTGGGGAATTTCAGCAGTATTACTATACATGTGGACCCGGAGATTGAAAGGTAATTTGGGTGCAGGCCGGAAGAAGTTACTATAATGTAAATTAGATACTCTACATAGCCCTTAATAATGCGAATGTTACAGAAGCTCTCTAACGAATGCCTAAAGTTTGAAGTGATCTAAAGTGCCTAAAGTTGAGGTAGCGCTAACGCGCAGCCCTTAAAATAAAATTGTCTAAAAACTCCTTAACTTTAGCTCACTTTAGTTCATTTTAGGCACTTATAACTTTTTCTGTTTTGATATCAAAGTTAGAATATCAGGAAAAAATATCGAGTAGGATGATTAACATTATGATGTCCGATTCATGGAATTTTGTTCGTTTGTGTGTCGTTTTTTGCTCGCTATCGCAATGGTACCGAGTATGATACAGCCGCCCAAGATCGTGCGTAATGCCGGGATTTCGCCAAGCAAAACCAACGCAAAAATGATTCCGTAAATCGGTTCCAGGCATGCGATAATACTTGCTAACTGTGTTTTGATATGAACGAGACTTTTGATAAACAGTGCATGGGCTAAGGCCGTGCAAAAAATCCCAAGTAGCGCCAGCAAGGCGAAGTCAGTCGCTTGGATAGTAAAGTCTTCGATAAGTAAAAAAGGGAGCAAAGTTAATGTTGCTATCCAATTTTGATACCAGACAATCACCATTGAAGGGTAGGTGCTGACATATTTTCGATTCAATATGGACAGAACAGCGAAGGTGAATCCCGATATTGTCCCCCAAAACGCGCCTTGGGTGATATGGTTTTGAAAATCCAACGATGGAATCACCAGGATCAATCCGATCACCACGGATCCCGCCGTTAACATATCGAAACGGCGTAGTTTTTCCTTAAAAAAATACGGTTCCATAAAGGTTACGAAGACCGGAAATGTGGAAAATGTGAGCAGGCCCACTGCAACTGTCGAAATCTGAATGGCGTAAAAAAAAGTCGTCCAGTGGATTGCCAATATGATTCCGAGCATCATAAGGACTATAAAATCCTGGACTGATTTTGTGCGAATTTGAGTTTTTGAATAAAAAAGTATAGCACTTAGCGTCAGCGCGGCAAAAAAGGTTCTGCCAAATACAATTACCAAAGGCGGCAAGGACAAAAATTTCCCGAACAATCCGGCAAGCCCGAAAAGCAATACAGCTGCGTGTATTTCAATCAAACCATGACGTTTTTGAACCATTTTGACGATATTCTCCGAAGATGGTATAAAACGGATCATCTCCATAAGAATTGATGATCCCTAAAGGATTCAAGGGCCCAAGCGAAATCATAACAAATTAACTCCGGGGTCGGGGAGTTTTTCTAAACAATCGCTACATGGATAATCTTTTTTTAAATCGCATGAACTCGCGGCAAGGGATCGTAAAGAAAAAACAGAAAACTATCTTTGAAATATCAATAGGTTCTCTGCATTATTTTAAAATTCATTTAAAGATACAATTTCGGTATGCGCCTGTTTTTTCTAACGATCCCTAAGCCACTCAAACAGCATCCGATTTAAAAAAAGATCATCCATTCCGCTATATTCAAGAATTTAGGAGAAAAACTCCCCGACCCCTCAATTAACTAGTGTCCGTCCATAAATGATGATTTTTGTTCAAGATCACTTGTCCGGCGTAGCCTTAAAGCGAAGACGGAAGGCATGCGAAAAAAATAACCGCCCCGTTGAAGTACCGGGACAGGCCGGCATATGAATGATATTCCGAGGATTATTTTTTGAGCATAACACAGAGATTGGACAAAAAGGCCATTTATGAGCGGACACTAAATAGCAGATCAGATGGCATATTACAAGGAGACAACATGAAACCAAGCCAACTTCTTTATCTTTCCCAGGATGACGTGAAGGCTGTTGGATTGACAATGGCCGAGATCATCGAAGCGCTGGAGATCGCCTTCCGGGAAAAAGGAAAAGAATTAACAGAGATGCCTCCCAAACCGGGCATTCATCCTGGTGGAGGAGATAATTTTATCCACGCCATGCCGGCCTACATACCGGCAATGAAAGCTGCCGGCGTTAAATGGGTCAGTGGTTTTCCGGAGAACCACAAGATGGGGTTGCCTTATATTACGGGGTTGCTTATCCTCAATGATCCTGAAACAGGCCTTCCGATATCGGTAATGGATTGTGTGTGGATTACCGCCATGCGAACCGGTGCAGCCACAGCGCTGTCTGCACGCTATTTGGCCAGGCCGGAATCATCCACCGTGGGTATTTTAGGATGCGGTGTTCAGGGACGAACCAACGTGGAGGCGCTAAAAACGCTTTTTCCGCTCAAACGGGTCATGGCGTATGATGTGAATCCCGAGGCGGTTTATGAATATGTTGACGATATCAGTGCCCGGTTTGATTTGGAGGTGGTTGCGGTGGACACGCCAAAAGAAGCGGTGACCGGTTGTGACATTGTTGTTACTGCCGGTCCGATACTGAAAGCACCGCATGCCACAATCCAGGCGGGCTGGATGGATGCAGGGGCTTTTGCCTCTCTGGTCGATTTCGACGCTTACTGGCATCCTGACGCCATGGCCGAGACAGACAAGTTTTGCACGGACGATACACAGCAGCTTCTTCACTATCAGCAGAACGATTATTTTCAGAATATTCCAGCGCTGCATGCAGATTTAGGAGAACTTGTCGTCGGAAAAAAGCCGGGGAGAGAAACCCTCGCCGAACGGACCATGACCGCCAATTTGGGGCTTGCCCTGGATGACATGGCAGTGGCGCCCAGAATTTTTCAAAGGGCTGTTGAAAAAGGTCTTGGCACCTGGTTGCCGTTATAAAAGGTCTTTAATTCCTTTTAACCGTCCTTTGAAGTGACCCGTTAAATTGAAGTAGATTAAAAGATATATTATGTTGACTAAATATCATTCATTTTATAGAGAACCTGCAACAAATAACTACAACGTATCGAGACCTATGCAATATGCCTCTTTTTACCAGATTTCTGTGTCCCCGATAATCGGGATCTCTACTGCGTTCCGACAGGCTCAAAATTTTAACCCGCCACCGAACTTTGGCGGGTTAATCCTCGAAATAATCAATGTATGGATGACTGTCCCGATGGGTTTTTCATTGGGGTGGCTCAAATTATCGCCTTCTTCGCTCAAAGTTCGGGATCTTCGACTTGAACTAGAACAAAAATATGCATTTTTCAAAGATCTCGTTTCAAGAGCGTTAACTGTCTGGTGCTATGGTTGAATTGGCTTTAAATAATGTATCGAAAAGATTCGGCGGACTTCTGGCTGTGGACAACCTTAATCTCAAGGTTCCAAAAGGAAGAATCCTGAGTTTGATCGGACCCAACGGAGCAGGAAAGACAACGGTTTTCAACATGATTACCGGTGTCTATCCGCCCACTAAGGGGACGATTGCCTACCAAGGTAAGAAACTCAATAATTTGAGGAGCCATCACATTATCAGCCGGGGCATTGCCCGGACGTTTCAGAATATTCGACTCTTTAAATCAATGACGGTTCTTGAAAACGTCCAGGTCGGCATGCATTGCAGAACCAAAAGCGGTGCGTTTCGGGCGCTGTTTAAATCCCCCTTTGCTATTCGTGAGGAAAAGGAAATCATTCAAAAATCATTGGAGATTCTTGAGTTTTTAGGCTTAGTCGACTACCGCAACGAATATGCTTCAAACTTACCCTACGGTGATCAGCGTCGTTTGGAAATTGCAAGGGCTGTGGCCACCCGTCCAGAAACGTTGCTCCTTGACGAGCCTGCTGCCGGCATGAATCCGAAAGAAACTGCTGAACTCATGGATTTGATACGTAAACTGCGGGATACGGGTCTGACCATTTTTTTGGTGGAACATGATATGCGGCTGGTTATGGGGATTTCAGAAATGGTGATTGTTCTGGATCACGGCCAAAAAATCGCAGAGGGTGAACCCAAGGAGATACAAGAAAACGAGAAAGTGATTGAGGCTTATTTGGGAACCAAGGCGTTAAGCCAAAAATAGGAAATAGGAAAGAAGATAAGAGAAACCACCCCGCCCGTCTCGTCTGAGCGAAAGCGATGGGGGGCAGGGGATGAACACGAATAAAAACAAATATTTTGAAAAAGCGGTGTTCTATTTTCTAATTCCTAATTCCCATTTTCTAAAAAGATGAATCACTGATTAAGGGCACTTTTGTGGGGATTGCATTTTATTAACGATCATAAAAGGAGGTAAGATATGAAAAAATTTGGAATTTTGGTGTTGTGTTTGATGATGGTAATGGGTTTTCAAAGCATGGTTTTGGCAAAGACCTTGAAAATCGGCACGCTGAGCCCGCTGACCGGGCCGTATGCCCAAGATGGTACGGATATCCTTCAAGGTGTCAAGACGGCAGTTGCCGTATTTGAGAAAGCCGGCGGCGTTCCCGGGTATGATAAAATAGAGGTCATACCGGGTGACAGTGCCTGCGACGGCGGCAAGGCAACCATGGCTGCCAACAAACTGATCAACAGCGGTGTGAGCGGGGTGGTTGGTGCTTACTGCTCCTCGGCCACCATTCCAGCTTCGGTGCCACTGAACCAGGCCAACATCGTGCAGATCACCCCGGCATCCACCCATACCGATGTTACCGGACGTGGGTTCAAACAAATCTTCCGAATGCCGCCCCGTGATGATGTTCAAGCATGGTCCACGGTAAAATTTCTTGAAGATGGTCTCAAGATTAAGACCCTGGCCTTGATTGACGACCGCCAGACTTACACCGTCGGTCTTACCGAGAACATCACCAAATTTGTCAAAGAAAAAAACAAAATCAAAATCGTTGCCCTGGAGCACATTACCCCGGCGGACAAAGACTTTACTGCCGTACTGACCAAGTTAAAAAAATTAAACCCTGATGTCATCTACATGGGCGTTTACCAACCCGAAGGTTCACTCATGGTGCGTCAGGCCAAGGCTCTGGGCATTAAGGCCAAACTGTTGTCGGAAGATGCGGTCTTTCACCCCAAGTTCCTCGAAGTGGGGGGCAAGGCTGCCGAAGGCACTTTTCTCACCTTTGCCAAGGCTCCGGACACACCGGAACGAAAAGACTTTGAGAAAACATACATGAAGATGTGGGACGTCAAAACCATTGGTTCCTATGGCTACTATGCATACGATGCAGCCATGATTCTTTTGGAAGCCATAAAAAAGGCCGGTACCACAGATACGGACAAGGTTGTCGACACGCTTCGAAACACTCCATGGAAAGGGGTAACCGGAGAAATCAAGTTTGATGAGAAAGGTGACCGAAAACTGGCTCACATTGTTTGGATCGTCAAAGACGGCAAATTTGTGCCGTACTGGGATCCACTGACAGAAAAATACTTCTAAACCTCGACATGCGGGCCAGGGGCCTTTGATCTTTGGCCCGCATTCTTTATTCAATGACCAAAACCTTTACACATTAAATAGGAAACAGGAAAGAGAAAAGAGGATAAGGGATAACGGAAATTATAGATGAACATGAAGAACAAAAGATTTTCAATTATATATCTATTTTCTAATTCCTAATTCCTGTTTTCTAAAGCTGTTTATATGGATAACGCCTCATTTATCATTCAGCAGTTGATCAACGCTATTTTCCTGGGGAGCATTTATTCCCTGATTGCCTTGGGGTATACCATGGTCTACGGCATCATAGAACTGATCAACTTTGCCCACGGTGAGCTGTTTACTGCCGGTGCCTTTATCGGAATCATTGTTCTGGCTGCACTGCAAAATATTGGTTTTGTAGAAACCCACTTTGTTTTGACCTTAATCCTTGTTTTCGGAATGGCCATGGCCTATGTGGCTGTTCTGGGTGTGGCCATTGAGCATGTGGCCTACAAGCCTTTGCGCAAAGCATCACGCCTGGCTGCCATTTTGAGCGCCCTGGGGATGTCGATATTTTTATCCAACGGCATGATGCTCAGCCAGGGCGTGTCTGACAGGGCATATCCGGCGATTTTTGGATTGAAGGGATTTTCAATCATAGATGCCAGGATAACCTACGGGCAGGTCTTTATCATTATATTGTCATTGGTTTTAATGATGGCGCTGAACATGTTCGTGAACTGGACCAAGCTGGGCAAGGCCATGAGGGCCACGGCCCAAAATCAGACCATGGCCCGGATGCTGGGTATTGATATCGACAGAACCATCCGAGTGACGTTTATGATCGGCCCGGCTTTGGGTGCTGCGGCGGGAGTAATGGTCGGCATGTATTATGGTTCTGTCCGTTTCGACATGGGCTTTATTTATATGATCAAGGCCTTTGCCGCAGCCATTTTAGGGGGTATCGGATCTATCCCCGGTGCCGTTCTGGGTGGAATGATCATCGGTGGTGTGGAGGTTCTTTGGTCGGCGTTTCTGCCCAGTGAGTGGAAGGACGTGACGACATTTGTCGTTCTGATTTTGGTACTTTACCTTCGACCGAGTGGCATTTTGGGTGAACATGTCAGTGAGGACAGGGTGTAACATGGCAAAAGACGATTTAAAAAAATTTATCATCTACTCCCTGTTTTTGGGTATCCTCATATTACCCATGGTCGGATTTCCAGGCCGCAGCTTCGAGACTGCCCGGGCATTTACAATATGGGGGGGAATTGTCGGGATTCTGGCGCTATGGCTGTTGAACAAGACCATTCGACGCAGTTACATGTACCAGAGAACTGCGACCCATCTTGCACCGTTTAGAAACATTGTCTCGAGAAAATTTTCCAAGTTTCCAACCAGATACTACATTCTTTTACTATTGATTGTAGTGGGCAGCTTTCCTTTGCTGGCCAACAACTACATGATCGACGTGGGTATCACCTGTCTGATTTATATCGTACTGGGGTTGGGGTTAAATATCGTTGTCGGGCTTGCCGGTCTGCTTGACCTGGGATATATCGCCTTTTATGCCGTGGGCGCTTACAGCTAT
>Ga0307425_1002090_pt1 | contig 11492 bp, 8 predicted proteins | sample SalMarWE160330MG_FD_202152 | JGI IMG/M metagenome (GOLD analysis project Ga0307425, IMG submission 202152) | Salt marsh sediment microbial communities from the Plum Island Ecosystem LTER, Massachusetts, United States - WE1603-30 | ecosystem: Environmental > Aquatic > Marine > Intertidal zone >... | reverse complement strand
AAAAAGGGATGTTGGTTCCAAAACGACTTGACAGTGTAGTAAAAAAGGGGATAGATTTTTTTATGGCAAGACAGCAAAGCCTTGATGCACCAGGAATCTTGCATCATGTTATGGCCCGAGTCATTGATGTATTAAAGATATTCGGTGGCAGAAAGGAGTCGAAGAAGCCAATCCACGTTCAGGTTTGAGAAAGAAGGCTGTGGTTAAATCCCGCAGGATGTTTTGTCAGATAGGGGTAAAGAAGATGGGCTATTACGGAGCTGATGTTGCGCGTTTTCTTGCCATCACGACTTCTGCGGGTAATTGTTTAGCCGTGATGAGTTGCCGGAGATAGAGAAATATCTTTAAGTCGTTTCGGAACTTGCGTCGCCCTTTTTTGTTTAATATTCGAATGAAAACTAAAAAATGGATCATTCTTATAATCTGCCTTGCCGGAATGGCTTTTCTTTTTGGGCGGACAAATTCAGCCGGCGAGGCTCAATTCGTTCCTTCTATGAATGTGTCCCGAATGTCGGAGTTTAAAACCAGCGTGGACGGTATCCCTTCACGGGAGCCCCGTTATATTTCCGTCGGGATGGAAAAACCCTTACAGAACCTAGTTGCAGGCGAGACCGGCAGTTTTGAAATCGTGGCTTATCTGAAGGAGCCTAAAGGTGTCCATGGCAGTCCGCTTGCATGGAATCGGAACGCGGCAGCCCCCGTCATCATATGGATTGCCTCGCCCCCCGACAGTGGGATCGCTTTCATAGACAGGACCCGGACGGACAGGCCCTATCATCATCTTTTAGTGAAATTTGCCGTTTCGGAACAAAACAATCAACAACCTATACTAGCGAAGATAGAGTACACCATAAATCCCAATACCAAGGCCGGGCAACACTCTTTTTGGCTGGATATATTTGCGGAGTTGATCACTGCGGATGGGCACGAGATTCATGACATGGGTGTCGTGACCCTGCCTTTCGCGGTAGATACCCATTTCAGGACCAAACTCCTCATGTTGCTCGTTGTCGGAGCTGCCGTATTTCTCTTTATTGTGGAGTGGGTGCGTGTCGACGTCGTAGCCATATTGATGATGGTATTGCTTCCCGAACTGGAACTGCTTAACGCTCACGATGCCTTCCGAGGTCTCAGCAGCAATGCAGTAGTGGCTATTATCGGAGTCATGATCATCAGTTACGGTCTAAACAGGGCGGGTCTGGTCAACCGTATCATTCAGCCGGTGCTGGGGTTTATCGGAAAGAGCTCTTCCCGACTGGTCGTGATCTTTTCTGCTCTGATTGCAGCCATATCGGGCGTTATGCAAAACACCGGCGCTGCCGTGCTCTTTTTACCTGCTATCCGGTTCGCGGCATCCCACAGACTTAAGACCCATATTTCCCACGTACTCATGCCCATCGGAATGGCGGCGATTCTTGGCGGAACTTTGACCATGATCGGCACGAGCCCTCTGATTCTGCTAAATGATATTCTGCCCCAGGGGATGCCCAAGTTTGGTTTCCTTGAACTGACGCCTATCGGCCTGGCCCTCGTCATCGGGGGAATCGCATATCTTTCAACGGGCGGAATGCGTATGCTAGCCGGATCTTCTCTAAAGCGGTCAGAGGTCAAAAACAATTCAACCGGGGCCTTTGAAAATACTGTTCTCAGTTCCTACCCCTTAATCAATGGACCCTATGAAATTTTTGTGCCTGAAGATTCCCCGGCAGAGAAAGACCCCCAGGAGGTAGTAAACATTCGGCGGCGTTACCTGGTTAACATCGTGGCTTTGGCCAAAGACAACGGGACATGCGATGTCGCCCCTTTACCGAACATGGTTATTCGGGCCGGCGTTGCATTGTGTGCCTACGGCCCGGAAAAGGCTGTCAGGGACTTCGTCCGAGATTACGGGCTGGTTCTAAGGGAAGAGCCTCTACTTTTCAAGAATACGATGTTCAATCCCTCTATGGCGGGAGTTGTCGAGATGGTGATTTCTCCTCGATCGAGTCTGATCGGCAAAACGATCAAAGAAATCCGCTTCCGCGAAACTTTCGGGATGAACCCACTTGCAGTCCATCAGTCCGGCACGACCTATTATCGAGAACTGGCTGATCTGCCCCTACAGTCCGGTGATATGGTCCTTGTCCACGGCACCTGGGAACAATTCCATACCCTGCAAGAGCTTCACCAAAACTTTATCGTGATCTCGCGGTTCGAAGAAGAATTTCACAAGCCTGAAAAAGCGAAAAGGGCCTTAACATGCTTTTTGATCACCCTTTTTCTGATGGTCTTTTCGAGTTTTTATTTTCAAAACCGCCCCGTTAATCCTCTCCCTTTATCGGTTTGCCTTATGGTGGGCGCTTTGGGCATGATATTAAGTAAGGTCATAACGGTCAGTGAAGCATACCGTTCTGTGGATTGGCGCACCGTGTTCCTGCTTGCCGGGCTCATTCCTCTGGGCATGGCCGTAGATCAGACCGGGACCGCTCAATGGATCGCGAAAGGAATTATTACCGGGCTCGGCAATTTCATGTCTCCACTCCTGCTTCTAGTCATACTCGCCTGCTTGAGTTGCGCTTTTACCATGGTGATCTCGAATGTCGGAGCCTGCGCCCTGCTTGTTCCCTTGGGGGTGTCCATTGCACACCAAATTGGAATCGATGCTCGAGTAGCGGTTATCGTCGTCGGTTTAGGGGTTTCCAATTCCTTCATCCTGCCGACCCATCAGGTGAATGCCTTATACATGGGACCGGGAGAATACCGAACCAGAGACTACGTCAAAATCGGAGGATTCTTGAGTTTGATCTACATCGTTGTTCTGGTAATGATGACATACGTTTTTTATCTCTAAGGGGGTTCCAGCCCTGATGAATCCTCTGGAACTAAAATCCAACTAACTAGGAGGGAAACATGGCCGTAATTACCATATCACGAGGTTCTTATAGCAAAGGGAAAAAAGTGGCTGAGAAGGTTGCGGCACGATTGGGTTATCGTTGTTTAAGTCGTGAGGTGATTCTTGATGTAAGTGAGCATTACCACATTCCTGAGATTAAGATGATTAAAGCCATACACGATGCACCTTCCATCCTGGAGCGTTTCGGCCACGACAAGGCCTCCTTCGTCGCCTATTACCAAAGTGCACTCGCCCGCAACGTTCAAACAGACAACGTCATCTACCATGGTCTTGCAGGGCATCTCCTGCTTAAAGGGGTGCCCCACGTGATCAAAGTTCGGATCACCGCCGATCTGGACGACCGCATGCGCAATGAGATGGAGCGGGAGGCAATTCCTAAACAGGAGGCTTTAAGTCTGATTTTGCGAGACGACCGGGAACGACGAAAGTGGACCCAAAGTCTCTATGGGGTGGACCCCTGGGATAGCTCTCTCTATGACCTCGTGCTCCATATTCATAAGCTTACAATCGACAATGCAGTGGACTTTATTTGCCACGCAGCGGGCCTGCCGCAGTTCAGGACCACTAAAGAATCTCAGCAAAAAATGGACGATCTGGCGCTGGCGAGTCAGGTTAAGGCAGCCCTGATCCATGACTATCCAGGTATTTCCGTGGCATCCGAGTATGGCAATATCCTTATTTACACCAAGGCTGAAGACCGACTTTCGCGGAAGCTGAAGGAAAAGGCCGAAAGCCTTTGCCGAGAGATACAGGGAATCAAGTATTTGGAAGTCCACCTCGGGGCAAAGGTTCCCCCCGATGCTATTTGAATGGATAATGAAATGGGGTCACCCATAGCTGGAGATCAACCTCCTTTCCCTTCCCCCTCCCAAACAACCCCTTAATAATGGCCGATCCCCGGGCTTTGGCAGGACCCTTGAGAAGAGGCCAGGTTCGGTGACTAGACGGAAATTGGCACGCCAGTGGTTTTAGCCCGTGATGGATGAAGGATCGCGCCTGGTCGGCATGATCGAACGGAGGAGAATTCAGCGAGCTCTCAACAGAGAGATTATCCTCAGAAGACGTGAAGAAACATAAAGACCGCTTGATCAGTTATTGCTTTGTAAATTCTTTTCAAACCTTACAGATTTGTAATCTTCCTGAAATGCTTATGAAAAACTCGATGTATATAATAGAATAAATTAAGGCAGCAAAAGCTTGTTTAATAGATTGAATGAAAAGGAGTAATGTCAAGTATCTTATCTTAAAGAAAGACATCCGGACACTTTCCCATAAAGCGAGAATATAAATGATGTCTGACAATCGAGAGTACTTTATAAAGGAGGCCTTTGAATTGGATGTGATCCAATGCACCCGACAGCCGGGAAACCTTCGAATCGCGAAAGAGGCATGCGCTATACAATACAAGCATGCGCAAGAAAGGCTCTTAAAAAAAGGAAAGGGTGCATTTTACTTGGGTATTCACTCAAGCCCGGAGGTTTGCGGAAAATGTTCCAAAGGTCGTAGGCACTTTGAAGAACTAAGCGAAGAACTAAAACGGCCGAGAAATCGTCATAAGTCAAGAAAAATAAGGCTATTTAAAACAAGAAAAATAGAAAATATGAAACAAGGAGGATAACTATGAATCGGAATTTATATAATTATCGTCATTGGTTGTTAACCCCACTTTTTGTGGGAATTTTACTGACCGTGCCTTTTCTGTCATATTCCAAGAGCGCTGAATTGCCCGAATCTGCATTGGATCTGAGAACGGCAATTTCTCATGTGGCAGAACGGAATATACCGGCCGTGGCGCATATTGAGGTCACACAGCGTCAGGAAGTGGCCAATCCATTGCTGCCTTTCGAAAACGACCCTTTCTTCCATTATTTCTTTGGCAACCCGAATATGCCTAAGAAATTTAAACAGGAATTGAAAGGACTAGGCACCGGCATCATTATGGATGCACAGGGGCACATTCTCACCAATAATCATGTGGTTGGTGGAGCGAGCAAGATCAATGTTCTGCTTTCCAATGGCAAACAATATCCAGCCGAACTGATCGGAACGGATCCTAAAACAGATTTGGCTGTTATTAAAGTATCGACAAAAAAACCGCTGCCCCATGTTACCTTTGGGGATTCCGATCAGGTGAAGGTGGGAGAGTGGGTTGTTGCCATAGGCCATCCAAGAGGTCTGGATCAGACGGTGACTCAGGGGATCATCAGTGCAAAACATAGGCAAGGCATAACCGATCCCAGCAGCTACCAGGACTTTCTTCAAACGGATGCAGCCATCAATCCGGGAAACAGCGGCGGTCCACTCTTGAACCTTCAGGGAGAGGTAATCGGTGTTAATGCGGCCATCGCATCACAATCCGGAGGATTTGAAGGAATCGGCTTTGCCATTCCCAGCAACATGGCTTTGCATGTGGCCAAGCAGCTCATTGCCCACGGCAAGGTGACACGCGGATGGCTGGGTGTTAGCATTCAGGAACTAACACCTGACCTGGCCAAATCCTTTGGTCTGGATACTCCCGGGGGTGCATTGATCGCTGATGTTGTTAAGGCGGGACCGGCAGACAAGGCCGGACTTAAAAGAGGCGATATTGTGATTGCCTTCAAAGATAAGGAGATCTTGCATACAAGCGACCTTCGAAACCGGGTGGCCAATACGCCAATCGGCCAGGATGTCAGGGTCACCGTGCTACGAAAAGGGGAACGGCAAGACTTTACTGTTAAAATCGGAAACATGGAAGACGCTACCAAGATGCTGTCTACCCTCCTTAAGAATAGACTGGGAGCGGAATTTCGGCCTACGACTCCGAAAGAGGCAAGGGACTATCATCAGCTAAATCATCAACAGGGTGTAGCGATCTTCTGGCTGGCTGCCGATGGTCCGCTCGCTAAGGTAGGATTTGAGGTGGGCGATATTATCCTCCAGGTCAACGGCCATAATGTGGAAGGTGTGCAGGGTTTTGTCGACCTGGTTAGCTCTATTGCTCCCAATTCTCTAGTCACTGTGTTAGCCCTGGATCACAATACGGGTCAGACCGGCTATGTACAGGTTGTGATAAAGTAAAATCATTTGATGCGCCGGGGCCCTATATGCGGTCCCGGCGTTAATTGAAATTCATTCGAAAACAGCATGAGATACTCATAAAGAGGATTTAACTATGAGCTCAGGACAGTCTCTGGTTTGCCTTTTATGCCTATTCCCACTCGATTGTGCTGGGGGGTTTGGAAGAGATATCGTAGACAACTCGGTTTACGCCTTTAACGCTGTTTATAATTCGGTTTGAAATCCTGCCCAAAACCTCATAGGGGATCCTCGACCAGTCCGCGGTCATTGCATCCAGGCTGTCCACAACCCTGACGGCGATCACATTCTCATAGGTCCTTTCATCACCCATGACCCCCACGGTCCTCACGGGCAGAAGTACGGCAAAGGCCTGCCAGACCTTTTCATAAAGCCCGGCACCCCTTATCTCTTCCAGTACAATAACATCGGCGGATCTCAGTATCTCAAGCCGCTCACGGGTCACCTCCCCCAAAATCCTGACTGCAAGCCCCGGACCGGGAAATGGCTGTCGGATCACCAGTTCTCTCGGCAGGTCAAGCTCTATTCCAACCTGTCGCACCTCGTCCTTAAAGAGTTCCCTGAGCGGCTCAATGAGCTTCAGTTTCATTACATCCGGCAGCCCTCCCACGTTGTGGTGACTCTTGATAGTGGCTGAGGGTCCTTTAAATGAAACGCTCTCAATAACATCCGGATAGAGAGTGCCCTGCGCCAGGTACTTTGCTTCACCCAGTTCCCTGGCCTTTTTTTCAAACACGGTGATGAACTCCCTGCCGATTATTTTCCTCTTTTCCTCAGGATCCGTGACCCCCTTTAGGTGCTGCAAGAAATGTTCGGAGGCATCCACTAAATGCAAATCCATACCAAAATGCCCCTGGAATACTTCCATGACCTCCCGAGCCTCTTCTCTCCTCAGAAGGGCGTTATCCACAAGTATGCAGGACAGCCTGTCCCCAATGGCCTTGTAAAGCAACACCGCCGTTACGGAGGAATCTACACCGCCGGAGAGCCCGCAAATAACCCTGTCTTCCCCTATCTCTTTCCTCAGGCCCCTGACTGTACTACGGACAAAAGAACTCATGGTCCAGGTGGGTTCGCACCCACAAATCCTGAGAAGAAAGTTCTTCAGGATCTTCGGCCCTTCAGGCGTGTGGGCAACCTCCGGATGAAACTGGACCCCGAAGTACTTACGCGTGCGATCGGCCATGGCTGCTACGGGGCTGTTTTTGCTCCCTGCAAGTGCCGTAAATCCTTGCGGCATCTGCTCGATACGGTCACCATGGCTCATCCACACTGTTTGCCCCACATCCTTTTTAAGACCGTAAAAAAGATCCCTTTCATCCTCAATACGAATTATTGCATTTCCGTATTCGCGATCAGCAGCCTTTGCAACCACACCACCGAGCAGGCGTGTAAGGAATTGCATACCGTAACATATCCCGAGTACCGGTATCTTAAGATCCAGGAGGCCCTTATCGGCCATGGGCGCATTTTTGTCATAAACACTCGCCGGTCCCCCTGAAAGGATGATTCCCTTTGGTGAAAAGGCTTTTATTTCATCAAGTCTTAGATTGAATGGATGAATCTCGCAATATACCTGTGCCTCCCTGACCCGCCTGGCAATAAGCTGGGTATACTGAGAACCGAAATCCAATATGAGCACTTTTTGTCTGTACAGGTTACTTGCCATAGTCTGCTTTAAGTCTCCTGGTTTTTCCTTAACTACTCCTTGAGTATGCCGCACAAGCAATCCCGCAGATTTATCCGCCTGGCGGATTGATGCAGAAATTGCGGAAAAGGACCGTTTCAGTACGGAAACTACTCCACCCGGTAGTTAGGTGCCTCCTTTATGATAATCACATCATGTACATGGCCCTCTCGGAGCCCGGCCGGTGTAACTCGTGTGAACTTCGCTTCGCTTTGGAGTGTCTTAATATCCTTGCATCCCACATAACCCATCCCGGCCTTCAATCCCCCCACGAGCTGGTAGACAGTGTCTGCCAAAGGACCACGATGCGGCACCCGGCCAACAATTCCTTCGGGAACAAGTTTTTCCTCCAGATCCATTTCCTCCTGGAAATACCGGTCTCTACTCCCCTCTTTCATAGCCTCCAGCGATCCCATGCCTCTGTATACCTTGTAGGTTCTGCCCTGGAAGAGTATTGTTTCACCCGGGCTTTCTTCTGTCCCGGCAAACAGGCTTCCGATCATGACCGAATCGGCACCCCCGGCCAGGGCCTTGCTGATATCTCCAGAGTACTTGATACCCCCGTCCGCAATTATCGGGACTTCCTTCTTTTTCGCCTCCCTGGCGCAATCCACGATTGCCGTCATCTGTGGCACGCCCACGCCTGCCACAACACGGGTGGTACATATGGACCCCGGTCCAACGCCTACTTTCACGGCATCCGCCCCTGCATCAATGAGTGCCCGGGTGCCTTCGGCCGTAGCCACATTTCCTGCCACCAGTTCCAGATCGGGGAATTTTTCCTTGGTCTCCCTAACCGCCTGAACTACCTTCTCAGAATGGCCGTGGGCCGTATCTATAACAACCACATCCACAGCAGCAGCAGTCAGGCCTGCTATTCTCTCCTCCATATCCGGCCCAATGCCGACAGCGGCACCAACCCTCAAGCGGCCCAGGCCGTCCTTGCACGAATCGGGATACTTTTTTATCTTTTCTATATCCTTTATAGTGATAAGCCCCTGCAACTTGCCCTCATCGTCCACTACCAGAAGCTTTTCTATGCGTCTTTCATGGAGAATGGCCTTGGATTCTTCCAGGGTGATGCCAACCTTTGCCGTGGCGAGATTCTCCTTGGTCATGACCGTTTCTATTTTCTGATCCAGGTTGGTTTCAAACCTCAAGTCCCTGTTAGTGATAATTCCTACAAGATTGCCCTCTTTCACAACCGGCACACCGGAAATCCTGTATTTTTTCATAATCTCCAAGACTTCGTAGATTTTACGGCCCGGCTCAATGGTAATGGGATCCACAATCATGCCGCTTTCAGATTTCTTGACCTTTTCCACCTCCAGGGTCTGCCGCTCTATGCTCATGTTTTTATGTATAAATCCGAGGCCCCCCTGCCGCGCCATGGTAATGGCTGTTTCCGACTCGGTCACGGTATCCATGGCGGCACTCACAATAGGGACGTTTAAGGCAATATTCCTTGACAACCTGGTTCTTACGTCCACCTGGTTCGGCAAAACACTGGAACGCGCCGGAACCAGGATCAGATCGTCAAATGTAAATCCATATTCAATAAAATTATTATCCATTTTTCTCTCCCTCTGCATAGCAAATTAAAACACCTTCAAGCAAATCCGACATGCTCACGGTTACTTGAAGTGATTTAAAAAAATAAAGGATTCTTATGACCGCAAGACAACCTCCCAGAATAACCTCTGCCCTGTCCGGGTCCAGACCGGGCATTTTCAATCTTTCCTCATAGGGCAATCTCTTTATTTCATCAAAAAGCCCTTCAAGTTGTTTCACTGTAAGTATCAGCCCATTAATCCGTTCCGGAGTAATGTCTTCAAGAGAAATACTATTAAGCATGGCGGCAAGGGTGGTTACGGTTCCCCCCGTGCCCGCAACCAATAAACAAGACCCACTGTGTATAGGTGCCAGGCGTAACCCTTCAAGCATTTTATCTATGTGTCTTGAAAGGGCATCAACCTGCCTATCTTTCGGGGGATCCGATTTGAGGAAAGCCTGTTTAAGAATCATAGACCCTATCAGGATCGATCTGACAACTTGCATATCCTCTGTACTGAGAAAAAATTCCGTGCTGCCGCCACCCAGATCAAAGACAAGAAAAGGGCCTGACTGGACATTAAGAGCGTACACAACCCCTTTTCCGGTCAGCAGCGCCTCCTCCTCTCCTGTTATGGGTCTAATATGAATACCTGTATGCGAATGAATCAAGTCCAGAAATTCGTCCCTGTTGGTTGCCTCCCTGACCACCCCGGTCGCAACCGCGTGCACCTCATGAACATCAAACAGTCTGGTGCACTGCAAAAAATCTTCAAATACTTCCAGGGTCCGATCAATGGCCTCAGGCTGAATTTTCTTTCCTTCCGAGTAGGAAAAACCTTCACCCAGCCGGATATATGCCCTTTTTCTCGCAAGAGGCTTGAGGCGTCCCTGAGCCTCAGGTTTCCGGGCCACCAAAAGCCTCGCGGTATGTGTTCCAATGTCTATTGAGGCGCAGTTTTCGATCATTTCGGGGGAAGGTATCAGAGCAGAGGATATTTTTCAACCTGTTCTTGATAGCTTTGCCTTTGCCGGTCATTGCGAGCAAAGTAGCGACAAACCAATCTCAGTTGGATTTTTAGATGTTAGAGATTGCTTTGCGGAGTTTATCCCCGCCTTAAGAGACTGTGTCACAATTCCTCCCGGTCATTGCGAGCGACCAAAGGGAGCGCGGCAATCCCTTTAATTTCGACGTGTTACAAGATTGCTTTGTCGCCTGGGGCTCCTCGCAATGACATTACGACACAGTCTCTAAGGGGCGGGGGCTTGCAATTACAAGGCTTCACTATTGCCTCCCAATATAAACCGGCCTAAAGGAACTTTCATCCCTTTTCATGGCGTCATCAAGGACCTTTAGCATCTTTTTCCTGTCATCCGGCATTTTTCCGTACACATCAACATAGTTGGTATAATGATCGCTTGTAATTTCTGACGTCACATCCAGGTTCTCAATAATCTGAATTGTCTCTCTCAGCACTTCATGTGGGGATAGTACCTGAAACCGCCCCCTCTTGATCTGGTGCAGCAAAAGTGTATTGACCTTGGGTAAAAAGGTGCGAATCCTTATAAAGTCCGGATTAATTGCGCTCAGAACCCGCGCTGTCTCTTGTGCGTGTTCTTTTGTCCTCTCCTTCCCCCCGATTCCCAGGATCACATATTCACTTAGTTCGATGCCTGCCTCTCTGACCCACAGACCGGCCTGTGTCTGTTCAACCGAATCCGTCCCCTTCTTTATGAAACGCAATACAGCGTCATCCCCGCTCTCGAGCCCCACATGGATGCGCATCAATCCGTTTTCTTTCAGCTTTTTGAGGTCTTCCGCTCCTTTTCGATGAATATATCTGGATGATCCGTAAGTGGTTATCCTATTCAAGCCCGGAAAAACCGAGTGTGCATAAGCACAGATATGTGCCAGCTCGTCCGTAGACATGGCAATGGTGTTTCCGGCAGGGAAAAAAAGTGTCCTAACGCCCGGACCGTAAATCCTTCCGGCCTTGTCTATATCCTCCTCTATTTCCTTTAAAGGCCGAACCCTGTAGGGCGGACCTTTCTTGTAGACCATACAAAAGGTACATTTGTTGTGCGGACACCCGACGGTAGCCTGTATCAAGAGACTGTCCGCTTCACTGGGCGGACGGTAAATGGGACCTTCGTAACGCATAATTGGCTGAAAAACATTTGTCTCAACGCACCAGTTTCAATACTATTTCTTCAGCTTGTTCCATGCTCACATGGTTCATATTGAGGACTAAATCGTAAAAAAGCGGGGCATCATGAGATTCC